>JAAUXT010086479.1_pt1 | contig 15164 bp, 18 predicted proteins | sample 7278171 | NCBI WGS metagenome assembly JAAUXT01 (sample SAMN14350112, study PRJNA611818) | marine sediment metagenome | isolation source: surface marine sediment (1.8m) | place: French Polynesia: Moorea | collected 2018-08 | reverse complement strand
TTGCCACAAAATCAAGCATCCTGTCACCTTCCATCTTCACAGTTTTCAAGCACTCTTCCTTCATATCACCATCAAACACAACAGAACACATTTTGTCCATCAATGCCAGAATTTCCACCTGGCAAGAAACAAAACAGATTGATCAGCTCATGGCGGTCTCAATCCTGCTTTTGGTGCAACGCAACCACATAAATCTACTGTTGACGTCCCATGCGTGATCGTTGTCCTCGAGTGCAGTTCCTTTTTGCACTTTGTTCCACTGCTATGGCACACATGCGACAGGTAAACTGTTCTTCATATCGTTTGCCTGGAAGTCTGACATTCTATCACGGTAAGCTTTCAGGTTACTGGTGGTGATAGGGGGCGGGAGAGACCCGGAAACCTGTGTGCCCCTGGACATTGGTTTCTTTCGCGGGCAAGGGGCTGATAAAAATGGTGAATCAAAAAGCCTGACTCCTGCCTTTAAAACAACACAATTGCCAAACATTCACTGCTGCTACACCCATGAACTTGTGAGTTTGAAGTCTCTCAGCACAAAGCGCCACTGCAGCATGCGTCGTCCTTGAATCCCTGAACAATGGCTCCAACAAAATTTCGGCAAAAGGGCCTCATACGGCTCTTCAATCAAGCCATTACTCATCACTCTGAAACTTGAACGAAAGCGGAAATCTACTCGTATCTCTTACCCTCGTTGCGTTGTCTCCCAGTTCCCTGGACAAGGTGGACACAACGATTTCACACAGATCACAGGTGAGACCGTCATTTGGCCGTGCTGGGATTCTTCTCGCGCTTGGACACAGCCCCAAAGTCGCACACACGGCGTCCCAGTCCATTTCCTCTTTCAAGATGATGAGGATCGCTTTTGCATACGTGTCCACAAATTGCTTGCATTCCTTGCTCAGTGTGGAAGGAAGAATGGAACACACTTCATCGAGTGCTTTGATGATCTCTTCCTGAAGATCCAAAGGCAGATAAAAATGAAATGTTTGGGCTTTTTAAAGAAAAAAAACTTTTCTTTCCCGACCAAGGCAAGCAAAGGAAACTTTCTCGAACGTTTCAGTGACCACATTTCCAAGAAAACTGGAAGCACCCACCGCACGCATCACATTCTCACCTGAGTTGCATTGTTTCCCAGCTCCGAAGCCAGTTCTTTCATGACAGCTTCACACAGTTCGCATTCCACAGTGTTGCTTCGCACCCGTTTCACTTGCTTGGTCTTGCCGCACAAACTCAGTGTTGTGCAAATCGTTGTTGGATCCTGTGGAAACATCATTGTTTCCTCTGAACAGTTCCTTTGCGTGATGCAGAACCGAAAGGAACACAACTGATTTTTCTTTCACCGACGTAGAGCTACGTACCATTTCAGACGTCACCAATTCGAAGAAGAGCGCACCGTAAGTATCAACGTCACTCACACACTGTGAATGAAAGACAATGTGAAAATTTTCAATGCCAATTGTTGTTGCACAACTGTCACCTGTGTCTGCAGCCTGAGAAACGCGAGTCATTCATCAAAAATGTTTGACCGACAAACAAAGAATGTCAGGACAACAAGCTAAAAGCGCCTGAAAGGAAAAACACCCCGAGCTAGCAACACGACCTTCATGTCCAGAGATGTGACCTCTCTGGTGTCAAAACAAATGCTGTTTGGAGTATGCGTGTGTGCCTCAGTTGTCTTTGTAACCTTCTATCTCGAGTGAAATTTCAGTTTGAAAATGTTCTTGGGGGGGGGGGGGGTCCATCCAATAATTCATCTGAATCCCAAACATCTGAAGCCAGATAACGAAAAGTTTCATAGACGGGAGCCCCTCCAATCTCTGGCCAGAGATACATTGGGGGTCTCTCGAACTTTGCGCCAATGTGGGATCTATGCACACCTTCTGGAGATACGCATGCTAACGTCGGCCCATGTAAACATCACCAATTTGCGAGACTTACATCTTGTGCCAAGCTGCCGAGTTTTGGGCAGAGGTTCTTTTTGATGAAATTCTCCACATCCTGTTGCGTGTTTTTGTCGGAGATGAGTGTTTTCAGTTCAGTGAAGACGGTCTTGCAAATCTCACATATCTCAGCTCCCTGCAATGAAGTGTGTGTGTGTGTGTGTGTGTGTGTGTGTGTGTGTGTGTGTGTGTGTGTGTGTGTGTGTACGTGTGTGTGCAAAAAAAACATCACAAACATCGAAAAAACAACAAAAATGGGTGCCGTGTGGCACGAGGAAAGCGGAATTAATCTCGTTTCACAGCAGTGTCCTCACCTCGGTCGCAACCTTGGCTTTTCTCAACCGCATCTTTTGCAGGATGAACCGGTCGCCCGGGCACACACTTAAGGCCTGGCAGATCATGTTTGGGTCCTGCAGTGAGATAAACCAGCATGCTGATGGCATAGAAGGACACTCGGCGAGTACCGTTTGTATCTCAGACCATGGTGTCAACATTTTCAATTGCTAGTGACCCCAGCCCATGTTCAAATGTCACGCGCGACCAGGAGGAGGAGGGCACCAGCAATCAAACAATTTCTAAGTTGCTAGACTGGGGAGGGGTACAAGAAATAAAACAAGAAAGCAAAGGTTAGAAAGTCGTTGTTTTGTGATGCCTGGCCTGACACCGGCTGCGATGATATCTGTTGACTGCTTCATGAAACAAGCATCAGACAATGCCCCAGGAGGCAGGACGTGGTCTGTGCTTCACCGAAAGGGTGGGGGTCAGATTGTAGCAAGCATCAAGCGTAAGGCTGCATCCCAGGTAGGACATGGCCTGACTATTGATCAGCTTTTCAAGGGGGAGGGGGTCAGATAATGGCAAGCTTGAGGCCATTTGTCAGCCAGGACATGGCCTGAAGATCATCTCACCAAGGAGGGGGGGGGGGGGTCAGAATGATAGGAAGCATCAGACCTGTCCTTGGTACCACATGGCATGATGCTGTCCCTTCCTCCCTCCCCTTGCACTGACACAATCATGACTGGACCTAGCCTGAGGTTCACTGAAGACGGTGGGCTTAATAAAATTTCGATTTCACCTGACATCACAATTCATTGGCTGGTGACCCCGGTAAATTTTCAAATCTGATGTGACTGGGGAGGGGGAGCACTGGCAATCAACATATTTGGATGTCACCTGACATCACATTTCAAGTGTCACATAACACCCCCCTGGTCACGCGACATTTGTGGTAAGTTGCGGAAAATTTTCTCATGTCATGCGACCGGGCCAGAGGTGGTCGCCAGCAATCAAAAAATTTGAACGAGGGGGCTTCACCAGAAATCCAAATGTTTCGTTGTCACCTGATATCACACTTTCGGGTGACATCGAAATCAGAGGCGAAAGCACCAGTAGAGAATAAAAAACAACATCACGGACCTGCCGAGGGGAAAAATCAAACTCAGCTAACTTCTCGCAACGCCCGCACATGACGTTTATTTTGTTGAGTCTGCAAGAAATTTGCATCACTGACCGTCAAACGCACAACTGGTCTACACACCACACTTTCAGCGAGCATGTCTAACAGCTCCGGAAGGTAGGCGTCGACTGCAGCGTCGCAGTCCCCGGCGTACTGCCCAATCAGGTCGCACAAACCTTCCTTGATGGCCTTCGCAACCTCAGCCTGTGCAAACGAGATTTGGACTGCCACTTTGAAACACCAACGCGACAGCCAAGCACTCTGAACGTCCACTGGGGGCGGAACCTTGCTTGTTGGAGAACTCGTCAACTCGCAACCAGAGTTCAGACCATCTGGGAGCTGGCCAAACTTGAACACAGGCGAGTCACGAGGCTTCATATATTTACAGGTGGGTGGCAAGGTAGGACCTGCCCTGAAATCCTATTCAAAGGCGTGGGGCCAGCATCTTCCCTGAGAAAAGAGGTCCTTCTCCCCATCCCATGCCCAACTTTGGGCTAGTTCTACCACCCCAGAACGCCAAAGGCAATTCTGCTGTCTTGACAAATTTGAGATCTGAGCTCAAGTTACCTCCGTTGTGCTGCTGTTTATCATTGCCATCAAATCTCCGATAAATGCTTTGCAGTCTTTGCATGCATCTCCCGTTTGCTTCACTTTCAGGTTCAGAGTGGCCTAACGGTGAAAGTGCGAACGGAATCAATCAACTGTGCTGGCGCACACACGAAATTACAGCATTCAAGAAATTAAGAATGGACTTTTTTTCGTACTCTGTCTGTACCTTGACGAGGGGCACATGATGAAGTTCAGGTTTGTCTTTGGGATGATAGACCAGATTCTCAAATCCTGAACATAAGCCGATCGCTGAGCAGATTGCCTTCGGGTCCTGCAAACAGACCGTTTCAATTTGTTTGAGCTCAAAGTATTCAGCACATGGTGAAAAAGGTCAACATCAAACCTGATGAAACACAAAATTTGACAATTCTTCTCAATCAAATAGCGCTGCGAAAGTAACACTTGCCAAGACACTTCTCAACATTTGGAAGACCTCGTCGACATTGTCGTCGATCTCCTTTTGACACTGGAACATCATGTCAAGTCAAAGTTCAGGAAGTTCAAAATAACAAATTTGAAGCAAATTTGAAGGCAGTGCTACGGGCCTCCAGTCACCTTCTTTGCCAGATCTGGATCAGGAATGATGCTGCAAGCCACGTCCAAAACCTCCTTGACGGTTGCCTGAAGTAAAAGCGCAATACTTTTCAAGAAAGACATTTCGCTCTGAGATTCAACTCCACTTCTCGGCACAAAGGTTGCATGAACTGCCATTGAGGCATCTATAATTCAGTCTCACAATCCAACACAATGTCGGGGGCGAACACCACTAGGGGTGGGGTTGTACACCACCCAGAGGAGGTGGTTGCCATTCCAAAAATTCAGGATGCGAGTTGCTGCCCTTCTTGTGATCACAGGGGTCTGAGTGGTGGTTATCTCCATTCATTGCCAGTGCAAGCCACGTGCTAGCTTATCCGACGCAACGGTGTGGGTTTTTTTTTTCTGGATTACTGTCTCGAAAGCACATCTTGTGACAAATGATGAATTGCCCGCAAAATGAATGTTTTGTGTGTGCACGTGTGTCTACGGACAAACAGTCGAAAGACAATCCAAAGCAAACGTGACAATCCAAATGAAACCGGTTCTTGTGTCGGTCATCAGTTGTTCGACTCGGGCAGCAAGCGCTCACCTCTGTCTGGTTCAACTGCATCCTGATGTCACCAATGACTTGTTCGCAGAACTTGCACTCGTCAGTTCCCTGCAAAACAATGCGGAGTTTTTCAACAGCATGAAACACAGACCACGATCGAGATTCGTCATTGTTCTCACGTACCAATTCTCTCTTTTTCACCTTCAGATTGCTGACGTCTTGCTGTTTCCATACGACGTTCAGACAATGGTCAAATACTCCGCACTTCTTGGCGACGCTCAATCGGCTGCACCAATACGCCTCACCACCGTAAATGCAGTCATAGTCCTTCGCGCTCACTGCAATCACAGCAAACAATACATTTGATGTGAAAAGAACTACCCATTCAATGACTGTAAAGACCTGAAAGTGCGTTGTTGTTCTCATCTTCGGTGTTCCCTGTTTCGTGATCATGTGGCAAACATCTGTCAAAATTAGTCATGCAAGCGGATGCAATTTGAATCGCGTTTCGGCAGCAAATAGACAGGCTACAACCAAAGCAACACACAACGCACGCCGACATTCAGGATTTTCGTTTTCGATCATTTCGCTCATCACAAATCTGCTTCCGCTTTGTTGTCTGCAGCGCGAAACAACTCTCAAATGGAGGTGACGATGCCAACTCGGAACTGTGAAACTCGCAGCCTGATTTGTGTCGCTTCCCGAACTCGCACACGTCAAATGGGGACGGATCAAGTGGCTAACTCCGGCCAGTGACGCTTTTGGGAAGATCGATCAACACAACTCCCGCTGATTTGAACAGAACTTGCGGAAGAATTTGGTTTCAACAATGAAACAGAGATTTGAACACAGGCGCGTCGTGCAATCGCCACTCAGTCTCGGTAGCCATCACCGCTGGTCATCACCGACTACTGCAAGTGTAGGGGAGAGGGGGGGGTCACGGCTGTGCAGTTCTCAACAAAGCACCTGATCAGGGTGATTGTTGAGCACCAGTGCCCGAAGGACGCGCGTGTGTAAACTGACAATAAAAGTTTTCAAATTCTCGTTGTTTTCGAGGGAAAACGGAGGGAAGGGAGACTGTAGATCTACAGCGCACGAACCAGCGGAAAAGAATTCTCGTTTGGGCATTTCTCTTCAAATGAAAACGGCAAGTGGAGCCTTCAAGGCGTTGGTGCACAAAATCAGAACTTAGATCTGCCGGTCTGTTGCTTGATGCAACCCGAATGTTCAAATGATCTTTCACGCACAATGTAGCACAACTGGACTAGTTATTGTCTGAAAAGTTTTTTGTCGCTTGCTTTCGATTGTCCACTTGAGTTTCCGTAACATGCGAAGTTTGAGGACCACAACAAAACTGAGTATTTTCTGACTCCGCAAGCACTTCTTTTGAGTAACAGTCGCACAATACGCTTAGCGTTCAGAAAAATATCTCCATCTTGGTCTTACCGCAGGCGATGAGCAGAAAGAAGGCGAAGATCTTCATATTTGCTTCGACGACAAACTTCCCCGTTGTTCCGCGAGCTCAGTCATATGATGTCTGTGTCACGCGATGCTGCGCTTCGCTGCAAAATGCGGCCGCCGCAAAAATCTCCAGCATAAATATTAGTGGCATCTTAGAGGGCAGCACCAACAGTGTGCTTGACGGATGCTTCATTCTTACGTGAGTCGGGCTTGACCCCTTGACTCAGTTTCGCATCATCGGGTGCCGGTGGAACGAAGTGAGGTGACACCCCTAACTTTTGACTTGGCTGTTTGGCTATTTGATGTGGGAGCCTGAAATGGCCAGACACATGTCTCCCCATTTGAGTTTGGGGGTAAAATGGCCAAGTACCCTTGCTTTGTGCACTTGGAGATTGTTCACCCTATGTCTGGCTACCAAGTCTTTTCCGTCATGTTCAGCACTCGAACCGCTCTTGACTACAGAGAACAATGCTTTGGCGGACAAGCACAAAGCCTGATCGAGGCAAGGTGCTGAACATGACGGAAAAGACTTTCAGTATTACCCTCCTATTTCAAGTTCACTGGGATGGCCAAACACCCGTGCCTCCTCATTTGGGGTGTTTGGCTATTTCGTTATACCGGTAGACACGACCATTGCTCCGTTTTTCGGCACCACCTGTTTTTTCACGGTGGAGGAACATCGAGAATCAACACTGAAACTGAAAGGAACAAATTTATTCAACGAACGAACACACTTTCCTTTGTGAGGTCAACTACCAGTCACATTCCCAACACAGCCGACGCTGTGCCGTGCGCAAAAATTTTCACATTTCTGTCTTCTACGAGAAACTGCGCCGTGCTTGATCTCAACAAACGCGGCTCAACACTGTCCACACATCTCCATTTCACCAGGAGTTGACCATGCACTACTGTGCTGTACCCCGAATGAAGACCAGTGACTTCAATTGCAACATCGCTTCGGTGTTCCAGAGTTCTGTCAAGACAGTTCAACTCGTCGTCCTCGGCAGCTTTGTCGTTGTGAAGCAGCAACGCCAGGCAACCAGCAGTTTCACTGATTAACACCTGAAGGTAGTGTACGAACCAAGTAACCTGGACGATTGGAATTCCGAGGTTGATCAAAACCGTCAAGTCGTCGACGATCACCAGGCTCGGCGTTTTCTGCCAGTTCTTCAGAGACTTGTAGCCATCCTCCACCAGCTTGTACAGGAGTCGTGAAGCTGAATCTTCTGTTCTTGAGAAAATACCATCCCATTCGGACGGGTTGGACTTCGTCTGCAGTTCAAGGAGTCTTTCTCCGACCTGACTGAGACCGTCCACAAAAACAAAATCGCCGTTGAGTTTGGCGGCGTTCAAATTGACACCCAGTTTCGTGGCTACATTGCTGTAATGATTGAAAGACTGCGCAAAGGAAACAAGGCAGACACTATGTCCACCCTTGAGAAACAAGGAAATCAGGTGGTGAAGGACGAAAGTTCCGTCGGTATCAGATTCCGTGAGAAACAAAGTCTGCTTTTCGGGCAACTTTTCTTCGCCAAAGCGTAGCAGATTGTTCAGTCCTTCAAACATGTTCGTTTTGCACAGCTCGATTCAAGCTTGTGTGACAGGAAACGATATCTTGTCCATCAGATCGTCAATTCGTTCCTGCAATATGTCAAGAATTTCTGCTGCGATGAAGATGTGTGTTTCGTCCAAATCCTTTATCACAAACTTTTTTCCCAGCTCCATGGTCTCGTCCAGATGCAACAGGAATTGTTTCATTGCAGGATCACTGAAACGAGAAATACCAAGCTGATCCTGAGACATACGACATGAGGGCGAAGTAGAATCGATGACATGTTCAGTTCAGGAGCTTATTCTGCCTCGTAATGCAAAGACAAACGAGACTTGATGCTGAACGAGATTGTTTCGGAGGGGGGGTGTGGGTAATTTCAAGAGACAAAGAACTTGTCTTTGCCTGCGCTCAATTCGACACGACACGGGACCATTTGAAATTGGTACATTCCGTGAACAACTTGCGCAGGCCAAAAGAGGCTGCGTCTGACAAAAGTGCGGGGAACAGGCCAGCGCTGGGCGATAATAGGGACTTTGTCCTCCGCGGAGCGTTCAAATGGATGTCCAATCCTCAACTGTAAACGTCTCAACACTGCGGACACATGAAACTAATTGTCACAAGGAAGTACCTGGGATTCCGGGTGTTCAAATGAGCGAGGGTTGTTTGTTTTCTTACCATTCAACCAAAATCCCTTTCTGCACATTCACCATTTTTCTGTCCGTTTTCCGCGACACGTATGCTTTTCAGAGGAACATTTTTCTTGTGACATTTCCTCAAGCCAAGTCGAGTCATTGCAAAGCAAAATTGAAAATGGCCTTTTCCACGTTCATGATAAAACGGGGTTTCTCCTCCAGTGCATCGCGACATGCCATAAAGAACGTTACAATTATCGGCGGTGGACTCATGGGCGCTGGCATCGCACAGGTTTGAAAAGTACCCACGGATTGTTGCCGGTTAATATGGAGCAATTTCTAGAACACAGTTTTCCACACCCCAACCACCGGCTCCCCCGCCCCTCGAGCTGGTTCAGGTTTTGTCAAGGGGCGAGGCTCCCTTTCTGGACTTCAAACTTTGAAATGTCCACACGCCAAGGTGTGAATCGCGTGTTGTAGAAGATCAACTCGCACTGAGCCTCCCATGACCAACACGGTAATGAGGTTCAGTGTAAACAAGGACATGTGGAGAGGGGTGCTACGGTGTGCGAGAGTGCACAAAGGTGATTCTAACAGACAAATACCAACTACTGTGTCTTTAGGTTAGAAATAACGTGTGAACAGGCAACAGACAACAAAAGACACCCTTTTTCCCTCCATAAAGTGAGAGATAAATTTCAGAGTGTTTCTTGAGTGTTTCTGCATTTCATCAAAGTGCATCCTTCATCAAGTATTATACTTTGTGAGATATCACCTACTTTGTGCAGTGAAGTCCAAAATTTAGCAACCCCAACATTTTGAACATTTTGCTCTTAAAAACCTAAAAATGTAAACTTGACAAACTTGACAAATTCCTTGCTCACCCATTGCCCTTAACCCATACAAATTCAAAAAGACTCAAAAGACCCAATTTGAAATGTATTTTGACTATGAAACTGCTGTACATAAACATTTGGTAGATGATGCCTGTAGGTGATTTGTTCCTACAACAGCGCAACAGCGCAAACTCCTCAAATCACAAAAAAAAAATAATAAATAAAAAACAAATAAAAATGTGTGCAGAAAGATGCGACTTTCACTCAATTCGAAAAGGCCCAACCAGAATCAAACGAACCTGCTTTTTTTCAGATTTCTGTTTTCAAAAGAGAGAAGTTCCGCACGTCCAAATTGTTGGGGTACATTCCACGAGCAGCCTCTGGAGGATTCTTCTCTTTTTTTCTTTTTTTTTTTTTTTTGCAAGGTCGCTGCGCAAACCGGTCACAGGGCAACTGTTGTCGATGTGTCTGACGAAGTGCTGCAGAAATCCCACTCAAGAATACAGGAGAGTGTTCGGCGAGTGGCCAAGAAAAAGTTTGCAGACAAGCCAGAGGTGAGTGTTTTGCTGCAATCAGTGCGACTCCTGAAATATGTTCGGCTTGCACTTTGAATAAACCTTGATCAAACGTTTGAAAAACGCTTCTTACATTCAAAGGATGGGGAGAAGTTTGTGCAGTCCACACTTGGAAACTTGAACACCAGTACCAGTGCTGAAGAGGCGGTAAAGTCGTCCGATCTTGTGATCGAAGCAATTGTTGAAAACTTGGACGTCAAGAAGAAATTGTTCGCTTCGCTGGACGCAGCTGCCCCTGAGTGAGTGGTATAACAGCACGCTAAAGAAATTGTGAAGAGATCACACTCCTGCTTGTTTGCATACTCGTGCAACATCGGGGGACTGGCCAGAGTGAACCACTGTAGTGGCTCATTGAGGCTGCATCGTCGTGCTGGATTCAATACGAGGGCTCGAATGAACAGTCCTCTAATTGTACTGTTCTCATGTTGCAGGCACACAATCTTCGCCAGCAATACTTCATCTCTGCCAATAGGTGATATCGCGGTGGCCACGAAGAGGCTTGATCGATTTGGTGGACTGCATTTCTTCAACCCCGTGCCCGTCATGAAGCTTGTGGAGGTGACTCGATATTTTGTTGCTGGCCCAAGGAAGCGACATTTGTTTGTCAAATGCATCTTGTGCGCAAGCGTCAGGGAAAATGTTGTTTTCTTTAGGTTGTAAGGATTCCCGAAACCAGTGACGCCACGAACCAAGCACTCACGGACTTCAGCAAGGCTTTAGGAAAAGTATCGGTTCAGGCCAAAGTAAGTTGGTGCACCTGAAGATCAATTGAACCCAAGCGCAAAGCATTTTTGGGTGTTTTTCGTTTCGAGAGAGTGAGAAGCAAAAGACCCAAATCCAAAAGGACGGTATATCGAAACACAAGCCTCGCTTGAAGCACAATATTTCAACAATTAATTTTGATCAGTGACTCGAGTACTTCAGAAAAACTGAGCGAAGATTCATTGCAGGACACGCCCGGCTTTATCGTCAACAGATTGCTTGTACCGTACATGGGTGAAGCCATGAAAATGATTGAAAGAGGTAGATGTGCTCTTGAAACCGGAATTGTTTGTCTGAAAAGGCGCGCAAAAGCATACAACGAACTCTCTTTGAAGATGCTGCGTCGTGCCAATTTGGACAAACAATTCGTACAACAACCACAGTCGTGTCATCCTGTCCTATTTTGTTTCCCACTAGGATACGCCTGGATTTATTGTAAATAGATTGCTGGTTCCTTACATCATGGAGGCAATCAAAATGATTGAGAGAGGTAGTCATGATTTGTGATTTTCACAAGTTACGGTAGATGTGTCACTCGATAGAATTGTAAGGGCCTTGGTACCTGTTGGTGCAAACCAGAAACATTCACGCTCCTAGTTTGTGGGAATCTGGTTGAGATCTGTACAAGACTTGACAAGAAAGGCACAACAAAATAAGAGGAGCAAACACAATTTTGAGAAGATGAGTGCTCACAGAGATCAATAATATCTTTCGCGGGTTGCAGGCGACGCTTCTCCCAAAGACATCGACACAGCGATGAAGCTGGGCGCCGGCTACCCAATGGGCCCCGTCGAACTCGCTGATTACGTCGGCCTAGACACTTGCAAATTTATCATGGACGGCAAGTAGCCTTCAATCTTTTTGTCTCTTGTGTCTCACCCCTATCAGACCTGATGCTTATCTCCACACTTCATTTCAGGCTGGCAAGAAAAGTATCCGGGAAATCCGCTGTTTGAAACGAGCGCACTGCTCAACGAACTCGTCTCGCAGGGGAAATATGGCCAAAAGTCGGGAGAAGGATTCTACAGTTACAAGAAGTGATTGCGAAACAAATGAGCCTTAGAGTGAAAACATCATTTATCAAATAAAACAAATATTTTTGCGGTATTTATTGGTCATTTTCTGGTGTCATTTCGCATTCAAGTCCGTCCATCCGGTGCGGATTCGACTGGGGTGTTCTGCACACGAACGGCCATAGTGGATACATGCGCCAGTACACCCAGTACAACGGTGCTGACAGTGGCAGTGATCTTGGATTCGGAAGCGGGTGTCTTCCGCTGGGGTGGCGGTGAGTTGCGAAATTTTGCCAACTGAAAATGGGGGCATCCACCCAAAGAAGTAGCTCTTGCGATCTGTCCATCCTGGTGATTGTTGTGTCTCGAAATGGAACGGCGTCCGTGGTCGAGTTCTGAGCTCACCTGTCTCTACAGAGACGCAATACCCACAGACGCAGAAAAATGCACGACAGAGCGGCAAATTCTTCGTTTTCCGCATTTGTGCCCGTTTGGTAAAGCATCGAATTGTGGGCAGGAGGAAGAAAAGCAAAGACTTGCGTCCATACTCTGCGTGTTGCGTGCCAAAACAAAGCTAAGGCAGGCATATTTCTTTTTATTATCACTCGTGTCAATAACCATCAGATGTCAATCGGAGCTCTTCGTATCACAGAGGAAATCTCGTTTCAACTCCAACAAGAACAATGTCACTTGACAAGCTAACGGACCTTCTTTCGCTTTTCTGCTTTTCCCAAAGCCCTGTAGATCTGTTTCTTAATTTCCTTGTGCTTGAGTTCGCGCTTGGTGGCAACTTTGGCCTCCTCTTTTTCGTGCTGAGCTGCTCGCTGCCTCATCAGAATTCGTCGCTGCTTCAGTTTGTGCGCGTGAAGCTCCTTCATCATCTTCATCAGGTCGGCAATCTGCGGCGTGGAAAAAAACCCAGCTGTCAGAGCGACGGAACAACCGATATCCTGTGGAAGCTGACCGACCAGAACAGACAGACACAGAAACCGCCAGGCATTGAAGAAACATCCCAAGGACACAACACATTCGTTCAGTCGTACCTTTCGCTCCTTTGGTTCACGAACAACAGCGATTCGCCCCCTCTGAACTTTGTCTTTCACTTCCTTGACAACTTTGGGTTTGTCCTTGAAAGGCAAATTCTTCTGCAGTTCCTTGGGAATCACGAGTGGTTTCACTGGCCTGGCTTTCCTCTCAATCGCCTGCAACATCCACATCACACACGTTAACAAAACCAGTGCCACGGTCCGCTTGGTTTGCTTTCTTTTCCTGAAGTAAAAAGGACTCGACGAACCAGTGTGTCTACGCACCCTGTACAAGGAGTCGGACTTGAATTCAGCCTTGATGTTCTTCTCGCGACGCAACTGACCCAGTGTTTTCATTCCTTGCCACTGATTCTTTTGGTCGTGAGGCAATAGCAAAGTTGAAACCGGATTGTAAAACGTCGGAATTTGCACTTGGAACCACGTTCTGACGAAGACGATGTCTACAAGAAAGAATGTTTCGACTTGGAAACTCTTCAGATGTTCAGTTTTCATGCTCCACTGGACACAAACTTCATTTTGCTTTGCCAATGCAGTCGACACCAATGGAAAATTATCTGGTGAGTCACAACTCAAGAAACAAACTCACCACTCATCAGAATTTTGTCTTCGAACGTTGCTCTGAACGCTCCTTCTGGTTGCTTCAGAACCTTTTTGATTTGGCCTCTGATACCGCTCACGGTTCTTATTGCTGAGCCCTCGAACTTGGCCACTTCCAGGGCGGAGTTGAACATGCCCTAGCAAGAGACAGGAATGTTCAACCTATTTACCGACACATGAATTTCCCAAATTTATTTTTTTGGATCAAAAACGGGCAAAGCAGAGACGATCACAGAATCAATGTGTTCTCACAGAAATGAAGGCCGTCTTTTTGTAGACTTTGGTAGGCGTTCCTGTCAGCTTGAGTTTCTTGACAATCGTAAACGACTTGTCAAGCTCAACCACAACGCCAGTGGCAGAAACTCTGAATTCAGACTGCAAAATAAAATCGAAACACTGGCTTTGAAGAAAGGCACACAGTCCGGAACAAAAACTTTTCTTTTTGGTGCCAACTCCAAATGCAGCAAGAATGAACAACCTCTCATTCGTGCTTACCGTGGAAGAGGCGACTGTTTGAACAGCCAGCATCCCAGTACCTTGAGGTGTGATCGGGCCTGGCAACAAACAGTAAAGCCTTATTGTAATTTATCAAAGAAAGCGACTTTTCGGCTGATTTTGTACTCACAATGCGTTCAAAATTCACTTACCCCAGAAGGTGGCATGGCAATGGAGATGTTCTGGTGTGTATTTCAGCAGTCGGTTCCGCATGTTGTGATCTTGCATCGAGTATAGCACAATCGACTGAAACCTCCTCCACCCCAAGGAGATGATGAGAGGGTCTCTGGTTTTCAGAATTTTCTTGTGCCACCTGTGCTTTTTCAAGCGGACCTTCAGAACAGAATGAAAACAGCAAAGTGAGGTTCTCTTTTTGCTCCCTAGAAACCAGAAACAACCATCCTGCGATTGGACCGTCGCGCCGTCTGGAGTTCGACACCTGCCTGCACGTATCCAATGTTCTGCTCCGCACTCAGCAGGGCGCCCAGTACGACTGGATACAGGGGATCGAAGTTGGTGACGAACTCGGCAGGAAGGTTGTCTATCTGCACGCGCACGTAGACGCCGGGTCGGTAGCCTTCGTACTGGGCACGCGTCTCCTCATCCATCTCCTCAAACTCTTTTCGATTCAACTGGAGAACAAAATCACAAACATTGAACTTTATACAGAAGCAGACTAAACCTTGGAGTTTATTGATTTGTTCCCAGCGACACATGCCCTTCTGCGAACGCGACCACGGAGAATTTCTACAGCTCTGCGACAACAAAACCTATCGAGTGTGCTTGCATCTTGGTAGAAATGGGTTCTCTCTCAAAAAGGGTTCCTATTTAACCACACAACTCCTTTCTCGACCATTGGTCTTGAAAAGTCATTGTGTTGTACGCGGTAAGAGCCATTGAAAGAGTTCCCGCTGGTTCCTGCCATTTTTCGTGTCTTACCGATCCATCGCAGTCAGTTGTGAACTTTCCTTGCGTCCGGAGATGAAAACATATAAAAATGATGTGCGCCGCTATTGCGTGGGATTCTTAGCACTCTGGCCGTGTCGAGATGTTCTCGACCCGCAAAGCAGAAGGCTTCAGTGGTCTGCCCTGTCCGGTAGGAA
>JAAUXT010082952.1_pt1 | contig 15169 bp, 14 predicted proteins | sample 7278171 | NCBI WGS metagenome assembly JAAUXT01 (sample SAMN14350112, study PRJNA611818) | marine sediment metagenome | isolation source: surface marine sediment (1.8m) | place: French Polynesia: Moorea | collected 2018-08 | reverse complement strand
ACTCCTTACCTGAGGCATGTTATCTTTTTATTCCATGCTAGCTCGCAAACCTTGGGGCCGTCCAGAGAACACGAAAGGGACGATGGGCGTGCACCAGAAGTTCAGGGCCCAGCAACCAATATTCCTTATGGACAGGGCGGACCACTGAAGCCTTCTGTTTGCGGGCCAAGAAACGTCTCGGCCACAGCCAGTGTGCTAGTGCCAACGCATTTGTGGCGTACTTCGTCTTTATATGTTCTCATTTTTTGACGCAAGGAAAGCTCATAACCGACTGCGATGGATCGGTAAAACACGGAAAATGGCAGGAACCAGCGGGAACTCTTCCAGTGGCTCTTACCGCGTACAGTCACAAGGACTAAGGTCCAGTGAATAAGGTGGGTGAAGGATCCTTTTGAAGTTGGTCATCTGCTCAAACTGCACTGTTGGCAGACAAGTGTGGGGGCTGGTGTTATCATCATGAAGCAGGAATGTGAGTGCCCTTCTCCTCCTCCACATGTGGGGTCTCTTGAGGCGAATGTGGGCACGCAACATGCGTAGTGCACGCTGGTACTCGGCACCTGTGACTGTACCATTCACCACCCAGTGACAGTAGATGAGTCCTTTCCAGTCGAAGAAGGGGATGGCCATTGCCTTCTTGGTATTCATTGGCCTCCGGCTGACTTGCAGGCGCTCACTGCCAGGCACTGACCAGAACATGTTGTCACATTTGGGGTTTGGGTTACAGGTATGAAACCAGCTCTCGTCGGCAGTTATCACCCTTTCAAGCCATCCTTTGTGCTCACAGTTTTGGAGGAATTTGACACTCATGGATACTCTGTTCGCCTTCTGCACTTCTGTAAGTTCATGAGGCACAAGCTTGCAACTGCGCTTCCTCAGCTTCAACTTCCTTTTCAGGATTCTCTGTGTTGTGGTATAGTTCAGTCCGGTGCGCAAAGCCAGTCTTGAAATAGTTGTCCTGGGTTGGGTTGTCACTGCATCCTTCACCTCCTGAACTTTGGCTGGACCAGTCTTGACTGAAGGCCTTCCAGTTCTCTTGAGGTCACACATCTCCTGCCTTCCATCTCGGAACTGTCTGTAGAGGCTTCTGATGGCCGCACCCTTGATGGCATCTTGTCCAAAAATGCGCTGGAAATTGCGTGTCGTGTCGGCAGCTGTTGTCCCCAAAAGCTGAGAGTACCAGACGCACACCCGCATCCGCACCTTCCATGGTACATCGCCCTGAGGCACATCAGTCTTGCGTGCATTCATTTCGTGGCAGTTTCAAGTCCTGACCGCTCCTGTCTCTGCCAGGAGACGTGGCACTCATCGGCACAGGTCAATCAATTGATTGACTATTGACTTTCGTCCTCAGAATTGCGCAACAGTCGTCATCAGACTCGTCGCACAACTCAGCAGATCATGACAGTGATACGAACTTGTGGATACCACCTCGTATTTGTCACCGATTTGGGCGATTTGGTAAAACTTGCTGGGGTCAGGTAAATGGCAATTGGATCTTTCTAACATCCAGAATTTCTGATATTGGGTGCTCGCCCCAAGGGTCACTCAACATTCAAAATTTGCCAGAGTCACCGGCAAATTGTAAGCCAAAAAATTTTCTGATGTTGGGTGCTCAAGTTACTCGACATTTAAAATTGCCTCACCTCAGGTGATACATCAAATGCGATGGTGCTGTCATACTCCGTCGAGTATTCCTTGCAGTTTGCTGCAAGTTTACTTTCAATTTTGCCAGGCTTTTTGCTTTTTTATCAAATTTCAAACTTGAAATTGAGCCCTAAGTCCATGGGTCGCCTCTTGAGTAAATCCTGGACGCATTGATCCTCATGTGCACACCACAGGCAGCCTGCTGTCAATCGTTCTTTTGGTGCTGATCTGTTGAATCCGCTTCTCTTCCACGCATTTTAGATTTTCTCAATGCTTCTCTTGTTTCTAACTTGTTGACAATGATGACAAGACCCACCAGTCTGGTGAATTGTTTGGTCACTTATATTGGAATCATCTCAACCGCTCGTTTTGCATGACTCGTGTTGCGTTAGCATTGTGTCCTGAAACATGGCATACCAGTGTGTGAACATGGAAATGTGTCTCACCCACAGACCTGGCCTCCGAAGTGTGTACCTGCCCCTAGCTCTCAGGAAAAATATTATCACTTTTCGAAGTGCCAGGTCTTTGCCGCACGTATTCAGTACTTCGTTCTTGTTTGTCGTTCCTGGCAGGAGATCAACGATGTGGTGAAGGTGTTGGATGAAGAAGGAGATGGCAAAATACACTTCCAGGAATTCTGCAGAGGAGTTCAACAAATTTTGGCAATCAACTCACCACGAGGTGAGAAATATCGGTTTTGATTGAAACCATTGCAGACCAAGATAGGAACTGTCCGTCCCAACCCAGGACACTCACATCAAGCTCAATCGAGACAACTCAAGAATCGCCCTTTTTGAAGATTTTCTCAATGCACTGGCTGGTCCAGGTCCGAGTCCTGCTGCGCTGGTCCCAACACAACACGAACAAGAACCATGCAGCCGCCAGCGGCACAAACAGTTTGTGAAGTGCACGTGTTGATTTCTGAGTGTTGCTGTTGCAGGAGCAGAGACTCTTCCCGAGGGTTTGGCGTTGAGCCCCATAAGGGACATAGGAAGCGAAGAAACTTTGGTGGGCACCGAGGACGATGCAAACAGCTGTGATGTGAGTATCTTTTCTTTTCCAGTTCTCGTCTGCGGATCAAAGATGAGTCCAAGTATTCAACACACTCACAGTCAGAACGCAATTTATTTGTCACCTCAACATTGAACAAATAGCTGTTGGCGTTTGTTGCAATTCGAACAATAGTGTGGAACAAAAGCGCGAACAACCACAGTGAGACGAACAATTCCAAAGAGGTTGGAGCGGGACAAGAGTTACATTCGCTTGTCTGCTCAAATGAGAGCAATTCCAGTCAGAGAGGGTAAAATCCTTGTGATCACAGTGAAACAGAAGCAAATTCAATTTGCTCACGGGATGAAAACTGTCCTGGTGAGATAGGAGGGGCCTGGTCAGACAGGAGCATTTCCCTTGAAATGCATGTTGGCACAAAATTTTATTGTTCTCTGAAAATGGGAGCCTTCTTGGCAAAATGGGAAGGATCCTTGTGAGGCAGGAGCAAAATTTCTTGGATTATGGTCAAATTGGAGCCAAGAGCAAGTTAAACCCCACCCCCTTTGTTGAAGAACACAACCAAAAATGAATTGTGGCACGCCAATAAGGAGAAACTGAACTTTATCAAAGCCCTGTGTTGACTTGATCCAGAAGTTTGAAATGGCATCACAAGGTCTCTACCCCATCCGCATTAAAATCAACTTCCTTGATTCAAATCACCGAACAAGGCTGCAGAGAACAATCGCACAGTCACTGCACTGTGTTGTGCGTCCGTCTGCGTGTGGTCTTCTTTCTGGACAGAGCATTTTCTGTGATAAAAAAAAATAGTCCTTTTCTCAGTTTTCGTCATTTCTTGTTGACTGAGCACTTTCGTATGTTTACTCGTTGTGTGTGCATTGAATGCAGGTTTCATCATGCGCGAGCAAACTTGTCTCAGATGTACCAACTCAGTCTTCAAATAATGTTGTGAGAGTTTCGTTTTTAGTTTTCACCAGATCATGATCACATTTGGACTCGATCGTTGCTTTCACCTAGATTTGGCTCGGCACAAGCTCAAAATTGTCCAACACGCACAAATTTATCGGCATGCATTGAAACCTTCGTTTGTCGCATTTTGTTCTTGGTTCGAAGGCGTGTCATTTGCCGGTATGTGCACTGGTAACATAAACTGCGGCTGTGGCCATCAGGGGAGAGGACCATTTGTTCGGTCATCAACACCCAAGACTTCTGTTGAATACTCGTTACCCTGGAAGTTTTGCTGCTCAAAAACGTATATATCTCCAACCCCATGAAACAACTGTGGTTACAACCCTGAACATTTTTTCCCCACCTCCCCCCCCCCTGAAGACCACACGGCCGAAACAGGGTACAAGGAAAGCAGTGCTCAAGGCAACTGCAGTGCGAAGTCCCCAGTTCATTTGTGTGTGTGTGGGGGGGGGGGGACAATATCGGGGTGGGGGGACAAGGGGGGAGGGGAGTGGACAACATGGGGATATCTGGCCCAGGCTGTCTATACCGCACTGCCACTACCATTTCACGTACTTTTCCGAGTCGGTGTACAAAGCCAAAAAGTTCCTTTTGAAAGAGTTTGGAGTTTGGAGCCCCACCCTCAACTTGAGAGGCTCTGACCTTGCATAACACTGTCGCACGGCCAAGGGAAATGCCTTGGTATTTTTGTTGCATTCTGTTGCAAGCCATTTTAAGACAGTAAACAAGCTTACAATGCCTTCCACAAGCCTCAAGTGAGAACGATTCAGTTCAGTATGGCAACTTGCGGCACGAGACTCGTGGACTTCCTCTTCCAGATGAAACTCGTTGTGGCTGCTCAGACTTTAATACACCCGTGTTCTGCGAAAAAGAACATTACGGTCTCCCAAGATGCATTCTATGTGTCTGCGCTGAGGTGCTCAGAAAGGCGGCTGTTCTCTTCCCGAGTGAGCTTGTTCGAAAAAGAGCTGCGGTGGAGTCCATTGGCAAAGGACATTTTGAGATATTTGTTGAACCTGGTGACCCTTGCATCACTTTTGGCCAAAAATGCTGGAAAATATGTGGTTGAATACCAGCAGCAACCTTCAAATCAACTCGCATATGTTCAGTGAGACTGGTGAACGAAGTTCGCCTGTGCGCAGTGAATATCGATTCGTCAGAAAATCCCACATGACATGAGTAGCCTCAGTCGTGCAGGCAGGCACACGCCCGGAACTTTTCGTCAGGTGTGCTTTTCTCCTGTTGTGCAGTGAAAAAATGCATTTTGGATGTGGAGAGATCTTGTATGGACGCTAGATTTGGTGGGGACTTGGTGGTGCTACTTCGTTGTTGGTGTGCACTTCATAATCTTGTTGTGTGTGAACGAATGGGAAGCAAAGAAAAGGACGCCACACCTGATCGGATCAATACCATCACATGATTTGGGCGTCGCTGCAGCAGACGACTTCTGTGTGACATCGCTTCATCACTGTGTATTTCCTCCTTTCTTCTGCAGCCGTTATCTGTGGTTTGGCGTTGTCGTTTGGCTAAAGGTTGTCTCGAGCTCGCTCGTTGAAACCTGACGCTTTCTGCATCACGCAGCAAAACAATCAATAACGCAACTTAAGTAAAATCAATGGAAATGCTTGCATGCCAGTTGTGCTTTATGCTCTTCAAGCATAAGGCATTCTCGTATTGACGGCAAATTTTGCAGTCCAGATATTTTCATGTGTCGATGTTCATGATTGTCAGTTTGTTACTTTAGCTATTCCTTCTGCTTGCTTGTGTTTGTTCCAAATTTGCAAACATAATTGCGTCTTTGGTTCCAACAGTTGGTTTTTGTGCGAGTCACTGCACGTAACTTTCGCTGCAGAACGCGTCTGAACTGAGCACGTTCAACGAGTATGACATGATGACGGATGACGATGGCGGGGCCACTGTGCAGCCGGACATAAGCTCGTCGCCTCCGACTGGGCTGCTCATCAACTTTGACGACGACGTCGACTCTGCCGTCAGCCCCGGCCCCGTCACAAACGGTCTCGAATCCAGGTCCGTCTGGCTGTCGTATTTTCCTACTTCGAACGCCGCTGCCTTGTGGTAAAGTGAGTGGGTGTTCGCAGGCCCCACCCTTGTCAGTGTCGTCAGAAGAGTATTTTGGGTCGAAAGACGCTCTGATGTGCATTGAAGCTGCTCATGTGATCAGGACGTTGGGCGTGTGCTGTGAACAAGGTGGATAACCCGGCTGAGCACGAGCTGTGCGGTCATTGGCTCATCAAATTTCGTGCAAGAAAGAGAGAGCGTGAATGTGTGTCTCCTGTAGGAATTTTTGTGACAGCGAGCCCTGGTCTTTTTTCAGAGCGCGATCCTGACCGATCAAAAGATCAGGATCGCGCGCTTTATGCAAGTGGTCTGTACGATGGGTTGGGAAATTTCAGCATGCAGGTCGGATACCCCCCGTCATACGGACAGGGTTGGTCCTTTGGGGCGGGGGGGGGGTGTCAGAATTTACCCGAAATCCGGCCAAAACTTTCTCGAGTTGAGTACATTTTGTTCGAATGTAGGCGCGAGTTGGACATCACGACGGACGAGGAGGAGAGGTTCGAGTACAATGGAGACGCGGAAGAGAACGACTCCGACGCAGAACCCAAACCTAGTCACAACTCACTCCTCGTTCCTCTCAGGTGTGTTTTAACTCTTATTTCAAACACGCACTTTTGAAGCATTTTTTCTTCAGACAAAGCTTTTTGCAGTGTGCCTGGGTGGCCCAACTTGAGACGCCCCTCCCAAAATATTATCGTCATACCTACAGTGAATGAAAAGCCCCAAGGCATTGTGAAGACTCCAAAAATTTTACCAGTGTGCAGTTGTGCACCTTCATACGCTGATTCAGCCACCAATTCAGCTGCACACAACTGAATATCAATCACAATTCAGCGCTCAATTGAAAGTGCTTGCGTGAACAAGTGTGTGCAGCACAGAAAGCAATTGAATAGCTTGCGCGGTCCAGTTTGATCTGCAGACTGGAGCCAAAGAAGCTGATAGAAACTTTGCTGAAGGATATGTTTCTGTCACTGTCGCTTTCTTTTGACATGCAGACCTTCTCTGGTTGCGTATGTATCTTTCACTTGCAACAAAACTACGACAAAGTTCTTGCGATTATGCTTCACATGAAATTTGTTGTCAGTTACTTTGTCTTGTTTTGCGGGTGCCTGTTCACTTTGTTCTGCTCATCACTGTCATTGTGACATTGAATGTCACCCTGTGTACCAGGTGGTGTCATGCAATCTGATCGCCTGCAGAAACACGTGCGTGCACATTTTGAGCGTTCAACATCGTGTGAAAGGAACGACTTTTCTTGCAATCGTTTGTCTCTGACCTCGCATTGTTGAGACGACTCGCCGACAACTTTTGTTTTTGTTTTGCAAAGAAACATTGACAGACGAGACTTGCTGAACTGTTTCAGTGGAGGTGAAGTAAGACGCCCCCCGCGACACAGGGACCGGCGCGATTGGCTGAAATCCAACCGACGAGCCAGTATAGCTATCGGGTACTCAAATAATCGCATGCTCCAAAAGTTATTTGACCCTCCAGGCTCTTGCTTCCTGAAGAAGGTGCCCACCCCTCTGGTGTGTTTTCTTCAAGTGCTTGGTTGTGATGATGAATGAGCAAACTGAGAACAGTCAGATTGTGTCGATTCTGAGTTTGTCGATGGTGTGTACCACACCTGGCCCTGGTAGTCATGTCAAGGCCACCATATGCCGCAAAATCACTGCTTATTCATGTGCATAACCAAGTAATTTGAAGAACTTTTGATTGATCCCACCAAAAGGCCACTTGTCCCGTGTAGATAGCAAGTACAGCGTGTTTGTTGCAAGTCGACGCAGACCAAGATCCAGGCGCACATCAAGTCTGGAAGGTGAAGGTGACGAATTTGACAACAAGTGGTTGCACTCGTGTTGCTTTTGCTTTGCAGTTGTCTTTCTGTGGTCACTCACGATTTCAGCCACACAGCGCATGATTGCCTTCATGAATGTTCTGTTTCATTTTATTTGCCCTTTTTTTAGGTTCCTCTCAAATTGATTTTGCGTATGTGTGTGCTTCCTGAGGATTTGTTTTGCTTTGGCAGTTTCTGTGTCGCACACCGTTCATTTTCACTTCAAGGAAAAGTAACCCCCAATTCGTTGTGTGTACAAATCATGCAAACCTTACATGTTGTATCTGTGTCAGTTGTGCTTTGCGGAAACTTCATCTTTACTTGTACGAAGTGGAACCATAAATGGTCGTGCCCTATTTGTGCTGGCTGCGATTGATGCGACAAGGTTCTGTTCCAAGATTTGAAGAGCCTCAAGTGAACCTTTCGTGTCGTGATCTTCTGTCTCTTGGATCTTTCGTTCAAAGCGCATTTTTCAAGAAACGCGAGAACCTTTGGTGTAGTTTTGCTTTCTCGAATGCTGCACGCAGCAGGCACGACCATTTCAGTCCTGAAGAACAAAACAGGTTTCCCGTCATGTGGATATACCTGGATGGATCGAAATGTTTTGATCAGCTCTAATCACCTGTGGTTTTGTCAAATTCCCGCCAACAGAAAATTGAAGGCAGTCAAAATTGTCACCACACACGGAGAGTTTTCACCGGGAGTGGTCACCTTTTGTAGAGTCGCCCACGTTTCTTTCACGGCAGTTTTTTCATATCTACTTAGTGTGGTAGTGGTTTTGTATATTTTACAGTGGAGGGAGGAGGGTCACTACGAGTGCTTTAGCCAGGTAAGTTCACCGTAACAATCACGGCAAGCCGATTTCTTCAGCACTGAGCTTTCAGAAATCTAACCTTCGAGTCCAAAGACATTCTTTGCAGAAAAAAAGATCCTTTCAAGGTGTTGGGTTACATTACAAGGCAGACGGATTGAGCGCAGACCAACTGGAGGCTTTTGCCTGTGTGCTTCCATGCTGTGGACTTTTGCCAAACAGCGTCATTTTACAAACCGTTGTGAGCTTGTCGAGTGTCCTTTCGGGCTGCGAAACAACGTTCAAACACAATTGTTTGTACGCTGCAACCAAATTATTACGGCACATTGAACTGAACTTTTGAGCTTCAGATTCCGAAAACATTCAAGTTGACCTTTTCGTGTGTACGATATGGAGAGAGGCGTAATGGCTTTGTTCCATGACAACTTGCAGCCCACAGGCAAGAACGGGCAATCCAACTGAGTGACGTTATGTTCATTCCATTTGTCCGGTTGTCGTGTCGTTGATCATCCCGCGGCTGTGCACTCGAAAGGGTTTGCAACAAAACAGCAGCACACGTCGCAAAAACAGAAAAAAAAACTTTCTACGAATGAGCTACACACGTCGCAAAAATAGAATGACAGACTTTCACATGACAGAGGGCCACGAGTAAAACAGGTGCATGTGCGTGGTGCAGGTGGGGAGCGGCTGGAGCGTAGCGCGTGTGAGTGAAGCGTGTCTGTTCTGTTGCAGTCAACTGTACCGCGGCAGTCCGGTGCAGCAGCAGTTGTCGGGCAGCAGACGCAGCAGCGCGTGCTCTGAGGACGTTCTCGAGGACATCGACGGCAGCTTCCTCCAGCTCAACGACAAGGTCAGCTCTTCTTTTGTATACGGTGTGAGGCGTACTGAAACTTGGCGTTTCTTGATGAGGTGACTCTTTGTAGGTTTTCTTGTTTGCATGGAAGAGGCTATTTTGTTTTTGGAAAACCTCAATAAATTTACCTGTGTGAAAAGGAAGTGTGTTGAATGTTTTCCATGCCAGGACCAAAGCAGGTGTTCGCTTTGTGTGCCATGTACCGAGATGAGTCAGCCTGGGAACACAACTTCAGCTGTTGCACCTCAAATTCAACATGTTGGAGTCTTTTCGGCCAAGAGACCCACCAACCGTGTTCGTTCGTTTATTTTACGCACGCCGACACCGAAGCTGTAGATCTATCGGTGTGTGTCAAGAATAACGCTTCCGGAAAAGTAGTGCAGGCAGGAATCCCCCCTGCCCCAGAAACAACACTTACCAGTAGACTCTGGAGCAAAAGTTGGACTTGGAAGAATTTCGGCCTGGAAGGACCCATTCTGGAAAGGAAAGTCAAGCTCTGGAAAAGTTGGTTTGGTTCTGGAGCAAGTGTCGGACCAAGAAAATGTTGGCCTGGTGGGACCCCCCACTTGAATTGAAACTTTGGCTTTGGAGGAAAAGGTGGACTGAGAAACTTCAGACTGGTTCTTTTCTGGAAATGAAACTTTTGCTCTGGAGCCAAAGCTGGAATTGGAAATATTTCAGCTTGGTGGGGCCCCTGGAAATGAAAACAAGGTTCTGGACAAAAGTTGGACTTTAAGAATTTTAGCCTGATGGGATCTTTCCTTGGAAAGAAATTTAGCTCCAGAGCAGAAGCCAGACTCGGAAACCTTTTTGGCTTGGTGGGGCCCTCTGGAAATAAATGACACTCCGGCTCTGGAGCAAAATATGGACTTCGAAAAAATATATGTGGGCTTGTGTCCCCTCCCCTGGAAATGAAACTTAGGCTCTGAAGCAAAAATTGGACTGAGAAAAATTTTGGCCTGGTGGTGGCTTCCCCCCCCTCCCTCCAGCCTGGCTTTTGAGAAGTTGAATTTTAAAGTCTGATCGTAGCATTGGGGCATGACCACAACAAATGTTTGGCTTGAGCTTGCCACTCCTGGATCCATTACCCCTTTGGAACAAAATAACAAAAACACGTTCACTGTGGGAGCTTAGCAGCCATCTTGAATGTGCCAACTGAGTGTCCAAAAATGAAGGAATTGAGACACAGGAATATCACTGGGAGGTGAACACGTACGTCTCTTGCACCCAGGTACTTTTTACCACCACCTGCCAGTGAGCGACGATGTCCAGACACATTCAAGATGGGCACCTTTCATGCCACGTCAACCTCCAGGCGCACGTCAGCTGTTCTTGTTTTGTCTCTCCAGGTTCAACAATTGGAGTCACAAATCCACTTCTTGAATGACACGCAGTCTAGAAATGACGATCGACACTTGCGGCTCCGAGACGAAAATGTGTTTCTTGTTGAAAGGTACTCGAATTTCTGGGTCATCAATGCTTCCGCCTGACATCTTGGGCTTTCTTCCTTTGACGACTCATCTCTTGCAATTGCATGCGGTCTAGAACCTTTGCCTCCATAGGAAAAGAGAGGGGGGGGGGCATTCGAGTTTCTTCCGTGCGTATGCTCCCTGGCAGAATGGGAGAGTTGGATGCAACCAAAGCAAATTGGAAAACCGGGTTCTCACAGAAAACAATAACGTTTCCTGTGAAATCGAATCACTGTTGAGACCTTTGGTCGAGGACAGAGTTGTGTTGTTTGACAGGAAGCTGAGAACCCATTACTTACAATGACAGGGCCCGCACGTTCGACAGGTTTTGTAACTGTGTAGTTGCACAAACTGAAATTTAACCGTTGCAACTTTGGGCGCAGATCTTTCGCATGTGGGAGCGAGGGGTGCAACTTGTTTGATGCAGAAACCGATGGAGACCTGATTGAAAAGGACAAAAGTGCAGTTTCTCTGTGGAGCAAGCCTGATGGGTTTTGCTTCTTTCAGAGTGCACGTGTTGGAAGAACAGCTGCGAGATGTCGAAATAAAAGCTCAAACCAAAATGCAGGAAGAAGAGAAGAAGAACCGGGAGTTCATGGTAAATTTACTGCTTTGCCTTTTGCTTTGAGAACTTAAGTTCAAGTGGCTCCCAGAACACCGACCATTGAAATGAGTGTGTCATTTGTTTGGCACAGGAATCATTTGTTTTCGCATTTCAGTCTCGGACCGACAAAGACAAAACAGCGGAGATCGAGATTCTGTCTCATAGTCTGCAGCATATAGAGCGTGAATACCAGGCGCTGCAGGAGGAGGCACCAAGACTCAGACTTGAAGTCGAGCGCCTCAAAAGGGTGAGCTGGACACAGCCAACACGCACAACGCTTGTGCCACTGTAAGAAGCAAAAGTCGACGTGCATGCGACAAAAACGTCTCGAGTCTTGTGGTACAAAACCAGAGGCGATTCGAACTGAATTGCAAGTGGCTCACGGGCTCAAAAGACCATTTTTGTTCTCGGAGGTCCTCGTCACCTGCATTTTGTCGCCTTCAAATGTTCAAAATTCGCACTCTATTGCATTTAGGACAACGTTCATCTGGAAGAAAAGTTGAACGAGACACAGTTCAACATGCACAACTTGTCTGAGCAGAATCAAGAGGTACAAGAAAAACTCCAGCAGCAAAAGGAAGAAATGGTGCAGGAACGAGTGGTGCACGCTCAGGTAAAGCAGCTTCTTTTGAGAGAAATTGTTGTCTATTTTTCTGTGCCAATGGAGTGAAGCCATTGTGGGCCAAGGGAGCAAAGCCAATGAAGACCTTTTATGCTGTGAAAATCGTAAAATAGCAATATGTGTTTGCTGTTCAAACCAGCTGCTGGATGAGCTGGGAAAGGAGTTGCAAGAACTGCGCAACTACAAAGTGGAATCGGAAGAGCGGTCGCGGCTTCACGCACCTTCTCCAAAAGACATTCCCTCACTGCACAAACGCGAACTCGAAAATCACATCGTCAGACTAAAAGAGGTAAGCTGGGTGACAGAGGAGAACGTGTGTCCTTTTCCAGACATTGGTTTGCAGGCTGTATTTTGGTGTCGTCGGTGTGTGTCTGCGAAAATGAAGATTACAAATCTCTTTTGCAGGAGAATGTGCGGTTGAAAGAGCAGAACGATGACCTGCAGGCGCAGGTGTTGGGGATGCAGGTGCGAGAAGGCAGGAACCTGCTCGCGACGGGGTCGACGCTGGCGGACGAGCTGCAGACGCTGCCCAGGGACGAGGTACGTTTTCAGCGATCTGATGTGCCAAGTGCACCGTCCTTTGTTTGAGCTTGCTTTTTTCTGTTGTTTGTTCTGTCCTTTCTTGCTTCACTGGTGGGTGAACGTCCGACACGACAGGGTGTGACAAGACGTGTGAAGACACCACAACTTGAAGGAGTGGTGGTCATTGTTGCCCACATCTTGCATTTCATCAAAGAAAAACTGAACCAAAACGCTTGTTCCTTCAATGAAAGACATGAAGAGTTAGTGTTCGCACATCTTGTCACCAACGGCTTGTGTCTCTAATGGTCCGCGCTTGTTTGCCAGAAAGAGTAAATTTGTTCGTGAACAAACTTTGAAGTTGCTTTGACAGACGGAAACCCTTTATTTTGTGGCTGTTTGTACACAAATCCCCGTTTTCTGTTTAGTTTAGTTGTTGAACAAAAATTTACACTTTCTGTCGTCGATGTTTTCAGGAGTCTAGAGGAGAGGTGTGTAATTTTGTCAGCTTCATTTCAGCCCCTTATCTTCAGCCTTATTTATTTATGTAGTGTGGTGTGGGTTTTTGTACCTGCTTCCCAGCTCACTGTGCTTTGATCAACCCAAATTCCAGATGTCACTGAAGCCACCTTCTGCTTTACTAATCACTGACACTGACCAATCTGACATGACCTTCGAAGCTCATGCTTCCGTGATGTGCATGCCACCGTTTGATTGAGCAACACCAGGTGTGGTAACAAGAGGCTCCAATCACAAACGTTCCTCGTGTGTAACAGTGGTGCATTTGGCAGAAACTTTTGATGACGACGTGTCAGTTGAATCAGCGTCAGAGACATTTGGCTGTTGGCATTTTCCTTTCATAAATCTGAGTGAATCTTGTGTTGCTTCAGTTGCTCCAGAAACTGCAAGAGCAGCAAGATGAAAACGCCAAACTCCGAGAATACGTAGACAACATTATCTTGCGCATCATGGAGAAAAATCCGGATCTACTGGAGGTCGATTCTCCAACACCCGAGAAGAAGAACAAGAAAGGACTTTTGTCCGTTTTGAAAAAGTCATGACAAACATTTGAGATCGGTTTTACAAACCGGTAGATTTTATTTCCTGGAGAAAGTATGTCAAGAATTCGTCATACAAGTTTTATGGTCTGTGATCTTAGAAATGTCTCGTCAGACTCGAAGTTGGGAAACATCAGACAGAGGAAAGAAGGATTGACAGACTTTGTATACTCCATGCAAGTGGCACTGATGTAATTTGTCAAGCATTGTGTACATCAGAGCAGAGGTGAAGGAGTCTCGTGTGGACAGGGCGATCTTCATTGAACTTTGAGTGAATTCTGGTCACAGTTAGAACGATCTGAAAGGGCGAGATATGCCAAGAAATGAAAGTCGCGTTTCAGTCTTGGAATATGCAAATAATGCATTTGTGATCCACGGTGTATTGCAACAGACTTTTCCGTTGTGTTGTTGTTTTTGTCACGGAACCAGTGTGTGTTTCTTACTTTGGAGTCGCTGTGGAAAATAAACCCAAACAAACAACAACAAAACAACAACAACAATGAAACAAAAATCTGATTTCTTGCATCATTCCAAACATTCATATCCAATGCGCATGTCGTGTGCCGGTTGATCTGAAATCAAACATTCCATGATGCATCATTTGTACCTCCTCTGGGGACTTCGTGGGTTCATTGTTCTTTGATTTTTTTTTGGTACAATGGTGATTGTTTATGCTTGTCCGACATCATTTTGAACCAGAGCGTAGCTAAGTTGGTTTGCGTAGAGCCAGGTTGCAGAGCTGTACTGTGTCATATCAATTGTTTTGCGGGAAAAAAATACATTCTCTTTGACGCGATCAATGAAGGTGAGTGTTCACCAAACGCTTAGTTGAAAGCAGCAACTTATTTCGTGTGTGCCACATCCTGTTCAAATGTATCGTCACTGCAGTTTGATCTCACTGAATTTGTCCAGCTTCGGGAATGCGGACTTCATCGAAGCTTGCGTGCTTTTGAACTGAGGTCAGTTCGGTTGTTTGCGTCAAGTCATTTTGGATTTGTTATCACTTTCTAACCATCCGCGCAGTTTCCTGGTTTACGTGTGTGCGTGTGTGTGTGTGTGTACGCGTCGTGTGTGTAACAATCGCGGATGTTCACAAATTGCATCTTGTTCAACAAAAACACCTTTGCAAACAGATGAAAAACCACGTGCTGAAATGATTTTCAGCAATAATGGCTGGTCTTCAAATTCCCGCAGTTTGTTTTGTCAGTCCGAAAATGAGCCTTGTGGAAATGCCGCTGCAAAAAGCTCCGCTCCAGCAATGAAATGGAAACGGACATCTCTCGTCACAGGTTGATGAGCCTGAAACTTGTATCACTCTGAGAAAAGTGTATCAAATATAGATCTGTATTCAAATCTTGTGCTTTCTTTGAGGTCTCTTCCGCAACTGCGACACAAACGTAGGGAGGGGGTTGCAAATCTATTTCCCTTCGGAATTCTTGCGTGACTCGTGCCAAAATGTCTTGAAAGTTTTGCGAACGAAATGCAGTTCTGGTCGACCAGAGGGTACTACGTAATGAAAGCTTCTGTAAGGCGTGACGTCAGCGTCACAATATTAGGACGTTGTTGATCGGCAGAACGTATACACAAACCAAAAGTATTCCTCTAATTTGGTTCACACTGGTGTCAGAACAAGAGACTGACCCTGTCCTGGATCTAGAGAGGTAGATCTAGATAGGTAGACAAGTTTGGTCTGCCTTTT
>JAAUXT010047620.1_pt1 | contig 15170 bp, 20 predicted proteins | sample 7278171 | NCBI WGS metagenome assembly JAAUXT01 (sample SAMN14350112, study PRJNA611818) | marine sediment metagenome | isolation source: surface marine sediment (1.8m) | place: French Polynesia: Moorea | collected 2018-08 | reverse complement strand
TTCACATTTCTAATATTTTTATTTCTAAAAAACCATGTAAACAAAAAAGCACATGGCACAAATCACATGACCTCTCTTAAGGGCTCTGATTGGTTCCCACCATTTGGCACGGTAACATGGTGAGCGGCGGCGAATTGAAGTTGAAAGCCACGTGGCCACGTGTCGAGGTGAAAAGCTCAAGAAACTTGTTCTGAATGTTTGTTTGCGGACCCTGGGCACACAAAACAGGTTGGCGATCTGTTTCACGGATCCCCAAAAATTATGCGTTTCATCGATCCAGATGAAAAACACATCTGTGAAACTCGTATCATCACACGCAACGTTAAACTCATTGCTTGGGTTCAAAGTTTAGCTGCAGGAATGTGCTGTAAGCAACATGCCACCAGTCATTCTTCAATTCGAACTATTCATTGGACCGTTTGATGCCTGAAACACCAACCGTGCAAAGAATTTTTCAATTTTTTTTTGACCTTGCAGCTTTGACGAAGCCCAGTGAGCTTCAAGGGAGGACACACAATTGAAGAAAAATATGTGGAATCAAACAAGCATGAAAGGTGAACAAAACCAAAACCAAAGGACACAGGTTGCCAAGGTTGTCGCCATCTACATGCGGAGCTCCAAGGATGACCACCTGTGATACCCCCTTTCTCTACCAGGGTGGACTTATTGTAATATTCATGCGGCTCCCTAGAGGTACCAAGTATGGCCGTTTGTGGGCGACCCAAGGATGACCGTCTGTGGTGTCTCCTTTGGTAGAAGCGAGAGTTTGGCGTGAACAAGGGGGGAGTGTATCACGCCCTTTATGGAAGGCTACACTGAAGCCCCTCCAACTTCAGTTTGAGTATTCCTGGTGAGTCACTTGTTGGGTGTGATTCCAATTTTGGATGGAGGTCCAGAGTTTCTGTTACAGACCTTTTTCCGGGAAATGAAAATTTGCCCAAACCAGACCTCTGCACGGACCCCACAAAAATTCATTTGATTTGCATCAGACGTCAGAGAGGAAGTTTGTATGTATGCCCACCATCCTCCTCACCTCGAATCAGCCCAGGTCGAGCTTCCCGTAATGAAGTCATTTGTCAAGAAGCGGGTCTTGTGTGTTTTGGTTTGCTTGGAACCTCGCCCTGCTCGCCCCCAACACCGTTTTCGTGTTTGAGTCGTTTGAACGCTGGAAATAATCGATTTTTCTCTTGCTCTCATTGTTTAAACAGATTTTGAAGTTACCGTGGCAACCGTCTATTTCAAACAGTACGTGTATTGTCTAAACTCGTAAATGTACGAGGGACGTACGAACCAGATCCAACAAAACTGTTTTGTGCGGCAAATCTCAGCGTTTGTGGCAAACTGACAAGTGTGGCCAGAAGTAGTGAGGACCAGCAGAAGCCGCGCAAGGCTGCCAGCAAATGAGTTGACCAAAAGTCACCTTTGCAGCTGAGTTTCAAGAGTTTCCGGAATCATTGCGGAACAAGTCACAGCAGCAAACCATCGGTTTTGCTGGGCCACCCCTCATAAAAACGGTCGAGCAATTAAATCGATTACTTCGCTGATTAAACAAGAATTGCGCATTTCGACTCAGCGAGGAAATTCTCATCAAATGGAAACTTGAACAGTGAAAGAACAAAATTTGAAAAAAAAAGAAAAAATTCGTCCTCGTCCTCACGTCTTGTACCCTGCACCGATTGGTGATCACTTTTCAGAAGAATCCCGTTTCAGCATGAGTCAGAAGTATGGAATGTTGAACGACGGCGGGTATGGTGCCAACGTGATGGCGCCATACCCTGCGCAACCGCCGGCGTACGGAGCAGCTCAGCCGCCGCCGCCGTCTCCGCAGCTGCAACCGCAGCAGCCGCAGCAGCAGCAGCAGGGGCCACCTCCCAGCAACGCCACTATCCTCGTGCAGGTGGGACCGTTCAGAGCAATCCATTCCAACATTCTGCTTCTTGAGAGTTTTGCTGATATTCAGACTGAGTAAATTAGCACAAGATACAAAGAACCTTGCATTCGTTTGTCAAAAAATTGTTCTTACTTCAAGCCGATGCGACTCCTTGTTTTCCAACCAGGCTCAAGTTCACGACACGAGTAACTTTTTGAAGGTCAAATCCACCACATACAGGATCTTCCCCATTCGATTTGGTTGGGCTTTCTGTCTCAGCAGCAGACGGCTCCGGTGCCGTGGAAGTGGAGCACCACCATCTGCTCGGGCATCGCGCTGTGGTTGTGCTGTGCGCCGCTCGCCTTCTGCGGGATGCTCTACGCCATCCACTCCTACGTCGACCACAAGGTGGGAACGCCTCGAACGTTTGCAACGGATTCGGGGTCCTGTTTTCTGGTGTGGCTCTTGTCGAGTCCTTCTTTTTTTCGAACCTTCACTGACAGAATGTCGCACGACTGTTGACAAGGTACGTAGGGCTTGTTCTGACACAAGAGAACTTCACTCAAAGAATGCTGTTCTCGAGAGGCGTCACACTTTGTGGCTCTTATGGCCTTGACAAAATGACTGCATGTCTCGGCATTTCAGACCCACGACTACACCAGGTCCAACAGCAAGCTGCGAATGGCGTGGATCTGCACCATCAGCAGCATCGCGATCGGAGTTATCTTTTGGGTCATCTTCATCGTGTGCTACGCTGTCATCATTGCCAAGGCCTCCGACCATTATAACTACAGGATTCACTAGACAACGGGAGGCTTTCACGTGTAAGAACGTGACGCGCCAGAAAGACCAGTTTTGTTTTTGGCGGTGTTCTTGTTCTGGTGGCTTTGGTAGAGTCTTGACAAAAACCTGCAGATTGGTGGTAATTGGGTGTGGGTACGAGCGTTGAGTGTTTTCACGTGAAGTAAAACCGGCAGTGCTCAGGAAGTTTTGTCGTTGTTGTCAAAAATTCACAGTGACCACGACAAATTGTACGAGTTGCTATCGCGGCCAGGTGATTGGGTGTGCTCAAATACAAGGTGTCTTTCTTGGTGTTGGTTGGTACAGCATCGTTTGAAGAACAAGAAGAATTACCTTTCCGAACAATGCACCGTGAGTCCTTATGAACAAAGATATGCAGTTCGGAAGTGCGAAGTCGGGAAGACGGGGTTCTCACACAGAAAAAAAGACTTGCTGAGATCGGGCTTGGAAAGAGTTGTGCGATTGAACACTAGTACGTAACAGTGAGGTGAGAACTCATTTCTACAATGACGCGAGCACTAAAATCTGTGGACGCGCAACCATGCACTTGCATGCTTGCATCCCCTGTAGGCCTGGTTTGAAAAACTGAAAAATGTCACAGCGCTTCGTGTTTTCGTGCGTGGAACTTTTGAATTCTGTGGCACTGCAAAACATACTGGTAAGTGTGTGCTGCTCTCTCTCTCTCTCTCTCTCTCTCTGTAATTCTAAAAGGTTATCAAGTGTATTGTAGTTTGCATTTGTGAAAAGCCATGTTCTGCTTGTTTCATACAGGAAATTAAAATAGATGAAAATGTGGGACACTTGAAGCAGGGAAATTAATTTAATATGAGCTTGAGAATGCAGCTTCTGGACCAATGACAGCAGCACACATCATTCTGCCAGGTGGATGCAAAGATAGAGGGTCACAACAAAATCCCAAAGAAATTACCAGCAAAAATATTCTGCAAGAAAGAGAAACCTGCAAAAGCAGCAGAACCTGAAAAAGACTCCAGTTCTCACTTGCAAGTCATGCATCGCCCAACTTGCACAGGTCCCATGCAGAACATCACCTTCTGTCTGTTTTGCCATTGTGAAACTCAATGATCGCCACTGAGTTGCGTGGTTACGGAGACGCAGCCTGAGTCCGATGTGCGCTGCATGCACTGTGGCTTCAATCTGTGTTTGAAAACTTGAGTGGAAGGACAAGTCACGATTTCGTCTTCCGAATGGATGTTTTTTGGATGCTTCCAGGTGCACAGAATGGAACGAGGAATCAATGCATCACTTTCGTGCAAAACAAGTCGAAATCCATCAACTTGGTTTTGGAAAAAAAGGTGGAAACTGAGCCCAAAGTTAATTGAAGATGTTTTTGTTCAGCGATGAATGCATCCATGGCCAGAATGGCCAGAATTGACTCTGTGGACGAAATTCGGAAGACACGAGACACAAACAAACACTTTGGTTTCCCCCTCGAATTGCTTTGCCATGGACGTGCCAAAAATGCAGGAGCTTCCAAAGGATGGTCACCACAACTCTGCGAGAATATCGGAAGGTATCACGAATTCTATTTTCAATACGTGTGTACAGTTCAGTTCCAAGAACTACGAGGTCCAAGAAGTACCCACGGATAACTGGTGCTGAGTAGGGAACTGAGTGTTCTGCGTGGATATTGCGCACTTCTGTTATTCGGTGGTGTTGGTTCAGTCTTCCAGTCTTCAACCAAAAATATTTCACGCTCTCCCTCACGACTGTCCGTTGTCCGCAACTTTTCAGATGTTACGAAATGTCAACTCATTTGCTTGACGTTTTGCGCAGGGGAGTATGTGAAAACATACAGCTTGTTCATTCCGTAGGACGGAACGAAAAGCTCCGTGAAGCCGTCGCCGTCACAATCAACTGCTGCCGGCTGTCCTGAAAAAGTTTAAACATTCGTTGCACTCTCAAAGGCCTGTTCATTTGTCAGTGAACCTGTTTAGTGAGGACTCGCAAGTCAGAGCGAGAACATTCAGAGGTGTCCGACACCAGATGAACCTCAGCGAAAATCGTTGGCTGCGCAGGTTGATCTGACACTCACCAATGATGTTGCCAAGACCCTCATCCAAAATTGTCGTATTTGTGTACTCCCAATTGGCAGGATCCTGTCTGTCCACAGGTTCAAAAATGTAACTCGTTCCCATGTCGTCCGCAGAAACGACGATGAAAGGTTTCTCGGTGTCCTCATTTCTACACGAGAATACGAGACAAAACGGATCAACAGAAGACCCATCTCAGAGAGAATGATCTAATTTTTGAGACGCAAGATCTTGACGAAAAAAATTGCCAAATTTCGACCCAAACCAAACGACATTGAAAGAATGAAAAGGCACATTGCAGTTGGGTTATGAGTGTCTATGTCCATTCTACGAAAGAACCCTTCATTGACTCCAATGGAAATGTCGAGGATTGTGAGTGTGAGACTGGGTTCCGCTGTGAGAACCTTGGGTTGGACCGGGTTGGGACTTGGATCACCTGGCGGCCCTCTGATGATTCTGACGTGTTCGTCTTGTGGAACTGTAAACCAGCACTCGGGACTGACTGACGCCATAGTTTCACAGCTGCTTCGGCCTCTCACTGTCAGGATTTCACAAAGAAGATGAAAAGCAAAGCAATTGGCTCACGCGGTGAATGGATGGAAGGCTTTTGTGGCACCCGGAGCTCCTGGGCTGTTCTCCCCTGGTTGAGCAAAGAACCCGGAGGCGATCAGGTGCCGTGGAAACTCGTCTGTTCTGAGTAGAAAAATGAAAACTGACCCACGGGACTGATACTTCCTCAATAGAGAGTTTTAGGTGCACCACGTGGGAGCTGACGCGCGGTCCTACGCCCGGTCTGAAAATTGACATTTTTTACGTGGCAACTCAACTTGCCACGGAGCAATTTCCGTGGCATTCTCACATATTTCTGAATGATATTTTCACCAACTTTTCTGTACTATTTGGTGCATGATACCCTTGTCTGTCACACTGAAAAGTGACACCATGAAATTCAAATCCTCTTTCCTGCTGAGTGCAAAATTATGAACCATGCTCCCATGTAAAATGCCACGGAATTTGTTCTCTGGCACCGCACGTTGGATGGCACGTGAAATGAGACCGGAGGGAGCCCTCACGTGTTGCATCTAAAACTCTCTATTGGTTCACAGCGTAGTCGTTTGAAAGGAGACCAGTGATCCGACAGGAAGTCTCACCTGAAGTCGTCTGGAATCTCGTAGGCACAAATGCTTCCATTCTGAACGTCATTGATTGAGGTGAGAATGTCGATTTTGCCGTCAAAATTCACATCAGCTAATTCTATGAAGTAGAATTTGCTCCCGTCTGTTCTGACATCAATCTCTCTTGACTGGATCTGCAGAGACGAGCGTTGTGCACACGTAAATTTCTGTGCTGGAGATTGAGTTCAAAGTTTTTTGTGGTGTGCTTGAGGTGGAATGTTGATTGACGACCTGATTCTTGTGAATCTACCTCGGAGTTGTTGTTCCATAGTCCGTCGGGATTTGTGCTCCAGAACGCGAAGAGTTTCTTGCTCCAATAGCCGGTGGTGAAAACAACATCAAACTCCTCGCCAGAAGGAACTGACAATCGAACTTCAACACTGTTCAAAATGAAACAAAACTTGTGGTGTGCTCTTCCCCTGGCGCCCCCAAACTTTGTTCAAACCAGAAAGCCTGAAGACCAGAAGAGCCACTTCGACGCCAAGTGCTGAAACAATTTCAGTCTATGTGCCTGCAGCTGAGACATTTTCTCAGGTTCGAGTCGACTATGAAAAAAAAGCTGCGTTTTGTGTTTTCTTTCATCTGGACATTCTTGTGCTGCACAACAGAATAACGCACAAAAACACGATTTTCTGGGAGTCATCCATGCAGTCAGGACCAAACTTACTGGAATGTATCTGCAATGTCGTTTCCTTGGGGGATCACATTCGGTTCCCACGTCTCTGAGAACACGTCTTCTTGGTTCGGGTGTGTGAACCACACCAGCTGTGACGTGTTGTCTCCTGCAGAGACAACAGACCCGAAACACATCAGAGCAAAATACAGCAAAAAGACTTTTGGTGAGGTTTCTCCAGAAGAAAGAACAGTTCGTGCTTTGAGACAATGCGATGTGAAGCCAAGTCCACGCTATGACGTTCCACTGCATCAACATGTCAAAGGTTAATCCGCGACTAAAAGCGGCTGCTCATACCGGATGACAGGGCCACCTCTGTTCTGGAAGTGAGCGCGTCTTTGTCTCCGTCTCCATCCATGTCTTTCCAGATGACCCGGTGGTAAAACCAGCCGACAGTGTCATCGGGAGGACGCGCGATGGAGTGTGTGACCGGATTGAACCAGTCTGTCACGTTGATCACATTCAGCTGCAACGTGAAGATGATTTTCAGACCACGGACAAATCTGAGGACAACGTCAAAGGGTGAGGACGACAGGAAGGTGCATCACACTTTCCACACTTCCTTTCGCAGGATCTGGTGAAGCCAGGGGCGAGGCGAAAACGATACCGCAGTACCCCATACCTAATGTCCTCAATTTCTCCAAGGTGAAATATTTTGACTTTTCACCTTGTCATTCTGGAAAGTTGACTTGTAAAAGCGTGAGGCGAAGGTGTTCGAGTTTTCAAGTCTCTCTGATCTTCCCAGACCCAGGTGCACATGGAGCAGTGGCCTACACAATCTGCTTTCTCTTTCAATCCAATTTCACTTTCATCTTGACTGGTCAGATCTCCAGCGCACTGCAGCAACCCTGCATGGTGGCAGAAAACAATAAGGTCCCTGACCTTTTTCTGGGTACAAATGCCACACTTTTCTTTCAACATAATGTCACTTTTCCCGCAGAAGCACCACTCGTCATCATGCTCACAAGGCTTGCGTGTTCCACTGCACTGTTTTTGACAAATTCCTCCAGAAGGACCAGTGTGCTTACACAAGAGGAAGGGAAATGGAAACGAAAGGAAAGAAGAGGAAGCCCAAACATACCCAGCTCCCTGGAAGCAACTCATTTCAAGAGGGTACTTTGGGCAGGCAATTACTGATCCGACCTCTGGGTCCGTCTGCGCACAGATAAATTCAACAGCCATCCACGGCTGTTTTGACCTTTGCTTCGAGTCAGGCTGTTCACCGTGTCAAATGCATGATCACAAGTGGGCATGTGAGGCAGGTTGTTTTCTCCCTTACTGACTGTTCAGCATGCTTTTTGTGCTAATTGACTCAAGCACCTCGACATATCAGCTTCGTTACAACTTGAGGGCGCAGGTAAAATGCAGAAACTGGGGCTTTCTTGAGAATGATTGGCACTGAACGTGAGGAACACACGTTGCTTTGTTTCGCAGAATATATCAATCCGGGGAATGTTGTGGTCTTGACAAGAGCTTTGCACTGAAACTAGTTTGGCTCAAGCAAATGAATCAAACTGATCTCAGGTTGGTTGTGCAGAGTGTGCAACTTACGTCTCCCTGATTCTTGACAGGAAAGAGGAAACCAGCTGGTGCGCTTATGGCTGGGAAGCCGAACACGTCAGCTGCAGAACAGCATAATTAGATTGAGAACGTGGGCCTGAATCGCCAAGGGCTGATTAGAAAGTTTCATGTGTTCAGTTGATGTGATTTGGTCAGCTTTCTGAATCCCAGAATACTTGCTTGGAATCTGCATTGGCTCCCTGGGCAACAAAACACTGTCAGAGAGATCATTGGGGACAAAATTGCTCAGGTCGTTCAAGGCTGTACCTGCAAGGAACAAAGGTTCAGGTGGTAAAACAATGGACCAGGTGTGCTGACAGGAGTTGCACCGAATCACCAGGAATGTTGGTTTCTTTGTCCCGCTGTGTGACCGTTGTTCAACGCAACCATGGCACCACAAAGTACGAACACAGGTACGCTTTGAATGTTTCCGCATGCAGGGTCTTTTTGCGTTCCAGTATCACTCTGGTACGGGAATCCAGGAAAATCTGCTTGAATTCTCGAGAATCAGAAGGAGTACGGCGGATTTTGGACACACACAAGTGCCTTCTGCACGATTCAGGTGAAGCAACAAAATGCCAAATGCGCATGGGCGTAAAACTAACGACAAAAGACAGCCTGACAAGAACTTGACAGAAAAACAATCTTTTTTAGAGAAACAAGTGGATTTGTTTCCGCAGAACAAAGTGTGTTGCCAATTAGCTGAGTGGAAATTAAACGCTGTGTTGTCGTGACAGAACTCAGCAGCATCACAACAACTTCTGCTGGTGATCAAAGCTGTGCTTTGTTCTGTACCTGTCTGCAAATAGTTTGTGGTGTTTATCTGTTTGAATCTGTCTTACCGATTTGGTAGAAGCCGAACATATCATCTTCTGCGATGGGCGACATGTCGAAGGCGGACAGAATGAGGTGATAGCGCTCCGCGGGTGTGTCGAAGTTTTCGTCAGTGAACAGGTTGGAGAAGCCTGGGTTCTTTACTGAGATACTTCCCAACAATCTCAAGCAAACAGAAAACAGTGATCACAACACAACCAACAGCTCTGCCTTTTTCTTGCCCTCACGCGACCAACTGCTCTTTGTGGTCTCGATGGTCCCCTTCACCTAAACTTTGTTGAGTGGAGCAAGTTCAACGAAGACGTGGCATTCCAACTCCATCTGCATACAAAGTTGAGCTCTTCTGTTTTGAAGAATGGCAACAGACCTGATATCGTCGTTTTGGCCGTGTACAGATGCCACCAGAAACACGACGACGAATCCCCGAAGATTCATTTCTGACATTGGGTGAGGTGTTGATCTATGATGAAGCCGGAACGCAGTGTACCGACCAGTTTGGAAAGAATTTTTCATGCAGTGTGTGAATGTGGGAAAGCCATGTGCGGGGACCACGAGGTGGGTTTGGACAATAATGAAAAGGAAGTGATCACTTTTGTGCATGAGGCCAAAAGTTGATATGACCACGATTTTGCACACACAACAAGTCTTGCAAAGAAGCGCTGAACTTCACACAATTTTGGACGGTTTTTAAATGTTCGAGTGATCGTTCCACAAGTGCATGAACAGGCCAAATGCGGAGGTTTTGGAACCTTTGGAGTCCTCACAATGTTTTCAAAATCTAACAACACAGTAAAATGGAAGACAAGATGAGTTGTTGGAACCCAAACTGCTGGAAATGTGTCTCTTCACATCCAACAGCGAATCAAGAGCACTTTTGCACCATTTTCCAAACACACCTCTTGACACGTCTTGAAAAATCGGATTGGTGGGAACAGCACGCCTTGCGTTCTCCCGTCCAAACGTCAAACAAAAGACTTCGAATGAAGCAGGTGGGTGGTCCCTTCCGGCGATACTGGCCACCGAACTGGAACCATGGACACCCGAAAGCTCAAGACCGACAGAATCTGGAGTTCCATTCATTCTTCACATGAAGGGCACCGCTGTGCTCTGCAGCAACATCTCTCCTTTGTGCAATCCCCGTGTGTTCGAAGTTCTTTGCACTCCTCCATGCATGGGAAAAGACCATGGCTCAACACATCAACGTTTTCCACTGAAGTCTCCCTCCAGATCCTTGCCTGCAAGACCAAACAAATTTTTTGCTGATTCACAAGTTTTGAATGTTCTTCCGTGGTTCTTGCAGCTTTGGAAGTTTTCAAATGCATCATTTTACATTTTGAGATATCAGGCAGGCAATTGTTCAACTGAACGTGAAAGCAAAAGCCCCTTTTTCTCCGTGGTCAACACCTTTCCTTCACCCTTGCGTGGCTGGACACGCAGCAGATCTGTGCTCGTGGGGATCTTGTCCATCTTTCATCGCATTTAATTGCCATGGACATCTGGCAGATTGTATGTTTTGCTCGTTCTTTTTACAAACTGCGGCATTGACGAATCACACATTTGGTGCCTGCAGGTGGCCGCTCTTGCAGGTGAAATAAAAGAACACAAAAAAGGATGAAAAACTCCAACCCGTTTGAAAGGTTGAAACATGAAACGGAAGACAACGGACCTACTCAAATCGGACCCACTCAACTTTCACAGTTAAATCCGACCCAGTGTGCGAAACAGTGAATCTCGACATTTTGCCTGCTGCGTGTACAAAACTTGGGAAAACTACACCTGTCCGTGAGAGAGTTTATTTCGTCTCATCACATCAGGTTGTTGGTGTCGTGCTCTTGGGAAAAACGATGGAGGTAACATCAGGATCTGGTGGGTTCCGTTTTGATGACACACGACGTCCCTGTCACCTCGTGAAGGACTGACGAGCAAACGAAACACTGCGCGGGAGGAGATAAACAAGGCTCTGAGTGCAGGAGGTCTGCTTGAGTAAACAAGTTGGTTCGATAGGCCACAACATTTTCCAAGTCAAGGGCTAATTTGTATTCCATCCTTCACTGGACCAAATTGAGTGGACGAGAAAAGTGATATTTTACTCGAAATTCTACGCTGTACCGACCGTGACTCTGTTTTCAAGTGCCTTTTCGTGTCGCTTTTACATCGAACAAATCACACATTTAACGACCGTGGGTTTTTTTTTTGTGGCTGGTTCTCAGACGTCTGGAGGCACGCAGCTGACCGGGCCTTGCGGAACCTCTTTCCTCATTCACAGCTTCCTCTCACTGCACGCACCACCCACGTAGCTCACGCGTCAGAGAACATTGAAAGGTTGGGGCCTCGAGGACCACTCTCTGATTTTTTATTCCTTCTGTTCAAATATGCAATTTGCGGTTCCTTCTCTTCCATATCTTATCTCCTTGGGGTGTATGACTTCTTGCCACATTTTGTTGCTCGGACGTCACGAGAAAATACAAAATCTTCTTGCAGACAACAAATCGTACGAAACCAACACCAAGGTCCAGTGAACAAATGTTTACTCGTTGCTCAATGAAGGTTTCCGCTTTGGAGACTGACTCAAAAGGACATCAAGGGGCTGACGGTGTTCATCCTGTCTCTCACTCACTTTCCCAGAAGTTCACAGGAACTTGTCCTTTTACTTGCGAAACGAAAGATTAAAGCTGACAACATCGACGGGGACTTGCGGACCTCGTTTTGCCAATCCGGACGGAGCGTGGCCCCCAAAGCCGGAACTTGCTTCCGTGCTTGTACCAACACAAGCGCGAAATCATGCACATTTTGACAACGGTCAATTTAGCACGCTCGTGTAGTCTTTAGATCTGGCACTGCATTGTAAGTACTCGCCATGTTGTTCTCAGATATGGAACGTTTACAGCCAAACGTAGAGACGGCTTCTCTCGCTACGCGCAGCGTCAACACCGGCGTGAAACTGAGCAGCTTCGGTCTTTCACCACTCTCACGCTCGAGCATCTGTGATTGGGATGGAAACATCTTCAACTTCACCAAAAAGTTCGTGCTTGTCAAGACAGAAGACACAACAGTGAGCGTAGGTGACCAGAAAGGAAAAAGTGAGGTGAGAGGTGAACTTTGTTTCTATAACAGTTTGTACTTTTCAACACATTGGAGAAATGGAGAGATTTCTGCATGAGTCTCTTTTCACTCAAAAAAATTGATCTGTTTTGAACCTGTTTGGAAGGATCAGAAGACCTGTAGGTGGTCGCATTTCGATGTTGTTGAAGGAAGGGTGTTCCGAACTCTCACAGATCTGTGCGGGTTCTTTGGTGTCTCGCAATTGTTTTCGCCAAAGATTTTTCTCCAACGTTTGGACGCGAACTTCATCTCCAAAAACATTGATTTTCTGTTGTTGCATCTTCGAAGGAAAAGAAAAAAGTCCTCATGATAAGTTTGGCGGAAATGCGAATGCGAATTTTCCAGTCTCCAAAAATATCACCTGATTGACTCAAGGTACTTTTCACCAACAAAACGTACAGGTGCATGGAAAAGGTTCTCGCCAAAGATTGAAAAAGGATGATCGAACATGTTTGTGAGAGGATGAAACTGAGTCAATCAGGTGATATTTTTGGAGACTGGAAAATTCGCATTTCCGCCAAACCCCCAAGATCTTTTCGTGTTGCCAAGGATGGTGATGGGAAGATGAGTACTTTGCGTGTGTTTGTCTCGGTGGACACGCCACTTTCAGAGAAAATGGACAGAAACGGATCTCAGACACATATGACCCCCAGGCAGGCCCGCTTTGTTTTCTGCAAAAAATATCAAAAATCTTCCGCCCCGGAGTTTTGCGCCTGTTTCTGTGTTTGGAGAAGTTCAGGGCCTTGGCCTCTGGACCCAACCCCAACGCTGCTTTTCTTTGAATAGAAAAGACACAGAGTGGGGCAACGAGAATTGCCCACTTTCTGCGCAAATGATCGAAACCGTTGTTCGAAATGTTTGCGTTGGCTCGTTTTGTGGTTGTTCGACTTTCTGACTTCTGGTTCGCAACAAACTGCAGGCAGTGACAGCCTGTACGCGGCATCTCCAGAACGTCACCGTCTGGAATTTTGTGCAGCTACAAGTTTTTGGGAAAGATCTTCAGTTGGTCTGTCTATTGCAAGGATTGCTGATCCCCGTGTATGTCTAAATCACGGTTTTTCGAATGACAAAAAGCATTGTAACAGCAACGACGCACATTGCAATCAATCGGAATGGACCCAACACGAAGAAGGTGGTCTGACCAAAACTGATGGTCTGACAACACAACGCTAGCAACAGGCAGGCGCGAATGAAACCGCAGAGAAATTGAGAAAACCGCCAGAAAACCCATAGCAGCTAATGGACAACGCATACCGATCATGGCGGACGCGTCCGCAGAACTCAGACACCAACCAGTGTGTTCAGACAACGAACACTCGGCAACTGAGAACAGTTTGACCCTATAGAGTGTGAATAGGATCTGCGCAGCCTTGTGAGACCTTCACGTGTTGCTCACTTCAATCTTGCAGCAGTTACTGCCCATGCAATTTGAGGCACTCAGCTCAACTAGAAAGAAGTGTGAATACGAATTCGATGGAACACTTCGGACAACGGATAGCCCAGTGTTGGCCACTTTTTCGTTCACAAGAATCGAAACTGACTCGATTCGCATCCATTCCAGGATCCCCTGGTGGAAACCTGTCAGCGTGCACTTGTCCTTTTCAGAAATTATATTTTTTATCAAAATTCTCATCCAGTGAACCAGTAGAATTACGAGCGTATTTCACGCCGATCACAACTGATTCTGGATGAGCGACGATTGTTCGGCAGGCAACAAGAAAATTCGAGGCGTCATGCCAAATTGCGAGGGACGAGTGGAGCTGAGAACAGAAAAAGCACGTTCACATTGTGCACCTCCAGTCTGGAAATTTTGGAGAGGAGGGAACACATAATCCGTATCTGGACATGCTGGATTGAAGTGACAACCACGTCAACCATGTAAGGATTCCATGCAAGGAGTGCGGTGTTTTCCGAGAAAGCATTAAAGGATTAATTTGTGTTGTGAGGTACTTTAGCAGCCCGTAAATAGAATTTTCACACCAGGCTGCTGCCCTGATTCACGGATAAAACCAACAATTTTTACACTGCCGCTTAGGATGTCAGCAGTGAGGTGAAATGAAACGTTGATGACAATTGATGCCAGAGGAGGCACCACAACAAAACGAGGACGTTCAGCAGTATTCTGCCTCCTTTCATGTGTTGGATGCGAAGTGGAGATCAAACCAACCACCGTGCTTTATCTGTGTCGTACTGCGGCCAAGAATTTGACACAAGAAGCCAAAAATATGCACCCAAGATTGGTCCCGCTCCGTGACAGACAAAAAAATTGGACATGCGAGTTTGGTTGTGAGGTCGCGTGCATGCAGCTGTGATAATTTTGTTTGTGTTGCTGGAGAAAGACGTCATTGGGGAAGCGACAGAGGAGAAGTGTCTTCAGCACAAGTTTGCTTCTCCGAGCGAGAACTTTGTTGAAGACGTTAGGGATCAGTCACCCGCAGCGAGATGTGACTGCTAGATAGCGTCACGCGTTCGAGTGACAGGAAGTGGGTCGCGTTGGTCGTCTTGTTGCGACAGAGATGAGCATGATGAAGCTCGAGAGTGTCAGCTCGAGAGCAATCATGCTCGTCGATGTCAAGACATGTTGACAGCAACCCACTTCTTGTCATGAGATGCGCGTGACGCTATCGAGTCAAGGTCACAACTCGCTGCGCATGACTGAACTCACGTCTATCACGATGTGTCACCGCCTCCCTCTCACGTGCAAAACACTCATTTTATTTCCAGCGAGTCGACAACTAACACTGTTTGAATGTACGACTTTCCTTTCTAACCTTGTACAATGGTCGACACTTCAGTTGAGACAGACTTGAGTGATTCTGAAGGTTCTGATGTGGATGTGACTGGTGTCAGAGATGTGTTACTTCATGACAAGACTTTTTCAGCACTGGACTTTGACCCGGACAACGAGTAAGTGTAATTTTGTCAAAAATCATTGTTTTTGTTTTGTCGCCATGACAGTTTTGTGGTGCCAACTTGTGCATGCACTACCCTATTTCCGGGTTGAAAAAAAGTTTCAAAAATGCATTGAGTGACACATCATTTTGAAGCTGGGAATATTTCATGAATTTTGGTGACTAAATTAGTGGTTTTGGTCAAGTAGTTTT
>JAAUXT010066046.1_pt1 | contig 15173 bp, 26 predicted proteins | sample 7278171 | NCBI WGS metagenome assembly JAAUXT01 (sample SAMN14350112, study PRJNA611818) | marine sediment metagenome | isolation source: surface marine sediment (1.8m) | place: French Polynesia: Moorea | collected 2018-08 | reverse complement strand
TTCTCATTTCCGGACGCAAGGAAAGTTCACAACCGACTGCGATGGATCGGTAAGACACGAAAAATGGCAGGAACCAGCGGGAACTCTTTCAATGGCTCTTACCGCGTACATCAACAAACCACAACATGCGTGAGAATTCAGGCCGGCGGAAAGAATCTTGGTTTCGAGCAGTTTTGGAGTTCATAATCAAATCTTGGCGTGACATCAACGAAACAACTACCTGCGGGTGCACCAATACAATTGAGAGAAAAATGCAGTTTCAACGTGTTTGTCGCAGTGCGCCGTCTGAACAAGGTTTACGTCCTTGCATGCAGGCAACCCGTGCGGGAACCCAAATCGGATGCTCCAGAGGGGCCTGCACGCATATTTCCAGAACGAAGTGAACCACTCTGAATTCACTGAGCAAACTGCTTGCTTGCCATTTTACCTGAACTGACTCGTATACATAACTGGTATGGCGCGCACCAACAACATGGTTCCGCCACTCCAGAGTGCGGATGCGAACGAGGCGCACCCAGAAAACGACATTTTCCACCAGCTTGTCTGGGTGTCTGACTTTTCACACGGCACAAGACAGTCGAGGCAGCGAACATGTCAGCGGATTTTCTTCTATCAAGCAGCTGATTCATCGTGCGGACGCGTTGCACCGGAAACAACAATCGAGGTCTTTGGCGATTCTGGATCCTCCCGTTGATCGTCGGCGCGAGTCCCCAATCCTGCAGCGCCAGAACGGCTCGACGCGGCGGAGCGTGCGGCGTTCGACCGAAGCCGCCTGTACTCCTCCTGCCACCGAAGCACTCGCTCCTTCTCGTTTTCTCTCCTTTCCTTCAGCTCCTGTCACAAAAACAAGAAGAAAAACAGTCAGTACATTGACGAAAACAACGGATTTGTTTGGAGCTGACCAGAGAACTCAGGCAAGGGCTCGTGTTGCGAGAAGAGACCTCTCTGTCCTGCTTGTCCTTGATTTCCTTGAGCGTCTCCATGAGGTCGTCGAGCCTCGTGTCCGTCTCGTCGTCATCGTGACCCAGCAGAGACATGGCGCGGTCCAGCGGGAAGAAGTCCAGCTTGTCCATCTTTAGCTGCGTGAGGAACCAGGCACAATGCTTGTCAGACAACCTTGCACGGTCAAGTACTCGTTACTACAGTTTGCCTTCCTGCTTGCAAGCGCTCTGAAATGCACAGGTCCGTCGGATTGTTGGTCACTTTGGTTTTCTTGAACCCTAAGCCTGACATTGGTTTTACCTGATTGGCGACGAAGAGATCTAAAGAGCTGTATTCAGATTCTTCCAGTTCATCCAGGTACAAAAAGTAGTAGATGTACGACCACATGTTGTGATCATTTTTCACATGGTTCCTCATACCCTGTGAAAAAAGAAAGAAACCAACTGGCAAGGGAACGCTTCAGTCGTTGCCCGAGAGGTCCCCAGCCCCAGGGCCCCGATCCTGACTTCATCAACAAGGAATTTTGGGAGGAAATAAAATATAGTTTGCACCTGTCGGCACAGTGTAGGATTGCCGAGATTGCAAAAGGGTTGTCATAAATTATGTAAAGGCAGGGGTAGTCCCACACCAAAACCAACTAAATCTATTTCTGTCTTGAAAATCATGCAAGCGTGAAAACATAAGTCATTTCTTGTCTTGCCCGTGGCATGATTAAGAATTTGCACTTCTTGCTCTCTGTTTGTTTTCTTGGAGGAAACGAAAAAGACAGAAGGTCCCGAGTGGTGAAATTATGCTGATCACTCGAGACGGGGAATCCCCGAAGTTAAATCGACAATTGGTGGTTTAAGGTTTGGTCTGGGAATGTTCCACTCCTTTTTGCTTTGTGAAACTGTCGAACCTGTCCCGTTTGTTCGAAGTCGTAGCTGTCGCGACTGCAGACAAAGCAACTGTCTCTCATGTCTCTTTCCGCTGTCCACTGCAAACGGAAATTGTTGCAAAATTCATCTCAAACTTGGCTCCAGAATGTTCGCACACACATAATTTTTCTTTGTCTTGATTCTGCATATTTCATGGCAAACGGCATCGCAGACGACACCTTGAGATCTCTCAGCTCTGCAAATGTGTCCACGATGATGCCGAAGATGACGTTGAGTCCGATCGTGGTGAACAAGATGAAGAAGGACAGTTGGTAGATGGACATGATCGCAAATCTGTTGAATGTGTTCGCCATTGGGTGCAGCCCCAAATTCTGTAAGGTCAAAAAAAGTGTTTCTTCAATTGAAATTTTCCAGAGTTTGTTCCTCCCTTTCTTAAAATCAGATATACGTATTTTTAGCATCAACAAGCTCTGGGCTGTATTTCTGGGGACGGAAATGGTTATTTGGTTGGAGACAAGACGTCTGCACAAGGTCTGTACAAAGTCTAGAACTTCAAGGCCCCACACCATGGAGTTTACCTCAGTAAGTTCTGCGACGGCGCCATATCTAAGCACAGTGACAAAGCACTGCCACAGGGTGCTGCAGAAGCGAGACTCCTCCGTGTCGAACGAAGACCTGAAGAAGGCGAAGCCAATCAGCGCGTAGATGTAAATGACGATGACTCCCATGATCGCCACCCACATCAGCGACAAACCTGAAAAGTCAACGTGAATGATTGGTACGATGTGGGAGTGTGAGGGTGGCCTGTATCCCACCTAAGTGAGGGCCAGGGGACAAAACGTGGAACACTGTGGTAACGCTATGACAGTGAATCTGAAATGAGGAAACAACAAAATCATCCATGCACGAGTTTTCTGCAAAAAGAGGAAGTGTTGTGTGTGTATGATTTTCGGCTTGTTTCCCTGGGTCAGGCCCCCCACGGAATGATCTCCCCGTTTCCCACAGTGAGGAATTCACGCGGAAAAAGCTGTAAATGTGTCTTGGCCGAAGGGTTGGGGCCCAGGTCTTTGGCTTCACCGATCTGCCCCTGGGATGCGTACCGTTTTGTGTGACGGCCTTGACGACTCCTTTGAGGAGCTCGTTCACAGTCATGATGTTCAGCATGTGGAATGCGAAGAAGTAGCCGTGGAAGAGCGTCCCGCACACCGACAGCGCAAGCAACATCTGCAAAGTGCGTCTGTCAAATTTGAAACAATGGAGAATGTGCTGCGTCATGTCTGAGAAATCTGATTGACAAACATTTTTGAAACAAGGTGGGAAGAAAGACATGCGTTTGTCTTTTCAATCAAGACCAGCATGCAGTAAAGGAAAGGTCCGACTTTGTTCCTCGCAACAAGTTCCCTCTGGAAGAACCCACCAGGCAGAGTTGCATGACATACCGCATAGAAGAGAGTCCTCCCACTGATGAGCTTGATTTCCATTTTGGACTTGCGATTGATCTTGGTAGATTCCTCTTCCTCGGCCGCGATCTCAGTCGGGGTTCGCTTCTTACCTACCGATCTACAGACAACAGTTCAGTTGTATCTGACATTCCCTGGATGGCCCAAATCTTTCGAACAAAAAAACTGGCACCTCAGCAGGCGAAGAGTTCAAAGCAGGAAAGGCCAACCCATGCACTGGGTTTTTCTGGTTGACCAGACTTATCCTTGTATGAAGCAGCATTTTGGACTTTGCACCATTGTCTGACGGCACTGCGTTTGCAAAATACGTACGGCAACTTGCCTGATTTTCTTGATGAGCCCGGTGAAGTCGGGCGGAGTGGGATGCTTCAGCAGCAGGTAGCAGATGAAGAGCATGACGGAGCAGAAGTTGTGGATTCCTCCCATGACGTGCAGCGTCAAGGTCCACTGAGAGAAACTCACGTCGGGCTTCACACTGGAAAAGACAAGTTCAAGTGTGTGTTTATATTTTTCTCATAAAAAAAACGTTATGTATTGGTTTCATTCAGATTGTTCACGATGATACCGAGGTACACACTCGTAAATTTCCTCCGGCAGTTCGGTGATGTTTCCGGGGAGATCGTCGAAGCTGTAGGGCGCTCTCCATGTGGCGAGCATGATGATGTTGATGGCGAGACTCAGCAGGATGCAGGCGATGTTCCAAATCTCCCTGAAGTGGATATGCAGGGATGCAGTGGGGTTTGTTGCTTTAGACAATCGAAGACTTTATCCAAAGTAGAACGGTTGAAGAAAATGGATGTTTGCTCGTTGGATGTGCACATGTGCAGACAAACAATTGGCCCCTCACCATCGCATCGCCAGGAAGTGAAGGATGGGATTCTTGAGTACTTTCTTCTGGTACTTGATGTCTCTGATGATGTCTTGTGACCAGAATAGAAGGTCCCGCAGCTTGTTGGATGGAGACGTGCGGTCGATGTTCCACTTGACCAACTCCTTGATATCCTTTCGAATCAGGGTCTGAAATCACAATATCTTCCGCATGATTTCCGTCAGTGGGGTCGAGTTTTTTTTAGCTGATTTTGTTTTCGTCATGTCCCTGAATCACAACTTCAACAATCCGATTGCTTTTTGGGGTGATTACTTGTTCAAATGATTTTTGTTGACTGTATCAGTCGTCAGTTTGATATGCCATCTACTTGTACGAGTTAAAAAGAGGTGCGCGCATTGCACATGGACGGAGGCAGTGCGTTTACCGTTGTACGAGTTGAAAGGACCTCAACACCCAAAATTTGTTTGAAGTCAGGATTGTGCGAGTGTGTGTTTGGAACTACTTGGACGAGGAGTTTCTCGTTCCAAGAAGCAGACTGAACTTACTGGGTCTTCGACCTTGTAGTAAATCCGCTGCAGATGGTCTTCCTTCACTATTTCGATTGACTGGCAGTTCTTGTTGAAGAACTTGGAGGCCTTTTCTTGATGCACATCTTCGTACGGAACTGCGAGCAAAAAGTGCGTGAGGTTGCCTTGGGGGAAAACCTTGAAGTGTGTTGAACGACAGTGATCACAACACCTCAAAACTCAATTCCACGGGGAACGACCAAGGCCCGCAGACAACTTGAGCACTTTTAGAAAACAATTCTACACACCGTGCTTTTCTATTTTGGGATCGATGTCTTTCATCTTGGCCATCACTATGTAGTAAATGATGCCCAAGTCAAAACAGCTTTGTTTGTCAGCTTTGGACACCCTCACGTTCTGAAACATGGGGAAGAAAACTAAATGGGGATTTTACACTGTTCACTCTTTGGTTCCACGAGTGAGCAACCCACACAGATCTGTGGGGAGATGTCTTGTTGCAGATAGAAGACGCGCGGGCAAGGTCAGGATCCAGTCACAAACTTTTCGGACTCGGACCAAACTCCAAAACCAAACCACCATGGCAAGTCTACCTTTGTTGAAACCTCATCCTTGGTTTCTTCTCCACAGAACATGAGTTGTAAATCCGGGTTTTTGCTCTGAAATGGAAGGACAGCAATGTATACTCTGTTGTCGTACAGTGAGTTTTCTGTCTGATCCCGCACAACTGTAGATCTACCTGTGTTGCGTTGTAGCAAGTGGTCATGAGACTCCGGACAGCCTTGATGTCCAATGTGTCCAGCACTTCCTGCAACACATTGGAGAAAATATATACGCACGTTTGGAAAGAAAATCGCCAGCTTCACCGCTCACGCACACATGGACATTCATCGTGCATCATCACCTTGGCCACAATGAAAGCCTCGGGACTGCTTTCTTCCACCATGGCTCTCAGCAAAACGCCAATGCCCATTTTGAGCTTGATGACTTGTTGAAAGTCGCAACCCTCGAAGTGATTCATGCGAAGTACGAAATTGGTGTAATCCACGATCTTTCCGTTGAGAATGACGGCTCTGTTCTGGTGGTTTCCCTGCAACAAAGGTTGAGTCTCAATCGCTGTCGAGCTCACTGGAGTGTGCTGCTCACAAGCAAATTCAGACCTTCTGGACTATCTTTTGACAAACCAGTTCCCCCCTTCTTTCAATTCTAAAAACCTGTCTTTTGGGGACCAAGGGACCAAAACGATCGTATGTCTGCTGTGCTCCAAAGAACCTCGGATTCTTCATTCATTGTGCTTGCTTGGTCATGTCTTCAATCGAAGGCTTGCACTGAATGACATCACGACAGCCAGCAGTACTCACGAGGCTGATTTCGGTGAGGGTATTGACCACCTGCGTGAGCACGGAGATGACGTCAGCGTTGATGTGCGTGTACATGACGCTGACGAGGTTCATCACCTCGGTGACCAGGTTGACAGTGCGCACGTTGTCCGCCTGGTGCCGCATGTAGTTCTGCTCAACAGAAACCAAGTGCGTCAAAAATCTCTCACAGCGCGAAAAAAGCACTTAGCCTGTCACAAAATGCATTCTTCTGGCCTCGGCTGAACGCCTCAGCTCGAAAATGAAAACTTGAAGACGGAGAAACTCTTTGTCAGTCTTGCTGTTGTGAGAGGACAGAGGCACCAAGAACACACGGGTGACCCGTTCACATGTTTTTGTCCTCCTTCTTCACAGAAGCGTGGTGCGATTTTTCGCTAACCTGGTGGTCCCTGTTCTGGCCGTCACAGAGACCGGCCATGACCCGCAGGATGAGGAAGACGTCAGTCCCCTCCGTGTAGTCGTCCAGGATGTCCGCTCCGGATTCGATCACTTCGCTGCGAAATGCCGGATTCACGATGCCGTAATCATCCTGGTGAAATGAGAAGGAACTTCCTGTTGGAAACAGATAAATGCCAATGCAATTGGCAAAATCTCTTTGCCCGATGCCGCCGAACCTCGTACAGCGCATCGTTCTCCCTGTTCACCAGGAGCTGGTTCGACCTCTTCAGCTTCATGAAGGCTCGCAGCCGTCTCTTTCGAGTTGCAACTTTGCTCATTGCTTTGACTTCGTTCTGGAACCAGAGCAAGGACAACGATGAAGAGAACATTTTGCACAGCCCACCCCCCGAAGGAGCGATCAGGACTGGGACTTGTGAGAGGTCCCGTTTCTGTGGTTCAGATTGCTTCAAAAACCAAACTGGCAAAATTACTTGTCAGAAAGCCTTTTCCTTGTGCAAGAATGTGAGGTGTTTGCTAGCTTGAATAGTCGACGGTTAGTACAAGAGAAATTAATCAATCGCGAGTTTCTGGTTGAAATGAACGTAGTGTTGCGGTGTGTTTTCGCTTTGTATTCGGTTGAACAGGTGGTGCGTGGCCTCCACCATCCATACCTCACGAATTTCTTCCAGCTCAGCAGCAGTTGGCTTCTTTTCCTTTTCCATGTTCATTTCTTCCAGAGCCTTTTGTTTTGCACGTTTCTGAGCTTCTATGGATCTCCTGAAAGGCAGTGTCGTTTTGACCCAACGCAAAAGCACAGCACAGACAAAAGTGGAACCGAACGTTGCTGCATTTGTTTCAGTGGAAAGATTCCCTCTCAGACACACACCTTTCCTTGATGGCAAGAGCTGACATGAGCAGCTTGTCTCTGATGAAGAAGAAAAATATCTCCTTTTGTGTATTTTGAAAATAATGCATCATCTTCTCCTGCAAGGACAAGAAAACACAACTGCGTGTTTCGACCCTTTGATCCTTTGATTGCACACACGTTCGTCGACCTCGAGCAACCAAACAACTGTAATGCATTACAGAGTGAGCAAACCTGGACGACTTTGTTGGTGTTGAAGAGGAGGATGTCGAGCAGCGCCATCACCTCCATCCCGACCTCGTAGTTCTTCCGAGCGAGTAGCGGACACAGCGTGTCCACGATCCCGCAGTCCGCAAACGTGCTCTGCATCTCCTGCACCTGCTCCGTGAGCCTGAGACCCACGGGACACAATCATTGAAGTGAAATTCTGCCTTTCTCTGCGTGCACAGCAATGATTTCTCCAATTACCACTGTGTGCACCTGGGTGTACCTTGAAAAAAGGCCAGACGACACTTGAAGGAAACAAACCGTCGGGTTTCAGATGTGGGGTTTTCCTTGTAGTCCTTTGGTATTTTGACGATGATGTTGTAGAGCATCGCCCGAAGCAGCTGCATCGACTTGATGTCCAGCTCGTTCTGTTCCCGAGTTTCGTCGTTCGAGATGTTTCTCGCGGAGATCCTAAACACGACAAATGAAAGAAACATGAAGACCACAGTTTGTTTTGCTTTATTCTGTGGTTTACAAACATTGGAAGGTTCCAGTGGAGCTTCTGAACATGTTGAACGTTCTCACTCGAGCTGGTAGATGAGTTTGAACGCCCTCTTGTACGCCTGACGTCCCTCGACCTTCTTGGGCTCGATACCGCCGGGCCCCTTCTTCATCTTGAAGAAGACCATGACGTGCTTCTGGAACTCCTCTCCGAGCGGCAGCTCCGCGTGCTCAGTCTCGTCCACGTACGCTGCAACGAGCAAGACCACTTCGTTCAGCTTCATTCCTGGTTGCATTCAAACGTCTTTCCAAATACCTGTTTCGTATTCCAATGTTACAAGTTTTTCAGTGAAGAATTCAGGATTGTGTCAAAACATTTCCTTGGTTTTGTTCTTCGGGATGATTGTGTTCTTACGTGTGGCGCTCGCATCTTCGGTGTCAAGTCCCAGCTGACTCTTCAGCGTGTTTTGGCCTTTCAGAAACTCGGAGCAGTGGTTGGAGAAGTTGCGCAGACGTTTGTTCATGAGCTCCTCCTCTGTGTTGTACGGGTTCTGGCTCTGCGAACGAAAAAAGCCCCACAAACATGCGCAACGCGCGAAGAAAGAAAACAACAACCAAAACATCGAAAACGTGTGCGTGACGTGCAGTTACCGATGAGTGGAAGTTTCCTGTCAATTTGATGATACCCTCGGAGAACTTCGTCACGTCCAGCACTTTTTCTAGCGCCTGCAAAATGCACCAGAGCCCATAAGAACGTGAGACAAACACAGTGAGACAACAAGAACACTCGCAGCAAGCCACAACCGACAATGGAAAGAAGGGAGAACATGACCAGAGAGGTTTCTTTGCAGCCCGCGAGGTCCCGCCCAGTCCCATTTCACGCCTGGTGTGAAACCAGTTTTTTTCTCCATGGCTGTTTTATAGGCTACTAATCCAACCAAAAAACATTTTGGCTGTAGGTTTTTGTTGTTGAGACCCTTGGTGACATCCATTGAGGTTTTGAGAAAAAAATGTTGAGATCAGGGCATAAAAAGATCACATTTAAAATTTGTTCTCCTGGCACCGGACGTGAAATGGCACGGAGGGGCACCCGCACGGGATGCATAGAAACCTCTCTACCATGAAAAGTGAGTTTTCGCACCACTCTCTTCTGACAAAAATTGGACAACCAGCCTGTACGCGTGCTCACATGAACTCAACTCACATGTTTCGGCATTGAAAGTTTCTTCAGCAGAAGTTCCAGACACTCGGTCATAACCACCAATTGAGATCTGCTTTCAACTTGCTTGCCGGCGATTTCAGAAAACCTCTGCAGTGAAGCACAACAAAATCACATATCAAGGGTCCTGCACTTCTCTCGGATCATCCTGAATCTTCAAGCCGAAAGCAGAAGAGCTGACACTGACCAACAAAACAGCCAGCAGATTCCTCAGCACTTGTGGTTCTTCTGGATACAAATGTTCGTCGGGTTTATAGAGTCTTTCCAGGAATCCCTGCAGGGAAAATGACATTTTTGCAAGAGACTTTGTGGTCGTTGTGTTTGTCTTGAACTCTGAGACTTTGAGACACTAAGGAACAAGCTATTCTGTTTGGAAACCCAAAAAAAATCAAATAAATAACAACATTCGGTTTGTTTCTGAGAAGACCGGTTTTAACATTCACGACGCAGTGAGAGCCAGAGGCTTGAGCCCTGCCATGGGCTTGAGCAGAAGGAAACAATGCCACAAGCAGGTCAACAGAAAGCGATTTTGGGTCTGGCACCCCCAATGAATCACTAGCGTCACCGAGTCCCTTGTCTCACGATTTTGTGACCCTTGTTCACCACGCTGCACGCACCAGGAGGAAGAGGTAGCCACCGTTGAACATGAAGTGCAGAATTTCGTCGCTGGACGTGTCGTCTAGAGATGTGGCTCCGTCAGGGAAGGACAGAGTCGTCAACCTGAAATCCGCAACATCAACATGATAGAATATTTGTTCCACTTTGCTTCAATTCAGGTACGTTTTGTTTCGCAAGTCAGTCATCGCAAAACCTGACAGTAGAAAACAAAGTTTCGTACTCTTCCTTCAAGTATCCTCTGATGGAAGAAGACAAGTCTTGATGATCGCCGTTTCCATTAAGTTCAGCGAGGAACCTCTTCGTCAGGAGCAGGATGATCTTGATTTGCTTCCACAATGAACTGTTGAAACAGGAATTTGATCAGTGATGGATAGTGATATCGTAGAAACAGAAACAAGAAAAAACCACGAATGACGAAAAGGCGTACGGATTGTGAGGAAACAAATCAAGTCCACTCTCCACATCGCTTCTCTTGGATCTGATGTAAGTCCACACGAAGAACCGCGCGTACGCTGCCTTGACCCGCAGACTGATGAACCTGCAAAGAAAAGCACAAACCACAGGCGATTGTCAGAGTCAATAAATTTTCTTTTTTGTCGTGTTGAACTGAGCTCTATTGCAGATTACATTCTGTTTGTTTTTCACGTGGTATTGTGCATCCTTTGTTGGCTCGTGCATTCAGATTCGTTGCAAAGCAAGAGCTTCAAAAGAAACGCGCTCATGCAATTTTCCTGCCTTCACACACATTCTCCTGCAGCTCACTTGTTGTTCAGGGTGGTGGCGAGTTCCTGTGGGCTCATGAGCGTCTGGCACAGCGACTCGACGTACTGCACGTCTCCCTCGGCGCACGACGCGAGCAGGTCGACGAGGCGCTCCAGGTACTCGCGGTGCGCCGCGCCCTCCCGCCCGATCGCCACCCGCAGCCTGAAGGAAACGCGATTTGATTTGTTGTGCCAACCAACCTGACATGAAGCCTCTGACTTGTCTCTGTTGTTCGCCAACATTTGCCATGGTACGGAGTCAATAAACCTCGGACCTGCTTGGTGCTCAGGGTTTGAACTTGTCCCAAACCAGATTTTTTCTTCGTACATGTACAGCTGATTCCGGCTTGGCTCCGGGAATCTGATCAACCTACTTCCGCTTCTGGTCGTACTCCATGACGTACGCGGCCGTTTTGAACGACTCCATGATGAACTTGGTGACGAGAAGCTGGTTTCTGTTGAGAACCGTGTCTGAGTCGACGTCTTTCATAATCACCTGTGGACAAGCCGAGTTGTCAGTGGTCTTTTGTCTTGTGAACGTTCCTGCTCTCAGTGCTGACTTTGGTTTCGGTTTTCATCTGCAGCTTCGTGTGCTTTTGAAAAAAAAAATTGGATTTTATTCTTACCTTCAGCAGCTGAAGAAATTCTGGTGCCTTCTCTTGGTATTCTCCTGCCAAAGCGACCATTCTTTGGATCTGATATGGTTGAAGCCTCAAGCACAACACTGGTCGCCCTTTGAAAACCTTGACGAGGAAGAAGAGACACCGTGTCCAGTTCACTGAGAAATTTGTCTGACTTCAAAAACACGTCGATTCCTTCTGTGGAGACGCACCTCTGCTATCATCAGAGCCTGGTCATTTCCACAAGCCTCGACCTTCAGCAGAGCGTCCAGGTGTTCAAACAGATACTTCTGCACGTACGAGTTTCTCTGAGCGAGAAACCTCAGCAGAACCAACGCGTGTTCGATGATCTGCTTGGAGATCTCAAAGCGGTCCTGCGAACGTAAATTTATGGTCAGTATTTGCCAAAGAATTGCATGTTGTGAGTCACGAAGAAGCACGTTGAGCATGCAGGACAGTGCAAGGCACCACGACAATTTACTTTCAGAAAAGGCTTGCATTCAACGTATTCATCTGAGATGGAAGACTCCAATGACTGGAGCAGCGGTTCGGGTCTCACGAGCTCCCTGGATCGGACCACTGTGGTCGGAATAAGAAACTCACGAGGAGCTTGTGGTCGACCTCCTGCACGATCATGTTGATGAGGATGCTGAGCACGCCGTTGTTGACGAGGATGTTCTGTCCGACGGGCTGCGGGATCCGCTCGTCGTCCGCCGCGTGGCACAGGCTGCAGCAACATTCCGGGAGCGAGAACAAAGCGGTGCGTCACACAGAACCATGAACAAAGTCTCATCATCAACAGCGTCGTGGGTACAGCCAAGTTCGGGTGCCCCCTTCACTCGTAGTTTGAAGCGGAATATGATCTTGGACGTGGTGCGAAGAGTGTCCCTTGCTCAGAAAGCAGGCGTGATGGGACTGGCAAGACTTTTTGAGTGTGAAAATTCGACTTTTCCATGCAGTCACAAAATCCTTCGAGGTGAAGCTGGCACACAAAGCAAGCACGCAAAGTACAGCCTGCGGTGTATTCAGCTTGTCTCATCTTGGCTAGCTTCTTGCGACCTTTCACACACACACACACACACAATGCTCCCTCGCTCCCTCGCTCCCTCGCTCCCTCGCTCCCCCCTCTCTCTCTCTCTCTCTCTCTCTCTCTCTCTCTCAACACGCGCACTTTGTCTGGGAAACCACCCGCTTGTGGCAGAACAACTCACTTTGCAAACACTGTGAGAATCCTGCAGATTTCATCCGCGTCATCCTCGTCAATTTTGATTTTGCCCAGCCTGGCGAGGAAGGCGATGTTGGAGAGGGCCTCTCTGTGCACGCGGCCAGACTCCGTTGTCGTCAGGATCTACGAGTTGTGAACAATCTGTCCCATAGGATTTGAACTGTACAATTGGTGCTATCTTTGGGTCAACCACTATTTCGGCTGTGTTTTCCTGCAAAAGGACAATGGGATCCTGCGCACTGACCTGGGCCCTGTTGATCACTTCGAACAGGTCTGCCTTGGAGTTGTAAAATTTGTTGAGAATGCTCAGGGCCAGAGTAATCATTTGGTCGTTCTTGTAGTTGGTCATATCCTGGAAAAAGCACGCGTTTTGGGACACTTTTTTCAAGTAAAACAATCCGAACCCAGAACTGGCAAAGTCATCCTTACGAAGAGAATTTCTGGAAGTCTGTTGTCAAAGATCCCGGTTTGAGTCAACATTTTGGTCAGAAACTTTTCAATCTTAGTCTTCAGTTTGGTGTCTTCCCTGCAACCAAGAAAACGTCAGTCACGGGTGGCACTGTCACTTTTGGGTGACAGGGTGGACTGTGAATTTGGACAAGGCTTGTACCAGAGTAGACCTGACGAGTCATAATCGCCGAGAAGTCCCCCGAGATGGTGTCTCTTTTTGGGGGACAACTGCTCGCGTTCCACGATGTCTTTGAAGACAGAGACGAAATACTGCAAAAAACAAACAAGAAAGAAACGCGTCAAGCTTCACGCAAAACGTCCGATCGCACCACGAGCAGTGTCGAATGTGAATTTCATCTCACACAACACAAACTCTGTGGTCAAAAATCGAGTTTCGAGACACGAAGAGCTCACGGACCCGGACTCTGCGGTTGTACTCTTTGATGAGCAGCAGCTCCACGACTCTCAACCCCTCGAGTTTCGCCTCGATCACACGCGTCGTGTCCTCTCCCGGGGTGAAGCGGTCTTGGATGCGGTAGTTGTTCACCGCTTTGAGCTGCCCGCCCGAGAATTCTGCGCAAAAACGTGTACAACATGCATTCAGGCGACACCACGTTCCATTTTGCAACCACACAACATAACTTTCACCGACATGTCAAAAACGTAACAAGGTTGCAGCACCAAATCTGATGGGGCTGAACTTCTGGTGACAATGAACGAGTGATGGACAAGAATAACGCTTTCATGCTGTTGCAGCGTCTCTCACTGTGGCCGACGTCGGGCGGAAATGGCACGTCTGTGTATCCGTTGACGATGCCGATGATGGGCGGGATGATCTGCTGCAGCTCCTCCTTGGAGCCGACGAAGCCGTACATGACGAGGTAGCGCACGAGGCGCAGCACCTCGCGCGTCAGGATGTTGCGCCCGCGCAGCGACGCCACCAGATACTCGTGGTGCGAGAAGAAGTCCGTCATCCACGTGCGCAGCTTCGGGAACTTGGCGTCGAAGTCGTGCGCCACCTCAAGTCAAGACGGACTTCAGTTGAAGAAGACACGTCAACGCGGAATGTTCTCCAGCAGAACTCTGTCTGGCTCGTCAGGTTTGTCATTGTATTCTAGTTACCCGATCGGAAGTGACTCCTTTGCTGGCGACCAGAAGCTCGTGGTAGATGAAGTTGTTCGCGTTGAGTTGAATGACGGGTTCGTGGCCTGGGACGTCGATGAACAAACCTGTTCAACGACAAGTGCGCGGTGAGCATTACTCACAACACCAACAAATGCAAATTTCAAACTGAGAACAAGAAACAAAAGCAACTCGGAGCTGGAGTTGCGAACCGATGAGGAGGTCGCAGAAGCGCGCCCTCATGCGGTCGGGCAGCGCCTCGCTCGTCAGGCCGAGGAACGCCGTCTCCCACGTGAAGTACTCGCGGTTCCGCGTCACCACGTGCATCGCCGTCTGGTTCCGGCCCTGAAACACGTCGGCGCGCGCACACTCTGAGCTCAAAATTCTCCAGGTGGAAGCACAGGGTGACAAAATTCAAGCAGCGGGTTTGTGACAAGAACTCACATAGCACAGCAGCTTGAAGAGATCCAGCTGTTTTGTCAGAAACAGGAACGACTCCTCGTTGTTCGACTCGAAGTTGGATTTCTGCAAATGCATTGATGTGTAAAATGAAGAAGTTTTTTCTGTCACAGGAAAAAGTCACGTTTACTTATATCATGCGCGTGTGGAAATTATTTTGGCCTTACGTAGGAGAATTTGTGCAGTGGTATCCAAGTTTTCCTGTTGTCCGGAGAAACATACAGAACGTCTTTTGCCAAATGGATGTCTTGGCCGAGTTCAATGTGATACATGAAATCCTGAAACAGAACTTGCATGTGAATCGAGCGAGGGAGTTCAGTATTGCTTATGTGTTCTACACCGTGTAACACGGCCTCAACTGGCCTGTACATTTCTCCCGTCTGTACAAACCTTGTGCTTCTCAAGCAGTTCCTTGGCAATCTGCACCTGGTTCTTGGTCATGGCGATTTCGTCGCAGACACAGAGCACGCCGAGCAGGTTGAGCAGTACGTAGTGTTTGTGGTTGCGAAGCTCGAGCAGGTAGGTGGTGACCTGCTCAGGCGTGATGCGGTCCACGATCTTGCGGTTGTCTCGGATCAGCTCCGTCAACATCCGGCAGCAGGCCAGCCCCACGCCGCCCTGAGGTGGTGCGAAGACCAAGGCCAGCCACATGATTAACAAGAAGCAGTGCACAGGGCAACTGGGAGTGCGAAGTCCCCGGGGTGTTTGCTTTGTTGGTCACTTCCTGTTTTTTTTT
>JAAUXT010063591.1_pt1 | contig 15174 bp, 26 predicted proteins | sample 7278171 | NCBI WGS metagenome assembly JAAUXT01 (sample SAMN14350112, study PRJNA611818) | marine sediment metagenome | isolation source: surface marine sediment (1.8m) | place: French Polynesia: Moorea | collected 2018-08 | reverse complement strand
TTCTCTCTCTCTCTCTCTCTCTCTCTCTCTCTCTCTCTCTCTCTGTCTCTCTCTATCTATCTCTCTCTCTCTCTCTCTCTCGGTTTCACGTGCTTTCACAAGTGAACTCACATGTGTGCGCACACCATACTCCCTCAGGCACTCACTCATTCAATCACTCACTCACTCACTCACTCACTCACTCACTCACTCACTCCCTCTCTCTCTCTCTCTATCACTCACTCTCTCTCTCACACACACACACACACACACACAAACACCATACTGACAGGCACAAAACACTTACTGCACGTGCACACACACTCTCTCTGTCTCTCTCTCTCTCTGTCTCTCTCACACACACACAAACACACACACACACTGCACTGCACTGACAGGGACACACCCACCCACACACGCACACACCGCACTCACTTGGCCTCGCGCTGTTTCTTGAGCAGCGCCTCCATGCGGCGTGTCTTGAGGTCCGTCTCCTGCGAGCTGCACGAGCACGGGAACCAGTGCTCCAGCACGTCGCGTTGGAACACGGCGAAGCGCCGCTTCAATATCGCCCAGCACGTCCGCTTCTGCGCAGTGGACAAATACAACACCGACGCTCACACTTCGGGACTCAAAGGTTGTGGAGGAGGAGCCGTCGTTCTCCGAGAAAGACCAGCCAGTAGTCTGTCCCCATTCTGTCCAGGCTCCTGGGTAACTTGGCCGGTCTGGTAGCTGAACCAGCACAGAACTGACGGATGTTTGGACTTGGGTACGAATCCACATTTTGGCCACACGCCCCCCGCAGCCTGCCCCATGTACCCATGTCCACCTCCGCCTACGCCCACTCCAGCCCCGTACCCGACCCGACCCCACCCCTGTCCCAATCCCTACCGCACCCTCGGCCCACCCCTGACGCCTCACCCCGCTCCTCCCCTACTCACCCCTTCCTGCTCGGGCTGCACCTCCATCATCCCGGACATGACCCACTCGAGCACGATGAAGACGAAGCTGACGATGAAGCCGTAGTAGATGATCCAGAAGACGCCCCACAGCGAGTCCATGGTGAGCGGCTCCATCTCCGTCTCCCCGAGGTCCGTCGCCGACACCTCCTGACACAGCGCCGTCTTCACGATCCTGGGAGGCACGGAGAGCACGGGGTGAATATGTGGATCCGGCACAGTGGGTCCCGCCTGACTCCTTCACTACTCAAACCCCCACCCCAACATAACCCAACCCCAGCCCCAACTTCAACCCTCAACTGCCCCCCAGACACCAACCCACACCCACACCCAGCACTGAACCCCAATTCATATGCCAACCCCCAACCCCACACTCAAATGTACAACCTCCAACCCAACCCAAAACTCAACCCACCCACAAACCCAAAACCCAAAACCCAACCCCAAGCCCAAACCCGACATGAACTCAAATGCCACCCTCACTCTCAAAAAAATCCCAAGCACGACCAGAACTCCAAGTAATTCCGTATCCAAATCTCACGCAAGCCTGAACACCCCCCACCCAACCCAACCCCACCCCACCCCACCCCTCCCTGCACTGACCACTTCTCGTCGAGCTGGTCGGTGAAGCCCCCCTCGCGGAGGCTGTAGATGCGGATGGTGAGCTCCTCCTGGTGCACGGAGCCGAGCGGGAGCCCGAACCCGTACCCCATGTTCCCGAAGCCCTCGTCCACCATCCGCAGCGCGCAGTGCTGACCTGCGCCGGGACATGGAAGATTTTACTCAGGGAGTGTGCTCAATTCAAGGACCCACGCAGCGACGAGGAGTTTCTGTGGGCAGGTGGACTGCCCCAACGTGGGATGGTTCCAGGCCCGTTTGCTCGTTGCCTCTTCAAAATGAGTATAGACTTCATTCATAGAATTTGTGTGTGGTACTGTCGTGCTCTCCCAGTCGTGCACAGAGCAGGGCAGTGATATGGGGCACACAAATCTTTCCATTGCAGACAGCCAGGCTGCACGACGGAACATCACCTTCCAGCACTGGACTGCAGCTGCATGCCCTGACACCCCCTGCCCGAATGTACCCTTCCAGTCCTGACTGTACTGCGAGGTGGTTTCCCGAACACACCACCTGTGCAGGGGTGCACACCCAAACGTACCCTTCCAGTACTGGACCGCGGGGTAGTCGTAGAGCAGGGCGAAGTTGCCGCGCTGCTGCACCGTGTAGTTGATGGCGGAGCTGATGTTCTGGAAGGAGAGCTCCCACTTGCGGATGTTGTCAGACATCTCCCTGAAGAGACACGAGGATGAGGCTGGAATCCAGCAACACAAGGAAGCAAGAATTTCAATGGCTCAATTGGAAACACACCTGCAGGAAGAATTTTGTGCTGATTTCTGCACCCTCCCACACAGAAACACACGCCCCTATCTTTTGCACCCTTCTGTTCCCCACACGCACATATGTCACGTACACACACCTGCAGATGCGGAGCCGAAATTCCTTGCCACCCTCACACAGGCAAAGACTCCTCACCCCATCAGGTGTTGCCCACATGCATCCCCAGACGCAGACACAGTTCCCTGAACACACATCCATTCCACACTCCTCCATGCACACACAGTCCCACTGCGCACACCCCACCCCCACACCCACACTTACAATCCCCACACGCACACTGACTCACGCGTAAGGCGAGCGCGTGTTGGTGTCAAAGAAGGCCTGGACCTGGTGCGACTCGAGCAGGCCGTAGCGGATCTCCGTCTGCCGCCCCAGGTCCCCGACCGAGAAGATCTTGTTGTCGGACGACTTGATGGTGAGGAAGGCTGCGAGGTTGGCGGTGTAGGACTGGATGATGACGAGGGTGCCGAGCCACCAGGCGCTCGCGATCACGCGCCCTGTGGGGAAGATTGGGAGTGCTCGCTCTTGCCTGCTCAGGCAGCAAATCCACAAACTTCGTCAGGCCCGTCACGTCACGCACCGCCCTGTCACATCTCATCCATGCCCCATTCCAGCCAAACCCTGCCCAGCTTCGCGTGACCCATCCAGTCCTGCTTGACTCGCCCACCCACCCACCACCCACCCACCCTGGCCTGCTCTGATAAACCTCAACCAACTCCACACACCCAGCCCCACATACCCTGCTCAGGACTTGCGGTGCACTCCCACCCACCTTTGCCTTGCTGTTCCCCACTCCACCCTGCGCTGTACCCTGCCATGCTCTGTCCCCTCCCAACCCTACCCTGCATCCTGCCTCGCCCTGCTTTGCCCCACCAATTCTACCCCTTCCCTGTGCCCAGCCCTGCCCCACCTCACCTCACTCCCCACCCCGTACCTGACCATGACTTGCGATGCACTCCCACCCAGCTTTGACTTGTTGTTCCCCACCCCACCCTGCGCTGCATACCCTATCATGCCCTACCCTGCCCTGCTTCACCCACATCACTCCCCACCCCGTACCTGACCATGACTTGGGGTGCACCTCGCCGCCCTGCTCGAAGAGCGAGGCGAGGGAGTAGAGCAGCGAGTTGTGCAGGTTGAAGGCGTGCTTCTCGTCCACCCAGTCCTGGATCTCCCAGTAGTCGATCTTGCCGTCGTCGTTGGCGTCCATTGCCTCGAGTTCGATGATGCTGTCGATGTGCACTTTCCGACCTGAGGGTCAGAGGAGACGTGTGTGTGTGTGTGTGTGTGTGTGTGTGTGTGTGTGTGTGTGTTTGTATGTGTGTGTTTGTGTGTGTGTATGCATGTGTGTGATAGACCTTCCGACTCGCGGGTCTGAGCAATCTTCCAACCCAGGGGACCGTTCAGATTTGGGCAGCCCCGACCCATACCTGCGGCGCGTCAACTGGGGAAAATATGCTGAGGGGAAGGGAGCTTGAAGTGAGTTTCGACGGATAAATTTCGTGCACAGGTGTTCTTCTCATCTTGCTTCCCGGTACCATGGTACCCAAGGGGACTCACCGTGGTAGCCACAGGGTTGAGCTCTTCACTGAGGCAGCCCCTCCCCTCCTGCCTGCTACACCCACTGGGACTCACCGTGGTAGCCGTAGGGGCTGAGTTTGTCGATGACGCAGATCATGATGGCGACGACGAAGGACGTGCCGATGATGGTGTACCACAGCTCGAAGGTGAAGGGCGTCAGGAAGGACCAGGGGTCGATCTTGGAGTCGCTCGTCCCCATCAGGATCCCTGCGGAGAAAGGTGCGCTTGGCAACCTCTTGTCCATTGTGGTCTACAGCATCAACCAGTCTGTAGGAACCTTTGCCAAAACCAATCAATGGTCTTTGACCTGGCACACAGGCGATGTCAAACCACAGCATAGTGCGGGAAAGTCTTGCAGGTCGATTGTGCCACAGTTCTTTTGGTGCACACGTACCCACGTGCAGGTCCTTGTACGGATGGGTGAAAGAGAGACACACCCATCCGCTGGCCGCAGTGTGAGAGACGTAGATCTACTTTTCCACAGGTCCTTGAAAGGCTTGGTGAACGATTAACGTACCCATCTGCAGGTCCCGGTAAGGCTTGGTGAAAGAGATGACCTGCTGCCGCTCGGAGCTGATGGTGAAGGCGCCGATCGCCATGTCCGCTCTCTGAACACAAAACGAGTTGTTGTTTGGGGCGGTGCTGGGATTTGAGAACGCTTTTCAGATTGAAACAAACTACAACTGCAGACTCGTCTTTTGCAAAAACCTTACGGGGCGGGGCCTTTGTGTGCGTGTGTGTGTTTGTGTGTGTGTGTGTTTGTTTGTTTGTGTGTAGTTTTGCGGGATTTTGTGTCCCAACCCCTGACCCCTCCTCCAGCCGCGTGCCTTCCGTCTCCCGACCCTTGGGGTAGGGTCAGAATGCCCTGTGAGCCCCCCCCCCTCCGCCGTCCTCGCCCCCTGACCCCCCGTACCGTGAGTCCGGTTTTGTCCGGGATGAGTTCTCGCACCATCCCGTTCCACTCGCGCGTGTACTCGTTCAGCGCGCCGTACTTCCCGTCCGGAACCTCGTACAGCGTGTACGTGAAGCCGAGCTCGCCGGCGAGCCGGGCCAGCAGGTCCACCGCGTAGCCATAGAAACAGGCGTTGCCATGGCAATGCGCAGACTCGTTCTTGAAGACGAAGGGAGGGTCCTGCAAAGTACGGGTACACAGGCTGCCAAACATGGTCAGCACGTTTTTGACCGAAACAATCAGGCGTGTGTGCGATAGTCAAGTTGTTCAGTTGCGACAGTCTTTCTTTCGACCGCGTGCGTGCGTCTGCGTGTGCGTCTGTGTGTGCGTCTGTGTACGTGTACGTGTTTGGACGCATTCTGTGCATGTGTGTGTGTGTGTGTGTGTGTGTGTGTGTGTGTACAAGTTTGGCCGTGGTCCGCCTCACCACGACGGTGACGACCCTGAGCGAGCGGTTGACGAGGTCGCCCCTGTAGTCGCGCACCGTGACGAGCAGTTTGTCTCCGACCGTGTTGCGCTCCGTGATGTTCAGGTCCATCCCCGTCTCGGGCGAGTAGCGCCCGAACTGAAAACGGATCAACGCCGCAGGCTCTGTCCCTGAGAGCAGATCCAGGGGTCTGGCCCTGGTCCTCCCGGCGGAGGCTTGTCAAGTGAGATGCAACAGAGGTCATCCAGATTCGTCCTTCATTCACCACACGACAACGCAGCGTCAGTCCCACGTTCCTGCATTGACTTCGTTTGCTCAAGTGAAAAGATCAACGTCATCTACACAAATGAGCAGCGACTAACGACACTCAAGACACCAGAGCCTCATCCCAAGAGAGCAGATCCCGACGTCTGAAGTGCACAATTGGACACGTAATCCAGGGCAGTTCGCTCCGAGGCTCGTGCTACAGAGCGGAAATACACACAAACGCACACACACACACACACACACACTCACACACACAGACGTGGTACTCACGGTCTCCCAGCCGTTGTCCCCCAGCATGACGACGTCGTACTGCGCGTGCGCGGGGCTGCCGTCCGCCGTGAACGCGAGGCGCCGCATCACGCCGTCCGCCCGCACCTGCGCACAGTCGGCGTCACGTGACGTCACACGTAGAGAGTCACGTGATGTGACACGTGTACGGGTCACCGCAAGAATCGCGTCTTTTGACAGAGTGCTTTCAAAATTCAGTGCGCTGTGCCGGTCTCACAAGAGATGACGCAGACAAGGTGCCTCAAAAATTTCAAATGGTTGAGCTTTGGAACTGCCGCGTTTCACGTGGAACCCAATCAAAGATACAGAAATCGGTTGGAGATAGAGCAGGGCGTGGTGAGGAATTTGTGGGAGTTTTGAAGCCCTTTGCCCCTCCTGGATTGACTGGTCCCCCACTGGTGCCCACCCCCGCCCGGAGACCTGTTTGAGTCGGTCCATGAGGAGCGGCCCCTGGCCCCAGGGTCTCGCCGGGATCTGCCTGCAGTTGGCGGCGGGCACGTCGAGCCTCGCCCCGTCCTCGTGCAGCATCCGGTGCAGCGCGTGCGCGATCACGAGCGCCGAGTCGTAGTACGACACCGGCAGCGTCTGCAATGAGCTCAAGCAGATCAGTGAACAGGGACTTCCAGAGAATGTTTTTGTTTTGAGACAATGGAACGATCACAGGCGCAGGGCTTGATGCAAAGGCAGCCCGGAAGCCCGCAGACGTGCGCTGAAGATGCATTTCCACCTACCCCTGTCGCCTGTTTGAACAAAACAACACAAAGACGAATGTCAATTAGACTTATGTTAATTTGGGATCGAGGACGGTTGCGCAAGACGGGCAACGCACGCTGTTCACGGATTGACCTGAACGTCAACGAGCCCTGTTTGGCGTCGAGTCACCTCGTGACGTCACCACGAGTACTCACGGAGGGAAACTCGTGAGCTGATTGGTTGCCGGCGCCGTAGTAGATGTTGGGGTCGGCTGACGCCCACTTCCGGCGGAAGTCGTGCACGAGGGCGCCGCTGTAGGCGACGGGGCGCACGCCGACGAGGCCCTTGAGGTAGCGCCGCTCGGGCAGCAGGTCCGGGAGCAGGTTCTGAGGGGAGACACAGCGGGTCTGTTTGAATGGATGCGTCACCAGCTGCGTCCCTGCGCAGGTAAAATTTTTGGTGTGGTATCGTTGCTTCTCGCTGAACAGGGCGTCGGAAGTGTGAGGTTTAGGATCCAGGATTTGGTCAACTTCAACTTGAAAAGACTTGAACAAGAAAAAGACAACCTTCCAACTGCGGAGTGAAACTTTTTTGGGAATTGAGGAGCTCGGACCCTGAGACCCATGTGTCTGTTGTCCAGGGTTGACCCAACAGGCTGCACCTGTCCCACTTCGTCACTTTCCCTTGGAGAGTTGGAACTTGAAGCCCAGCTCTTCATCCGCCTCAACAATTTGTGGAGAAAAGGTGCGCAATCTTCTTTTGTCTTTTTTTGTGGGATTGTACGCAATGTGCTGTGTTTCATTCAAGGACGGGACAACAGGAGCGTCGAATCCAGGCAGAGGTTCTGCGGCTTCTCGTAAAAACTCAAAGGCTCCTGTTTCAAAACGTGTGTGCTCTGTTTCAAATCACAAGTGATGTAGAAATGGGGCAAGCTTGAGGAAAAAGGAACAAACGCGACCGCTTTTGTCCCGTTTTCTGGATACATTTTTTCGCAGAAAAGCCGTGTGTTATTCACAAAGCATCTGCACGCGTGTCGTTTTCCTGCAATTTCTTGATGTTCCAAACCAGACCCTGTGGAGTTGACACGAATCTTTCCCTGGGCATGCACAAAAGCGCGACCGCAGACAACCACAGGGTTCAATACCCTCTGCGGGAGTGCTCTGTGCTGCCCCCTGATGGTGACGCCTTCCTCACACGATGGCGCCACACCGGCGGCGGTGGCGGCGGTACTCACGGTGGCGGTGACGCCGTCGGTGAGGATCCACACCCAGCCGGCGGCGAGCATGCCCTCGGGCTGCGCCTGGGCCAACACGACGGCGGCGTGCTCCGAGAGGCAGTTGAGGATCACGATGCGCGCACCTGCAGAGGGAGACACGGGGGGCGTGAAGGTTTCGTCTCTTGGAGGCAGATTGTGAACAGAAAACCTGCAGGCGTCTCTGCTTCGTGGCCCCTTGGATGTGCTGAAGAGTGGTGGAGAACAGCAGCGTGTTTCACGCGCCAGCAGAGGGGAGTCCTGAGTGAGTGGAGGAGGTGCGGCCTCAAGGGGAAGCCTGCAGCTGCAGAAGAAACAGAGATTGTAGATCTACCAGATGGGGACGCATTACTCAATAGGGCGACCTCGGAGAGCTTGAACAATCCGACACGAAACAAACACGTCGCGCCTCTGGTTCAGAACGGGACGCAATGCAAAGTGAAGTTGGCGGAGGGGGAGGGGGGGAACATGTGCCAAAGATTTCTCTGAATCTGGTCGTGGACATTATGTGTGCATACGTAGTCGACCTTCAACATTCACAAAGACAGGTCTCTACCCATGTTGGTCTTGCCCTTTCCACACAAGTTGTTTTCAGAATTTCAATGAACAATCCAATGCACAATGCACTAAGTGAAAAAAACCTGACCTGCAATGTTGATCAACATCCCCAAAGAAAACTTGGTTCCTGCAGTGTTTGTGACAGAATTATCTCCATTGAAGCCCGAATACCCAGTGTTTCTTTCCATTTTCACAGACTTTAACTCTGAGCTTTTGGGACAATGGGGCACATGTCCCTTCCGACACAAAGAAACTGCTGGGATTCACGTGCAGGAGCATTATCCCGAGGACGCGCTGTTCAGTATGGGGCGACGCGACTCTGGGTGTTTCCAATTCGTACTGCCCTGGATTTTCCCTTTTGGGGAAGTGCTGAACATTTGGGCAAGTGCAACCCCAGGTGGTGCTGGCCTTGGATCGCCTGCATCTGCTTCTGCATCTTTTTTGGAACTGGAAACGAGTCAAGGTCAATCGTGATGGAAGCAGCACAGCGTAGTCCAAAGTCATCCAGACTGCAGGGGAGCCAGGGACATTGCCCAAGGGCCCGACCCTGGAGGGGTGGGTGGGTGGGAATTGACTCTTTCCACACAAAACAGAAATGCACCTGCTGTGTACAATGACAGAGAATCGGATTTTGTTTCTCGGGAGCCTCCGCCTCCGCCAGTGCCTCTGGAAACGCACACCTCAATAAACCGCTTTTCCCACAACTTTGCATTGTGCCGTTGTTCCGTTGTTGTTCTGTGTGTGTGTGTGTTGGGTCGTTGTTTGTGACAGTTGAAAGAGACTCCAAACATCCATTTGCATCACTGAGTTCACAGATACAAACGGCAAAGAGACAGATACAAAGGGCTCTTCCCGCTGTCACTTTGCGGGTATTGATGGTTCTGTAATTCAACACGGAGCGGAACAGCGAGATTCCCGTGCAGTCCGCGGGGCGGGTCCGGGGTCTGGTCGGGGTCGGGTCCCAGGCCTCCTCGTCGAGGAGCCCGGACTTCTTGTTTGAAAACTTGTTCATGCATAAATAGCAACGAAACGTGCCAGATGGGGTTGGGGGCGCGACCAGGTCCCAGTGCCACGGTTGTCAAAAGCCTCAGAATCCAGGCACCTGAGGTCTGTCAGAACTGGAAATAGCAGCAGTTCTCAGGGACCTCAGGTGAGTGAGAACTCGCAGTCTCATACTCGTAGACCTCACCCTGGGGTGAAGTTTCTGTGAACTGTGAACTGGGTCTGTGTCATGCTGATTGGCCTTCTTCTGGGACCCCGAGGTCCCTGAAACTGCAGGTCTCTGAGAACCTGTTCACTGGGTCTCGGCCCCCTGCATCCGCCCCTGCACTCTGCGCGCTGAGCAGCGGAAAGCACTTAGGAAATCGGTGGTTCGATACCTGCGGACAACGTATCAACCACTAATGGCTTTGTCATGCCAGCTAGTGGATCCAGAAGAGCGTGTTTAGCCTGGGTTATCACTGATAGACGTCCCACTCATTTTGTGCCCGACACAGGTGGGAATTCTTGTCAGGGGCTTTTTGTACACAAGACCCTTGTCTCTGCCCCAGGACGTACAAATGCAAGAGAAAGGTGACATAGGGTGAGGATCAGATCCCGGGGTTGTGGTTGCACCCCGTGGTCCAACAATCTACACCCTTCTTATGGACCTTGCTCTGGCAGGATGGGGAAGGCTATCACATCCATAGATGCAATGGCAGTTCCACGATAATTTGTCTGTGACACAGTCGTGCACACTCAGATTTTCACGTGCTACCTGGCCCCCAGGCCCGCCCCTGGAACCGCCCCTGCAGCTGTGATACTTGATTGTCAACTTCCAGTGTCTCCCTTATGGCTCATCGAACGCAAATCGATGCTCCTCGCAGATACTTAATCCTCGTCCCGGCCGAATGCCATGAGGTCACGTCTCTTCGCTTTGTGCGTCTATTGAACAGCCGGTAACTCGAAACTGCTTCACAACTGTGAATTATTAATCATCAGCCGCAGCCAGGGCTTTCAACGCGAAACAAGACTCCGCTGTCGATCGTCGAATGCGAAATCAAAGTGCGCGTCCGTGTTGGGATTCTGCTGGGATTGGGACGTGCAGAAGTTGCTGACGTCAGCAGAGGGAAGGAAACAGGCGCTGGATTGAGAAATCCTGCTTGAGCAAGATCGCACGAAAACCAAGGCCCACTGCAAGTGCGCGTGTGTCAGAGAGAGAGAGAGAGAGAGAGAGAGAGAGAGAGAGAGAGTGCGTGTGTGTGCGTGTGTGCGTGTGTGCGTGTGCGTGTGCGCACCTGTGCCCTTGATGTTGCGGAGCTGCGCCGTCGCGTTGACCTGCGACGCGTTGTGCGGCGCCGCGAAGTACTGCGCGCTCAGGATGCGCCACTTCTCGTCCGCCGCCAGCGTCTTGAACGTCATGAGTCCGTTGATGCCTGCGACACGGGAGAAAGAGACATCAGTGTGGCGCTGCAGTGGATCCAGGGTCGTCCACAAGTCCCAGTGTGTTCTGAATGTGCACGTGGGTGGTCTGTGTGTGTGTGTGTGTGTGTGTGTGTGTGTGTGTGTGTGTGTGTGTGTGATCACAGGCGCCTGTGATGTTGATATTGCTGAACACGAACAGATCCACGAGAGGAACCTCATGATATGATCCCTACAAGCCCGTGACAAAATGATGAATTCACTCAATTCTGCGCCTGTAGATTCGTGCTCCCAGTTAAATCTTTCCAAGTCGAAATCAGCCTTTCTAAGGAGACTCGGGATCCACTTTGACCAGTGCCTGGATTTGTACCTCACGCTCCAGGTGCTCAAGTCAGTCATGATGCAGTTCAAATGGCGCCAAACAACACAAGTTTCAACGATGAAGTTGGGGTCTCAGGCCCAAGTCCCGGCTGGACAGCTGAGGAGAGAAGGAGTCGATCTTTTTCTCACCTGATACACACCGATCCAGCTCAAAGGAAAACCAAAATCTGATCATCACAAGAAAGGTTCAATGGACACAAAATGTTCGGGTGAAACACGCAACTTTCCGATGAGTGATCCACGGCAAATCAGACCAAAGTTTGTCCCATCTGCTCTTCGCGATTCACAGAATGGACAGAGTCTGTTCTCATGCAGGAGCGGATCCAAGGGTTCTGCCCCTGAAGGTGTGTGAGTTCATCTGGACCAGTTATCCTGTGGATGATTCGTGAGTTGCATTGCCAGGTTTTGGATCACTCGTACAAAACTCAAGTTGCTCTTGATCACAAAACGCAGACGGGAACAGTGTCATTCTCTTCACTGGGAGCCACTTAGCGCTTCTGAATTTGTGAATGTTGAAGTTCATACAGGAAAGTAAGTGCATTTGTGCACTGCAGATGTGTTGAAACGGAAAGCGAACAAAGAGCCGTGCACAGAAGGCTTTGAATCTAATGCACGGGACACAAAGGCCAGGTCCGCGTGATGCGTCCTTTGCGGATCCAGGGACATAGAGCCTGGGGTCACGAACACGTAAACATTTTACCTCCATTGACTCTTGCATGTCAACGTTTCCTCGATTGGAGGTTGCCCGCCCGCCCCGCCTTGACTTCTGTCCTGGATTGGTTGGAATCTTGATGCCAACACACACGTCACAGGGCGTGCGTTGTTACTTGATTTGCCTGACACACAGGTTGGGGGGATCCAAGGGCAGAGGTCAAGGCCCTTCTGACCACAGAAACAAATTTATCCCCTCGCCCCAGTTTTGTGCTCCAGCAAGTGTTTGTTCCGGAAATTTTCTCCAGGTTGAAGTCGGACCCCTTGGAGAGCCCGATCCCTTTCGCACTCTTCTGGATCTGCCCCTTGCGACAACGCAACGCGTGACGCACCCCGTGTGCCCGGGGCCCCCGGGGAGCGCACGAGAGAGTGGCGTGTCCGCGTCGCTTCCTTCCCGGCGCCGCGGCGCAGCGCTTCGCTGCCGGAGCCGCGTCCGTAATGGAGCTCGGGACGCACTCCGGCTCAGGGCTGCAGAAACACGATTACCTCTCACGTGGGGCCGGATCCAGCGGGTCCAGAGACCGCCCCTTGTGTCCAGGTCAAAATGATGTGATCCCTATGAAATGTGGCAGGAACGAAAAATTACTTCTGCTTGCAAGTCAAAATGTGCAAACTTGAGGGGTCGACCTTCCTCGCCTACACCGCTGAGCAAATCCTGAAACTGGCCTGCCGCTGTCAAAGTCAACACGACAAGAACCTGTGCAGGAGTCGTTTTCAGTCTTGAAACCAGCGACAGGTGGGAAAACTGGTGTTTCCCGTAGTGAACGCTTGGGGGCGGGGCCCTTCTTTCCTCCACGGAAACAGAAGCATAATTTTGCCCTCCAATTCTTGCAATGCAGGCCCAAAGTCTATTTTGTTTTGTTTGCTTTATTTGGGTGGGGAACAATGTTTGAAGTTGAAGTTGCGTTGCTGACCCTCCAAATTTCTTGGCCCCTCAATTTTGAGGCACCAAGGGGTGTGGTCAAAACGGACGTCGCTCACCCTGTCCCGAACTCTGATCTACTTCAGCCTTCCGGACTCAGGGAATTCAGAACCTGGACGGGCACCAAGTCAACAAGGGGCTCAGTGTCTTTGAAGAGCTTTCCAAGTGAAGAACCATCGTCAAGCTGACAACATCGCATTTGAACCGAAAGTTAGCGCTCGTCAGATTTCACTGCTGGTCATCTATTTTGCATGACGCTTGCTTTCTGGCTCTTTGTCTGGGCCTGGGTCTCTGCCAGCCAGATTGCCTGCATTAGGAACTCCGTATTGAGGCTGTGACTTTACTGCGCACGAGGCGTGGGTTCAACGCGCATGATTTAGAGCTCTGTTTTTGCGGTTTTTTATGGTTCATAATTGATTCATCGGAATCAATGGCGCGACATCGCAGGGTCGATAGGTGATGCCTGGGAGCCTTTCTATGCGCTCGCAGATGAGTCAGATTTACAAGGCATCATCACGCTGAGAATCGTCATGTCCAATCACTCGGGTCATTGTCCGCAGGTCACCAGCGCAATTCTTGATGACGAATGGGATAACATCCCATGCGTATGACAGGAATAAACCACGCCGACCGAGAGGAGAGGAGCACCTCTCAAATGCTTGAGATGCGGAGCTTCGAGAGCATTTGAGAGGGCTCCAATCCTCAAGGTCCAGTGGTTTAATCCTCATATACCACAGTGAGCTTGAGATGGAGTCTTCACATGTCAATCAGAGTTGTGTTTGACCTATTTGACTCATTAACAAGTCAAGTAAAAGTTGACCGAAGTGAGAGGAGGAGATCGCACCTCTCTTGAAGACGACATCTCAAGCCCACTGTGGTATATGCAGAGAGAAAACTCTGTTTCGACTTTGTCCAACACATTCATAAAGCACCTGATGTCTGGCCAGCACTGCGCAACAAATTTGGACGCGAATCATCACAGAATTTATGACAAGGATAAACTTCGTCTGCAACGTATCAGCGACATCAGTTGATATTTTACCCCAAGAGTCGACGTCCCTGACCAGAACGTGGACCAAAATCAGGGTGCGTAAATCAAACTTGGTATTGGCCAGCATCCAACCCTCAAAAGGTGAGTAATGTGCTTGGGACACCTTTTGTGGGGAGGTGGCAGGTAGACCTTGATGGAGTGGGCTGGGCTCTGCCTGTGTGAATCCCAAGGAGTGCTGGCCACAAGCACTGTAGGATCAAAGGGGGTGTGACGCACCGTAGTCGGTGTTGTCGGAGAGCAGCGCCATCGTGTCCCAGCGGAAGAAGCGGATCAGCTCGACGAGCGCGGCGCTCTGACGGGAGTCGGGAGGGAGCAGCCGCAGCAGCAACCTGCAGGAAGAAGGGTTGGAGTGAGACCTGCAGACAGAAGGGTTGTGGTGAGACCTGCAGGGAGAAGGGACGCAATGAGACCTGCAGACAGAAGGGTTGTGGTGAGACCTGAAGGAGGATGGACTGCAGTAGGACCTGCAGGAAAAAAACATGTGGCGAGGACCTGATGGAGGAAGGTGCTCAGAGTCTAACAGCATGAATCCCATGGTGTATAGCCCAAGAGCGACACATCACACCCTGCAGTGTGCAGAGAAGCATCCATACGCTGCCAAAAACAACACATAGGGACAACCTGTGTGCTTCCCCTCTGCACCATAAGGAGACGCTGTACTCTCTGCAGCGTGCAGAAATACACTGCCAACTGAAGCACACAGTGACATCCTGTGCGCTTCCCCCTTGACGCACAAGGAGACGCACCTGTAGGCCGCCCCCTGCAGCATCGGGTCCGTGGCCCCTGGGGAGATCATGGGCACGCCGAAGCCCATCGTCATCGGGTAGGCCGCCTTCACCGTCACCGTCGTCGGGGGCCCGATGATCGCCATGACGCCCTGCGCCATCTGGTCGCAAACTGCAGAGACGAATCGAGACACAAAAAGCTTTAATCAGTGCAGACTGAGACACCAACTTTGGTTGAGAGTTTGGACACCAACAGAGTGTTACACAGCTTGTTCCCTCCGTGGCTGCAATTATCACAGAATCACACTCCCTGGACAGTGGGTCTGTGATCCGGTCTGGGGAGAAGGTCACCTTGGTCTCAGATTGAGTTTTTTGTGAGACCCAGCTTCAACATGCAAAGTGAACAAAAATTGTACCTGCGGCACCAGACTAGAGGAGGAAAAATGGCGGGGGGGGGCAAAGGTTCTGTCCACGGGGTCCGCCACTGGGATAAAAAATAGCTCCATGGAGCTCACGGTGATTTGAGGAAATTCTGATTTTGCTCACTCTGATTTCACTCCCTCTGATTTCGCTCCCTCTGATTTCGCTCCCTCTGATTTCACTCCCTCTGATTTTGCTCCCTCTGATTTC
>JAAUXT010134861.1_pt1 | contig 15178 bp, 18 predicted proteins | sample 7278171 | NCBI WGS metagenome assembly JAAUXT01 (sample SAMN14350112, study PRJNA611818) | marine sediment metagenome | isolation source: surface marine sediment (1.8m) | place: French Polynesia: Moorea | collected 2018-08 | reverse complement strand
TTGTGACACCATAGAGGAAGGTAGCCTAAACCACTGAGCTCCAACTCATACTCTACAATAAACTATACTACAACATCACTACTGGGGCTTCACTCATATATACAACAACTTTTTCAACCTTTTGTCGTCCAAAAAACTCGTTCTGGTCAGTCGCTGATTAATTGATTGATTTGATTGATAAGAACTAATTTATTTTGCAGTTTTCTTGCTGCTCGCCGTGCGAATCGGACGCGCCCAGAACCAGGTTCGTCGTCCAGGCCTTTCCGCTGGCGCACTTCGCTTTGCCGTCCGATTGCGCGGGAGCGCTGAACATGTCAAGGCCGAGGCAGCGAGGCGTGACGCGTCAAAACAACTGCGCGACGCGGACACGTGCAGACAAGGTCGCGCGGCGGCTGCTAAACATGATGAGGGACTTCCGGGCCTGCGAGGCAGTGAAACTTGCAGCGCCAAGTGAACGTCCATGCATGGTCACAGAACCGCTCTGAAAAAAGGGGCATCGCGTGAACATGGTGAGGGACTTCCGGGCCTGAGGCAGTGTGAAGCCTAGAATCGAGCACCTTTCACTGATCGAGACAAGATCGCGCGGCTGTCACAGCGACGTTGCGAGGCGGCTGTTAAACATGATGAGGGACTTCCGGGCCTGCGAGGCATTGTCAAAGATCCGCTCAGACAAAAGGGACAACGCATGAACAAGATGAGCGACTTCCGGGACTGGGGCAGTGAAGCCGAAAATCGTGCACCTTTCACTCGGACAAAGTTGTGCGGTTGTTGCTGAACATGATGAGCGACTTCCGGGCCTGAGACTTTGGAGGGATGGCAAAATCGCACGCCTCTCAAGCTCTCACTCGTGCAGACAAACTTGCTCGGCTGATGTCAAACATGATGAGCGACTTCCGGGCCTGCGAGGCAGTGAAGCCTGGAATCGTGCACCAAGGCCGCAGCGACATTGTGCGGCTGCTGCTGAACATGATGAGGAACTTCCGGGACTGAGGCAGCGAAGCACATCGCGCAAAATCACCCAGCCTCTCTCACTTTCCGTCAAAACCTCGAGCCTCTCACTCGTGACCATGATGAGGGACTTCCGGGCCTGGGGCTTTGGAGGAACGGCAAAATCGCGCGCGTCTCAGTCTCTCACTCAAGCATCGCGCACCTCTCACTCGGGCAACATCGCGCAACTGCTGCTGAACATGATGAGGGACTTCCGAGACTGAGGCAGCGAAGCATATCACGCAAAATCGCGAGCCTCTCAGACCTTCCGTCAAAATCGCGCGGCTGATGCTCAACATGACAAAGGACTTCCGGGCCAGAGGCTTCGGAGATATGACAAAATCGCGCGCCTCTCACTTGTACAGACAAATCGAGCGGCCGCTATTGAACATGATGAGGAATTTTCCGGACCGGGCCTACAAAGCATATCGCAAGCCTCTCACACCTTCCGTGAAAATCGCGCGGCTACATGGCGAGGGACTTCCGGGCCTGAGGCAAGGCAGAGATGACAAAATCGCGCGCCTCTCACTTGTACAGACAAATCGAGCGGCCGCTGTTGAACATGATGAGGGACATCTTGGACCGGGGCTGCAAAGCATATCGCAAGCCTCTCACACCTTCCGTGAAAATCGCGCGGCTGATGCTCAACATGACAAAGGACTTCCTGGCCAGAGGCTTTGAAGCGTGACACTGCGCGACTCGCAAGCATGACACTGCGCTGCTCTCCGGCAAAGTGCAAAATCGCGAGGCTGCCTCTCAAAACATGGTGAGGGACTTCCGGGCCTGAGGCTTTAAAGCATGAGGGGCAAAATCGCGGACCTCTTACTTGTACAGACAAATCTCGCAACTGCATGATGAGGGACTTCCGGAACAGAGGCTTTGGAGCGTGACACCGCGATGCTCTCCGGCCAAGTGCAACATCGCGCGGCTGTCAGGTTTGCACGCCTGCAGACAAAATCGCGCGGCCGATGCCATTTGAACATGACGAGGGACTTCCGGGACTGGGCCTTTGAAGCTTGTGGTGCAAAACTTTGCGGTGGTCCCCACAGGAAAATCGTGCAGTGACTGGCAAATCCTGATGACCGAAACAGAAAAGCATTTCGTTGCAAGACGAAGTTCGCGGCCTTTGTTGCGCTGAACATGAGGGACTTCCGGGACTGAGGCTTTGAAGCGTGACGCGCAAAATTCGACGCGCCGTGCGGGAATCGCGCGGCAGAGGCAAAACATGATCAGGGACTTCCGGGACTGAGGCAGTGAAGCATATTTGCACAGCTGTTTTTGCCGACAAATTGTGTTGAAGAAGAGCGTAAATATGCCGGCATGTTGCTGGGCTTTTCAGAACTGATGTGGTGAAGAATGTCACCCAATGAACATTAACGCTGAACATGATCAGGGACTTCCGGGGCTGAGGCTTGGAAGCGTGTGCCGTGCAAAGACGAAATTCGCTGTTGTCACCAGGCTGCCTCTGAGGCTGCCAAGCGCGTTGCTGCGAAGTGACGTTCACCGACCTTTCGAACATGTTGAGGGACTTCCGGGGCTGAGGCTTTGCAGAGTGTCGAGCGAAACGAAATTCACTGAACGAAATTCGCTGCTCTCATCGGCTGGCGCTCAGCATGTTGACGGACTGCAGTACGCGCGTCGTTGCAAAGAAGTGTTCGCGGTCCGTTGAGGAGCATTGTTTTACTGAACATGTTGAGGGACTTCCGGGGCTGTGGCTTTGAAGCATGTCCAGCGAAGCGAATTCGCTGTTCTCTCGCGCTGGCGCTCAGCATGTTGACAGAATGTAGTAGCCACGCGCATCGTTTCGCTGCAAAGAAGTCGCGGTCCTTTGAGGGATGTTGCGACACTGAACATATTGAGGGACTTCCGGGACTGAGGCTTTGAGGCATGTCGAGTGAATTGAAATTGGCTTCTCTCATCGGGCTGGCACTGAGCATGTTGACAGAATGCAGTAGCCACTCGCGTCATTGCAAAGAAGTGTTCGCGGTCCTTCAGGGAAATTGTGACATGTTGAGGGACTTCCGGGGCTGAGGCTTTGAGGCGTGTCGAGCGAAACGGAATTCGCGTATTCTCAGCGCGCTGGCACTTAGCATGTTGACGAAGCCACGCGCGTCGTTGCAAAGAGGTGCTCGCGGTCCCTGAACACTGAACATGTTGAGGGACTTCCGGGGCTTGGGCAGAAAAGCAATATTTTGCAGCTCTCTCACCGAAAAATCGTGCGGACAGTCTTAGAGCGGCAGCACGCACGTAAAGAAGTGATGTGGCGAAGAATGCATGTTGCCCAGAACCCAAAATTTATGGTTCTCCCACAGAGACATTGCGCTGAACATGTTGAGGGACTTCCGGGACGAGATGTGAGGCGCGTCATGCACGCAAAATAATATCGAGTGATTCTCACACTGAGAAATCACGTGGAGCAAAGTAACTGTCACCAAACATGGTGAGGGACTTCCGGGCCTGAGGCTGTGCGGCAAAACAAAATCACACGACTCCCGCACAAACGGTGAAACTTGACATGCTGAGCGACTTTCGAGACTGAGGCAGTGTGCGGCGAAGCGCGGAAAACACGGCGCGATCTTCGGCGTGCCTGGCATTTTTCTATGAACATGATGAGGGACTTCCGGGACTCAGGCTTGAAATTTGTGGGGCAAAACAAAATTACGCAACTTGCGCACAAGCAGAAAAACTGCACATGCTGAGCGACTTCTTGGTAAAGCGCGAAATTGCAGTGAGGAAAAGAACAACAGACGGCAAATCTTCAGCGAGCATGGTGCGTTGCGATGAACATGATGAGGGACTTCCGGGCCTGAGGCTGCCAAGCGTGTCGCACAGAGCGCTGCACTGCGCTGTGCCTCTCACGTGGGACAATCGCGCGGCTGTGTTGGGGATCGCGCTGCGAGCATGATGAGGAACTTCCGGGACTGAGACAGCCAAGCATGTCGCCCAAAACAAATCGCGCATCGCACATGCATGCGACGAAAATTGCAACCGCACGGCCAACTTTCAGGGCTGAAGCAACCAAGCGTGTCTTATAAAATCACGTGATTCGCAAACTGCAACCGCGAGCGCATTGTCGCCAATCATGTGGGGAACTTCCGGGACTGAGGCAGCGAAGCGTGTCTCATGAAACAAAAACAGGCGATTCTCAGACATGTAATGAAAACCGTGTGCTCGCTGGTGCTGATCATGATGAGGGACTTCCGGGACTGAGGCACCGAAGCGTGTTTGGAGCATTTCTTTGCTGGCCCGGGTTCAGACCGGGTTCACACTCTTTGCTCTTCTTTTTCTCTCATAGCAGTGACCTGGATCAGGGCTCCCACACTCCAGATCTCAAAAGGGGTGCTTGTGTTTTGCCATTTGTGACTTCAAATGCACTTGATGTTTGGTGCTCTTACCTGTTCCAAAATCAGCAAAAATCTCAGAGCAGATCACAAGCTCCAAGATCTGCCCTAAAAATTGAGAATATCGTAAAAATAAACGGCATTAAAATCGTGCGATTCTCGGACATGCAATGAAAACCGCGAGCTGGCTGATCATGTTGAGGGACTTCCGGGCCTGAGGCAGCGAAGCGTCTTGCCCAAAACAAATCGCGCACAGGTGCGACGATAACTTTCGAGCGGCACTGTCGCCAAACATGATGAGGGACTTCCGGGACCGCGAGCTTGCGGCTGAGGCAGCGAAGCGTGTTGCCCAAAACAAATCGCGCATACGTGCGACGAAAACTTGCGCGCGGCACTGTCACCAAACATGTTGAGGGACTTCCGGGGCTGAGGCAGCGAAGCGTGTTGTGGAAAACAATCGCGCTTTGCGCTTCAGCCATGCATCAAACTGCACGGCTCCTGCAAAACATGTTGAGGGACCGAGACAGCCAAGTGTGTCTCACGAAACAAAATCGTCAGTCGGGTGTGCAATGAAAACCGCGAGCTGGTTGATCATGTTGAGGGACTTCCGGGCCTTCGGCAGCGAATCGCACTTCACACATGCAACCAACTGCGCGGCGATTGCAAAACATGTTGAGGGACTTCCGGGGCTGAGGCAGTGAATCGGAGAGGTTTTGCAGATCCGTGTTGTCTTCCAACAACGGTTCCACAAACAGACCCCATTTCGTCACTTGTCATTGCTTCTCAGAGCTGCCTTTTGTGATCTATGCCACTGATCTTTCATTTGGGGCAAAGGATTTGCAGTTCGAAGCTTTCAGCCGCAAAGGATCGACAAATATTTCCGCCGTGCTGAATGTACGGACCGCACTCAAGATTTCGCGTCGCGTTGTCACACAGACAAATCTCACGCGTGGGGCTGCAGACATGTTGGGGGACTTCCGGGACTGAGGCATTGAATTGTCGTGAGGAAACTCGCTTCCAGTGATATGCATGGGACTCTTTTGCTTTAGCCCGCTCGCTCTCTCGAAATGTGGCTCGGAGGGGGACAAAGGATAACCTGCGGAGTCACCTGATTCATTCTGCGCAGGGCACGGGGAATGGGTTTGGGTATCCGTGGGTCCCTGGGTGGGGATCCAGAACATAATGAGGGGAGTTTAAGCAAACAGCCCGCAACCCTGGAAACGCAAGTGCATGTTACGATGGTCAAAAGTTACATTTGCTTTTGCGTTTCTAGGTTGCGGGCTGTTTGCAGAACTCGCTAGTCAAGTGGGGTCTGACCGGCGACAAAGGACTGGTGTCATGCTGGGAAATTTTGACGTTCTGACAAACTGCGCAAAATGAACACGTTACAATTGTATAAATCATGGGGAGGGGCGAGCCCTTGGGGTCCAAAACTCTCCCCTGGGCGCAAAAATGAACCAGTCAGCAGAGTTTGTCGTGTACGCGGCAGGAGTTGACGGTCGCACGGGAGGCTCGGGTCAGCGACGCTCCGGACGGATTCGTCGCAGCGCTGCGGCAGCGGGACGACGGGGAGAACGCGGTACGGGTGAGTGAGGGGCAGAGACGGGTCCAGGACCTGCGCAGGGTGATCCTGGGGCGGGGCTGCTTTTATCTGTAAAACTGCTCTGCTGATCTGACAGATTCAACCATCACAGGGATATGGAACCCGGATTTTGTCGGAGGCGACTCCCTTGAGGGCCGAATCCAAGTTGAAATTATTTTTTGTTTTCGTGTGTGACAACAATTTCTGGTCTCTGGACCAAGGTCAATGGGAAAAAGAATTTCCTCGGGAGTCAATGGAAACGCTGCGATCTGACCAGAGCTGGTGTTGTTTATCACCCGTAATTCACAGGGGTTGGAGCGACGGCGTTGGGGGCGTCGGTACCGTTGGCGCGGCCGCGCGCGATACGGGAAACAAGGTCAATACGGCACCGGCCACCAGGTGGGGTGACGAGCACCCGAAAGATGACACGGCAATCACTTCCGTCCTCAACCAACTGCGAAGTCAGTTTGTTTGAAGAACAAATGTATTTCATGGAAATACCAATCCTTGTTTCCCCAAAACAAGCAACTCTCAAGTGAATAAAATTTGAAATGAAACTCACGCACAAATTTACGCTGCAATGACGTCCTTGTATAACTGCAACGCGCGCGCGCGCGCGCGCGTGTGTGTGTGTGTGTGCGTGCGTGTGTGCGTGTGTGTATGTGTGTGGTCTGGTCTGTGTTGCTGTCCGTGTACAGCACGCGGTGTCAATGCGACTTCAATTTGACCGGAGGACCGGCCGGACAGACCCGGTATTGGGGGACTGTTCGTCCAAAATATTATACCCGAGTTTGCTCCCACCCCGGCAGTCATACAGAGCACTCTGCCCGATCCCAGATCCATTGAAGATGCGGCTCGTTCGCTCAGCAGCGCCACGGAGCCGCGCCACACCTGGACCAGGTGTCCGCTTCACGAGGGATCGCTTTATTCACAAAACAATTACGCTTTTCAAATTCAAACACATTGATCCTTTTTTTGCGTTCCCTTTATTTCGCTGCAAAATGCACAGTTCAAGCTGCACCATTGTGATGGAGTCGTTTTTCACGGCGCACAGCTGTGAGCGAGCGAGAGCGACTTGTCTGCCGGTCCTCGCTTGTTTCCAAAAGCCTTTTTCAGCGAAACAATACAATGTCAAACAAAGCCGCAAAGCCAACCGTCAAATGTGTCAAAAACCTGCAAGTTGTAAGGGTCTGGTCCTTCAACTGCAAGCGCAGCGTGGATGAAAATTTTCTGAATTTTTCCCCTTGATGCCCCTGAAATTTTTGTCCGGTTTCTATTTGCTGCGGCCGCGGACGACGATGTGGCCGAAGCGTAGGTCCCGTTGGCGACTATCGTCCGGGCGGACGGGGCATTGTCCTCCAGATTCACCGAGTCCGAGCCTTCAGGACCCGTCTCCTAGGCAACGACTCTGGAATGAATCCGCTTCAAAGACAAGCGTTCCAGTGCGGTGTGGGTCTGAGTGCAGAAGTCAGTGATATGAAGGGTGTGCCCCCGTGATGTCAAGTGTTGCAGCGCTGGGTGCGGAAAGGTGTGTTGAATGAGTCTAAGAGCGTCTCCGTTGGTACAACTGAGTGCAGAGAGGTGAACTCCCCGGCCGCTGTCACCTCACTCCGTGGACTGCATGTCGAGCGGTTCTTGCACCGGCAGCTCGCCCGCGCCTGATCCGTTGACTGTGCGGTGGGCCTCCGTCTGTCTAGATTGTCTGGTATTGTTGCGAACATCAAATATCCAGCACCAACTAGACAGGGCAGCTCCACCTGCATCTGTTCGCGTTCAGCTCTTGCTCGAGCGTGGTTTCCAACTGCTGCTGACATCCAACTCCGGAACAGGGACCCGTTCAAAATTGAGAGCAAAACCGCGAGATTCTTCCAGTACATGTACCGGTTGTTGGCGTCCCTCGTTTTGCTCCTGTGTGGAAATTCTGCTTTATTTGCTGCCGTTTGTGTCTGCGTGTACGTGCATGTGCGTGCGTGTGGGTGCGTGTGCGTGCGTGTGGGTGTACGTGCATCGTGATGAAATGGTATCACCCGAAGTGGTGTCTTAAACCACACAAAGTCATTCAAATTCACGCACAGAAAAACGAGTTCGGACATCAAAATCAGAAACTTTCTGCATACAGGTATTGAATTTCAACGCCCGACTGCACGTTCCAGAAGAATTTGGTCCCAGACTCGATTCCCGCTGTGCGTCACGCGCAGCGCACCTCATGGGGCCAGAGACCCAGCCCGGCCTCCAGAACAACTTCTGTGCCTGTCAGAGTTGAAAAAGGTCCCTGTTGAAGTTGCCCCCCCCCCGAGGGGTTTGACTCCTCTTAATAGTGTTCTGGGTCCTGTGCCTGCGCCTGCGCTCGCCGTTGGGCGAACAGGCGTTGCAGGTCGAGACCCTTCTCCTTCCGTGTGTTCGGCGGGTCAGTCGCGTTCCGCAGCAGTCGGTCCGTTGTCAGTTATTCTTCAACACCGACCAAAAACCCTCTTGTCTGTGCCTCACTAACGTGCGGTAAAAATTGTTTTTGTTCAATCACACTGTTCTTGCGACTGCAGCTCTCGAAAACGCAAATGTGCGAACCTACCTGGGCCCATTTTCCAGTGTCAGAACCTTTGTACCCGACGTTAGTTCGTTGCGTTCAGACATGTCATTTGTGACCGAGGTCAACTGACGCACTCACCTTTCTTCTTCATCTCTTTCTTCAGCAACTTCATCAGCATCTTCGTGTGTTGCCTCTTCATGTTCTGACACCCACCCTTCAGTTCCTGTGCTGCAGTGTTCAAAGCCCTGCAGGGAGGACGTCGCGATTGCTGCAAAAGAGTTGGGATCGCTGGGTCCCACTCAGTTGTCCACCCAACTCGGGCTTTGCACTGGAAATGCCACGTATGAAGTGATCGGGAGATAACGAATGCTAATGTATTCAACGCATTGCAACGCTGTTCAGGTTTTGTGGCGCGTGTTGCCGTTTTTGTTGAACATCGCACCTGCACGCGCAGGGTGACGGGAGAAACAATGGGTTTTGTGCGCAGGGTGGTGGATCCTGGAGCCATGTTTCGCGGTGTGTGTCTGTGTGCGTGTGTGACTCAAAAAAACTTTTTGCAGAGCCAACGGCCGAGGGGTTTGTTGGGTTGGGGTGGTAACCCCAGCGTGACCCTGAAGAGCCTGCCTGGCCGCCCCCCAAGGGGGCGACAACAAAAACGAAAACATTCAAGGCACCGGTCGGGTTTCTTTTGGGGGGTCGAGGTGGCGGTTCAACAAAATCTTGGATCCTCCCCTGGGTTCGGCCCTCCTAAACTGCTGACTTGTCACCTCACCTGTTGCACGAAATAGAGAAATATCTCGTGGCACCCGCCTAGGATCCGATGGGGCACGACAGGGTTCCCTTTGTCTGGTTTCTGTCTGTCTGGTGAACTTATTCAGTCCCAGATGGATCTCTGTTCACGGGAACACAGAGTAAACCGGCGAATCGCAACAAAATGTCCTTTTGTTGGGGCTTCGGTGCAAATTTATTGTGTCAAGCCTGTGGAAGCATTTTTATCCATCTCCGATTGGTGCGTTTGGCAAAATCAGGCCCCGTTTGATTCACATTGGAAGAGTAAGGTCCCAACTACCTCAGGGTCCCAACTCCATCAGGTCCTGACTCTGCAGGGTCTCTCAACACACACACACGCACGCACACACGCTCACACACACACTCTCTCTCTCTCTCTCTCTCTCTCTCTCTCTCTCTCTCTCCCTCTCTCTCTCTCTCTCTCTCTCTCCCGACGCCAGGGGGCGTTGCGCGAGCATCATCGTCGTCACGCATCACCTGATCCGAACTTGACGCGCATTTTCAAATTTATCCTCAGATTCCTATTCCTGTTCGCAAAATCAAACGTATAAATTTGTAGACAGGGGCACAAATGCGCCCCACGAAGAAATTTGTCATTTCCAATTTCCATCCTTTCATTCTTGAAAACGCGTCTCTTGACGTCGCGGCGTCGCGGCCCGAAGGTTTTCGTACTTCAAGCAAAAGAACGGCCACTTTTGCACGTTTGAGGCTGAAATACATAGAGCGTGGAGACTTCCAGCAAAAAACGACTTGTTTGAAGCAAGTTTTTCACCGTCAACAGAGCGTGTAGTCAAGGCGAGTGTGAAGCCGACATGCTTTTTTGGTCTCCTTTGAGGGGCGGTGGAGCGATGCTTTCATGCAGTTGGCAGCCTGGGGAGAAGAAGCACAAGAAGCCCCAAGTTTTGCATTGAAAATGGCTGCTGGAATGCGAATTAAAGTCGTTGGATTCGGACTGGTGCTGGTCGTCACGACAGTTTTGTGCTTGCAATGGAGTCTTCCTCAGGTGGGTCGACACAAAGGGTACAAAGATGTAGGTCAAGATGTCACAGGTAAACAACGGACAACAGGAGATCAATGAATCTGAGGTGAAGCCGAGGATTTAATTAATCTCCTATTTTCTGTTGGTTTCCTATTATAAGGAACAACTCAAGGCAACCAAAAGTGCAAAAGTGTCAAACCATTCAAATGACTGACAATTGGTGATTACTTGTTTCAAATCTCCTGTTGAGAACAATGATTGCCCCTGATGACGTGCCTTACCTGGGTGGCCTGGAGAGTGGCTGTGCGCTGTGCGTGTTGGTACGCGTAATCATCTAAACTCTGCAGGTGTCTCAGGGATTCACGTTTTCTTTGAAAATTGTTTTGAAGGGTGCTGATCTTTTGGGTGTCTGGTCCACAGGGGGCGGGGGTGGACATTTGGACATCTGTTGCAACTGGTGGACACTTGTTTACGTGTGCACCTCGGCCCGAAGGTACTCGTCAGGGTGGCGGACCCCTGGACGTCAAGTCCGTCACCCTGATGACCGTCCGGGGTTGGGCGTAGCTTTTGGAAATCAACGCGCCCGTATTCGGTGTAAAGCATTCTTGTTTGGTTTTGAAGTTGAAATGGGGCTCCTCCTGCAGGTCGGAGCCCCCGATGCCATCGTAGATTCGTCTCTGTTTCAGCAACTGTTTTTCGTATTTTTGGTCTCGGGAATGAAAATACAAGCTCTTTTTGCGACTAATTCTGCGTCCGATATTTACCCTTTTGAACACGCAGGGAGACCATGGTGTTTTCGTGCTGTTTTCTTCGCCCCAAACACCGCGCCCGGCATTCAAAACGCCACCGAGTCGAGGCGCCGCGTGGGACGGCGTTCCAGGCGTCGTCAACCGAACACGCGACGGCGTCGTCTTCCAGTACAGACGTGACGCCGTCTCGAATGAAACAGGTGCGTCACCATGGCGACAGAGTTCAATTCGACGTACCAGAAGAAAAGGTGGCGTACGCTCGCTCTGTGTTCATGCAAATCATCTGGATGGGGAAGCTCGTCTGCAAAAGTCCTTGCACATTGGGCGTGGCATGTTTGCAGCTTGCGGACCCAGGGCCGGGCTGCAAGGAGTGCACGCCCAAGGCCAGACTGGGGTTCAGCGTCCAACCCCGATAGGTGCAATTTGCAGGCAGGGGCCGACTTACCTGGCCACTCCTGGAAGGAGAATAGATCTGGATGGCCCTGCACAAGACTTGCCGTTTCTGTCCGGAAATTTTTGCACCTGAAGAAGGGGTGCATCTTTTGCACCATTTTGAGATCACCATTCTTTCAACTGGACCTCATGCACTTGTTCTATTGTTCTATGGGTACCTGGGATCAGGGGAAGGCTGCACAGAGCTTGGGAGGGGGCAGGGTGCAGGGTGGGGTGTGGAAAACCGAGGCAAAAGTTGGGGTGCGTCTTGTGCTTGAGTGCGATGAAACATGGGTGACTGAGGAACGCGTCCATTTTGACTATCGATATCGTGCATTTTTGTGTGTTGTAGGGAAGCCCATGACTCTGCTGAACAAGTACGCTGAGCGCTTCGGCTGGCCTCCGACGGAATACGTCTCCGATCCAGACAACGTCAAGGACATTGTCTTCGTGACAGGGTCCAACGACCAGTACTACAAGTCAGTACGAATTTCTAAGAAACACCCAAAATTCCACGAAACCCCGCAAATCCCGGTTGATCCTCAGGGGAGGAGGGGACTCCAACCTTGCAGATGTGAATGAGAATGTGGTGCCAACTGAGGGAGTGGGGTTATTTTCTGGGTTTCAGAGTGGAAGCCAGCAGGATTGTATCCTCGGCCTAAACTTTCAATGAGCAGAAACGTGTCGGAGGCAGAGACGACAGCAAAAGGTCCTCAGTTCTCTTCCCCTTCAAACTGTTTCCGGGCAATTTTTCTCTTTGCAATTTTGCAGACCCATGTTAGATGCCATCTCATCCATGCAGCAGTTTGCTCCAAATGGCACAATCGTTGTGTGGGACTTGGGCTGGACCAAGCCAGGCTACGTTGAAAAGGTATGTTCGCTCTTTTCCTTCGTGTGCGAACGTTCAGCAGACGCGCTGGGATTGAGGTCGGGGGGGGGGGGGGGGCACCAAACCTTGGGAGGCCAAAACCCAGTGTGATAATCAATGGAAAGTGGTGGTACTGTTGTCTCCCCACCTGGTTCAAGTACTGAATGAAAGAGAAAGATACTCGCTTGTTTGAGGTCACGTTGCGGGGTCGTCAAGGTTGTGCGAAGTGCTTGAAAACGGCAGCATGTCTCATGCGTATGTGTCACACCCCTCTCTTTCACCTTCAATGCCCTCCTCTTCACCTCCAAACCTCTTCACTCCAACGCCCGCCGCACGTGTGTTTCCAAAGCTCTCTGTCGCTTGCCTCCAGCCCTGCCCCTTACCTCCAACCCCATTTTCGTGCCTACAACCTCCTCCCACTTGCCTTCGGTAAATTTCTCCCTCTCCTCCAACCTCACCTTGACATCCAAGCCGTCCCCCAACTTCCATCACCCTGCTCTTTCACATCCTTCCTTTCTCTTTGCCTGCCTGGAGCATGATCTTTGGCCCATCTTCAAAATATTGTAAGATCATCGAGTTGGGGTGTTACACAACTTCTCTGTTTGTTGAAGAGCCCATTCTTGGAATCACCCAAAACAACACACACAGTCAGATCTAAGGGATGTTTTGCCCCCAACCCCTTCAAATTCCAATTCAGCCTGCAGTTTTGAACTGCCAACTGCACTGGCAAGGATGTTTCCAAAGATCTTTACCAAAAAAAGATCATCCCACTCCCTCTCAAGGTGATGCTTGTATCCTTGATGAATGCCCTTTGTGTTGACAGATCCAATCCCTGTGCAGTGTTGAGTACCACAAGTTCAACTTCTCTTTCTACCCAGACCACGTCCGCAATCTGATGAACTACGCATTCTAACCCTTGGTGGTTGCTGTAAGTGGAGTTCTGGTACTGAAACAAAGTCCAATCCCCAAGTCCAGGAAGAGATACACCTTTGCTGGTTTTTCTGGCCCTCTGCCATCACATGGTTGTGTGTTTCCTGTTCTGAGACACAGGCACCAATCAATGGGACCCCATCCCAATTGACCAAAACAAACTGTCAAAGAAACCAACTCCCTCATTTTGAACTGCCAAATTTGTCAAAGTATAAACTGTACCCCTGAGGAATTATTTAGTCTTGTGCGCTTGAGTTGAATGTGTCTCTGTATCTGCTTTCAGGAGACAATGCAATCCTACCCCAGGTCGGTCTGGATGGACTGTTCCATCAGATTCAAGATTTTTGACAGCTTCAAGCACACACAGGCCCAGATGAGGCAGACTGGAGGAGTTCTTCAGCTGCTTAGAACTCATAACAATATCTTCAGTGTAACCAGCAGGAACATGTTTTGGTTCATGCCCACAAATCAGGTCAAACTGAAAGAAACAGGTATGTAGAGGTTACCAGCCAATTTCATCTGATACAAAATCTGTGGTGTCCAGTGAATCACTTTTTGTTCTGTTCCATGGGAGACCTGTCATAACCTTTTGCCTCTGCTCCTGCCAAAGGGCAGAAGGCTGATGTGTTTGTCACCATTGTGTCCACTTCTATGTGGACACCACTTCAGACCAACTCATCCAGGGCTGGGGGTGACTTGTTCTTGAGAACTGGTCTTGAGACCAGCTCACCCCCCACACACACCAGGATGACCTGGTCTCGAGACCAACTCAGGGTGACTTGATATCAAGACCAGCATTGGCTGAGAAGGAATGGCTGGTCAAACTGTTGCTTTCTTGGTTCAATTTGTGAAAGTGTGTGATCCCTTGAGCATCATGCTTCCTTTTGATAAAGTCCTGGCTTAATTTGCAGAGATGAATGGAAGTGGAGCCTTGGTTCTGTTCAGAACCAAACAAGTTATTGACAACATCCTCCTCTTTTGGGTATTGTGTGCTTTGGACAGAAACTGTATCCAACCAGTTGGACGAGCTTCTCTTGTTTGTTCTTCAAAAGCAATGAAGAAGAAAGAATTTGCTGGTAAGTCAAGGGTAGCCAGCAACTCTTGAAAAAAGAACTTTCATTTGGCTCATCAGGCACAAAGCTTTCCTGTTGGCAAGTCAGTTGGCAAACTTTGAAGCATTTGGAGCAACTCCTCTCTCCCCAAAATGTGGTATTTAGAAGCCAACTGTTCTTTCAGACAGCTCACAACAGTTTGAGATGGCTGGTTTTGCACTCAAGGGAGTTCTTGGCACTCTGGTTTGGTGATTAGTGAACCCCAGTTTATTCCAATACATACAACTTGACCACTGTTGTGTCATTGCAGGCTGCCACAGATTTGACCAATCTTCAATTAACATTCTGTTGGCAAACCACTACAACTTCAACAGTAGTTTTTATAGAGACCACATGGCTGTGGACGACAAGGGAAAGTTCTTGCATGTGGAGAGATGGTCTTATACGAAGAAGCCACTCAATGTTTGCTCTTCCACCACAGCTGAACCAGTGTCAAAAGGAAAGAACAACACACAAGTGTAAAAATGTGTTTCTAGCTTGTCTGGATGGTGGTTCAACAAGTACGCAGGGAAGTCCATCCAACACCTCACACTAAAATTTGTGGGTGTTAGAAGTAATCATGGCTCAATACTGGCAAAGTACAACAAGTCTTGTATCTTGGGAAAACCCAGATGAAAGATTCAATGTGCAGTTGGGCTTTAAGCACAACATTCAAACTGCCGCCCTCTTTGATATATACAAAATGGAACAGCTTCTGACCTCTTGACAGTTTGCATGCAATAAAGTTTGTCTGTTCTTCATGGCACATTTGTGTTTGCACCAGAAGCTACAGTAGAGACAATCACCCAATACCGGACCACCCATAGCGACCGGACCACCCCTCTTCTGGACCCTGTACTAAAGTCAGAAACAAAGCAAATGACCCCAAAGTGTTAGTGTAGA
>JAAUXT010139425.1_pt1 | contig 15179 bp, 12 predicted proteins | sample 7278171 | NCBI WGS metagenome assembly JAAUXT01 (sample SAMN14350112, study PRJNA611818) | marine sediment metagenome | isolation source: surface marine sediment (1.8m) | place: French Polynesia: Moorea | collected 2018-08 | reverse complement strand
TTAAATGGAAAATTTTTTCAAATTGGTGGTTTTTTTAATAATTTCCATCTGTTTTAATTTTTATGTTTTTTTTTTTGTCCCGGGGAACCCGTATGGCGTAGTCCCCCCCCCCCCCCCCCCCAAAAAAAAAACTGTCACGAAAATCTTCATCCGTCTGGACACTGTGGACACGCTTTCTTCATTCAAACGAGTTGAGTTGTTCAAAGTTGAAATTTGGGCTTCGCGCCCCTTCCCACTGACCAGGTCCTGGATCCAGCCTTGTTTCCCATAAATTTGTGTTGCTGTTGAGTATTGTACATGTATTGTGTGTGAGGATATGTTGTCAATGTCAGGTTTTCATTGGCCTCTCTGATGATCAGGTGTCACGTCTCAGGGGCAAGGGCACAGTCCCATTCGCTGTCGCCCCACCCCGCGTGGTTCCACCCACGTGGCGTCACGTGACGCTCGTAAATAACACATGTTCCGGGGTCAGAGGTCAGGGAAAGGGATCAATGATCAATGCGTTATTGATCGCCTCAGTCACGTGAATTTGGTTCCATGTTTGATGTATGAGTAGCTTGGCACTGAATGTACTTGCTGCCTGTTGTGAATACGTGGCGAAACAGGACGATTTGGGAGCCAACTCAAAAACTGTGACATGGCCAAGATTAACAAGAGCGGATCTCAATGGCTCGACCCCGTCCAAAGCCTCGAGGAGAGATGGACTTTCGTGTATTTGTGTCTCCGCACACGTGCATTCTGTCCTCGGAGACAAATTTCTGACACAACCAAAACATTGCATGAGGGTCGCTTTCAGCATTTCGTTGTATCTACATGTATTGTGTGAGTGTGTTGGTGATCAGTGTACTTGTAAGAGTTTGTGCAGTCACAACCGTGTGGAAACAAAGTTATCAGATTTTATCAAATTCACCCGAAACCGACACAAAAAACACTCTCCTACGAGGAAAATCATGCCAACTATTTTGCACGCGTCTTAAAAGTTTGGACTCACCTTGCCAGCCCCACCGCTGACCAAATCTGCACCAAACCTGGAATGGATGCACCCGCATCATTAGAAAATAGAATTTTGGCTGATATTTTTCCAGCGTTTTGCACAAATTGTTTGACCAATTTTTAAACACTTGTACACTTCCAAAACAGTTGCTTTCTATTTTTCGGACAGAGAAAACTTTGTCAATCTGAAGGCAGCAGACACAAATCTTGTGCCTTGTTTGCAGAGCATCTCTTCTGAATTTCACCTCCAAATTTGACATGAACGCGGGTCAGAGTTCACTCCCAGGAACCTTGTTCTCTGGTTGTCCGTTTCACACCAGATGAGAAACAGATCAAAGGTTAGAGGGTGTCCGTGTCCACAGTTGTGTGTGTGTGTGTGTGTGTGTGTGTGTGTGTGTGTGTTTCGCTGTTCAGACGTTGAATTCGCGGCCCAGTTCAGATTGAATCCCGACTGACTCAACCCTGGATCCTCCCCCTTCCAACGTTGCAAAATCCACAGTTCTTTTCTGTTTCAACAGAAACGAAACTTTGTAGAAGTTGCCTCGGGAGAAAAAGGCAAAATGACAAGTGCTCAAGTCACTCAGCGCAGCTCCCCAGCAAAATCCAGACTCCGGACAAAAACTGCAGCAAGATTTAGTGTTTCTTGTTGCGCTGCAGCCAGTGTCCTTGTCCCATCGATTTTTTTTCTGAAACAAATCCGGGCCGAAGCAGGATGGACCAAGGACGTTGGCATTGATCATGGACTCGAGATGTGCGGGTAAAAACGTGCACTGTGTCTGTTTGGAAGAAGAAAAGTATCTTGTCAAAGCAGCGACCGACTGACGAACTGCAAGATTGTTTCAAGTTCCTGGGTTGTACGAGGGTGTGTTTTCAAAAAAGTCAGACTCGTCTTGTCGCCAAGTCTTTCACCGCTTTCCTCGCGACGGGTGGGAATGAGGCATCTCGTTCACGCACCCAACTTGACCATGAAGATTTTCTCTTAAATACATCCTCGTCATCTGGTCATTCTCTGAAAATGTACTGACATCAAGGAGAAAATTGGAAAACATTTTTGTCAATGATTTTTTGAGTGAACAAAATCGAGAACTGAGGGAAGCCTTCATAGAAAGAGGCCAAGAGCCCAAATTTCGCGAATCTTGCGCGTGCCTCCTCCTCCCCTGTTCACTGGGGGAGGACTCCCGAGCATGCCCCGCGCACTCATCGCGTGTACTCCGAGCCACATTCCGCGAGGGTCAGAGCCAAGATGCTACGCGGGGAGCTCACTCATACACGGGGGCAGATCCACGGAGTCTGGATACAGTATCAGAAAATTTATTCATCTCACTCCCAAGAAAATTGTCAAGGAAAAGGCTAGTTTCATTGACCCAAAATAAAAAAAAGTTGTTGGAATGGGGGCCTCAAATATTCAAGGTCCAACATCTGGGTGCACTCCAGAGGACACGGGATTGAGGGTTGGCGTACTCAGTGTCAGATTGCCAGGGTCCAACTCAAAGAGACAAAAATCAGGGATTGGCGAAAGACCATTTGTACGGGGGTTCAACTTCAGAAGTGGAAAACAACCTTGTGTCTTTCGCAAAATTTTGGGGAAAATATGCAGGTGTCAAGAGGGAGGGTCCCCGCCCCCTGAATCCACAGAAGGCCAGTGAGTACTGTTCAGGATCGCGTCCGTACCGGACCCAGTGGAGACAGACCGAGTGACCTTCAGTTGTCGTGTCTGCTCTCTCCTATCTGTACGTGTATAGTGTACATGTGCTGCGAATACTGACGATCATGTTCTCCTCACAGGGCATTGCTACATTGTGGCCAGTGGACCTGGCTCAAGACTCGCCTCCCGACTGCGATGGATGGGTGTTCGTCCAGTGTTGGAGTTTCGTTGGGAATTCTGATGTGAATATTGTATTTCTTCCCAAGAAGTTCAGACCAGTGTTCTTCCTGTGCTTTGTGGTGTGTGGTTCCTTTGTATTGTGTTTGAGAAATTTGGGTTGATCTACATGCACGTCAACTAAGGAAAAAAATTTCATCGCAGCAAAAACAACGAATTCAAAAAGGTTGGCAACAACCTCGCTGTGGCTATTTTTGTAACTGTGATAAAATTGAAACCCGGTGGGCCGAGTTGGACATTTCCTTGAAAAGGAATTGTGTTGATCTTCTTTTTTTTTGGGTGCAAGAAGTGAAGTACGGAGAAAAAGTTTCACAAGAATAGAGCTACGGAATGCGGATACCACTGAAGGACAAAAAACAGGGCCACGGAATTGAGACAGAGATGGAACCAGAGTTCAGCGTTTTTTCAGACAACTAAGATTCATGCAAAAATTGACGAAAAAAACGAAACAAAATTTAGCACTTCCCACATCTGAGGAAACATGCTTCAGCATTACCAGCAACGCGATCTACAATGTAACCACCAGCCAACACACGAGCTGCAAATTTCTATGTCGTCAAACACTCCTGTCCGTGACTTCTGACCTCCACAGCAATTTGAGCCGAACTGTCAGCAGTAAAAACTGGACGTTTGACCCGTGGTCCTGCGGGCCCGGCTGCCTCAGGACCCCGGAGGGTCGCGGGTTCGAGTCCCGCCGGGAACACGGGACACACATCTCCTGGCATCGCCCTCAGACAAATGCCGTAAAAAACTCGAATCAGGTCACCGGAAATGAGGTCAATCAGTACGTGAAAAAATTCGTGTGAAAATTTGTGGGGCGTACAAAATTTGTTCAATAATTTTTGGAAATATTTGGTGCATTTTTTTCTTGTGTTTATTTATGGTTTCCGTTTGTTGGTGTGTGTGAATTCAAAGGACGTCTTGTTCGACAAAAAAGAATTTCGTGTTATTTCCTGCTCATGTGTGTGAGTGTGTGCACTCTCTGCGTGGAAAGATTGACAACAAAGTGAACTGTTCTCCGTGCATAAACAGAAACAACACACCAAGGCAAAACAAAGCAGACTGAAAGGCGAAAATTTGAGTACTTTTCACCAAAACAGAAAAAAATTAATTTTGCCTTGGAGATGACCTAATCCCTGACTCCCTCGTGCGGTGACATGTGCGGTTCATCTCCGTCTCTTTCTCAATTTTTTACGTCCCCGCCAATTGGCCTGAGTTTTACTCGTCTCGCTCGTCGTGACGTTTTTAACACAGAAACGCGCATAAAATGTGACAAAATTGGTCATCAAGTTAACAAATGTGGCGCTCCGACATAATTCACTTTAATGACCAACGTTCGAACCCCCCAAATTGTGGCTTGTGAGCAACCATAATCCAGTGGACCGCGTTCAAACACGTACTGCGTATTGTCATGAATATGGAGTGGAAGAGTGGACACATTTGCTGGGAAAAAAATTCAATTTTTTTTTTGAATATTTTGAATGTCATTTTTTCGGACGCGCGAAGACTAGTCACTCGACGCAATCTTCGCGCAAACGTCAGTAGTGGTCCTGCATGTCTGCAGCGCACCTACTAAACCTGGGAATTTTATGGAGGGGTTTTCCTTTGTTTACCAGCAGCCTGTGGAAATTTTCTCCTTGCTCATAAAAGGGGAAAGTGTTCTGGATTCTCCCGCAGTTTTTTGCAATCATTCCTGCGACGAGCATGGACCTTTTGAGGATTATTTTCTGCAAACCAAAGCAAGACTTTTTTATTTGTGTTTTGATTGTGTCAGACATCATGGAACAGCAACGGTTGTCGTGGATACTCCGTATGGGCGTCTTCGAAACTTAGTTAGAGTGGGAACTATGGAAACGGATTGTTACTTCCTTCTCTTGGCCTCAATTCCCACCAAACTCTTGAGCCAAGACCATCATTCGTTCCTGGCAGCAGTATCACCCAGCAACAGAAGTCAAGAAAACTTAAAACCCGAGCACAAGGTGAGTGAATCCACCAAAGTCATCAGTCTTCTCAGAGCGCAAAGGAGATTTTTGCCAGAGCCTCTTCACCGATGTATTAGAATGTACCCGGCGGGTGTAGTTTTCAAATGAATGGTACACGCGGCTCCTGGTTTCTCAGAACTGGTTAGGCGGAGCGCGGTGCACGAAGGACGTTCTCCAGATCAGCCGAGTACGGTCTGCTCAAACGCGATGCGTCTCGCGTTGCGTTCTTGTTCAAATGAACGGGAAGAGCGTGACAAGCAACGATGCAGTGCCAATCCGTTCAGCATGACGTCAACGTGTGCAGAGCAGATGTACACACACGCACGTACACACAAACACACACACACACACACATCCAATGGCAAACACAGAGCTGCGTTTGAGTTTGTTTCCTTGAGTCTGGCTCAAACTGCCTTTTCACCCGCGAGTGACGCAACGTGTGACGCATCCAGTGTGAACCAGGCCTCAGCTTCAGTAATAGCAAGAAGCTGATGCAGGACACGAAGTCTGAGCCTCCTCCTCCTCTTCTGCAGCTCGATTCCCAGGTGATCCCCAGGAGTGAGCACAGCCCATCCACCCACACCTGCTGTCCACGGGACAAATTACTTGCTTCACTCACTGACGAGAGTCACAAACAACAGCACGTCCAGCAAGAGAAAAACAAAAACAAACATTTGCGGATTTTTTTGTGTTCGAGAATTCTTGTCCTCCGCCCATCTAACCCCCTCCCAAAGAAAACGTGAGGGGCACAGGACCTGTCTCAGTTGGAAAGGGTTTCCCTCTCCAAATCATCAGCCAACAAGTTCAGGAAATTCACTCCTGACAAATTTTCTTGAGCCGAAGCTTTTTTCCTGTTAAATTTTCCACCACATCAATTTGCACAGGCAAAGTGCAGACAATTTTGACTTGACAGTCGACCCAAGCAACCTGACCAATGTTTGACAAGACAAAGTGGCGGTTTCTGACTTTTTTCCTTGCGAAAAACACAGGGTGGCAAAGATTTCATTCCTCGTTCCTTGGTAAAATTGATGAGTCAAGGAGAAATTTGAAACTCAAATTGTATTCAACGTGAAAGTGGAGGAAGGCACGTGTGATCCCAGCTGCTGAGAGGGATACCAGTGATCCGTTCACATTTGACCATTTTGTCCTCGAACCGTAGCACAGAAGCTCAAATCTGTGAGAAACTGAATCTTTCCTGCGGTAAATCAGAGGCGTTGTTGGCAACGGTTGGGTATGTAAATCTTTCATGCTCCACATTTCTTGACTCGAACTCGAGAGTCCTCACCACAAGACTTGATTCCGTGGAATTCCTTCCTTCCTGGGGTCGTGCGCAGAAACCGGGGCCTCTGATCATGGTAGGAAGAGCCTCGCTTCGCAGTAGTCCGCGCAATCAGTGGCTCCAACTATCCAGCGAGGATAGCGTTACGTAACATGGTGTGTGTGGATCTGGGACCGACAGAGAGGAGCGCAAGCTGGAGACTGTCCAACACGCATCAATCAATCCGCCCTTCTTCTGCCCTGATGTGTATCAAACTTTCCTAACAACACCATTCGTCTCCATCACATCTGCTTCTTTTCACACAAACAAAAGAGTACATTGCAATTTTTCGTACTCAGCAAAAAGGAAACATGTGTATACAACAGTCTATTTTTTTTGACTTGACTCTGTAAACGCAAAGTGTGGAGTTCCTTTCATCCAACAAAAACACAGAGATTCTTTTTCACCTTTCCACGAAATGATAGTTGCGACATCGGTTGTTGTGTTTTGCTTTGCCAATTAACACACATACCCCGGCTCCTTTTTTCTGACAAAAAAATTTTGTCTCATGTCCGTCAAAGTTTCAGACCACGACAAGATATTCAAGAGGGGGGGGGGGCTGGAATATACATTTTGCAATGCAATTTCAACCTGCTCTGCTTTTGTCTTTTTTGTTGGTTGCTGAGTTTCCCTCTGGCCCGCCAGCCTGACCCTTGAAAAGCTTACTTTTTGTCCTGTTTTTACCCGTCAAGTGCGTAGGAGAACTCTTCAAACTGCAATTTGGATGTGATCCAGTGAGACACCCTCTTCTGAGATCTCTCTGCTTTCATCCTCATTCAAGACACTAAGTCTCTGTGCCCTTGAAGACTCGCTAACAATCAATCATTCTCACTTACAAATCATTTTTCTGCGCAATTTATTTTTATCCTTCTGAAAAAGAGAAACGTCCCATAAACCAATCACGTGTCAGTTGGAGGTCACATGACGTTTTGCAGGGCTACGGGGTCAAGGCTGATATTCTGATAGGGCACAGAACCCGTCTCTCGGCTGCCCTCGGGTGCAGACAGGGACAGAGCCGAGAACCAATAGCAAACGAGCCTGCGCATCACATGACGTATCCACCAAGGTCAAGGGTTCTCGTTTGATAATCCAAATTTAGTGCCTCCCTGAAACCCACGAGTTTCGCTATAATTCACTGAGTTTTATGGCTTAGCAAGAAAACCCTGTATATGGGTCTTACCTCGTTACGGTTCACACTCTACGTGAAACAGACATGCGCATTAAATCTTTCTTTGCCTCTGATGTCTCATTGGGCAAAAGTTCAAAGGCCGCTTGGCTAATAAAACGACGGGCTTGTTCATCAGCTTGAGAGCAGCTTCCACGCCTTTGCAAGGCTAATTTTACCGCGCACACCTCTGTCGCTTAATTGATGCGCTTAATTGACATTTTAAGCTCTACGTGGACCTATCACCCCCTCGAGAACAGCAAATATCAGGCCTGTGTGTTTGTGTTTGTCCCGGAGTGTAAGCCCTGGGAAACGAGATAGGCCTGCACACTTTCTTCGCGTCTGTGGAAGCGCAGCCTGATTTAGGGCGACAGTCGACACAAACTCGGGATTTGCTTGTCTTAGTCAGCTAATGACACCAAGAAATGGAAAACAGTAAATTTTCTTCCAATGTTGATTTTTCTGAAAACTTTCACAATTCTTCTGTTTGCCAGTCGTAAGTTTGGAACAGCTTGCTTGTTGTGCTGACGAACTGACTTTGTTCTGAGTTTCTATTTGCGTGAGCCCGCCAAGAGTTAAGCTGTGGCTGCCAAAACAGAAAGTCAAGTTCTGTCTGTCTGTCTGTCTGTCTGTCTGTCTGTCTGTCTGTCTGTCTGTCTGTCTGTCTATCTATCTATCTATCTATCTATCTATCTATCTATCTGTGAGATCACGGGGACATAACGGTAAGAATTTTTTCTGGGTGGGGGGGGGGGTCAATGTTTCAAGCCGTTTCTGGTGATACACGTGTGCCAGCATGTTCTTCCCTGTTGTTGAGGAGCCAGTTTCTTTGAAACACTGACTTGACACTGACATCCAAAAACCTGCTTCTGTAGGTTTGGTTTTGCTATTTGCAGGTGCGTGGAAGTTTTCCACCCTGAAGTGGTGGAGAAATTGGTTGGTCAATTGGGAACAATGTCACCAGAAGCAAATTGACTCGAAGGTGACCTCCAGCGCTGGGACGCTTGGGCTGAGAGTGCATTGGAGTCCTGGGGGCCTCAACCATCCAAACCAACGCGTTTCAAAACGCATGACTTAACCGCACTCACTCGGCACACCCGTGATGAAGAACACATAATTTATCAGACAATTTACAAGACAATTTTAGTAGATTTTCATCATGGCGATTGGACATCGCGAGTCACGTGATACAATTTTAGTATCGTTTCATTTTCCTGGAAATTTGTAAACAATATTTGGGTTGTTTCCCCCCAAATTTACACAAAATGCTTTGGTTGATTTTGTTCGAGGGATTACATTCATCCTTTGTTTTGTTGGGGCCCTTTTTGGCCTTTCTGACAAGGTTTGAAGTCAAGTGAAAATGAGCAGGCTCCCAGGCCGCCATGTTGGAGAAGAAAGGCTCGCCATTGATTCGCCTATTCGCACTCGTGCTCAAGGTAAGGCTTCTCCGTAGCTGTAGCAGCCATGTTGGCTCGAGAAGTAGTATTCAAATACATTGACCTGATTGTATAATCTCCCTGCGTTTTTGGAACGTACTGACGCTGTATTACTGCGAGATTGGAACACAGTGCGCATTTAATTGGGGTTTCCGTGTTCCTGCGCAAAAAACTGATGGAGGTGACTAAAAATGGTGCTTTTCAAGGCGTATTTGGCCCTCTCAAGAAAATGGACATTTTGAAAAATAAATTTTGTGGGACCGAGCGCGCGTTCAAATGACTTGTGTGCCTGTGCCTCGTGCATAGAATCTAACTATCTGCTCAGAACACCCAAGCCCAAATGATGTGTGATGTGTTACTCCTGAATCCCCTTCAGAATTTCAGACGAAACACGCTGTGTCCGTTCAGCCCTGGACTGAGTTCTCTCCGTTCCTTGTGTGGTCCACACTGAACTTTGGAACTTTGTCGCTATCTAGCCGGATTAAATTGGAATGTCAGATGGACCAAGACGAATGGGTCTGGGTAATTGGTCTGCGGTGCAAAACAGGAAACTCCGTTGATAAGGTCCGGACTAAACTTGGGTCTCCGTGTGCATGGTCCACGCGTTTGGAAGACAAGAAGACGACTCGTCTCAAATAGACGAGAAAAAAAAATCATTCCATTTGGACAGCATGGTGAAAATTTTTTATCACAATATTTGACTGTGGCAAAATCGTGATTGTTTGTGATTTATTTATTTTTGATTTAAATCGAGAATTGCTCCAAGATTTGCCTGATAGTCCCTTCCACCCCAGAATCGGACGGGAACAAGGCTTCGCCCCATTCACACGAACCTCCGGCAGGGAAATAAGAAAACAATGCATTCAGAAAAACCCAAATTGTGCCGTGTGTCTCTCTGACCTCAACAGAGTCAGAATGAAGCAAGCGGGACGAGGGGGACAAGGGGATTCTTTCGTGCCAAACTCCACAATCAAACAATTATCCACTTCAGTTTTTTCGTCTCAGCATGGTTCTGGAATGTTTCCCTTGGACCCGATAAGACAGTGGTGCGAGCACTTAATTTTTGGTTCGACTCAGGTTCTGTCTCTGCATTGATGGGTTGAGCAAAACGCAGATTCAAAATCTTGAAGAATGAGGTCAGACTGTAACACCTGCAGTGGAGTTCCCACCAAAACAGAGAAGTATTGGGGCACCCCACTCAAGGTTTTGTCACATCTCTAAAATCCCTACCTGGACCCTGTGTCCAGCTGACCCAGTGAAGCCTGTAAGAAAACGTGGGGGTCAGAAAACTTGCGTACGTGCGTGTGGGTAAAACGTAGAATTCCCCAATCTGTCGACGCAAAAATCTGACACCTGGCATCGTTGGACAATTTTTATCCATTTTCATTCACGACCTCGAATCACAATATTTGCAATATTTGGCTGGTTTCATCTGTCATCCATTGGCACTGATGCACTGGTGTGACGCAAAGTGGTTATGCTGGATGTTCGCACACAAAAATATTCGACAGACAAAGCTTAGAGACACGAAAACATGACGTCCGTTTGCGCCCTTGGCGCAAAAACAAAATGAATATTTTTTGGGAGTTCCTGACAAAAGAAACCGTTTGCCTTCGTTCAAATGTCGAACAGCGAGTACTTGCTGATTTTACAAGGCTGACGATTTGTTTGAAAATTCTGTGGAGTCCAGTTCAGTTTATCTCTTGCACAACGGAATGAACCTGATCTGCAGTGCAGTAGTGGAGTTGCGGCAGGCCGTTTCCTTTCTGCAGCAAATTTATGGGCTGTGGGCGCAAAACTATCAGCTTTCCAAATGGATTTTCACAACAACTCCGCCAAAAATTACAGCGAGGCCCATTCTTGTGCTGTCAGTGTGCAGATAAATATTTATGTGAGTGTCTCCGTGTGTTCGATAGTCCTGAGGTTCCTTAGTGCGGATTTACTCCGTATCGACTGATTCTTGTCGGATGGCGGTGCGTCTGTGCGGGAGACCCTTGTCACCCGTGTGAACTCAGAGTCAGTCTGCTTTTGTTCAAAGTTGCAGACGTGAACTTTGATTGTTGAATTCGAGAAAATCAGACCAGTTTCTCAAACCTTCACGTGATTTCAGAAGAAATTCCATTGTTGTATTTGATCTTTGTCCGGGTTTGCTGCGTGGTTTTCGGAACAGACTTCGGACTGGTCCAAAAACAAACTGTAAGGTTTTCGTTTCAGACGAAAGTTCCTCTTCTCACCCCTGCCCTGCCCCCTCTGCCTTCAGATTTCAGTTGAATTTATCAAGTTTGACAAGATTGTTTTTTCTTGGATTGAGGTCACGCAACCACAGCGTTGTTACAGCAAAATATGACTTTGGAACATGAGCAACGAACTCGTGCGTGTGTCTCTCCGTCTTTGTGACGGGTCCTGAGGACACAGTTGAATAACGAGTTCTGTACAAGGACAAGGCAACAGCAATTGTTCAACTCTGTTCACAGAGCTCGTTACATGCTATTGTGAATTGATTGCCTCGCTTTTTTTCTCTGCAGCACATGTTCCTGTGAGGTCTGAGGTCAGGACAGTCTAGACACGTTGAAGTTGTTTTTCTTTTTTTGCATTTGTGTTGATGCCGAAAAATATTCCCTGTTGGATTGAAAAACACAATTGAGAATGCGAGACTGGTGTGTGTTTGGTTCGAAGTGTACAACAAATCACCCCTCTCCCCCATAGAAACAATTCTGTTGTGAACAAAACGCTCTCTGGTTGAAACAGTTAAACTCGAGACACATCTCGAGTGACGTGCTGTCGTTTTCTGGGTTGACGTCAAACATTTCACCAATTCCAGCGTTGGGTTCAATTAAAAATTTTGACACTAACGTCAAAAAAAAGACTGCACGTTACTCACGTGAAAAACAACGCCGTACGTTGGGGCACAGGGAGGAATTTTCAATGGCAATTTTATCAAAAGAGATCCTTTCGATCAGGATCTGTCATTTGATTCGGGGGGCAGGTGGGCGGTTGAATTTTTCAGCATTTCTCCTTGTGAAAAGCAAAGGAATTGTGCCAGAGCTGTGGTTTCTTCAGATCCTGTTCGTCTGGCAAGCCGCCCTCTTCAGCTCACACCTCTGGAGCGGGGGCCCCTTTTAGTATGCTCGACGTCACGTCTGTGCACTCAAAGCCAATTTTCTTGAGTACGAAACTTTGGAGAGCTGCACGTGGCTTTTGTTGAGCCGCACAATTGCCTGGATTGCTTCTTAGAAAATGACAGCTTGGTGGCGACGTATTGGTTTTCTTGGAACAGGTTATTTGCTCGGGTGGGACGTATTCCAGCGCCGCCAGTTGGGGCTTTAGAGCTTGTTCTCTTGTCTTCGGTGTAATTGTAATGAAGAAGAATTGCGTACAAATGAATGCAATCTTCGTCGGACTCAAGGTGACGTTGGTTATTGGGTCTTTCCTCTTGCTTGTAGAGTTGGCCATGGCGGATTGAGGGGGGGGGGGTCTCCATTTCCTGAGCCCCCACCCCCTTGCACTTGCTTCCATTTTTGCGTCAATCGTTTTGCCAATGGTAGGTTTTAGAAGTCGGATTTCAGGATCATGAGACCTGACTGGATTCCTTTCCTGGATCTGTTGGAGTGACCACGTTCAGATGAAAGAACATTTGTCAAGCTTCAGTGGAAAGGTTCTCTCACGTACTGTGGTGTCAAAGTTGCAACATTTCCAGGATATTGAGACAAATTTACGGATTTGTGCAGAATACGGATGAACTACTCTGGGTGTGGAAGGGCGATTTGTTTTCTTTCCAAGCTGCACTGATAAAACCGTACTATGTATCTCAAGGAATCGACAGAGGATTCAAGAGAATTTTGGACCTGCTCAAGTTTCCGGAATGTCCGAGACGCGGACACTTGGGCGCAGCCCCACAGGGATGGGTTGGTTCGATTTGAGCACAGCACACTGGAATTACCCCTCTCTCACCCCAACTCTGGTTTCACACAAGCACATCCTACGTGTATTTGAAGAATTTCAATTGAAACGATTAATTTGGGACCCTGGCTGTATCTGCCATCTATCTGGATTCGCAGGAAAGAGAGATTTATGTTCAGAATGATGAGTCCAGAATCTCCCACCCTGGATTCGTTCACATGAAGGTCACAACAGGAAGACATTGAATACCAATCAACAGATCAATTGCCAACTGAACTTGAGAGCGCAATTGTTTTTGATTGTCCCTTTGGGTCGAGTAAGAACAAAGAGATTTTTACAACTTAAACTTTCTGCCATATGATTTTTGAAGCCCTGTCTACATTGGTTGGTATCAATGGAATTGTCTTTTGTCGGCGGGGCAACAAATGTTTGTATTTGGTTCCCTTCAGGTTGCTTCTCGTTTGTCACAAGTCTTTCACCATCTCAATGCCACCCAGAATGGGCACAGCGTGCACTTCCCCTTCCAAACGGATGTCTTGACGTATTGTGTTCTTTTCTCACTCGAAAGCGTTCGGCTTTACAAAACTGGACTGAAGTTCAAACCAGTTTTGACGCTTTCAAAGCAGGCAGAGCAACCCTGAAGTTTGTATCTACCAGGAGCAGATCCAGCGATTATGTCACTCAACACCTGACATGTTGCTTGATCACCAAGTTTGCAAATATCAGTATCAAAATTGCATTGTTGAGAGTTGCAGTGCTTGAAGAAGAGGGACCAGGCAGCTCGGTGACCTCATTCTGGAACTGACCTTTGGAGGTCAAGGATGACCACGAAAATTCCAAACTCGGACTTGAACTGAGTGAAGCAAGACAGCTTCTGTTCGAAATTGACTACTGTTCCACTGAGTGATCCACTTCCACTTCTCGTGGAAAAACATGTGGTTCAGTTGCTCTGTGACGAGAGCAGAAATGCGTTCATGACCCTCACAACAAAGAAATGAATCACATGCCCTTTGCTTCAAAACAAAAGTGTGCTTTGTGTCACAAGTGCACTGGAACCATCATGGAGCAGTCCGAGCAAGGCCTGGTCTGACTGTTTGCCTTCTTGAGTTGTTTGCTGTCTTGTGCTAAAATGGTGTTCGTTTTGCATGTCAATCCCAGTGAGTGAAGTCTGAGCTGGGTTGCTTTTGCCCTGGGTATGCCACAGTCAGGATGGGTTGGAGTCCTGATGCAGAGACGACCAACCCAACAACCAAAGTTTCAAAGTGAAAATCGCAAGGAAATGGAATTCAATTTTTTTTTCTGACCCGGGAAGTTGGCCAGAGGCTTCGCCATTTGGTTGAACATGGTCATGAAAGTGACATTCCTGACATTCAGTTGGGTGAGGCTGCTGCACCACGTGGTCTCATGCAAGCCACGCGATTGGCCGAGCCTCAGTCACGTGGGTTGTCGAGACCTACTTGTGATCAACCCTCTGGCGCATGAGGGTCAGAGGTTATCAGGTCAAGTGGCTGTCAGCTGACAGATGCCTTTTAAACTGTGACATGTGGCTAAATCATTGTGAGGTCGTTTTGTGGTAAAGGCGCCAAATTGGAATTTTGTACAATTGGGTCGGTGTCACCTTTGACACTGCTGTTTGTTTTTGGTGGTGTGTGTGACTGCTCGTGCCAACTTCCATTGTACTTTAGTTCAGTGAACTCCCAGCTTACCAGTAGCGTTATCATGCGCATGTATGTTATCATGGCAATATGCATCGTGAACTTGCAGTGCTTGCACGGCCACTTTCTGAACCTTGGAACATGAACGAAAATGAACATATTCCTTCGCAAAGAGATGTTCAGAATACAGTGACACTTGGGTGGACGTGCGTGCTGCACGTGCGGCGTGGATTTATTTTAAATCCTGATTGAGTCCCCCCCTCCCCCAACGTGCGATGTACTTCGGCTGAGGAATGTTCTCTCTTGTTAAACCCTGGCCTCACCAGAGAAATTTTTCGGATCATTTGCTTTTGTCGAGCGTGTTTTTATATCAGTTGCACAGCCATGGAGAGGGAGAGGACACTGTATCCAACATGGTATCTGACCGGGGCACGAGCTCAATTTTGAAACAAATTTGAATCACTTGGAGAAAACACCTCAAAATTAAAACGGAACTTGCTTCCTTCCGCAGAAGGAACAGATTTAGAGATGAATTTGCAGTGACTCAACGTGGTCTTGACCTGAACCTGTTAACCAATCAGTCACCATCAGGTTTTGAGGTTCGCAGAGTGCAGCCATGTTTGACCAGCAAAAGAATAGTTCCATGGAACTCGCGTGATTTGCACCTCAACTGACCCCATTTTGCCTAATGGTCAAAAGTCCCAGGCAAGAGCAAAATTGGAACACTGCCAGATCATAAACAGGTTATTTTGATTAATTTCCTTCCTGGCGCCTAATCCTTGATCAAAAACAAATCTACAGACCAAATATGAACACAATTGAGTACCATTTTCATAGAGAAACTGCTG
>JAAUXT010128380.1_pt1 | contig 15181 bp, 14 predicted proteins | sample 7278171 | NCBI WGS metagenome assembly JAAUXT01 (sample SAMN14350112, study PRJNA611818) | marine sediment metagenome | isolation source: surface marine sediment (1.8m) | place: French Polynesia: Moorea | collected 2018-08 | reverse complement strand
TCCCAGTTTTTAATCCGGATGTTAAATATTTTCTTCGCGTTTCCGCCCCTTAAAAAAAATTTTTCCACCTGGGACCTTGTGCGTGTTAGGGGTTTCTCTGACAGATTTTCTGGGTTACACCCCCCCCCTGCAAAAAAAGTTTCCAACTGGGACATTGTCCGGGTTAGGGGTATCTCGGACAGATTGTCCGGGTTACCCCCCCCCCTGCAAAAAAATTTTTTCCAACATTTTCTGACGGGGGGATTGGTAGATTGGCACAAACGCTGCCCACGGCTGATTCTCCACTTGAAAGTCTAGTTTGCCCTTGTATCTAGCTCTGTGGGTGATGAACTGTCACTTTCGGATTGCCCCTCCCCGCATACAAAGTTGGAAGTTCTGGTATTTTCCACTTTTGTTTTGTTTTTCTATGCATGTGGGTGGGGGGGGCAATCTGGAAGTGAAATTTCCACTTCTGGAAATTTCCACTTCCGAATTCCCCCCCCCCCCATCCGGCCACTAACTGTAGGGAGGCTTTCAGCATTGCTGACGTGTTGGTTTATGCCACTACCATTGTCAATATATGCAGACAAATCCCTGAAAAACTGAAAAATCACCTGATCAAGTCCATCACCAACCAATACATTTCTGATAACCAATAATTGGGTTAGAATCAATCAGAGTTATGACAGATGATCCAAAGTCACACACCTATTGGTTTTTGGAATCACCTTTGTCAACCTGTAGACAGACAAGTCCCTGAAAAATCACCTCTGATCAGGTCTGTCAATGACCACCAGTACATTTCCAACAACGAATCAATGGCTGAAAGACTGATGGCAAGTGATCTGAATTCATCACCTTGTGACTTCACACCACAAGCATTGTTGATCTGTGAACAATCCTGAAAAAATCACCTCCAATCAGGTCCATCACAATCTAATAACCAACAATGGGCTGAGAATTAATCACAGAGTCATGGCAGATGATCCAAAGTTGTGCACCTTTTGGTTTTTGCCATTACCATTGCCAACCTACAGAAATATCCCTGAAAAATCCCTACTAATCAGACCCATCACCCAGCAATACATTTCCAATTGCCAACAATGAGTTCAGCATGACATACTGCAAGCCACCATTTGGTGCACAGACAAACAAACATACCCCAGCTGATTGCACGAAGCCCGCGGTAGGGATGCCGAGCTCAGAACCGCGGCCTCGAAAATAGAAAGTCAGGGTTTGGTTGAACACTGTTTCGAGGCCCAAGAAATGGACAGGCGTGGAAATACCTGCCCCACATCAGCGTCAACACCGTTCTTGTTTCAAACGTGCTTTGGCCGTTTCAGGATGCGACGGTGGTTTCCCATACCTTGTGGCGGGAAAGTACGCGGAGGATTACGGGATGGTGGAGGAGTCTTGCAACCGGTACACTGGGCAAGACGGAAAATGCAGAACGCCAAAAGAGTGCAATAGATTCTACGCGACGAAGTACAAGTACGTCGGTGGATACTATGGAGCGTAAGTATCCAGAAATTTTCTCGGAACTTCAGGAAGCGAGGTTTTATTTGAGATGTGTGTTGTTCTTTCCCTTGCTTGACGGATATTCGCGAACGTTACATCCCTGGTCTGGTCCATCAAGGCATTTCACGTCACACTTGACGTCTTTTGAGATCTCTGATCATGACTGTCGTGGCGATGGGTCCGACCACTGGTGACACAGTCTGAGGCCTGAGCTCTACGCTCGTAGAGGAGTTCCTACTCTGTGTCCTGAGTAGCCATACACCTGCTTCATTCACTCTCTTTCTTGTCCAGGCTCTTTAGCTCAGCTTCAACCCACAGCTCTCCTTATTGGGGCTTTTGTTACCCCTACACCACGTACTGTGCATGTGTATGTGCACAGGCTTGCGATGTTCTCGTGTCTAAATTTGATGTTATCTGCATGTTGTCACATTTAGCGACAGCCATGTCAAGTGACAGCGATGGAATGCTGCTGTCCTTACAGTATTTTTGTTTTGCGCAACTTTGGCACTTTGGTAGCGAGAAATCACGGACTGTATTCTTGTTGACAGGTGCAACGAGGCGCTCATGAGGAAGGCTCTGGTGGAAAACGGCCCCATGTCCGTGGCGTTCGAAGTCTACGGTGACTTCATGAATTACCAGGGAGGCATCTACACTCACACCGGTCTCAGCGCCAAATTCAACCCGTTTCACCTCACCAACCACGCCGTACTGCTTGTGGGATACGGTGGGTGATATTTTTTCACGAGATTTTTCAATGACAGCTTTTGAGCACGGGAGAGATGTGTGTGGCGGTGCATTGCTGGACGAAAATTTTGGAAAATGTTTTCAGAATCTGCAATGTTTTGCTCATTTTGCAAAACAACAACAACAACAAAACAACAGTTCCATGTTCTGTCTCTGTGTGTCTTGGTGGTGCATTGCTGGACAAAAAATTTGGAAATATTTTCAGAATCTACCAAATTTTGTGCCAGTGTCCAAATTGTGTGTGTGTGTGTGTGTGTGTGTGTGTGTGTGTACTTGATGTTTTCTTTTGCCCCCCTCCCCCCAGGGGATCCGCTGTACAGTGCAACGGTTTGCATTGTCACGGTCGCCTTTGTGGAGCGTATAACAGCTTTGCAGTCGGGGTTACGTCACTACCTGTGCGATTGAGATTGAATGGGGCTTTCACAAAGTTTGAGTTGTGTGAAAATACCACCCTGGAACTTTTTCACGGTCCACAAGAAACTCAGCGTTTGCTCCCCTCCCTGGTCGTTCATTTCGTACTCCGTCAGATTTTCTACTGTTTGGTCTTGTGTTTGCTACAACCGGCCTATCTGTTCGGTTCCTCGTGTGTGCAGACTCGACCACACTTCTGTCCGAGTTGTCTGATCCTTGTTTGTCCTTCCCAGGTATCGAGGAGTCAACGATGACTCCCTACTGGATCGTGAAGAACAGCTGGGGCGAGTCGTGGGGCGAGCAGGGCTACTTCCGCATCCGGCGCGGCACCGACGAGTGCGCCATCGAGAGCATCGCCGTCGAGTCCTTCCCCATCTTCTAACCGCCGCCATCTGGGCAGGACGTGCAGAAAAATCGGCAGTCCTGTCGTGGCCAGAGAAAAGAATACTCGCTGTCGTTTGTGGTTTTGTAGAAAAGATAAAAAACATGTCTGCCCTTTTTGATCAGATATTCTTGTGCTGGTTTTCACCCGTGTTTTATTGTACTTATCACCAGATGGTACGAAGACTGTGATGCATTTTTGGGAAACTTGAAGTGCTTTTATACGCGCAGATTCTACGGCGTCTTGTTTGACATTGTCTTGAAAGTCTATATTCCGGTGCGCTTGCACATCATTTCAGAAACTTTTTTGGATGAGAGTCCAGCATTTTAAGAAATTGATATGCCAGTGACTTCTTCGACCACTGTTTTTGCTGTTGGTGTCAAAACTTTTCGCAGAACTTTGGTGTTGACAAACAACGTGTCGCGGCAAAATTGATTGATTTTCTGCTCAGATTGTATACAAGTGTGATCGAGCTGACAGCAGCCCAGATGTTGCGAGCTTCTGTGTGTCTTCGTTGCGATTTTCCCGCTGGATCAAGATTCTATTTCCAGACAACACCAACGCAGGTGAAGTGCCAAAGGTTTTCTCAGTCGTGCATTTACTGCTGGGTGGCGACATGTGAAGACGCAGTGAAGTTTGTATTGAATAAAATTTTTGAAAAAATTGTGCGTTTTCTGTCCTGCGAGTCGTGTTGACTGATGTCTGGCGGATTCGCAAGTTTCTGAGATCCATCCCACAGCAGCAGCTTGCTGGACGCAACGCTTTTGTGAAGAGTCAAACGGACAGCCTTCGTAAATATATATAAACAATAATTTATTGTAATACTCGCCATTCATTCACATGACATAGCTTGAAAGGTAGCTACATGAATGCACGATGCTTCTCACAAGCGAAAACGTGGGTGGAACGGAAATGATGAACCATGCGCACTCTACCGCGAACGCAAACGACGACGAAAGCAGGCGAACACTGAGACGAGCGACAAGTTTTGTTTGTGATTATTTTGAAACGTTGGGAGAACTCTGTTTTGTGCCATCGCAGAACCCATCACTTGATTGGAGGAGCTGTTTTCACTGGAGGAGGTGAGCTCCGTCTCCGTTCAACTGAGATGCTTGACAAGTCCGAGCGACACAGACCAGACCATATCAGAAGAAAGTTTTTACTCTTGCTTGAGCTTCAAAAACTCCCAGTGGACAAATGAAGCAACATTGAACAGGATTTGCAGTTGAAGTGTTTCTTGAAACACGCAAAGCGGCACACCGAATGAGACACTCACGCTCACACGATGCCAAAAGTTACGTTCAGCTGTGTTCAGGGAATTGGAAGGTGGAAAGTTGACAAGCAAGTTCACCAACAGGGAACGCGTACGAGAAGCCAGTTCACACGAATCCACTGATGCGCTGTTTCATCCGTGACAATCATTTGCGCGTGTTCATCACCGACAAAGACTGGCAGCAAACTTGTTCCGTATTTACACGTACACCTATCTGTTTGAAGGACATTTACACGGTGAATTGAATCTCATGTAAAATGACTGAATATTTATGCCGTCTCAAGCAGTCGCTCAATGTTGGGTTTGTACGAACAATCTGATTTCTTAGTTTTTCTTGTGATTGTGAAGAGAACCCTGATCCTGACTGACTTGAATCACAATTGTCGTGTCAAGTTGGGGCCACAAAGAGGTGGTTTTGGGTTGGGAAGTAGAGAAAATTAGGGGGCAACCATTTTAAACTTGAAGCTGAGAATCTGAGAATGTCAGGTGTTTGGTGGGGGTGGGTAACCCAAGAGGGAACCCCATTTTCAAAACTCAAAATTTCTCTCCCTTCAACTCATGACCACCACATGTATTTGTTTTGAAACGGTTTGCGAAGTCGCAGGTGGTTCTGACACTCCGTGGTCAGAATCGCCCTGCAGTGGCGGCGCACTGAGCGGGACGGGAGCATCTCATGCTCCTCCCAGCCACGCACGCGCACCCAAAAGTATGATGATCACAGAATACCCACAATGTGCTCATTTTGCCACGATGTACAACAGAGTTTCAAGCACATTTCATTTCGATAACTCTTTACAGGTATGCAGCATTTGCACTTATCCGTTTACTCTTTCAAACATGCAAAGCACAAAATCTCTGAAACAGAAATTGTACCTTGTTTTACAGAAAACTTCAGGCTGTACAATATTCATTTCACATAACAGCGTTCGTGTACAAGTATATCTCATCATCTTGTTGTGGCAAGTGTTTAGCCGAAAGTCCATCGTGTGCACACAAATGCAAAAGCATCTGGTTTCTTGTTCAGGACAATGCAACAGAAGTTCATCGATTTTGCCTTCCGCTATTCGCCGTATTTTCACCAAAATGACAGTGAATTAATGCGCCTTCTCAGAGGCTCCAAATTCAGTCGGAAAACTCTGCGACCAATGTGAGCGGAGTGTGTGGTGACTGCGGAAACAATATCTCAAGCTCGAAAGACGCGTCATAGTTCGTACGTGTGTGCTTGAAATGACCTTTATCTCAGTTATGCCACCCAATGAACGCAGTTCGTGCGCACGTCGCGCGACGCGCACACTCCTCACACGGTAGTGACGGACAGCAGCGGGTTGTAGCCCTTCTGGTTGACGGGCGCCTCTCGGCTGCCGTGCGCCATCATCTCCTGCACCGTCGTGAAGTCGTCGAACACGCGCTTACTTTTGTGCTTCATCATCTTGCGATGACTCAGCTCAACAATGTTCGGCTCTTTCTTCTTTTCCTCCTCGTTCTCCTTCACGGTTTCCATGCGCGATTTCAACATCTCCTGTTTGCGTTTTTTGTGTTCGCGCACTTTTTCCAGATGCTTCTTGCGCTCGTCTTTGGTCCAGTAGCGTCCGACTTTCATTTCACTGACGGCGTCGTCGTCCGTCGTCATTCCGCAGCGCTCCTCCTGAATCTTCTTGGCGCGTTCCTTGAGGATCTTGTTTCTGATTGGTCGCCTCGTGATGTACCTGGATCCGTCCGCGCGCCGTTTCACCACCCACTCCATGTGTGAGGAGGTGCCGGAGGGTGACGGGGGCAGGAGGCCTCCGATCGAGGTCGAGGGCAGCGGGGTCAGACTGTCCACTCCTGCGGCGGAAGCTGTGCTCGCGCCAGCAGCGCCATCTTGCGGAAAGTTTTCCTGGAGGCGCGCGTGCGCGGAGCGCTGCATCAGCTGCTGCTGGAAGAGCTTCTGCTGCACCATGATGGTGTGCTCCAGGTTGGCTCTGTTGGTGTACATAACGTCAGCGTACTGTGCGTACAGTTCCTGCAAAGAGTCCGCGTTCTCAGTTTGCGACAGATCGCCATTGGGCGTCTGCGAAGTCTTTTCGCTAAAACTACCGTTGCTCATTGACTTAGACAAGTTGGTGGTGGGGTGCACTGGGGAGCCCTGAGGTCCCCCTGGACTCCCTCCGTTCGCGGGATGCACCCGATACTGTCCTGGCAAGAATTGTCTCAGCTTCTTACTCTCACTCCCATCACTGCTCCAGTCTCTCACTTGTTTGCAGTTTTGACTGACTGGCCCAACGCCATTTGTGGGGGCGATTGCTCCCGTTTGAGTCATTTTTTCAGAGTCACTGTAGGACGGTTTGACGTGGGGTAGATTTGAAGGATGTTGTACGGATAGACTGAGCAGGGACCCCTTGTGTCCATTGATAGCTGGTGCTGAGCTAAGCTCGAGGGTCAGTGGAGTGCTGCGACAGCTATCTCCTGTGTTGTACGCACTCGTATTTGAAGTGTCCCTGTCATCCCCACTGTGGCCTCCAGACACCAACTGCTGGATTTCCTTGGGTTTGAGTGAAATGTCTTTGGCAACATGGTTGGTGGCATTGAGGTGCTGAGGCTCATTTTGACGCATCATCCACAAGGGGTTTGCGGGGTCAGTACCGGCCCCCGGAAAGCCTGGAAGCTGCTGCGGGTAGACATTGGGCTGCCCGTGCATCTGCATCTGTGCAGCCTCCTGAGCAGCGAGCATCTGCTTCATGTAGTCCAGTCGCGTTCCCATGCGCGGGACCATGCGCGGGCTGCGGTAGGACTCGGGGCGCCCCGCGGCCTCACCTCCCGCAGCCGCAACACCCTGCCCCTTCTGCTGCTGCTTCTGCTGCTGCGGCCCTGGTTGACCCAGCACATTGCGCTCTTGTTGTCGATGGCTGTGCGCCTCAACAATCTCCTGACACTCCATCTGGATCATCTCCATCTCCTTATTGAGCTGGATAATCTCCCGCTCAATGCTGCTCTGTGAGTCCTTCCTCCCGATCATCACGCCCCCGTTGTTATTGTCATTGTGAACGAATTGGGAGTGGGAGTCATTGTGCGCCTGCGCGGGGCGCTTGGGAGACGCGGTCTCCTGCGCGGCCCGCCCCCCGACGCACCGCGTCTCCAGATCGACTCGGAACTTGTCGCACTCCTCGGCTGCGATGCACATGTCGTTGGCGGCCATGCCGCCGGCGTCGTCGCCCGGGTCGCCGCCCGAGGTGAACGAGTCGTTGGAGAGGTGGAGGTGCTGATCGGAGCCGCGGTGGTGCGACGCGGCGTTGCTGCTCTCTGGAGACCCGCAGTCTCCCTCCATCAGTTCCTGGCGAAGATCAGTCAAGTGCACGTTTGAGAACCCTCAACAATTAATTTGATCTCAAAACTTTGAAGACAGAACGACTTGCAAATCAAATGTGTTTGACCGTGCGCCCTTTCGCATCAAACCAAATCATACCGTGTTTGGCATGTGCATCTTCGAAGGGCGATTTTAACTTTGAAAGATCGCTGTTTTTCTTGCGCCTGTGGGCCAAAATTGAGGGGCTGACAATTTTGTTCGCGTGTCCGATCCGCCTAACCCCGAATCTATTTCTCGGGCCACGCACCTGCTCGGAGCTCTCGTCGTTCTTGCAGCTCTCGTCCGTGCGCCCGACGCCGCTGTCCTTGTCATGCCGCGCCGAGTTCTCTGTCGTCGCGGTGTCGGTCGTGCCGCCTTCCTCGTCTACTCCCTGCAAACAATTGAAATTTCAACATGACAAAAGATACAGAAAAGGTTGGTGTCTTGCGTTCTCTTGGATGCTGAAAAATTTATTGCATGTCGCCAGCGTGAGAAAGTTTGTGATTCACACATGTTGTTGTAATGAGATGACACATTCTTGTATCTGTTCTTGAAAACTGCGTGACAGGGTTGTTTCAATCATTTTGATATCAGCGCAAGGATCCAGAATGTAGACAGTTTTGTTGACCCGTGATCCAGCGCTGGCATGGATTAACACTAGGATCGGACAGTGAACTTTCAGGCAAGTTGTTTTCACTTTCTTTCTGCTCGTAAGTCCTTTTCTCTTTCGCCCAATGACGCAAAACGTGATTCAGCCTTTGCTTCACATGTTCTTTTCATAATTGCAATGTTGTTTGGTGCCAAAATACGTTTACTATCAATGCGGTGAAACACTCAAACTTGTGCACAGGCAAAACAAACTTTGTGATCTCCACACAACAGGATTCCCATTCCCAAGTACCATGGCACAGGCAATTCACAAGAGTTTGTCAGGTGGTGTGACCTGTGGCTGTTCTGGATCCACCGTCCAATGAAGATGCAGTTGTCTGGGTATTGACCCTCTGATAGGACCCCCGGGGCTTCGTGCGGGGTTGTGAACTCTTGAACTGACACTCCCCGCTTCCCCGTGCACTCCTCCTCCTGCTGACCCTGGGGTCACCACCCCCATACAGCTAATCATAACAGTCCCCCTGCGCGACCCATCACACCAGCGGGTTCCGAGCACTCAGCGAGCCAGACAACGCTGGCTCCCTCGTCATTCCGATTTCTGCACCAAACTTTTTTGTGCTGATACAGAATGTTTTTTTCCAGACAAAAAACTCCACTTTGCGACGGAAAACAACAACCTTTACCTTCGAATTCTGGAAGGTCAAAGACAAACGCAAACACCCCCACCGGGGATGCAACGCCCTTTGCCATTGATATGAAAACTTTCGTTACATTCCACATGCACTTCAAAGTGCGGTGCGTCAGTTGAAAGGAACCCGGCTGTGAAAAAGCCCTCAAATCCGTTACTCAATTTGGAATGGATTTCAGCAACAAATTTTCGAGACTGTCGTGATCAAAGCGAGGTTCTGATGTTTGTCAGCGGGAGTCAGCGCCTCGAGAAGTACGAGGCAGACTGGGACGAGAAGCATGCCTCCCGATTCCTGCCTGGCGTGCCTCGCGTTGCGGGGATACTTTCACCTTTCGGATTTTGAAAACCAAAGATCTTCGCTTCCCTCAATTTTTCACCGCTCTGATTTTGTGCGATCGTGAAAGTGTGCAACTTCTACCAAAACAAACTTACGTGAGAGAGAAAGTCGATGGGTGTTCCTGAGCTCGCGTCAAACACGTCCACTCCGAAACCGTCGAGAAGGTGATTCTCTTCCAGGAAGCCATCATCCATCTGCAAGCACAAAGTTTGGAGTTTGGTCAGACTCTGGTCGATTCAACAAACCTGTCTGATGCTGAACGCTGACAAGGTACAAGCGTACTAGAGTCTGGATTGTGCTTCCCACCGCCTGCAGACGCCCCGGTCTGCGACGAAAAGCGTGAATAAAACATGTCTCCGAGTAACAGAGGACGTCTGGCCCGGCTGATCCCTCTCTTGTGTGCGGTTGACGGATGATATTCCCCGTGCAGGGTCCAAGCAAACAACACTCCAAATGGGCAAAAAGCTGCAGGCATGGCGAACGAAAGCAATCCTGGTCACAAAAATAGGCTTGAATTCCAGAACTGTGTCCACACGTGTACGAAAACGTGTGTACTCGTGCACGCATACCTCTCCACACACACGCACATACACATTGCGACACGAATTAGAGTTGACCTGTTGAATACAGATCTGAATGTTACAAGCTGTCAGAAAAGTGATTCCAGCTTGACGTTGTGCGCGATTGTTTCAACTGCGTACACCTGCTCACAACGAACGCTTCCGACTGAAGACCAGACTGGAGGTGCACAATCAACTGTGCCCACCGGGATGCGCGCACGGGCCAGACAGGGGATCAAGCTTCAATGGCTGCAATTAGCTGCACAATGAACAACATCACCAGGATTGAACGAACAAAAAGTTCCGCGTTGCCCTGGTGCAGTTCTGATAAATCTAACAGTTATGACAGATTTTCGACAAAAACCCTGTCATGTCTTATTGCCGAGAAAAAACTTATGCACTTTTTGTCTTTCTTTGTACACGGCCAACATGCAAACACGTCGTGGACGTAAAAGAAATTCGCGTGGATCTGCATGCAGCAAGTTCCGTCCAATGCGGCTGTTTTGAAGGGCCTCGGCAGAGGAAAGACCCGGAGTTGTGAATTTCCATTTGCTCCTGATTCTTGCTCAACTCCACGGTTCGCATGATTCGTCTTGACAGCGCGAAAAGGGCGCAGCGAAACTCGACACATGCTTAGAGATGTTCACATCGTGTTTCAATTGTCCTCCCGACAGGAAGAACGTTTTGCATCAAGTTATTCTCACGAAAAAATGTTATGAATTCATAAATTTCCCAGCATTGCAAAACTGTTATGTTTCAACATGTTGACCTGCGAAAAACACCTTTTCACGAGGCCTGTTTAGCTTTCGACTCACCTCTTTGATCGTGTACAGCTTCATTCTGGCCTTGATCAAAATCACGTCCAACAGGGTGTGCAAAGCCATGTCTGCAACGTCACCTTTCAGCGCTCGCATCAGTCAATCTTTTTCTCCAAGCAAAACTTGCACACCCCAGCAACACGCCAATAATTTGTGATGATCAGTCTTTTTGTCCGCAAAACAAACGCAAACACATCTTCGCGGTTCTGCGGTTGTGTTTTGCAAAAAATCCACATCTGCGAAACGCACTGAAATTTTGGTGCTGGTGGAGGCCGTAAAACTCCTAGATACGCAATCCACCGTTCTGTCAGGCAAATAAAAGCAGTTCCTTCCAGCAAAGAAAGCACTTCAGAACTGGTCAGTCTGTTCCGTCGTGTCCAGTCGCGATCAGCTGATGAGTCTGTCTGGCAGGTTGATGTGTTTACACTTGGCTCGCATCTGGCACCTGAGGGGTATGCAGGGCCAAGCAGCAGCTGATACTCAAGTGCTGTCCGACCAACAGCTCTTTCTGAATTTTGGGGTTGATCGCGAATTTCATCGGTTGAACACAGGGTTGCGAAAAGACACCCTTGTGTTTTCTTCTTTCAACCCACAGAAAAGTATTCGCAGACACTTGGTGGTGGCTCAGCTTATTGTGGTGAAAAAATACACAATGTTTGGAGCCACGCGCAAGCCAAAACACCGCATGAAACTTCCGACGCACAATTTTGAAGCTTTTTTGCAACACTGTTCCCTTTTTATCTGTGCTCAAATTGTGAGGCTTTCAATTTTATCAACCCAAAGGGAATTTTTTACGTCTCTCCCCACAAGCAAAATCCACATGTCGCTAACATGGAAGGAACTTCCGCGCCGCGTCCCGAAGCTGCGCGGCGCACGCGCTTCCGCGGTGTGGACGGCAGCTGGTGTGATGGATGGCCAGCTGAGAAGCAACTTCTTCTTCCTCACTCAGCGGACCCAGGTGCCACCGAGGGGCTCAACGTGCGCAGCACCTGCACCTGTCGGGACTGCAAAAACCAATCGCTGCAAGCACCATCTTCCAAGCTCGTGATCTTGCAGAGTTTCAATTCTGGGAAGGGCAGGAAATAGTTTTCCTTTGTTTCATTGGACGTTGCATCTGCTTGATTTGCGATGCTGCCGGGGCACATTTCCTCTGTGCTGAGTTCACCCCACCTGAATCCGCTGCTCAGATTCTTTGCCATTGCCCCTGATGGCATGTGCCACTGCAGGTCTGCAGGACACCCGGGGTGCTCGGTTACATACCCCGGCCAGGTCCGCTCCTCATGGCAGGGAAGTGTCAAAACTTTGGCAGGTGTCACTTGCCACCGCAAAGTGTACAAACTGCCCTTTAATAACACGCGCATTAGCAACGCAATTTGCAGGTATGTCACACACCGTGGTGGCAAACAGTTGGAGAAGATAGCAATGAACATTGTGCCCATGATCAATGTGTGGGGAAAAGGCAGGATTGACCAAGTAGACACGTCTGATTCAGAAATCTAGAAACTGCGCACAAAGACAGAAAAACATCAACAATTGCAGAAACATCATCATGAGCTGTCGCATCTACAGTGCGGTGCAGTTCGTGTGAAAAATGCATGATATTGTATCCTCCTCACTGGAAACAGCAATAAACTGCAAACTTCTCTTCTGAATATTTGAAAACGCACGCGGGGCGGTGGGTCGTTATTCTTCCTGACATCCGCAGACGACAAGGGAAATTCTTCCTGTGATATCTCGCAAAAATAACATCGCAGTCATCACGACCCCGGACAGCTATGCGCTGCAGTACCGCCCTGGCAGACAGGACGGTGGGGGACCCGCCTCGCCCCTCATTCCGGGCATTTGATCACGAAATCAGATGCGTCGAGGCCCCAACAAACTTCTGTCCTGACTCGTAACCATAAGCACGAAATCCCCCTCACATGGCGGACGTCCTGATTGTGTTTGACTTTTCAACAAGCAAACAATTTTCTCAATAATAATCACAACTCGTCTGATTCCTTCGCAGTTTATCCCTTCCCCCTCGAGGCTCAAACATTCTCCATTCTGGCAATCTATCATGTGAGGTACAAGACCAGTGATACACTGCAAACACAGATCTCCGCACTCTTGAGTGTTTCTGTCGGCCAAACGAAAACCTGTTGTGTTTTCCCGTCGACTGAGGTGCAGGCATGCAACAGAAAACGAATCTTTAAATGGGAGTTTTTCGCGTCCGCAAACATAGCCATTGCAGCTTTTCCTTCCTCCCTGGAGAAAGTTGGCTTCTGACAGCCCATCCATCAAATTCCACCTTCTTAGAAAATATTCGCAGCTTTAACGATGGAGAAGGGGGCAAACGATAAGGACAGACAGAAGAACACTGAGTTCTCGTTGAGCGATGAAGCTCAGATTCAAGACAACCGAAGCCTTGTTCTTTTCACCAAGTGTTGCTCATTTCTGCCCAACACTGAAAATGTGTGTCGGATTTCCAGAGAACGTCAAATTCCAACCCAACGAAACTGAAGCGTCCCCAATGCGTCCAAAAGGAATAACCATCTGCGGTGTCCTCTGGACAGTCGGGTTGAAGATTCTTGTCGAAGGCAAACATCTCGCATCGTCAATTTTCACACGATCGCTTCAGGAGTCGCTGTTCTTCAACAGTGACTTCGTTATTTTTGTGAAGTTTGAGTGTCTGAGGATCTCGTCTTCTTGTACGAAAAACAAAAGACCACATTGTGCGGTTGAAGGAACCGTGGATCAGCAAACGACGCGCTAATTGTGACGCGCGTCGCGTCGCCGAGTTACGTCGGAGCCGCTCGATCCATCACGTGCAGCGCCTTTACGCTGACAACAGCCACTGTGAACAAATCACAAGCACCTCGCAGCTGCAGCTGCTTGTGTGGAGAAATGCATGCAATGTGGAGACAGAGGTGGAAATTGGTTTTCCTTTCCGACAATTCGTTCTTCCACTGTCAACATGTTTGTGTTTTCAGTCAGCAAGGCAAGGTGCATGCGGCACTGCTTTGGATACATCGAGATGCAGCCGCCTCAAATTGGGTTACAGCTGGTTCAGTCCAGCCTTAAATCTTCATTTTCAAGCGTGTGTGTTCTTGCAAGCTCAGTGGTAATGTTTGCTTCAAAAACTGCACGAAACCAAGAGGCTACGGACATTGGTCGCACAGTGTGACTGTCAACGTGTTTGTCAATTGTCAAATTAAAGTCTCGCCCCTCTGAAGATGAGATCTAACCGTGGTTCCCTCGGGAGCTGTCCTCATATTTGATCTTGAGGTCTCTTGAAGGGGTTAATGTCTGAAATATGTCTGTTGGTTTGCAGATCCAGCTGAATATTTTTTGATCCATGCTGCTATCCAAACAGGAAGAGCTTGTGACAGTGAGATTGCCTTATCGTGCGTTGACTGCAACAAAATACAGCTGCGTCGTTTGTTTGAACTTTTTCTCTGCAGAGAACTGGTTGATGAATGAACGGGGTGTCTGCAGAACAATGTAGGAGCCTTGATAGATTGCGCTCGACTAATTGTGTATCTCCCCCGAGTGTACATATTCTCTGAAATGAGCATGCAACGCAGCCATTTCACTTCAGATTAACTCAGGAGGCTTCCATACAGCAAAACTTCCAAACTTGGTTCTTTACTCTCCCAGTGTGGCTCTTCTGTCAAAAGAAACGGAAAAGGGAACTGCATACTCAATGTGACAAATTTGCTCAAACCAGCGAACGTCAGCAAGCACAACATAGAAGTTTTTCCCTTCAACGAAGACCGTTTATTTTTGCACTGGTAACTCCAGAAGAGAAAGACCATCGCTCACTTGTACATTGACCACAGATAAACAGTTGGGACCATTAGGCGCTAATCTGTGTACAATACCAGCGATCTAAACACATCAACAAACAACCCTCGCTTCCGACCCTGCACCCATCATTCACTCGTTGAGGGGTGTAAATTAGCACAGACAACACTCGAGCTCAACACTTCTCCATTCCCAACTGCAGCAATGACAACGTGTGCGCACCTGGTGTTCAATGACCGTGCAAGGTTTCTGAACAAAATAAGCTCAAAGTGTGTTTGTTGACAGAATTGTTGCGTTATCAGACACGCACAGTCGTGTACGTACGAGTGTTCGTTCCTGAGTGACACTGTTTCGTCGTTTTTGACCCGATCCAGATCCAGACCATTTGCTGTAGACACGATAAGAAGACTGTCGCTGATCCATTCTGATCATTTGAAAAGCTGACCACTGGCCTCAAATGACTGAGTCGACAAGATATGCTGCCCAAAACCTTCCAACGTAAATTGAATCCAAGCTGCAACGGGCGAAGAGGACATCTGTCTGTCTGTCTGTCTGTCTGGTCTGTCTGTCTGTCTGGTCTGTCTGGTCTGTCTGGTCTGTCTGGTCTGTCTGGTCTGTCTGTCTGTCTGTCTGTCTGTCTGTCTGTCTGTCTGTCTGTCTGTCTGTCTGTCTGTCTGTCTGTCTGTCTGTCGGTCTGTCTGGTCTGTCTGGTCTGTCTGGTCTGTCTGGTCTGTCTGGTCTGTCTGGTCTGTCT
>JAAUXT010091767.1_pt1 | contig 15182 bp, 19 predicted proteins | sample 7278171 | NCBI WGS metagenome assembly JAAUXT01 (sample SAMN14350112, study PRJNA611818) | marine sediment metagenome | isolation source: surface marine sediment (1.8m) | place: French Polynesia: Moorea | collected 2018-08 | reverse complement strand
TGGCAGTCTGGGTCATGTGCCCAGCTTAGGATAGTGGCTCCATCTAGGGTAATGCTATGATTGGTTGTGGCTGTTGCTGTGGCTATGGAAGGCCATGGCAGTCTTAGGGGGTGGTCATGGTAAATATATATAACACTGGGTCCACGTGGACCCCTTCGATGTCCCATGACTTACTGACGTACCTGGCGCAGTGTACTTCTCGTCCCCGCGTACGAGCGGACTGAACGTGATGGGCGGCCAGTCGTCGCTGCCCTGCCTGGACGGCTCCGTCTCTACAACACGCACGCGCAGGTGAGGAATCAGGTTGAATTCATCAACAGGTTCTCAACGATGTTGAACAATAGGCGGCCATCAAAGGGAGAAGTCTGGCAAGGTGTCACAAAGCAACTGGCTGCGATGGGTGTCAGCTTTTGAGTTACGTCAACAAGACACGGAAACTGCCGAGTACGAGCGGATCGTGGAGCATGAAAAACGAACGCGCTCATCTTGTTCGTTTTGTGCGCGAGACACGGCTGGGGATGGAGACGAACACGCCCGAACGTTGACTCACTGTTGTTGCAGACCGCCTCGAAGACGGCGCGCGGACACTTGACGTCGCGCGCGCAGACGCGTTGCGGGGCGACGCAGCCCGACCCGCCGCACGACACGTACCCCCCGCGACACTGCTTCGCTGCAACGGAAAGGTTCAAGGTCATCAGTATTGTCACGCACTGCCAAGACTCCCCCTCAGGAAGTGCCCATGGTGTCTTGGTGCCTGTTCATCGCTGTGTTGTTTTCTGCAGGGAGGGGGCGGGGATTCCCTCCCAACAGACGGGCAACATGAGATTGACTCAGGGAAATGCAGCGTCAAGCTGTTTGGCATGACACGACCTGAACGACACTTCCAGCAGATCAACCAGTACATCCGAGTCCCTCCTCTCAGAATGGTGTGCCCAATTTGCGCTGAGGTGTTTTTTACTCGTTTTTGTGCTGGTACAAGTTTTGAAGTTTTGAGTTCAGGCTCGTGTCAGGCATGGACATCTCAGGATCACTCCTGAGGCAAACAGCTAGATTTACGGGGTTTGGGAAGGGGATTCCTGAGCTTTAAGGTGAACGGACGGACGTTTGGGTCTCAGGAAACGGAAATCTTCAGCAGCGCAGAATGCAAGAAATCTGCGACAGCAGACGCCAAGATAATCAATCAGATTTGGCCTCTGGTCATAGTCAGTTCTGACCACAATTTGCTGAAAAGCGGAGTCTGGTGTGAAACATAGCGTGGCAAAATCAGAGGTCGGGGCCCACGCTGATCTGAAAATTCCCATTGGTTGGCAAAATCTTTTGATTCTGAGGTTGGATTTTGCCGCTTTCCTCCTCAAGTTTGAACCCACCTCAATCCGGACCATTTATAAGTCTGTGTGAGACAAAGCGCAGAATTAAAAGCAAACACCATTGCGTTCACCAACAGTGGACCAGACTTTACTTTGTGGTCAGATGCCCCATCCTCGCAGGTCTCCTCAAACCCAGTCCCCGGAGGACCGGGGGCAGATTGAATATTGGCCCTGATTATGACTGTTTCTCTTCCACTCGCTCCAAACAAATTGCAAATGCAAACGGAAAACTTCTGAATTGATACAGAAATGAGGCTGGGGACTTCCTGTGTGATTAGATTCCCAATCTCCATGCGTTACGCTCTCCAGCAGCTGCCCATCCCAGGGGCAGATCCAGGGTTTGGTCAAAAGGGGGCGACCTCTCCAGGGGGCACACCCTCCACTTTGAATTCATCTCAATTTACATCTCAATACAATTTCGTCTGCAGTATAAAATTAGGTGTGGCTGGGCAAATTTGGAAGGGGGGTTTGGGCGGGTCCCCCCGATCCACCCCTGGATCTGGGGTGGCACCGCGGCCAGAACGACGCTACATCTGCGTCAGAAGCCGCCGAGAGCCTTGGCAGTGTTCATGAGTTGACCTCCACCGTAGCCGCGCTGGCTAACCAAATACGCCCAGGGTCAGATTGGGCGGACTACAATACGGAGGAGGTTTCTCCGGAGAGGACATTGTTGGAGCCACGTCAGTTGGAAGAAGGAAGTTATAACCTGTGGAAGGCGTATTGATTCGGGAAACAACTGCTTGTGGTTCGCATCTCAATCGACCCTATTCTGGGCGAGGAGTCTTTGTGGGGGATGAATGGAAAGGAAGGCGCGTGGTGTATCTGTGGCGTCTGCTTGTTTGTCGTGGGCGTTTGTGTGTGTGTGTGTGTGTGTGTGCGTGTGTGCGTGTGTGTCTGCGTTATGTGTGTGACGGGTGTGTCAGGCCTGGCACACCTTGATGTTGAACATTTTGTGTGCATGTGTTGGACTCACAGTGCAAGGTGCGAAAACAAACTGGTCAATTTCGTTCAAAGTCGATGTCTGTCAAGTTTGAAAGTAAGGCTCGCTCTTCCCATCAACTTCAGTCGTGAAGAAATCCCTTTTGAAAACTGGCCCAAGAAAGACACCAAATGCAAAATTTTGAGGAATCGGAGCGTGAAAGGAGATTCCTTTACGTAAGCGGCTTAGAGAGGCGCCTGCGTTTTCCCAGATATCACGTTCCCTGAAACCTCCTCACATCAAGACACAGAGATCAGATCAGACTGAAGGAGCACAATTTATGGTGCGGTTGTGATGGGAAGGTTTTCATCAGAAAAATGGAACCATCTGATCTCTGGGTTTTATTTGACCCACATTGTAGTTCGCGTTGGTTGGAAAAATGCAGTCAATATGCCGCTGCACGTACACGCACACAAACACGCACACACACACACACACACACACACACACAGGCACACACATACACACAGAGGAGATACAAAACTCGGAAAAAGTGTGGGTTGCTCTGTCAGTGCGCAACACTTCGCACAAACAGAAGCTAATCGTCCCCTGTTCAAACACCATGAACTAAAACTTGGTCTTCGCTTCCCTTCTGTCGGTGTTTTTCAAAGCTGATTTGTGTGCATTAAAGATGATAAAAATTCCAATTATCGCTCGTGATGAACGAGGACAAATCTGGGCTGATGCCTCAGCGGCCCTGGCGGTGCAGGGAGCGGCGGGCCGAGGTTCATGTTCCCGCAAACCAAAATTTATTTTCAAATTATTTTTCACACCACTGTGCAAGGGTGTGAATATTTCTCTTAGTCTACCGTTTGGTCCTCCAGGCCCCTCAAAACACGAAGCACAGTCGGAGCCACTGACCCGAACCTGGATCTGGAACACGACCCCTGCAGAAACCGAGCTCGTGCCCTCCCCTGGCGAACACTGAGGTCACGCCCCTCCCCCACCCCAACCCTGGGTCCGCACGAGTGAAGTTGCAGAGCGAATGCACTTACTTCCCAAGTGGAAGGGCGCGTAGACGAGGAAAGCCACGATGATGCCTGTGATGGCTAGAATAATCCCTATAAAAATGGCCGTCAGGAACGTCCATCGCTTGACGTTCTTCAGCTGCTTTTTCCGCTTGTTTTTGTAGTCCGGGTAGATTTGCTTCAGAGAGCGTCCGAGGCGGTTTTTGTCGTACCGGGGGCAAGTCAGGTTCCCGCAGGAGCGCGAGTGCGATTTGGAGGTGCAGTACTCGGCGACGCCCGAGGAGGCGCCGCGCTGGGCGCGGTCCTCTATGAGGGAGATGCCGGCGCCGCCGTTGTTGCGCTTGTGCCGGGAGAGAGTGGAGTAGGTGCCGCTGAGGAAGGCGATGCGCTCCTCCGGGTCGCTGGTGGCGCCGCCCGTGGCGGAGGAGGAGCCGCCGGCGCTGCCGCCCAACAGGGAGCGGGTGGCGGCGTTGGCGTGGGTGCATGGGATGCTCGTGTAGTAGACGACCGAGTCATCGCAGAAGCCCGAGGAGTCTTCCGCGGCGCTCTCCTCGGCCTCGCGGTGCAGGGAGCTGCTGCCCGCCGTCGCCCCTGCCGTTGCGCCCGCGGAAGTTGTCCCCGCTCCGGCCCCTGACCCAGAGGGCCCCTGGGTCGGCTGGAGCAAGGCGCTGGCTGGCGTCGGTCCGTACATCCTGTTGGCCCGTCTTGGATTACTTTCTCTGTGTTGCTGCTGCTGCGGATGCACACTGCCCCGGGCCTCAGGGAGCATGCGTAGGAGGTCCACAGATTCCTGCGCCACGTCGGAACTATCTGTCGGCGCCGCCGCCACCGCGCCCGCTGCAGCGGCAGCCGGCGCCCGATTCACATCCGTCGTGTTGTTGTTGCGTCGCGCTGCGTTCAACGCGCAGTTCTTGTCGTGGTGCACGACCCAGGACCCCGGGACCCCCGGGACCCCCGGGAGCCCTGCCACTGACGGGTCCCCGGCGGCGGGAACCTGGTCCCTGGACGGACAGGGAACCAGGTGGAGATTCTGGACGAGGCTAGGGGGCGTTGGAGGCGACCGCAGCGGCTGGTGTGGGGACAGGAGCGGCTGCTGGTTGTTGTCCTCAGTGCTGACGAAGCGCTGGTACTGAACGTTGTCCATGGTGCAGGGCGGGGCGAGGCGCGCTCAGTCCGTGTACAGCGTCAAGAGTCCGAGAATCAGTCCATCGTAACCACTGTGCTGCAAACTGCAAAGAGAAAAATGTGCTCTCATTTTACTTGTTTTGTCATTTGCACTTGTGGAAGTGTTTTGCTGTGATGTTGAATCTGAAAGAAAAACACCATCTGAACAAACGCCGTGAACCAAAATCTCACTCTTGATCTGCAGATAAGGTGAAAAACATTTGGCGAGTGAACGTGTGAAACGTCGACGCGTTTTCGACGTCGGCGTGACGTGTGCCTCAAGTGTCGTGCACAAAGTCGCGATTTTGCTCCACGTGTTTCGCGTGTTTTTCCTTCCAGTACCTTTCTACGCGTACGAGTCGGTGACAACATGCGTTTGCATAAAAAAAGCCATGTTGTTCGAAAACATGTTGTTCCACAAACATCCTTAATTCCTGCAGGTGTACTACCAAGATGAGCAAAAACATGTACGATTCTGATGAAACATTCTGCGGCAGAGAATGGCTGTTGACAAGGCACAAACCTTGAATATTTTGGCACCAAAACGCTCACATGCGTGTTTTTCTTCCTGCCTGCAGGGAATTGGCATTTACATCTCTAACTTTTGCAAAACACATTTTTTAGATCTACCTGGTGTTTGTACAGAAAGACGGAAAATTGCATTGAAATTTGTTATCTTTGACTCTGCATCTGGCGCCTTTGTGCATCTCTCCTCACACACGCGAGGTGCCGCGGGTAACTCCGCTATCTGCTTCATCTCTTCACGTTTTGCCTTCAGGCGACGCACACATTACATTTCTCATTATCTCTTCCCGAGTTTTGTAACCATAAGTGTTGCTCCCAGTTAAATTCCTGGGAATCAGTTGGAAACTTCTTCTTCACCTGTTGTTGTCCAGTAGTTGAACGTTTGAAAAGTTTCATGGATCTCCCACGAAGAAAAAAAGTCCACCGCAACGCATTTCTCACAATAGATATAAAGGAGGTGGGGGAAGATCAAATTTGTTTTCGGGAAAAGGTTTGTATACGAGGTCGGTGCAAACAAGAGGAAGAAACATATTTTGGATGGTCAGGTGTGTGCATCTGGGGCCCATGGATCCACCTCTGGACCATTCTCGTCTCTCCACGCCAACGCGAAAGGACTTGTCGTCCAACTCAACAAGGCAATAAAACAGCAAATATTTGTCGTTGTTGAACAGATCAAAGAGCCGATTCGAAGACCATTTTGGATCTTGCCTTGAGACCCTGCGGGGGGGGGGGGGCGGCCTCTGCCAAAAATTTCGAAGCGTCCCTTTGTTAGGAGCAAAGATTTTCATCTGCATCATTTGTAAAATAATTCTCAAACTTGGGATCGCTTTCCTGGGGGTCGGCGGCCCCACCCCTGAACAAAATCCTGCATCCACCTCTGCCACTTTCTCAAACAGGTCTTGGCAGATTCTTCGGTTGTTCTGACTCAGAACTTACTTCATTTGCCGTTTGGTATCTTTTCCACATAATTGTTTGCAGACGAACTTTGACGTCGTGAGAGAGAGAGAGAGAGAGAGAGAGAGAGAGAGAGAGAGAGAGAGAGAGAGACCTTCGCTACGAGCAAAAATTGCTTCACAATTGTTGGATCCCAGGAGGGAGACAATCAAGCGACACGGAAAACTTAGTTCTAGGCGGCAGACACACCCAATCCACACAAAAGACCCTCCTCGTTAGTCGTGGCAAAATACACGTCTTTGTGCCTTTTTTGCTGCTACAACACTCGTAATTTTTCTCAATTAGCAGCTCTGCGCAAACAGCTTTTTTGCACCCACAAAGGTTTGCCTCACAGAACACGGTCCAACAGTCCTTGGGTGCCGCATCCCAAGACACGACGCAGAAAACTGACGCAGACCCCAGGAAAGCACAGATATTTCGTGATTGGATCCACGCCACATTCATTCACACTGTTTTGACACTTCTGAGCAGGTACAAGAGCACGGAATTTCTTTGGGTTTCCTCCACGTTCACGGTCGGCACAGCACAACCTGCTGCCTTCCTCGTGACCGCAGCGCGTGACGCACGCTGTGTGAATCAGACCTCACTCTGCAGGAGTCATCAGCTTAATTGCGCCAAACTTACGAGCCCGGTGTCGCGTCCAGAGATATCTCTGCACAAATTTACACTCCGCAGCGGAGGCGCTGGGTGGAGATCAGAACTTTCTCACGCAGTCAGAAATTAGCGCCCAGACGACAGGGCTCATCAGGCAAATGAAAATCGTTTGTTTTTTTTTGTGATAAACTGGCACTTGCTTGGTGGCTCTCGTCAGAAACACAAAAAAAAAATCTCAGAAACACAATTCAAGAATCGAGGAACGTCGAGGCAGATGTGCACAGCAGTACTGATTCTGTTGTGTATTCCTTGACGAAACCTCTCACTCGAAACTCGAGAAATCTCTCAATTTTATTCTGTCCTCCCTCAAGTGGGTTCTGCGGATCAAACCGAGAAACTTGTGTTCGCACAAGTTCTGGCACCCTAAACGCGTTGTTGCACTTGCCTGTCTATTTGGTTCAATACGCACCTGATGCACTCTTCCCACTCCTCCCTTGTTCCTTTCATTCCGACGAGAAGAAAACTTTCCTCAGTCAATGACAATGCAAAGCGAACTGGATTCAACCCGACATCGTTGTTCTTCACGCACGTTTCCTTGTAGCGTAAAATCAGTGCAACAGCGATCCGAGCCCAATCCTGATAAGAAAACGCTTGTGTGTTCTCGTACTCGAGTTGATTTACAGTGTGTGAAGTATCGCTTCATTATTGTACCAACGCAGGAGAAAAGGCAAATATGAATCAGGTATGCGCGAGCAATTGTGTCAACACGGACCCTCGAGCCAAAAGCGGCGACAGCATCCTCTGTCTCAGTCTCACGTGTTGTGTCCCCCTCCTCCCGAGGTTGGGAGAAAAGATGCCTGCGCAAAACTGTCACAAGAATGGGGACAAAAACTCTACACGTAAAAATGACAGCAACTGTGTTTTCACCAGAGGACCAAATGATATTGGACGAGGTTTGGATGCAGCAACAACTTATGTGCGCTCTCTGGTGCCTTTGACCGCCTGCTTTGACCCCACGTGAAGTGCAAATGCGTTATGCGTACACTGAAAAACAGTGAAATTTCAGCCCTTGAAGAAGACACAATTCACGTGCGTCCACCCAAAGAACGCACGCAGGACAGAAACTCAGGTTCTTCTCCCTCCTGGATAGAGACTCAAATTCCCATCGCCGCAACACAGAGACTCAGGTTTCCATCCCTCTCTGATGACTTTTGATTCTGATCCAGCGAATCGCGCCCAGCGGCCAGCCTGCCTGTCTGTGTATGGTGCACACAGCCCGCAACCACGAGGGCCAAATGGAGATTCGTGTGATGTAAGCGACGCACCTGGACCCAACCTGGGGGAACCCGCACTTCAAACACCACAGGCCTTGTGTCACTGCAAAAGGACGCACATGCCTCTTGTTGGAATGATGGGCAATCTGTGCTTCCGGAGTACCAATTTTTTGTCGAAAAGGGAGAAAGTAAGTGCATGCAGCAAGCAGACACACAAGACAATTGTGTTCAGCTGCATCTACAGCTAGACTCTATCAGAGATTGTGGAGAGATTGTGGCTGAGACAGTTCAAAAAATGTTGGAGACTCAACCACCGCCCACAGAACACTCTGACATCAGGTCCAACTCCTTGTGTATTCTTGTGCACAACTTGTCACTTTCAGAGGTTGGCCCCGAAGCTTGCCTGCTCAAGTCCTTTGTGCACAGAACCCAGTCCTTGTCCTCCCAGTTGAACGCAATCTCTGTTCTCATGTGACGCAGGTGTGGACCCGGTGCAGCATCACACAACCCGTGTTGAGATTCAGACCACTTGTCTGGGGAGACGGTACCTCGATCCAGGTTAACACAGCAGATAGGAATGGATTTCCCTCCCGTGAGTTCGGCGCCACGGCACCAGGTGGGCTTGCCCGCGCCACATACGTGTGCTGGGTTCTCGCACAATTGCTCCACAAAGTGCCTCAGGGGCGGGTCCAGGGCCTGTTCATGGTGAACGTCGACCATCGAGAAGGGGAGACCCCAATTTTGGAGATATTGACACGTTCATACAAACAAATTTGCACTTGTGGTGTAAAATTGGAGTCCAAGTAAGTTCTTTTTGGGGTCATGATGCTGGACGACTGCGGACCCAGGGGTCCACCAGAGTAGAAAAGTTGCACAAATCTTTCACAATCAGACTGGCGTGACATGTTGAACATCAGTGCGACGGACTCGCAGAAAGCTGCTACGCAGTTTCCTGTTGCAGACGTCCCTGGTTTCTGTGGTTACACAATGCAACTTTTGGTGGGTCAGGTAACGCAGCAACTGCTGTGTGACCTTTTAGGGCTAAGAACCACGAGAGCCAAGGACGGATTCACACTAGGTGCGAATTTAGAAGCGTCCAAGTGCAGAAGGAGGAACGCTACGTTGTTGCGCGTGAAGCGTGCACGCAAAAAGTGAAGTCAGGGTTCACACACGCTGCAAAAATGGTTCCTGTGAAATCATGCAATGACTTTTCGAGTCCTTTGGTTGAGAGAAGAGTTTTATGATTGAACAGGAACCTTTTTACAGTACGTGAACTCACTTCTGCCACAATGAGGTCACATACGAAAGGCTTTGTGACCGCAGCGTGGCAGAACAAATGTGCACCTGCAGTGAAACCAGGACCACAGACCCAAGCCACGCTGAGCCCCGGATAAGTACGCGTGTCTTTCAACGGCATTGCGGTGACGCATCGGATTTCTCGCACTTTTCCGTCCAAAAACATCGAGTTGCTTTTTCCACACCGGAGCCGGTGTCAGATGGAGCAAAATCGTGCTGATGAGCAAAAAGTTAACAAAAGAAATTGAAAGAAGGTCAAGGATAAAAAAGTATTTTTGCATCCTTCTCTGCTGAGAAAACATCATGAGATTAAAATTTATTTTTAAAGCATGGTTTCTTTGTGTTTTTGCAAATTTGTGGCATTTTTTTTTGTTCTTTGTGGAGCAAAATGAACGCGAAATTGATATCCTCGGTGGAAGACCAGGCATGATCCAGGGAGGGGGCAGGGACAGGAGGTTCTCGCCCTACAAGTCCCGAAAAATCCACTCCCTTGCCAGCTTGCCTCTTTCAGCTCATGTACGGTTTGTTTTGTCGTGTTCTGTTCAACGTGCAATGCTTCCGGGTTGGTCCCAGATTTTGTCCGGGCAAACCCAACTTTGAAAAAAAAGCCAAAAAAGAAACAGTCATTGCAAATTCAACCTCAACTTCTTGATCCCGAGAAAAACCGCAAAATCCGCAAACAACTGTTCTCTGACTTTCCCGTTGTCGGCGGCGAATCAAAAAGACAAAGTCGAAAGGTCAGGGGTGACACGAACTGTCCCACACAAAGGGAATATTCAAGATTCCCGTTTTGTTCGGAGTCCCAGGAGCGGATCTATGGAGGCCTCAGGTCCCTTCCCCCCAAACCCAACATTAAAAATTTGATCCATATTTGCACTGCGTGCACAAAACTTTTTTCAGAGAAAAATTTGCAAAAGTCAGGTGCACAAGCGAGGTCGGGAATACTTTCACTAAATCCTGGATCCGCGCCTCAGTCCACCCACGGACTGGAAACTTCTCCGTGGATTCCCCGGCAACATGTGCGTCAGGATGAGAGTCAGAGGCGGATTCACGGGGGAGGGATCCAGGGCCCCTGACCCCGGGTGAAATCAAGTTTTCTCATTGTGCGTGACAGGCAAATATTGATTTTGCATTTGTAATTTTCTTGGTCCTGAAAAGCAAGTTGAAGGTCTCCCTCTTCCAATGGGGATCGCCCTCTGGATCTGGAGCTGAAACTCCATTAAAATTGATGCAGTCCTGCAGAAATAAAACGTGTCCAGCGTAAAGCTAATCGTTTCTGGTTTGGGACACAGCGGAGGCAATTGATCCCCGGGCCCCTCTAAACGCCAATGGACCTAATCCGAAGGCTACACTCTGAAAAAATATTTTGATACAACAACAGGAAGTTTGGTTTGCGTTGGTAAAAGAAAAGGCACACACAGAAGCCTGAAGTTTGTTGTTTTGGAGTCGAAGTAGACAATGCACGCAGAACGGGGCACCTTCCAACACCAACGCCTTCCTCGCTTCAAACGATGCTTCGGACGTTGAGCGAATTTGCGCTTTGTGCGTCCAGAATCTGCTTGCAGGAAACGTCGTAGGAGCATTTGAAAGAATGCTTTCACGTGTGTGCTTTCTTGAGGCTTGGATGCGCGAAACATGACTTGCGTCACACACACACACAAAACACACACATACACACACACACACACACACACACACACACACACACACACACACACAAAGCACTGTGCATCTCAGAGCCCATGCTGCTCCCCGCAATCCGCGCAGAGACGGCCATGTTCACAGCGTCGTTTCGGATTCAAACATTAATTCTGGCACAGTGCACACCGCGGCTCGACGAGTCGCTGTCTTCCACGCTGTGTGCGTCGAGCGTTGCGTCCCTGCATAGTCACAGGCGCTGCGTCGTCGGTTGCGTCGGAGACCTTCGCCTTGTACTGGGGCACAGCGCATGACAAACAGCACGTCCAGTTGGAATCCACAACTGCTGACTCAAGAAGGGACATTCGCAGCGCCATTTGACTCATCCAACGACGCAACGTCTGAGTCCAGAACCAGGCCAACTGATTTGAACAGAGACGTTTCAAATGTAGCGCCATTTGACTCCTGACGCGACGCGTGATACGCGCATCCAGTCTGAATGGGGACAATTTGACCACACCAAACAGGGACACTTGCAGACGCAGCATCTCTTTGCTTGTCCTCCGACGCATGACACGACGCTTCCACCATCTACCCAGCCGCACCTGGGTGCAGCGCGTGACGCGTCCAGCGTGGCCCTCCCCTCCTCCCCGCAGCGCAATCCGGTTTCTCCGCTCCCCGTTTAATGACGTTGTTTATTTCCGTGTCTGAGTCCGTTTATTCGGGCGGTCTGTTGGCTCCGTCCTCTGTCCCAGATTTATGCGAACGCGAAACTGGTGTCTGGATTTGTAGGGATCCACGTTCCGACATAAAACTGAGGGACGGGTCCAGCTGAATATGGAGGGAGCGCACTGAATTGATTTCTTGGAAACAGACGTCAAGAAGGGGAGTTCAATCCGTGATGTCCTTGCTGTGTCGAGTTTTTGCCAAATTTCGTCAATGGGAAGTCAGGTTGTTCTGCACACATACGCATTGCTGGGTGTCAAAGGCAAGAACATGTTCTCAAGTGTGTTGTTTTTGCACTCGTGAATAGGCATGATGCACATTGCTACATACTGCAGTTCGGTGAAAAATCTCCAGGTGTGTCATACAGAGCGGTATGGACGCGGAACGCAAACACGCTCTCTCCTGGCGTCCAACGCGGAGCACTTTGCACGACCTGTCTGTGGAGTCAAACTCTGGTTTCGCCCCCGCCCCCCAATACGTTGCTCATGCTCATCGGTTCCCAGATTGAAATACTTCAGGTGGAACACTTCTGAGACCTGAATCAATGTCACCCGATGAAAAGCGCAGACCCGTCTCTGCTTCATCATTCTCACCTGTACCGGGCTCCCGTCGAGCCTCCAGCAGAGCACGAAACTCCCCTTTTCAATCCCACAGCAATACCCTCTTTATCAACCTCCAAATACCATATCTTTTGCGTCTAATATTTTAGGAAATTGATTTCTGCTTCCGCAATAGGAGTGAGGGATGAGGTGGGGAGGCGGCGCGAGGAGCATTAAACCAGTTACTGGGGCGCTTAATGCGAGCAGAATAACGCATTGTCGGCCCACAGTCGCGGTAATTTATAATGTGACTCGTGGTGCGAGGCTGCGCTGGTTTCAAGGCCTCAAACCACCGCGACCAGAACCAGGAGTGCGAGCTGGTCTACAGCGCAGGGTGGCTCCACACGAAACGGTCCCTGATTGTCTCACGTAAAAGGCACGACGTAAAATTTCACGTCAGGCCAACGAGTTGGTGGTTTTCACGTGCACGGCTCAACATCACGTGACGTGCCAAGAATTCACGTCGCTTTTCCCATCAACAACGCGCAGTTAGACGTCGATTGCAAAGTCGCCATTCTCTTCCTCAAACAATTTGAAGGTCACAAAAAATATTTCTAATTGCTTGAGTCACACAAGATGAATGAGTCACAACACTAAGCACAGATCCAGTGTCAGCATGGATTTCAATTTTCCGACCCGTTTTCAAGCCCCGGATCCGGCGAATTAATTTAACTTCAAGCGAAGCGTCAACGAAAATCAATGGGAAATATTTACAAGAGTGTGAGGTGTGTGAGACAGAGGCATCGATCTGGGGCGGCGCATAGAGACCCCCTGCACAGGGAGGAATGAAAGGAATCAAATCTCAGGGGAGAAGCCAGGCGGTGGCGGGGGGGGGGCTTGAGGTCAGGCAGTCTGCCCCCCCCCCGACCAAAGCAGGTTCTCCTTCCCATAATTTTATGCCACAGGTGGCAGGTGGAGGATGAGCAGGACACTAAAGGTGGATTCATATAGAGCTGCGGCATGCGGCTGCGTCTGCGGCTGCGTTTTCCAGCCTCACTGACTCCTGTGTCCGCACATTTCTTGTGTCAAGAATCGGCTGCCAGCGATAATCTGCAGAAGCTATCTGCGTCACATTGGGTGTCATGTTAAATTTTGCTGCACAGAAGAAAGGCCAAGCAAATTTGTTGCCGCAGAAAATCTATATGAAATCAGCCTAACGCGGGCTGCATGGGAAGGAAGTGAGGTCCTCGAAATGCGTTTTCCGGGAAGTAACGTCTTGAGAAGCGGTCCAACCGGATCAATTCCCATTGGACGCTTCTTGTAAAGAGGACTTCCTCACGCACCTAAAGTTTCATTTTCAACGACGGCACAGACACGCGTCTGCCTCTCACTTGTCACAGGAAGTGAGCGCGACGTAACACAAAGAGCCGACTCATTTGCGCGCTGACAGTGTGATGTTGGAGCTGTGACACTCCCCGGCTGATCCAGGACCGACGCCAGGGGGAGGGGCGAACTTTGACGAGGCGGTCCCAGACACTCCAACATTGACTAACGTTGAAGTCCATGACTCTTCAGAGGACCCAGGTGAAGAGGCAACTTTCGTGGAATGATCTCAAAAGTCCAACCTTGACAAATGTGGGATGTGCCATGCAGTGGCACCGTTTCTTTTCAGGTTGTTTGAGTTTTTTTCTGGTTCAGGGTTCCCAGCCCCCCCCCCTCGGCCCCTGGATCCCCCGGAGACACTGTGCTGCGAGGCTGAGGAGCTGTCGCCTCACCTGCACCACTCCTCCTCATTATTCAAATCTCTCAACAATTTGCAATTTGATCCTGCAAAGCTGGAGAAGGCACGCACGCGCGTAGGCTGAAGTCAGGTTCATTCATATTGGGTTGAGCTGCGTCAAGCGTTGCGTCGAGTCACTAGAACAGCTGAGGTGAGTTGTGCGCAACGCATGGCGCACGCAGTGTGAACCCGGCATTCACAACCAGAATCTAGCAGCCACAAAGCTTTTCCAGTCCTGACAAGGCATCTTGTCAGCTTGATCTCAATCTGGTTCGAGACTCTCCATGCAGTCCCGGACTGGACTGGATTTAAGACAGTGGCCTGAATCCAGAGATTGTGCAAACACGGACTCAGCGTCCGTATCGACGGAGACGGGGACGCCGCTTCATTTCCCGCCACGACGCGGCGCCGGAGGAACCCGATCCGAACCGAGCGCACCCTGAGAACGCCGAGCAGCGCCGCTCGGGTTTCTACGGCGTTCTCTTCTGTCTGCTGTTGCTATTTTCATTCGCATTAACTTTTGAATGGAGACACACGTGTGTTGCTGTTACAGACTGATGAAAGAGCGGAGAGAGACAGAGACACACGTATGTACACGAGTTGCGAGACACAGAGGGTAAAGCAAATGTGTTGGAGAAAAAGAGGGAAGACAGCGGGGAGAAAAAGAAAGGAAAGATAGAAAAAGAGCACAGAGGGAGACAGGGAGAGAAACAGCGCAAACGGGAAAAAGTGACAGAGAAAGGAGACACAGGGAGAGGCAAACAAACAGACAGACAGACAGACAGACAGACAGACAGACAGACAGACAGACAGACAGACAGCCGCACCCGACAGACTTGAGGCGCTCTCCACCTCCGTGTATGTTGCACAGCGTGGCGGGCCAGGCCGGGCCGGGCTCGCTCTCTCTCCTCGGTGCCCTTCCCTCGCAATTTAACCGCAATCTTCGAGGATTAAACAACAACGTGTTCGGCTTTTCCGTGTATTAGGCACGGATTGCGGCTGCGGGGAGGCTCCCTGATGGCCGGGGCCTAATCCGGGGAAAATAGATGCGGCGGGACCTGGCTTTGTTTATTCAGCCCCGGTGGGCGGGGGGCTGCTGCGGGAAGATGGGCTAATAAGGCCTGCGCGCTTTAAATTCACATGGTAGAGCCACAGGAGCACGGCTGATTAGCCGTATAGCAGAAGCAGAAGCTTGGAGTAGAAGGTGCGTGGGATTCCTGATTCCGTGTATGAAGGAATCTTTGGGACATTGCGCATGCTGCAAGACTTTGCAACTGAGTGAAAGTCCGCTGGGCGTGGGGCGTGGGGCGTGGGGCGTGGGGCGTGGGGCCTGGGGCCTGGAGCCTGGGGCCTGGGGCCTGGGGCCTGGGGCCTGGGG
>JAAUXT010032909.1_pt1 | contig 15183 bp, 18 predicted proteins | sample 7278171 | NCBI WGS metagenome assembly JAAUXT01 (sample SAMN14350112, study PRJNA611818) | marine sediment metagenome | isolation source: surface marine sediment (1.8m) | place: French Polynesia: Moorea | collected 2018-08 | reverse complement strand
TTGCTAACATTACTCCTGAACTGTGCCAACATGTCTGGAGAGGTCACTGACAAACTAAACATACAGAAATAAACACAAATTGAAGCCTCTCACTGATTTTTGAAGCCACTCGAACATTTCGACTCCGTTACTCCTCGAGTTTTTGCCCAGTTCGAAATTTCAACTCCTTGGTACAGAAAAAGTTCTGAACGCATTTCAACCAATTTTGTCCTGGGTGACCTTTACCCATTGCACTCAAAACTGCCATTTTGGTTTTTCAAAAAATGCATCAGGAACGATCAAAAAAGCCCAAAAAGACGACACTTACCACTCGTGTCTGAAGACGATGATTCGCTCTCCGACAAAGAGTGCGGGTGTTTTTGCGCACAAAATGGCTCTCCAGGAGTAACAAACATTGCGTTTGTATTTGCATTGGCCAAATGTGCTAAAAATACAACACATAAAACAGCCCACATACATGTTCCTGTGAATTTTTGCGTTGCATTGACCAAATCTGCTAAAAATACAAAACGCAAAATATCACACATACACGCAAACGCAAAAAGTTGTGTTTGCGTTTGCGTTCACGTTTGCGTTTCTGCTCCTGCTAAAAGTCTCTATTGACGAGGTTCAGCAACGCTAATTGCCAGATCGATGCCTCAGATCACCACGTTACCCTGAATTTGATCCCAGAGCCAATGAGAAGTGACCAAATGGTATCTGTGTTACCAATATGGAAATTGGGGTATGTCGAAAAAGGACCGGACGTGTGTGCTTTGGTTGACACTATCTGGTTGTCCCGTCCTTTTCTCGGGCACAAATTTCTGTTCGTCCTGCATGCACATATGAGACTCTCAAGTCTGAGGATCCCGCCCAGCCACAGGCAGGCAGCCCTTCTCCCTCGAGCCACGTGTTCGCATTCCTCACTCTGCCATTGGAAGCGCCGTGTGACAGGTGGACGGCTCTTCCATCAAACGGACCATTGAGAGGATATTCTTCAGCCCAACAGGGCCGCCAGCTCCAAAAGCTGCCACACGTTAAGTGGGACGAGAAAACAAAAGATATCTGTGCAAAGAGTCAGTCACACGCCACCTTCAATGAGCGACGGCAGCCCTTGATGTTTTCTCCCTTTCAGATTCAATTTGTGCAAAAAGAGCATCAAACGGCCAAACAATCTCCATGCAGGGATGGAAGTTCATTCCCCCGCGGAGCCAGCTGCCGAATCTCCTTGAAACACACATGACAGTTGTTTCTCGTAAAGACTTGTGTTTCGAACATTGTGGACCGTAATTGGAGTCCACTTTGCATGGTTTGAGGTGACTCTGGGTGCGGAGACACTGAGAGCGGACGGGGCAGCCCGTGCTGCATCTGCCCTGTCCAGTCACTGGTTCCCACACAATCTCAACATGGTCACACACACACGCACACACACACGCACACACACACACACACACACACACACACACACACACACACTGCACAAGACGCACGGTACACAGACCGCACGAGTCCTGTGTCCGCCTTCTTTGCTTCTCTTGCGTGAATCAGAACGTATTTGTCAACATTTCCGCTGTTTATGTTCGGACATGCCACTTTGATGGAAACGTGTCAAGGATTCGTGCCCAACAATCCACCAAACAAACGCAAAGAATACCCCACAAGTTTGCTCTCGTTTCTTCCCCAAGATTTCAAAATTTCGGAAACAGGCCCGCTCAGGCAGGTTTCAGATTGTTTCTCTGCTCGCAGTTCCGAATCATGGACCTGATCTTTTATGCATTGCTACCAATCCGCTCCCTGCTGCGTTATTCTCGCCGGTGTGTCCTTTCTGGAGATTTGGTTTGCAAAAATGTCAGATTGGGCTGCAGTCATCATGCAAGGGGCGGATGCAGAAAATATTGTCTGCCGCCGGCTGCAGACTCCTGTAGCCTTTTTCTGCGTGGTTCTTCACAAAAACTTGGGTGAAGCCGCGCGGGAAATGAGCTCGAATCGCCTGTCTGCGCGGGTGGGTAGATCTAATGAGCTTTTCCCTTGAGATGAGACGTGGGGTGCCTGAAGCATTTCCGGTCTGCAAAAACAATACTGAATTTGCAAGCCAATTTGATCTCATCTCAAAAATACTGACGAACAATGAACAAGAGTTGATGAGTGGTGGGTGACCAGACTTTCGTTTGCGTCACACTTTCCTGTCGCTCAGTGAGAGGTCTGTGGCTTGGTCAGAGCCACACGGGAGGAATTCGAAAACTCGTGCCAAAGAGCCTGATGCCTCCCTGTGCAATCAATCTAGGGTTCATGAATCGTCCTTGACAGTTTGCGTCAAGGAATAGTGGACATATGGCAGGCAAAGGAACGTGCATACACTGAGGAGCAGCAACATGTTCGCTGAAACAATCCTTACACATGTGCAGAGGAAAATCCAAATTTTGTCAAGGGGAACCGCAGTGCAAAGGTCTGATTTCTGCAGTTTTTCGAATCAGAAAGGAAACATGGCCAAAATTGAAACCCCAAAAACACATACTGGGACATTTCTTGCGTTCAGGTGGGCCAAAGTCCCTGTCCCATACTTTGTAAACCAATTGACAGACAAAAGCCAGGCCCCAGGGGTCCACCGTGAAAACGGATATGACATCATCTTGGGGACAGATTCCGTTTTTCTTCCGATCAAACCGTACACTCCATTTCTCGTCACACACACACACACACACACACACACACCCGCGCGCGCGTACTTTGTTTCCCCGCATCCGCGTCCAACTCAGTCGTGTTCACACGATTTTGCCTTTGGTGCCGCAGTTCACGCGGGAGACGGTGAGGGAGGTGGACGCGCTGCCCGGTCGAGTGATCGTGTTGGCGTGTGACGGGTCGCGGGGACAGGCGGCGCGTCTGCTCGGACTCAGCGACGAGTTCTCCCAACACTCCTGCAGGTCAGTGTGTTCTCATGTGCGTGATCAAAGTGTGAGCTGTGAGTTGTGGTGTGCATACAGAAAGTTCAGCTCCGTCAGACTGGATTTTGTCTGAATGAAGTCTCCCCAACCCACCTGACCTTTGGCCCTGGCCAGCCTCATCACTCTGCTCAACGCTGTAACCTGTGCTCAGGCTGCACACCTTGGAATCTTCCCAATTGATCGAGGTCGGTCCGCCTCTGGTGCCGCCCAGAGCGAGTCATTTCCGGTCAATTCTCCCCACCAGCTGGTGCCTTCGAACATGTATCTTTGACCCCCACAGTTCTGGCCTCGCAGGTTTTCACTTTGAGACCTCAAATCAAGTTGCGATAATTTTTGCCCCTGAGCATCTGGTTTCTGTGTTTTCAACCGTTTCTTTCTCCATTCTCTGACAGCGACTCCCCACACAAGTCCTCCAAAAGCGGTGTTCTTTCCTTGACACTTCTCTGAACGTCTCTCAAAGATGTGGAAAGATACAAATCAATCTTAATTAATTTTCATCCTTCTGGACATGTGCGCACACTTGAAGAGATGCAGAGGAAACTCATCTGCCTGATTCACAAATTCTGCGCAGAACTATAGCTGTGTGTTGTAACCAACGTAATGGAGTAGTTAAAATTGAAAAAATGTTGAAGTTCGTTTCAACCTTGTTGCCTTGCCCGCTCACGAAATGTCCACGCAGGACAAACCCTGCAAGCTCACCAGCACTCGCCTGCATTCGAATCGTCCGCACGAAGTGCTCCATGCAAGACTTCCTTCAATAACAGCCTCAAAAAATTTCAGGTGAATCCGCAAAAGAGTTTAATTAGAACACAGGTGGAAGCAATACCCGTGTGAATGCCACTCATGTGAAGGCTGCTTTTGCCTCAGAGCGCTCATTGATAAAAAAATACACATGGAATTAGACATTTATCTTCCTCACAAAATGGCTTCCTCACCACTGAGACCCTGAATATCTACTGCGATTATGAGTTTCACGTGATGCATCTTGTGCATCATCAGGAAGTTTGATATATACATTGTGTGTGGTCTGAGAATAATGCTTCGCAAAGAAGAACCGACGGTCGCACCAGCCTTTGAGTCTGGCTGGAACGACCAAAATCCGAAGGATCTGCAACAAAAGTGTTCACTGATCAGGATCCCGAGTCGCAGCTTCAAACCGCGGGCTTTCTTGGCGTTGCAGGTGGTTTCATGCAACATGTTGCTGCAGTACACAAAACGCCCCAACAACAGTGAGACTTGTTTTGGTGAACCAATAAGGCTTGGAGCAAGACGTTGACTGAAACTCACACTCAGCTGAGCTTCCAATTCAAAGTGTTCACACAAAAAGATACCTTGTCCCAACCAGTTGTCGCACAAAGCCAGACTGACATGACCATGCAGCCTGTTACCATCATTGGATTGTTTTGCCAATGCTAAATTTGTGAGCGTGACTGGATCCACGGAGTGGTGTGAAAATTAGACGTCACGTGGACCTGTCCTGAATACTTCCCACGGAAAACCTGCAGGCACACTCATTTGTTTTGTTGTACAACAACTCATTGGCGACGAACTTGCCATGCTTGGTGACAAACAAACGGACTCAAAAACCTTCGAAAGACTCACTCCCAACGTAAGAAACCATGCGGCACCTCAGGAGGTACCTCTGAATGTTCAGGAGGCTGAGTGCAATAAAATCCCTCCCCCGTGAGATTTGAAGCTAGGACCTTCGACTCGGGAGACACGTAATTTTTCATCACGCCATAGAGCCCAAGTTTCTTTTTGGGTTGTTGTTGATAACTTCATGATAGTTCATGGTCATGGTTGAATGTTACTTTGCAGGTGAGCAGTTGACCAAGTCTCAAAAGGCCGATGTGCATCGTTTACTCCGCTGCACGAAAGGAGAAAAAGTGGCGGTCTTTTTCTTGGATTACACAGACAAACACCAACGTTTTTCGTGTTTGCAGAGCGTATGGCGCGGTGGCAGCCTTGGAGCGGCCCCAGGAGCCGTCCATCCCGACTCCGGAGACCCGCGTGCACAACGTGTCCCTGGACCTGGTGGCTTACAGCGAGTGTCTGTCCGCAGCGGGTCCGTCCCCAGGACCGTCGGGCGGCGGAGGCGGAGACGGGGCGACGGCCCCCGGGTTCCACGTGAAGCTGTTCGGGTCCCCGCGCCACCGCTACCTCGCGCTCGCCGTCCCCAAGGCTTCAGAGTCCCGCGTCGTCAGGTTCCTCAAAGTCGTGCTCGACCAGGCAGTGAGTGCAACACAAAGAAACAACGTGCAACTTGTTCTGATGTTTGCTTTTCAACTCTCGCCTTCAAAAGTCCCAGCCGAATTGCAGAAACCACCTGGAATCAGCAGGGGTTCAACAAACGCTTGTTTCAGAACTCTGATGCTGATGAGCGCGCGCAGTTAAGTTTCAAGATCAAGTGACACTCTTTTTCTGGCTCGCCGACAGGTGATGCGGAGCATCTTCCAGGTCTGCTTCAACACGTTTTCGCACGACTCGGAGACGCGCCTCGCTGACATGGCTGCCATCAAGTATCTGCGCTTCTCGCCGCGTCTCTTTGAGATAAAGTACTCGCAGCGCCTGGAGCCCGTGGGGTACTTCCAGGACACCGACACGTTCATCGTGACTGAGGGCGAAGCGGCTCGTTTTCTCAATTTCAACTCAGGTGCGCGGTGCGCCACTACCGAGCCCCAATATCTCAATGGGAGATTTTGATGCACGCGCAAAGAAAGGAAAAGAGTGATTTGGTTGCCTGAAGTTTTGTTCGGTCAAAACACTCATTGATCTGGAATGACTGGTTCATTGAAATGTGACCGGTTGAAATTCTGATAATTTTAGGACAGGGTATCAACCTGGCCATGAAGGGACTGAACACCCTGGAGCGCTTTCTGGCTGCGGCGGCAGCGGCGGCGACGGAGCGCGAGATCGTGCGCGCACTCACCGACAAGATGCGGCATTCTGACACCATCGCGAGGGAGTTCATCCGCAACGGCCTCAGAGACACCATGTTCTCCTGATGGTCCTCGACACACAAGACTCAAATGTCCACAATGGACACAAGGACTGACCGCAAGACGTTCCCAACACTGACCACTCCTTTTTGCCTGCCGGAAAACAAATTGCTCTTGCTTCTTTGTTTCTGGGCAAGACCCCTGAAAATCTTGCCAAAATAATCGCAATATTTTTCAACCTGCAGTCAGCCTCAGTTTGGCTCCAAAGAGTTTCACATTTAAGACATTCCGGATTCCTCATCTTTGAAGTATCAGAAGTATTCTCTTGTCTGTTGTCCAGGCAAGGCGGCAGGAGTTCATACTGGTCGTTATTGGCAACATCAAGCAGTAAACGATCCATAATTTTTGAACTTCACCGTGGTGTTGTCATTGAAACGCTGCCCCTTCTGTAGACACGTGACTGTCTGAAGCGTGCACCATGGTGCCCAGAGGTAGGCTCCACGACATTCAGTGCTTCCAAACGAGTTTGCACTGCATCGTCATTCAGAGGGACTTCCGAAGGGACCTTCACCGACCCGAAACCTGTGACAAGAAATCGAGTCCTTTCGGAACGCGATTGATTGTGCCTTCATGCGGGGATGGTCTGAAAGCAAACACCGAGGCAATCAAGGCCTCGACTCAACAGGATTCCCATTTCAAGTTTGTAAAACAAACTGCCAAAGGTTCGCACCTGGCAGTGCACACGTTTTCGCGGTCTCACTGATATACTTGGCGGTTGCCTTGTTCAAGCAACGCGACAGGCGACAGATAATTTTGTACCAGATGGCAAGGTTTCCACTTTCATTTTGAGGTTGCAAAGTCCACACATAGTTCCCCAACGAAGAAGGTTATATTTACCGCACAGTTCCGTGCATAAGACGCACCTTTTTGCCCCAAAATTGAGGAACAAAAGGAGGGGTGCGTCAGAACACAGAAATTCGACAAACCTTGATACCAGAAATAAGGTTCCATTGTCAGCTAGGGTGCGTCACACACACGGGTGCGTCTTGCTCAAGGAACAATACGGTACACACCAATGCGACTGACGCGATACGTTGTGCTTGATTGATATGGTGTCTCCTTTCAAGAGAACAAAACAATAAATATAGTTCTTCTCCCTTCCTCCTTGCGCAGGGCGTGCAAAGTAAGAGAAAATGTCCAACTCTCCTGCATGCAGCTTCCGTATCTGCGAGTTGATTTGCACCTCGCGTGGCTCGCGTTTCCAGATTTCCTGTGTCTCGCGAGAAAATCCACTTGCAGAGAATCAGGGGAGAAGCTTTGCCATCTTCTCAACTTTCAACTTGCCAGATTGTTTGCAGCGCAAAATCTCTGTAGCTTTAATTCTTGGTGTTTCTCTTTTTGAAAATGATCAAAAAAGAAATCTTGCTCATTGATTTCTGAAAATGTCAAAAACAGTTCCTGTATAGGTAGGTACGCACCTGCACCTGCACACCCTGCAAACACTTCTTTTTTTGGAATACAGCCAGATTGGTTCTTGCCACGAGACCACAAAATTTACCGTTTCGTGTACTCGGAATAACACTGAGGAACGCGGAGACAAAACTCAAAAGAAAGGTATGAAACTCACTTTCCTCAGTGTTACCCAGAGCCAAAAATGTTCAGTTTTATTCTGAGCAAAGTATGAGTTTCGTAAATATTTTTGAGTTTCGTCCCCGCATTCCTCAGTTGTTTTTTTTCCGAGCTGCAGAACAGTCGAGCGTCACGCGCTGACGGATGTATCCTGGGGCGTGTTGTGCAAGAACGGGCTCTCGGGGTTTGACTCACTGTGACTCGCTTTCCCAAATCCGAATGGTGGATCTGCGATGCAGATCCCCGCACGTGTGCTCACGAGTACAATCCTGACGACAAAGAAAACTCGTGCGTTGCCTGGGGAAATTTACGTCCGGTCAAATCTGGAGCGGAAATTCTCAATGCTGGAAACAACGGAACTGCTTCGTTGCTTCTCTGAGGAATCATGCAGATGTTGCCGTAGCAGGAGAGGCCATAATTTCCTGCCTCCTGGGAAAAATCTGTCAACGTGGATCCAGATAACCTGTCCTTGGAAAATCGAACACAAAGATTCAACTTTGTCTCAGCTTTGTTGCGCACGTCTGGAGTTGATTCTGCTGACATCGGCCTCTGGATCTGTCACTGCAGCCCAACGCAAGATCTATGCGAGCAGTAAATGCAAAAACTGCCCACGACTTGACAAATTCACTCTGGCCTCTGACTCATCCTCCGTGGTTCCGACTTCACCCGCTGCCACCTACTTGCGCGGTTCGTTAGGCAGATTTGCTGCCATTACGCTGCCCGGGTCCGAAGGCTGTGAACGGTTCAACATCGTCTAATGGGCCATAACAGGCTCCACCAGGACGGTCCTCTAAACATCGCTGTAATGCCACCATTTGTCATGTCAAACACTTCCCGACAAACCACCAAAGACACCTGGTTTTGGTCTTCAAGATCTTTGGGTCAAACCAAAGTGTACAGCTGTACTTTGTTGTGCTGTCCGGAACGTGCGTGCTGTGCATGCAGCGTGACCCGACGTGGGGTCGTCACTCTGGTTGTTTGACCGTGACGCTAAAATCTCTGTGCCAATCCGCCAAAACACCTTGGACCAGTGGATAGCTCGCATTGAAAATCTGCACAGGTGAGTGAATACACAAAACAGGCCACCCCCACCCCAAAAGGGATTTTCGAACACGGGAATTATTTGCCCGGCTTCTTTCGAGACCATCCTGCACCACCAGTGTTGGAAGCCAATGCAGTTCACCACGGATCTGACCACCTTGGAATTGGTCTACAACTCTTGAAAACACAGCAAAAGTCAAAATCAATCCAATGCACTGTGTGGTGCGCAAACCTTGCAATTTCAGGACGAACTGTTGCTGAACGAACTTCGTACTGCTCTTGTGTCGTCCAAGTTCTTGTTGCATGCGAGCGACATGAATAGTTGATGTTTGCGGAAGGAAACGCAGTGTTCGGGTCGCCGGCGGCTCCGTAACGAGCGCGTTCTGCGCCTCATCATCGCTCAACTCAACCCTCTCCTGTGCAAATAAGAAATCTCAAACCATCTTCAAATTATTTTGAATGTCTGTCGATATTCCTCTTTTCCAAGACCTGCATCAAGGCCGGTCCACCCGGAAACCTGGAGTCGTGCACGCCCTGTCTTTGACAAGAGTCACCTCGGGCTCCATGCGGGGCAATCTAAACAAATGTGTGCAGCGTCGGTGCAGTGACCTTTGGCAAGCACAGCCCCCGGCCTCTGGTGCCCATGTGAGTGTGGATTCGTCTCCACACAACGGCTGTTTCAGTCCCACAGTTTGTCTTTGTGAGACAATAGCCGATGAAGCATCAGACGCTAGATACATGGTCCGCTCCGTTCGGTGTCCCGCAGGTGAAGTGCACTCGAGGCTGGACGCTAAGACTCTCGACTTTTCATGCCCTGCGTCGGACAGAACTCACAGCTCTTTGTCTTTGGCATACAAGCAACGGCAACACGGCAACCTTTACACAAGGCAACCTTTAATGATACACGCAGATGCACTTGTTGCTGCAAGCCCTGGACAAACGCCCTGCGATTATTTTAACCTTTTCAATTCTCTTCACTTTTGAAACTCCCGAGCAAACTGGGCAGGCATCTTTTCTGTCCATGAAGTCGTCCAGAAGTTGAAGCAATTAGACGAGATTGGGATTCACGTCAATCGCATCATCAGCACCAGTAATTCCCGTAACGAACTGCCGCGCGCAAAACGGCGGCTCCAGGCCGGGTCCGGTTCTGCTTCAGTGCAAACTCAACCCCGATACAGCGCTTGCAGCGGAAGAGCTTCAGCCTTCACTTCGAACATTGGCGGTTTAGACAAGGCACTTCTATTTTTCTGGTGCACTCGAGGGACGCCGCAGGAGCGTCAAACATCCTGTCCAGACGCGACAGTATCAGAGGCATCTCCCGATTCTTTGCGACGCGCCTGGCTAAGATAACGCCAAAACCCGCAGTTTGTGAGAACTGACGCTGCTACACAAAACCGATTTGCGCGCAATCCGTACTTTTTCTGCTGCACTCAACGCGATTCAGCAGCGGAAAGCGGCTTACTTGTTACAAAAGTCGTCCACGACCGCCTCAAGAATTCAAGGAAGCCTGTCGAGAACAATCAGAAATTTTGACGCACGCCGACCAGCTGTTTGGTTCCGAATGCCAAGGGTCAGGTGGGCGCACAGGGCGAGGCTTTCTGACCCAAAATCAAGAGACTCGCGCTGCTGACACTTTGCCGCTTATTTTGCCCTAAGAAACTGCGTCGGAGGTCAGACTGCAAGTGGAGGTCCCGTTTCTTAGTTTCAAAATGCCTCCTGTACCTTTTTTCCCCCGCCATCGAAGTGTCCTGGCGAAGAACAAATCAGTCAACAAATTTTCCATTTGCGTATTTTTTTCTTTTCTGTACTTTCCAACAAACGCCACAAAGCCGCGTGTTTCTGTTCTCTTGTCGCCCACTCCCTATTATCGCTCTTGTTCGGCAGCTTCGCGCGCCTTCTTCTCGCGGAGTCCGAACAGCCGCTTGTTGGCGCGCGCCTGTCGCAGCGCAGTGAACGCGGAGAACTTGCGCTCTTCGTCTGTGACGGCGCGAGCCTTCTCCCGAGTGTACACCTGACCGGAGACAAGTGTACATTGTACGTAGCGTGGTGGTGCGTCGCCAACGACAAGATGACAGTCACAAAATTGGGAGCAAAACGCATTCGCCTGTACTGGAAGTACCAAATCTGATACCATCCCCGCCAAAACCCACACGCCCCGAGAACGACACTAACCTGCGAGATGGGCATGGGCACCCCACCCAGCTGCGTCGCCAACTTCAACTGCTCCTCCTGAGAAAGAAACAAAGCAAATGAGACATACGGTACCAACGCACTCCAAACACGGACGGACAGGTGGTCTGACGAGCTCCACCAGCGCTGCATTCAGCTGCCCCAACAACGCTAAACCAGCCAACATTTATTTGCTTCTGGCATTTGTACCGTACTTTCCTCACCAGTACTTCGCCCTTGCAATTGGTCACGTACTCTGGTGGTCAGGTCAGCAACGTTTTGCTGATGTACGGCACTCAGGACTGGGACAGGACATAACAAGCTGAACATGTACTCACAGAGGCGTCTCCTTTCTTGGGTTGGCTCTGCTTCTTGGGGAACAGGATCAGTTTCGACTTGTACTCTTTGAGGCGCTGCACGTTCTGCTGGAGAGACTCGGTCGAGCGGTTGCGGCGTCGAAAATCGACGGCGATGCCAATAGTCGGCGCCATCTTCGGGTTGATACCCGCTTGCTGCAGACAAAAACAAATACTCGTTGGTTGTTATCCACAATGTCACACTGGGGCCGCAGACTTTTTTCTCGCACGGCTAAGAGAACTACGCCCAGAAAGCTTGCGGTTCCACATGGTTTGGCATTGCGCCCTGGCAGACAGCCTTGGTCCTGCCGTGGTACCTGTGTGTGTGTGTGTGTGTGTGTGTCTGTGTGCGCGCGCGTGTGTGTGTGTGTTTGGAGCCCTGCAGACAGCAATGGTTCAACCCTTTAACCACTGAGTTAACTTCAAGTTGGGACACACAAAAGTGCTGCTTACCTTGAGCTCCTCCAGGGTAAAGCCCTTTCCGGCGCGCACGCGCGTGTTGTACTTGAAGGTCGGGCAGCGCACGACAGGGCGCAGCGCGCCTCCAACGGGGCGAGGAGCCACTCGCAGAGCCTTCTTCTGTCGCGCCGCGCGCCGCCGCTGCTTCCGCGCAGGCTGGTTGAACCACGTCCGCACGTACCTGCAGGGAGTCACGAAACGGTCGAGATCACTGAATTTCCCGAGAGGACACGATGTCACAACTGGATGGGCGGGCGGCATTTTGAGGATTCGTACTGTTTTGTCTTTGACAATTCAAGTTTGCCGGTGTGCAATTTGCCTGATTTCTTTTCACACTTCGGCCTGTTTTTGTACAAATTGTACTGAGTTATTTTTCAAACAACCGTTCCCATTCCCCACCGAGGGAATCACACGGAAAATCTTGGCTGTTCAGTTTGCCCCCGCCCTCGCCCACACACACACGAAACGTCAGCCACACGGAAGCGGCTGGGTGAGCGACATGCAAAATCAAAATGAATCTCTCATTCACCGAATTTCACACTGAGATCTCGCTCATCAACTATCTTGCTCACTGACAACTGCCTTGTCCACTAGCAAGCAATTTGCTTGCACAATTTGTTGCAAACAGAAATTGTTCATCCGTGTCCAATCGTGGACCATGCAAAGCGCCACTTTGACATGACACAGCCTCGTATTTACTCGCCCGCAGCTTTCCCTCTCATTCACCCAAAAGGGAGCCGGCACTGAGCCACGGCCACCCCCTCACACAGCTGTCACACATTCACTGAAAAGCGAGTGGGAAGGGAGTGAGTTGTGGCGAGAACCCCCACCCCCACCCGCGCGCGCACACACACACCACACACACACGCCACGGACGCACGCGCTCGTTCGGGGTCAGTCACCCCCTGAATGCCAGTGCCTCAGCTGCTGCCAGAGCACAACACCGATGCAGCTTTATAGTCCGACGCTGAGTCAAGCTCTCTGCCTCCAAGACGAGCTGACGAATCAAATGTGTAAAATGCCGCGCCTGGGTGATAATAGGGGTTCTCACAAAATGCGGCACCATTTTTTAATATTTCTCTTGTTGTTCTGTACAAATCAGGCTCATGCATGAAGAATAGATCTATTTGGGGAAAGTCTGAAGTCATTTGGGTAGACACAGACATTGGCCGTTTGTATGAGCAAGCAAGCGAAACTCGCGACAGCAGAGTTCTACGAGACATTTGCACATGAATCAATCACTGGAAAGTTCACCACTGCAAACTGCACCTACCTCTGCCAATCCTTGTGGAAGTGGGCATTTGGTATCATGTTATTCCTTTTGGGCGCCATGGTGCCTGAAATCACGAGCGAGAACGGGTCGGTGCACACATCAAAACACACAACAGCACATCAATATGGGACTGGCCAATTTTGGAAGGCACATTTCGAAAAGACAGTTGAGGCGCATTTACTCAAAACTGCCCCAAGATGATAGTCCAAAAGTCAAATGTTAAACTGAATTCTTATTGATTGTCTGCAGTCCATACTATTCCAAGATTCGATGGATTTAAAAATACTGTACCATACAAACAACTACCTCTGTTCGTGGACCGGAAATGAAAAGAACGGGAACAAGGCAATCCCTGTCACGTGATACACATGTTGCAGTGTCAAATATTCCCTTACGGGGTGAATTGACGGGTTGCTGCAGTACAAAAGGAAAGTTTCCTTCTAGATTTCAGCCTTAACTGATCAGAATGCCACAGTGCTGTGGTGGTCAAAGAGAAAGTTGCTATTGCCGTGAACTTTCACACCATGACATTCACCGATTGGGCGATAATAGATTCATTTGACACCGATCCTCACATTAACTTGATCAGTCTGGCACTGACAAGCTCACAGTTCTTGTGACCCGCACGACGCACTGTTTTACTGCAATAATGATGTCATTGCGGGTGAATTGTTCTGATTCCAGAATCAGAGTTCTGTGGTTGAGGCAAAGATGTTGGGGCTGTGTCAGCGCCACCGGCAGCTGCTGCACAGAATGGGGCTGCGCCGGGTCGCAGCGAGACTCCTCTTCAGCGAGTCCGACTCGTGGGTGAGGCCAGTCTCCAGTCCCCTTTCCCAATACTTATCATGAACCACCTGCCCTGAGTTACCAAAACTCATCACTCGGCGTGCTGCCACGGCCTCACTTCGTCTCTGTGACAAGAACACTTCACACCAAGAATCGTGCCCGAGAGCAGACAGAAGCGGCGAAAAATTGTCAAAGTTTTGAAGTGAATGTTTTCTCATCAGACCGGCCCTTACGACACAAAGACCAGGGAGCAGGTGGAGGGTGTGTGGCGGGACAAAGTGGCGACAGTCGAGCCTCACTACCTGACTGAGCAGGGCGCTTTCAGCGACGGCCTCCTCAACCGCCTCACTTCGTGGGCCGAGAGCACCGGGCAGGACTCGCCCAAAAAGGTGAGACTGATCGTGCTCACGGCCATCTTGTACCGGCACATGCAAGTACTGACATTTTGGTATAATGTGTAAACGTTTTGAAAAGGTCTGTTATTGTCTTTCGAAAGCCACTGGCGGCTTATCTTTCTGCAGGTGGGTGGAAAGGAAAAGTTTTACGTCTTATCCATGTTTCCATACCCAAGTGGGCAGCTGCATTTGGGTCATGTTCGGGTCTACACTATCAGCGACGTGATGGCAAGGTAAGTGGTTGCTCGCGCTGATTCGCGCGCACTCGCACTGGGCCGCGGTGTTTTTTCGTGTGGTGTCCCTTTGGGAAAGAGCACTCGTATGGTTGAAATCCTCTGATTCGCTTTGGCAACTCGGCCAGGATGTCCAATGTCCCGCATGTCACGTCGCCCTCCCCCCCCCCCTTGGACACTGCACTCGCAGTTGCCTACGCACTGCTTGTTGTTGCTCGTGCTGCTGCCTCGAGTCAAATTGCAAGAAAGGAAAGTGCCGAAATTCGAACAATTTTCATGTCATGTGGCAGTTGTAAAAATACCCGCCTCATCTATGCTGTGGTGCAGATATCACCGGCTGAAGGGGCGGCATGTCATCCATCCGATGGGATGGGACGCGTTTGGCCTTCCCGCAGAGAACGCTGCAATCGAGCGTGGCGTGCGGCCCGACGTCTGGACTGAGAAGTGAGTTCTCAAGACTCAATTCCGCACCGAGTATTTGTCGCGGTGTTCAGGGCCCTTTGATGGACGTCGCTGTCCGGCTGCAGGAACATCGAGTCGATGCGCGCGCAGCTGGACGCGCTCTGCTGCAGCTTCGACTGGAGTCGCGAGGTGACCACGTGCGACCCGGACTACTTCCGCTGGACGCAGTATCTCTTCCTTCAGCTACACAAGAGGGGCCTCGTCTACCAGAAAGAGGTCAGCCGATGTTATGTTCAACACAGTTGTTCGGGTTTTCACAGGCGCGATTTTGGGAGCAAGTCTGTGTTGTGCAATGACAACAGCTGGAGGTATGGTGTCCTTGGTGTAGGACCCAGTGCAATCCTTGGGGGGGGGGGGGGTGTGTCCAAAAAGGGGGTTGGCTCTCCTAAATTTAGAGGTGATTCTGTCCTTCGGCACCAACCTGCTGTCCTTGCGACGTGCCTGTGTTCAAGCTCTGCATTTTTAGGCGCGTGGTCCCGAAGGGTGTTACCACATGCTTAGTGTAATCACCATCAGTCTG
>JAAUXT010082815.1_pt1 | contig 15186 bp, 19 predicted proteins | sample 7278171 | NCBI WGS metagenome assembly JAAUXT01 (sample SAMN14350112, study PRJNA611818) | marine sediment metagenome | isolation source: surface marine sediment (1.8m) | place: French Polynesia: Moorea | collected 2018-08 | reverse complement strand
GTCTAGATTATTGGTTCTCACCTTGATTCTTCTTCAAATTCACTTCAAATTCATACCAACTCAATATGTGCTTTAATGGCAGCAGGAAATGTGTCTAAACAGGAAGTGTGGACTTTCTCAGGGAAGAGCAAGGACAGTTTCCGCTTCCGCGACCATCAGGGTTCCCGCCTCGGAACTTCTTGTTTTCTTCTTGGATCTATATATATACTGCCACCATGTGGCTTGAATTCTTTTTGTGCATGAGAGGGACTTCGCACCTGCAGTTGCGTTGAGCACTGCATGCTTGTCTTGTTTACGCTACGCTACAAATGACTCGGAGTAGAAACTTAGGAAATGAGCGAATTGATCTATGATCACACCGTTGGCGGGGAGCAAACAATTTCTACTGGTACCACAAAGTTTGTCCCATTTCTATCTACGGTTCTTTAAGCGGATGTTTGAAACACGTGTTGTAGCAGAAGACAACAATTTGTGTTATTTTTCACAATTGGACACCAAACCGAAAACAGCATACAAAAACTCTGTTATTTTGGCCGAGTGGACTTTTAGCGATGAAAACTAAGGCTCTGGCGCCACAAGCTGGCCATCGAACTGGTCTGGCGACCATGATCCTGGACTCTGGTTTGTAGACATCAGATCGTGCAGACTGCACACATGGTGACATTTGTGCAGACAGATCTATTCCCTCCGGCAAGCTCAAGACAACACACTTCAAACTGGAGACAGCTCGGGTCGCGTCTGTGTAAGACCAAGGCCATTGCGTCTCTCTCGCCAGTCGAGGGAGACTCTTTGAGGTGATGTCCACTTCAGAGTCTGCGTGGGTCTTGTTCTGCTTCTTGGCTTGGAAAATGGGTTGCCCGAAAGAACCCATTGATCGACGATTGTACAACCACGCACGTCAAAAATGTTCAACATACTACCATTCTGGAATTGGGGGGGGGGGGGGAGTCACACTTGTGAGATGTCTGCCACGTTTGTCAAAATTGCATAATTTTCCATGTTGAGGGGTGAGAGGGTCGGATGGCAGGTCACACGAGTGACCACTGCACCTCCAGTGCCTGCAGCCCGCTGGAGGTCCTTCTGCAGAAGGTGTTTATGTCGCTGCCCCCACGTTCCAGTTTTTCGGAATCAACATAACGAATTTGTCTACGCGTATCGACACAGCCCAATTGGAACCATGACCAGGACAATGCGGTGCACCATAACTGCCTGTTTCACACCAAAACAACTCGAATTTTGCAATTGTCTGACTGATCTGTGCACATGGGTGATCGTGAATTTTTGGTGTGACGGGCACATTTCAGGGGAAGAAAAGACGTCACACAAGTTCTTTCTTTCTTCCACTCCCACCGGTGGCAGAACAAGTGATTGTAACCTCCAGCTCTTCTGGTAATTTCAGGACAGGGCCGGGTGGGTGGGTCATTTCACTGAAGATGGTTGCTTGGTGGGAAGGGGAGGGGGTCTTTCACTGTGAAGGTGGAAAAGGTAGGAACTTTGGATCCTGCCCGCCATTGCTCGGAAACCTGCTTTGGTATCAATTTGCAATTTTTGTAGAAATCCGCCGTCGCCTGAGAAACCAAGACATAGCCGTGGAAGAGCGCTGCAAACTGGCGCAACGGGCATGGACACGGAAACCCAGATGTAGACAGACCATATTCAATACCTTGTGTGCTCTGCTGAAAAAGAAAAAGTAAGTCAGTGCAATGACGATTCTGCAAGAATCAAGAACATGCGTTCTTGACGTTCATGTCAAGAGTTGAGGTGGATTCAGACAATGGACAAAGGAGGGATGGCTGTGTCTTACTGTTGGTGTGTGGTCATCAATGGTCAATAATTTTCAGCAGATGTGTCCCCTTTCCTGACAGCTACCTGGAGGAGACCGTGACGAAAATGTTTGCTTGAGCATTTTGTTGCTGGGTGTGGTTGTGTGTTGGAAAATGTAGAGAAAGGTGCTGAGCAATCTGGTCGTGGTATTGGGCATTCACGTTGAGTGAACTGTATGGGCATCAACAAGTGTGTTGCCAACCTGTGTCCTTATCTCCCTCTGTATCTAAAGCTTGCTGCACCCAACACCTTCAGTTTGTTGCACCCATCCCTTTCCCCTGGTACCTGATCCCTCTCAGAATCAGAATGCTCCACCCAACTCCTCCAGACACAAACACAAATGAACCACACAATTGAAGACTGCGATTTGTTGATTGCACCCACCCCTCGTACTAGTCACACCCTGCCCCTCACCAGACAAAGACAGAGAAGCAGGTAAGGTCTACATTCGTCCACGCTGCAAACAACAAAAGGAATCTCCTCACCGAAGGACGTTTTATTGACACAGAAAAACAAGAGCAAGCCAAGTTCACCAGTTCTGGAAACCTGGTTGAATCCCAGCTGTCGTGCCAAAACACGTTTATGCCGGACAAATGTCCAGAATTTGGCCACCACCAATGTGGGGGGCTTCCACTTGTTTTTCCTTCCGCTTCCAGATTCGACGCTGCGGAGACAGTTTGGACCTGTGTGTCCCAGTTGATGCAGGCTCCAGAGGGACTTCGTTTGGACTCTCGATTCTATGAGGTGAGCTTCAAGCTGCACTTGTCTGACTTGGTCAAGCTCGTGCGTGTTGCACAATGTAGAAGAAACGGGGTTTTATTTCACAGGTGTTGCGAGACCGCCTGGACTCGGAAGGACGGCGCGGCGTGATGTCCGCCGCGACGCTACGCGTTGCAGACGCTGTCGTGACGTCACAGCACCTCCGTGCGCAAACGAACGCCAGACCTGACATCATGGTCAGCTCCTCTCTGTTCTTGCGACACTTTTCTTCAGTCATGCGTGAACGCCTGTCTTTGATGGTCCACAATAACCTTGGCGATATTCAAACCAGTTTTAAAGAATGCGACAAATGTTGCATTGCAGATGGACCTGTTGTTGCACACTCTCGGGCAGTGCAGCCGGAGTGGGTCAGCGGAAAGCATCCGCGTCTTGGAGAACGTCATCAGTGCTGTGCAGAACAAGGATGGTCAGAGTGTATATGCGGTGCGTCTCGTAAATCGTTTTCTCCTTGATCTGACGTTGCCAGGCGTTCTCCAGTGAGGAGCAGTTGCTGTCTGCTTGAACCTGACGCATCAGTATCGTTGATGACGCAGGTTCCTGTTATGAAAGGATATCAGCTGCTGAGAGGAGTGCTCAACTTATACAGCTCAGCTGAGAACATCCCCCTGTGTGATCAACTGATGCAGGAGAGCATGAAGCTCATCATTCCCAGGTCAGAATTCGAGCAAACACACAGCATCCAAAGTATGCTCAAACCGTGTGAAATTAATCAATGCAAAGTAGACTTGCGAAACAAATACCACACGAATTTGGCGTGCTTCCACGAATGCTTTTTGGGCTTCGACACAGAGCGTGTCTTGCAATCGGGGGTCTGCCAGTCATCTACCATGTCCCTGGTTCTCGTGCAGCTTGGCTGACGGAGAGTTGCCCGTCGTGGACGTGAGGCTGCTGCGCGGTCTGCCTCACAAACACGTCTTCCTCCCAGCACACCTGCAGCGCTGTCTTTCTGTGAACAGGTGAGTCCAAGTGGCACACACACACACACACACACACACACACACACACACACACACACACGCACAACCTGCACGAAGGCGCATCTACCACCATTTGGGGTTGAAAGAAGTGGGTCTTTGGGGGGGGGGGGGGCACAAGTTTTGAAGCGTTAGTCCATGATGGTGTGTGTCCTGAGTTTGTCCTGAACCAATCGGAAGATTTTTGAGCAACCAAACTGACAAATATGTTGCAAGCTTGGGTCAATGAAACAGTGTTCTTTGCTGTGACGACAGATGCACACATTGCGTGGTCCCCGAATGTTGTAGGCGAGGTCCCAAACAACACAACACGTCTCACTGGTCTCTTTTGTGATGCGCACTCGCAACATTCGAAACTCGGATGAACACACTTCCTATTTTGTAACTTGTAGGCCCTTTTTCTTTGGACAGAACATTTTTTGATCGTCCAGATCTGCTAAACATACTCATGGAGCGATTGTGCGAAGTTGCTGGCGTCAAGACAGCGGAGCCGCCCACTGATGAGTCAGGTGAGTTCCTTACTGCTTCGCCACAGGACGATCACACTGTTGGGGGGAAACCTGTCGGTGTTTTGAACTGTTGCCCTGAAACTTATCACGTCCGTCAGCAGCCTTGGTGTGGGGACAGAGCGGAACTGATTTGAAACAGTACAAAACACGCCAACTCATGCGAGCAACGAGATTCCTGTCGATGGCGTTGCACGAATGAGGTGCTTGTTGCCTGTTAAACACGTTCGTTTCGTCCACGCCAGGGTTTTTTTTCGGCCAGGTCCGGTCTGTCCTTTTGAGACAGTCCACTTTGTGCAATGACACTTGGGGCGTTGCTGTCCGACAGGCTGACATGGTGTGTCGTACTGTATCGTTGGTGTGTTTCAGTGCGGTCCTTGTGCAGTATGCTGGAGGTGCTGGTCACTCGGAGCGCCCTGCCGGACACTCGCGCCGAGCCCTTCACAACGCTGCTCTCCTGGCTTCTCACTGCGGACGCAAAATCGTAAGAGCCGTCTGAACAAGCCGACTCCGGTCGTGGTGAACAGTGTGCATTTGTCATGTTAGAAACAAAGCGATTGGATTGCTCAGAGCAGACTGCTCTGTGATAACTGCCCTGCAAAAACTCGGATACTTACTTCGTTCTGGCGTGATTGTTTTCTGGACCATTCCTATCACGTCCATGTTGACTGCAGTGCAGAGTGGGTGACGTCACTGCGGCTCCTTGTGTGCCTCGACTACCAACTACTCACCAAGAAGCTCGACAAGGCTCTGGAGGCAGCTTTCACCGAGCAAAGCCAGGTATGTGGTGACATTTCGAGAAATTTTTGTCACTGTGTTGGCCTGCCCTTATGCAACAGAAGGTGTGCGTTCCTTTGCGCGAGGGGAGGGGGTCATGCCTCCCCACCCCATTTGCAAAACAGAACACCGCTCGTTGTTGCACGTTGCAGAGGCAACGCAGATTGCGCTTGCAGCGTCGATTGAGCTGCGTATTCACATTTCAGCGTTGGTCATGCTTCTGTGCTGCAGGACGCTGGAGTGGAGGTTGCGCGGGGAGCACTGATGCGCGAGTTGGTGGTCACATGGGACCGGCTGCACCGCCTGGCGGAGCTGATGCGAACCGTGCAGAGTCTTTCCGACCCGAGCCGCGCGGCCGCGTGGGCAGCGTTCGCTCACAGGTGTGGACCGCTCACAGGAGACATTTTATGAGAGTTTGCGGCGGGGGGGGGGGAACGGCGGAGGGCACACTTGTTTCAGTGCCTGTGGGATGTTGCACGAGGGCTTTGTGGAAGAACGCTGCATTGAATGGTGCAGCAACTGGCAGTCCCTTCTTTATTGGACACGAGCCCCGTCTGTTTCGGGTGCAGATGCCTTGGGACACCGGCCGTTTTCCAGCATTTGATGCGCGTGTCTAGCAATTGCTTCGGTCACCAACTGCCGGTGGTGATGGAGATTGTCTGATAGCCTTGGGTCCGGTGCTTTCGGTCAAGTACAACAGTTGTGGACTGATGCAATGGTTGTGATTGCCTTGCAGGTTTGAAGAGTTGACGGCTGTGACAACTCCGCCACACGAATGCTGGAGCGTCGCGCTGACACAACTGCGCGATCCCCACAGTGAGATGTGTTGCGATTGTTGTGTTCACGCTTTGGGCCTCACACCCAAGAAACAGCAAAGAATTACCAAAGTGAATTTGGGCCTCGGTCAAGAACTGGGAGCCAGCCGCCAGTGTGCACGCCCCTGACTGCATGATTGTGTGTTCCTACAGTGCTGCGCGCGGCATGCTCCGTGGTGTGCGCTGTGGTGTCACGGGGCGCGCTGTCTCTGCGTCGCGACACGGAGTACGGGAGGCGCTCTCGACGCCTTCTGCAGGAGACACAGGAAGCGTTGTCCGCGCATGTGCGAGCAGATGCAGATCAGGTAAAAGTCATCAACGTGTGTTCTGCACACGAAGGAAGAGCGAGCGATGACACAGGCAGTTTTGTGATAAGCAGAGAACACACACAGAAACTTCAACAACTGTTCAATTGCTTTTCTTTTTGCAGGACATGTTGGGATCAGTCCTGGAGCTTTGCCTCGCGTTGGGAGAGCTGAGCATCGCACGTTTTCGTGAAGACGCGAAGGAAACAGCTGTCGCCATAGAAACGAGCTCGCTTTTGGACTTGGGCGTGGTGCACTCCTACGTGAATGCAAAAACGTGGGCGCAAGTGACGCAGCGTGTTTGTGGCGGCAAATGCAAGGCGCACCTGTATCTGCTGGTGGGTTGCTATCTGTGACCACATTATTCATCTCGTGTGGGATTTCCATCGTCACCCAGCAAAATATTTTGAGCAGGACACTCACGTTCGAAAACTTTCGTAGTTTTGATTTGAAGTATTGAGTACAACAGGGAAGTGTGGAGTGGGAGTGCATCTTGAAAGTCGTGCGCTTTTCACCACCGCGGTCTGGTAGATCCAATGCCTGATCGATTCCTTCGAAATGTACGTCTGCCCCCAGTTTTGTACCACACGTTTTTGAGTTTTACTTTTCACGTCAGAGAGAAAGCTGGACAAAGCGAGAAAGCCCGAACCCTCCTGTCCTCAAAGGAACAGTGCTCATGAGATATCTGTTGCTGCCAAGCCAGGCCCCCACCCGGGTTGGATGCAAGTCATGACCTGGTTGTTAAAATCGTTGTGAAATTACGCCCATTGAGAACCCGTCGTCTTGACACAGAGGTCACTTTTGTGAATTTTAGGAGCTGTTGCTTGTGCAGAAGGTTCGCGCTCTGCTCGCGTTGTGCTCCGGGTCTCGAGAAAAGGAGACGCGACGCGCCGTCGCAGAGGTGGCCACCTTCATCTTCACTCACACACCTGACCCCACCTCTTCAGGCGATGAGGCCCAGAAAGGCGGACACAGCCTGTGGGACGGGAAGGTCAGTGAAATGGTGGAAAAGAGTCGTGCTGAAACCCAGAACGAATGTCCGCGATAACAGCTCACATCAAGGAAAGACCACCCATCAAAGCGATCGTCGGCACTTGGATAGAGAGTTGAACGAGATTTTGTGTCCCTTCAGGCGCATTCGGTTGACGACAGCACGTGGCGGGAAGCTCAGTGGAGCCTGGTGGCGCGGCACCTGCCCCTGCTGCACGTCTACATGGGGACGGACCAGCTGAGGGGCGTGGCCACCCACGCGCTGCACCATCTCTCACTTCCCTCAGCCAGGTGAGGCTTGTCCTCTTGAAGTAGTCAACATTAATTCTGAGACTTCATCGGCAGCACCGGTGAAAAGTGAATTGTCATCAACCGTACGCTGGTTTCTCTGCTCTGGGTTGTGTGGATCTGACTGGACCGCGAAAGGAACTCTGTTGTGGCAGGCAGTCTCGTCCAAAAAGAGAGGATGTGTCACGGTGTTGTCACTCTAAGATGAGACTGAGCCCAGTGAGAGGGGAACTCATTTGGGCCTCGTTTCAATCCCACTGTCCCTGTGCGTATTTCACAGGGGTTCAGCGCTTTTCTCGGTGACGGAGGATCTGATGCGGAGCGTCGGGCATCAGCGCTGGATGGGTGAATCCCTCGTCTTGTCTGTGGTCGGCGCGATCAAGAACCTATTCCGGTGTCAGGGCAAGTGCGTGTCGAAGCTGGTGTCACCAACGTTCCAAGTTGACTGACTTTTCCATGTGTCGTCTGCAATCAAAAAACAAGTTTCCGTTGAGAGTGTGGCATTCGTTCACGATAGATCGTAAGGGTCATCTCCTTGCACACACAGCGTGAAGAAGCAGAAGTCTGCCCGGCGTGTGGTGTTCGATGTGCTGACCGAGCTGGATCGCGTTGCGTGCAGCGAGGACTCCACGTGAGTTACTGGCTGTGTAGCTGCGGCTCCTCGGTGTCTGCAGATCGCCGTTTCGGGCAGTGGAGACACTGAAGCGAATGAACGTTGTGCAAGCGTGTGGACAGATCCTGTCTGTGGGTCCAGGAAGTTGGAGTCCAATCCGGGTGACACAGTTGTCACGTTCAAATCTGCTGTTGCCGGGTGCGAACTCTCTGTGAAATCTGTTGAAAGACGCAAGCTTTTGTTTGACAGCGAGGAGTCGTGCATGCGCGCGCTGCGAAGCATCGGAAGCGAACTGGAATCCATCATGGACCTGCGCAGTGCAGTTCCGGTGCAGCGCTTCTCACGAGACCAGAACGAGACGCTGCTGGTGTACCTGCAGGTGAATAGACAAAGCACTCATGTCTGTTTAGAAACTGCCCTTTGCGAGAACAGAGCTCTTGTGCAAAGTTTGTAGCCCATCGGAAGAGCAGAAACGTACAGTTCGAGCGTAATAGAAGCTGAGCAGACAATTCCAGTTGAGATCAGGGAGTCTGACGTCACTTGTGGGAATTAGAATCGCAAACTGTTTCTGGCGCAAATTTATTTCTTCTGCGGAAACTGTCTCTGATCGCCGGGGTGGTGTTGGTTTCAGGTGTTGAGCAGATGGTGCGCTGTGCGGGAGCTGGATGCGCGACACGGGGGCGTGCTCACCGCCCTGCTGCTTACCGTGCTGTCCACCAACCGCGACTGCGATACAGACGTGTCTCCGGAGGAGATGCTGCAGTGAGTAGCTCCAGTCACTCTGAACTAAACTGTGTCATCAGGAATAATAGATCTGCAACTTGTTATACCATGATGGCCATCTCCGTTGCGTTCGGTGCGGACACATTTCAAGACAGACTTGGTAGTCTGTGTGTTTCCCGGCCTGTTTGTCAAACATCTGGTTGGCATTGCCATTGGTTTCCTCTGTGAAACAGGAGCACGAGTCAGTCAGAGCAGGAGTTGGCTCGTCGGTGCCTGGAGCTGCTGGTGGCTGCGGCGATGCGCGAAGAGAATGCGGCTCAACCCCTGTCGCTGGTCGATCCCAATCGCCTGCTCACGTGGCTCAGTCGCTGCTTCAATGCACTCGTCTTCAAGGTGCGTGTCCTGCGCTTCGCTTCAGGCTTGTGTGTGCGTGTGCGTGAGGTGTGCCGTGCTTGAGCGTTTTCATAAATGGCTGTGAGGCACCCTTTGATGGACACTCTGGTCAGTTTTGTTGGGATTGTTGGGTGGCTGTGGGTCATTGGTGCACTGCTTTCAGCACGCGCAGGGCGTCTCGGAGCTGTTTGCTCAGCTGCTGCAGACGTGGCTCACACGGGCACTCCGAACCACCAACATGGACGCCTTCATAGAAAAGGTGAGCTGTGCAGAGACGGTCAAAAGACTTCTGTTACGCAGACAGTTGAACGAAATTCAAGACACACAGAGAAGGGGTTGGGGTTATCTGGGCTTGTTCTTGCTCCTCTTATCAGGGTTATTCTGTTGCCACGTGTGGAGCAGTTCTTCAACGTCTCTTGCGCATCAATTTGTCGGTGGTCCACACTTCTCTCAGCTTCGTCCTTGTGGTTCAGGTCTGTGAGGGTCTCTGCTCCATCCGCGATGCGCACGGTCCTGACGCGCCTGTCGAGGTGAAGCACGCGGCACTGCTGACGACCGCCGTCACTGTGCACACCCTCTCCAAGGTAAACCGACCGGTTGCAGTCGAAACACAGTCAGACTGCTTTGCAAGGGTTGAATGTTGATTGAGTGAGAACTCTGTGAACAACGAGTGTCTCCGCAGGTTGTCACGGAGCCGTGTGGAGCGGACGGGAGGCGCCGCGCCGAGGAGCACCTGCTGCAGCTGGGCAAGGCGCTCGTGCCCGTCGTGCTGCAGTGTCTCCGCGCCGACGCTCTTGTGATGACGCCCGCCGTGCAGGCGCTCACTGTCTGTACGTGGCGCACCCTGTTGAAGTCCGTGTCGAAACACGTGAAAATTAAGACTCTGGATTTTTGGTTTCTGGTGGTCACTATTTTTGAGGCGCATGCTTGAGCTCATGTGCGCGTGTGTTTACGGGAACTTGTGTTGAACTGCAGGTCTGAGTGATGCGTGTCGGCGAGCCCAGATTGAAGCGTTCTCCACGCACCTACTCAAGCACTCGACGAAAACCTACAAGTGCTGCAAAACAACGCTGGACAAGATTCCACCTGATGGCGATCTGGTGAGAGTCCGTTATCTTCCGCCGGAGCACCGTGTGAAGTTCGTAGTTGGTCTCTTACAAACCGTTTGAATGCGCTGTCCCAGAATGCCAAACCCAATGGACGCATTGACAACAAAAGACGGTGAAAAGATGCTTTTCTATGCGTACACCCCAGGATCTGAGGCAGATATCTGCGTGCGCGTGTTTCATCGGGTGCGCGGCGGAGGCGCGACTAAAGCTGCAGAACCAGCGGCACCTGGTGGAGAAGCTGACGTGGGGGTCGGACCACGACACGCTCACGACCCTGGTAGAAACGAGACGCACACTGATGGCTCGAGGCGATCACGGATCGCGTTTGACTCCTGCTTTGCACAAGGTGAGCTCTGAAACCTTGCTTGGAGAAAAAGGCATAAAACGCTTTCCTGACCTCTTGCTGAGCAAGCTTTCTTTCGTTGTCCTGCTGCGTTTGAGAATACATGTTCACTATTGCAGCTCAGTGCGCAGCCTCCAGACCTCGGCGCCGCGCTGCTGACCGCTGCGGACGGACTGGACGTCGTGGGTCACGTGGACCGGGTCATCTGCGCCGTGGTCCGCGTCGCAGACGACGAGACGTGCAGCGCGTTTCTGCGCGCACTCGTCGAGAACCTGGTGAGGCGGCAGCGTTTCGGATGGCGTGATCAGCAGTAATGCTCCTGCCGTCTTCTGAAGCGACACGCCCGTCTCGCTAAACAAAGGGGCTGATACGTGTGGTGTTGTGTTTCCCACACCGAGGTTTCCATAAATGGTGTGGAATTCAAAACGAAATGTGTTTTGGACAACGTCTGCGGATTTACCACCTGCCACAAGGCACGTTGGGAAGAAGAACAGGAGAATGAGAGGAAATCTACTGGAGCCTGGTTGTCTGTTTTGGTTGGGAATCCGAATTCCTTCTTACCAATGTTTCACGGGCTTTAGTTCGGTTCCTTTGTTGACGAATTCCCTGTCTTTGAGGTGATCTGTTTGTGGTGCATGAGAGTTGACAAGTTGGGTGAATCTGCAGGGGTCAGACGAGAGTCCCGAGATGTGGAGGAACCACGTTGTCGTCTGGTTCCACGTGGCTGCTTCCGTCGTGACACAGGACGCTCAGAGCGACACCAGAAGGCTCGCCGTCACTTCGCACGTTCCGAAGGTGGGACTGAAACTCTGTTTCTTCCAAACTAAATCAGTCTCCGTTGCGGTATTTTGATTTTGAACTGAAAATATTTTCGTTTTCTTGTGTTGCGAACACTGCGTGCACATCGACCTGTGGAAAGATGTCTGACCCCAATTTCTCGCTTTGGGCAGGTTCTGGAGGTGCTGAGCAGCGAGGCGCGGCCAGCGCATCGTGATGGCGACGAGAGCGGAGAGGTGGCGCTGCGTGTGCTGCGCGCCATGCTCACCACCAGGGTGCGTGACGTTCACACCTCATCACACACGCTTCTCGCTCGGCACTGTCCAAGTTATTGCAACAAAGACGTGGTTCTCAGTCTTTCCTGTTCTGCTTCTGTCAAGTTTTTCAGGAAAGTGTTCGGTCTTTTGACACTGGTTTACAGGCTTGTGTCATTGAAGTGAATTTCTCGTGTTCTGTTCCCCAGGGTTTGGTCCGAGCAGAAGACGTCATGTTGTGCAGTGTCCGTGTGTGTGGCGGCTGTTCGCTTGCGAGTGGCCCTCGCATCCGGGATCGGATTGGCAATCTACTGGCCGTTCTGGATGCGCTGTACATGTACCACAAGGATCAAGTGTGGCTCCACATCGGTGCCTTCATGGGCGAAGTCAACCATATCCTTTCCTTCATTGGCTCTTTGTCCGTGCGTGCACTGCGTGTTGCTCAAAAAGGAGTGGGGAATTTTTGTTCGTAGTTACCGCCATTTTGTCAAAGAAGTTTGCGATTTCTCAGTCGGATTGGCATGACAAAGCCATTTGTGAGATTTTGTGGGCTGTTTCCTTGACTGCTGCTCACGCGTCTACGAAGCGGTGGCGCAGGCCGGTCACGGAGAGACGGACGACAAGGACCTCATGCTACTCGCTTATCCCCTGGCAACGTACGTCTCACACCTTCAGACTTTGCTTGTCGATAAGGGGCACGGTACACCACCTTCACTTGTTGCGCCCAGAACCTGGCCATCAGTTTGGCTTGGGGCGTGGAGACTTTGCTATTTGGTCTGCATGGAGTGAACCCAGTACTTCTATTCCGGAGGACAAACTCTCTCTTGTCTCAAACTCACCAAAGCCTCTTGTGAGTTGCAGGTTGGCGAGTCGGGTGGCGCGGCAGAAGCGGGACGTCGCTCGCCTCGCGCCTTACTTCATCGCCAACCAGGTGCACGCGCTGTCGCTCGTGCAGCTCCCTCCCCAACTCAAGGTAGAGTGCCAACGCCTTTGTTGTACCAAAGGAGCTGGTCGGATTCATCATGCTGACTCAAATGCTGCGATGGATTGGGTGCAATTGCTCACGGGACGAATTTTGAATTGTCTGCGTGTCAGATTGGGGGGGGGGGAAGGATTCGTCTGTGCATCTTTTTCTTCGTGGACCAAAGATAAAATGAACATTTTTCGGGTTTCTCTGGTCAAAACTGGCGCTCATGTCGTGTTTCAGAAGTTGCTGTACGACGTGACACGTGACTTGCTGTCGACGTGCGACTCGCACGCCACGTCGCTCGTGGAGACCGGACTGCAGCCCGTCGACCTGCAGGTGCTGAGGCGGATCCGCTCCGACAAGTAGCTCCCCACGGAACGCCGTAAATGAGAGGACAAACCCGCCCACGACGAAGCGCGAGTTGCCGTCAATCAACAGTCAAGACCTGCAGTTTTTGGGATCCAGGAATGCGTCGGACTTGAGAGGCTGGGACAGTCATCCCAAGCCGTGCAGTCGCCGGACTACTGACAAGGCTTCACCGAGGAATACGTGCTGCTTGTTGCACCTGCAACTGGTGTCGTGTGACACTGGCAAAACGTTGCATCAACAGTGGGAAAGACTGGAACTGTTCAGAATGACAGGTCTGCTCCGAGTTGTGACGCTCACCACGTTTGGATAGGACTCACCGAGCAGCAGACACCTGCGCTTGAACTTGGGTCACTGCACTTCAGCAGCGGCGTGCAGGCACGGGCGATGGCTGGGTGAGTGATCGTCCTGTATGTCAGTCTGTCTGACACCTTGATTGAAAGAGAAACGTCCATTGAATTGGTCTTCAGCCCACGTGTTTTGACAATTTTGTTGACCGCACAACAACATGCCATTGTGGTCAGAGGGTCCCCTGTGACGAGGAAAGCGAGCATCTGTCAAGGCAGGAACAGACTCTGTCCCCCGCATGTATCCCGTTTCTCTTCGATGTCAAGGTGTAATCCTGAAGGTTGATGACCATTCGGTTTGGTGATTTGGAGAAAACGCGGAATGTGCAGCAAGACGATTTGTTGTTGGGAGTCCACGAAATTTGATCAGCAAGGGGGAAGTGTTGGAAGAAGCGATGTACTCGGCGTAACAGTGAAGTTTCGCTCTGGTCGAGCAAAACGGGAAGTATGCACTTGTCAGCTGAAGACACTCGGTGCACGGAAGGACTGCTGCGCAATCTCGAGTGCCAATCCGGTGTGCAGGTTTTGGTCATCAAGCTGTTCAAATTGCAAACACCGGAGTATCAATTTGGTAAAAAGTACAAGCGTTTATTGAGAGCTGTGTGTGCAATCATTCTTCACAACAGACACCAAAAGAGAAAGCGTAATACAACTATGAATTGTTGACAGAAGAAGACTTCTCATCCTTTTTTCGGATGTTTGAGGATGTTGTAGTTGCCGTCGTAGCACTGCGCTCCGCTCTCGACCGTGTTGGAGACGGTGCAGAACACCTTGCCGGGCGGGCAGTGGCCGCACGGATCCTCTGCAACCAATGCGTGTGAAATTAAACTTGGTCTCAACCTTCTTTGGGCCAGGTTTGAACCCACGCACACGAGTTGTCACAAAAAAGTGCTCAGTCCGGAGTGATCTCACTCATCACAGATTTGGGATGGAAGCAACAGGATTGGAAGGGTTTCGCCTGAAGAAACTTGTCAGCTCAAACAAATTTCCCGTCCACCTCTCTGAAAGAAAAATCGAGCAGGGCCCCACCCTTGGCAATTTTTCGAACAAATGTTCTTGTTCTTGTTCGTTAATTTTATGGCGGCTGCTTTGGGCAACTTGAGCGGACGAGCGCGGCCGCGTTATGGTTGCTGACACTTACCGACATCGCACAAGATTCCGCCCCAGCCCTTCTTGCATTTGCAGACGTGGTCCTTTTGCATGTGCTTGAGCGAGTTGCTCTCCACGCACTTTCCTCCGTTCAGACAGTCGCAATCTGAAACACACGCATCCAGACCGTGATCAATCTGACCATGCTTTGAGGTAAGGTTGCTGACAACGGTTTGGATTTGCTCCTTTGTTTTGAAATGCGAATTTTGGGTTGTAGACATGAAGTCTGGCAGAGTTTTGGTTGAGGCGTAAATTTTACTGGTTTCGCTGAGTCCATGGAGCCGACTGAGCGGAAGAGTGTGTACGCTGTTTCTGCCAGTCACTGATTCATATTGCACGGCAAGACTTGTGCTAGTTTTATTGAAAACAAGACGGGCTGGCGGTGTTTTCCAGAATGGACCCAGGTTTGAACATCAAGGCCGCACTTTCCCATCACTGTTGATTCCTTTCGTTTGTTTTTCTTTGCATGCTGAAAGCGGACTGACTTACCTTTCTTCTGCCTTGTCTTCTCAAGGTTGTGGTGCTCGTGGTCGTTGCGTTTCTGTTTCTGTATCTCGACTGAACCTCTCTTGCCGTGCTCGTCGTTATGTCTCTCATCCCGTTCTGCACTTTCTCTCTCAACAACTTCTGCGCTGTGTGTCTCACGAGATTCTGTGTCTCTCTCATTAATTTCTACGCTGTGTGTCTCACGAGATTCTGTGTCTCTCTCATTAATTTCTACGCTGTGTGTCTCACCAGATTCTGTGTCTCTCTCAACAACTTCTACGCTGTGTGTCTCACCAGATTCTGTGTCTCTTTCAACAACTTCTACGCTGTGTGTCTCACCAGATTCTGTGTCTCTTTTAACAACTTCTATGCTGTGTGTCTCACCAGATTCTGTGTCTCT
>JAAUXT010107710.1_pt1 | contig 15188 bp, 4 predicted proteins | sample 7278171 | NCBI WGS metagenome assembly JAAUXT01 (sample SAMN14350112, study PRJNA611818) | marine sediment metagenome | isolation source: surface marine sediment (1.8m) | place: French Polynesia: Moorea | collected 2018-08 | reverse complement strand
TATGACATATATTTAACTCATCCTCACACACTATTCTGGATGCAACTCACCCCTCAACGGGGATTCGTTCCATCCAGAATAGTGTGTTCGGATTCATTCAATATATGTTACAGATCTGTGGCAGTCTCCCAAGCCCACAGTGCGTGAAAAATGTGGCACAGTTGCAGACTGAAAAAGAAATAGAAGGTTGGGGAGTGCACAGTTGTTTCTTGCGCTTTTACCAAGCAGGATGTGAACGTGAACCCCGCGTCATACACCGCTCTGGGTGTGTGACCCAAACACAAAACCGTTGAAGATCAGCGCGATCGCTCTCAGTCTCCCCTACCTGAGGATTGAAGGGCTCAATCCTCACCTGATACGATAGCTTTGATGTCGTATTGTTAACCATTAGAAACGACGCACAGTCTTGTTTTCCAATCGATAGAAACTCTCGGAGCTGAAAGTTTCTCTGTTCAAGCTGGGTTTGTCTGCATGTGGTCGTACACGTCTTTGAAATCGTGAATTCTTTCTTAGGAGTTTTGTCAGAAAATGTTTTGGATTCGGCTTGGATTTCTCGTCCAGAACCTTTGTCGATCTATCCACAAAGTCTTTCTGAGAAGGCAACAGGTCCATTTCTTTTCTGAACTCTTCTTCAGGAGAAGAATCCAATCAGGGTGGTGTTTTGAGTCTGCAATACACGGACACACCGAGGTCGAGAAACGTTTGGACAGCCTTCATTCCATTCGCACGCAGCTTCAGCCATTCCACCTGAACCTTCAACTTCGCATCGTGTGCCTCCGTCGCTTCTTTGACACAAGCCCCGTAACATTGGATGCCCGTTTTCTGTGGCTGTGAATCAGCTTATTTCTTGTCGTACGAGCCTGATTCTCTTCTTGTAGATGAACTTGTTGGTTGTGCCCAAAGTGAACACGCGATTAGTTTGTCGCTGCACGTGGCCATCAAACCTCAAACATATCCGATTGCCCTCATTTGGCATCCGCGCAGTAATGCGAGCCCCAGGCTCCGGCGACTGTCGTTCTCGTCGATTGTTCAGGACCCGGGTGAATAGCCAGACCGTCCGTGCTGAGCAGCGCCTGTTTCTTTCCGCGATGGCAGTGCCATTGCAACAGTTTGTGCACAGCAGACTGCTCGTACGAGTATAGATCATGGACAATGTTTCAGAAAGGGACAGGAAAAACGAGACAAACTTCATAGACTCAACAGTGGTCAGCGCTGAAACTTGGTCGTTCTGCATGCTCGGACAGGGAACAACAAACAACAAACTACAGGCACCAAAAGTTTGACTTCCAGGTTGACACACCCTTCGCACGTTTTATATCAGGCCAAATACAAGAGGACTCCCAATTGGCAATGAAACATTAAAACTGCTTCTTGAGGCACTTTCTCCCGGCGCGCGCAGCTTCGGTGAGAGGGAGTCGGCGGTGAGGTGGTCGCGTCTCTGTGACTCGGGATCGATACGCCGCTCGGAGAGGAGCGACTCACCGCGCGCCTCCGTCCCAATGCACGGACAACGCTCAACAGCGCAAACTCTCACCTTCGTCTTCGTTGAACCGCGTTCGGGACACTTTGGAACATCTTTTTTCGCGAGCACGTCTTGAAAGAATTGTGCGGCTGCATGATTTTGTGGCTGGGTGTGGAAGTTGTGGAAAGTGGAATCAGAAGAGACACGAGATGGTCTCGACTCTGATGCGAGGATAACTTCGTGCGACACTGGAGGCCAATTGCACCGAGGTGCCCCGCGATGTGAGCACAATTTCTCTGGGATTATGGAAGCTGCTCTGCCTTTATCGCCGTGCTTCAGATGTTGACAAAGAGATTTTGAACGGCGACAAACTGAAAATTTCAGGCATTTATGCCAAATACATTTTTCAGTGTAGTTTGCAGAATGATAGGAGATCGCTGTTGAAACTGGTCCACGAAGAAAGCGACTTCTCAGTTTGAGAGACAACATTCTAGCAACGCACAAGAACGTTCCCAGCGGTTCGTGGAACATCCTCTAAAACCACAGCAAAAGAACATCCACGCGAGAACAAGACGAGTTGAACCAATGCAGAGAGGATTGCACGGTTCAAATGCCTTTCATTTCTGTCGGGCTGTGGCGGTGCTGACGGCCGGACTTCTGTGAGGATTTAGAAGCAGTTTCCTTCAATTGGAGTTCCATTCCGGGAGAAATTTCCGCCTCGAGGATTGACAAGCCAGTTTAGTAGATCTCATTTTCTGGTTTGAGGCGGCGGAGTTGCGTGATTGTGAGACAGGGGAAAATTGACGGCTTTGCCAAGAAGGTAAGCAGTGGGTCATTCACTTGGCGCGACTTTTTAATAACGGAGCATGCGCAAGGAGACTGATCAATCTTGAGCGCTGGTTGTGGTCTTTTTTCGTTTGCCATGCGTGTGGCCTTTTTTGCCCAGGAAGACGTTCAGCTGAAGCACCGCACAAAAACCAACGTCACACGAAACAGCTGAAGTGTTACCTTCCGAGTTACAAGGCAACAACACAGAGAGCTTTGCTCAAGAATCAAACACTTCAACTGTGATTTCCGTGTCCAACAAAAGCAGAATGTTGAAGGAGATTCTGAACTGAACGGGCTGGAGAGTGACGTGTGTTGTTGGTGAGGGGCATGAAGAACCGGAGGCAATTGGTTGGGAACAAACTCAACAGTGCTTGTCCTTCTCAAGAGAAATCAGCTTCTTGCGTCACTTCCCAATGTAGTTGATTCTCAAACAGGGACCACGAGACTCTTCTCCCGCAAAACACAGGAGAAGCAAATGGGAGCTCACCGCAGCAGCGTCGTTTGCTTGTGTACGAGCCTTTCATGAACCATCAAGAAACGCGATTGCGTGCGGTTTTTCTCGCAGCCGTTCTGCCCTTGCAATTGGTGCTTTTGTTACCTCCTTGGTTTTGTTTCTCCTGTTTTGTTTGCAAGATATGCGTTTGGTTGAAGAAACTGCCGCTTTTGGAGCATTTCAATATCCAACTGGATCAAGCCACATTTCGTTGTAGGTTCTGACTGGCTTACAGAATACCCGCCATCCGATCATATCAACACTCTCAGATTTGCGACGCTTCTTCCCCCATTTCAACGCCTCGCGCAATCAAGAAACTCGTGAATCCCAACGACAAAAGCCAAAACACACCGCACACAATTTGAAAATGAAAATTTCCTAAAACTCGCGTCAGGTGCGTCAAACAGACGCTGAAACGCCTGGAACGATAAGATTACGGAGAGAGTGCAAAGCTTCATGTCCAGGACGTTGTCCCCTTTAAGCCGGGACATTTATCAGGATCGTTTCTTCCTGCGCGTCTCCAGCTTAAGCCGTGTCTCGCGGCAAGCTGCAGTGTGAAGAAAGAGTGTTTCAGAGTTCAGACGCCACACATCTTGAAGCCACGTTCTGTCTGCAGGGTAGACAATTGTTCTCTGCAAAGCAAGGATCGTTTGGAACTGGAAACCGAGTTGATATTCTTGAAGGCAAGCAGTTTCAGTGGACGCGATTCTTACCACGCAGTGCTGCAGTCCAGACAGATGATTGATTCCTCGGTATTTTTCAGTTCAGCTCAGAAATGCTGTCCGACTTAGTCAAATGTGATGCGTCAACGGCAAAGACAGTGCCATGGACGCTGTGCCGATCTCAATCCTGACAATATTTCTGGCCTGGTGGATCTGACATTTCGAGTGGAATGCCTTGCAAACTTCGATGGTTTGGTGGAAAGACGCTCATTGAGCGTGTTCAACCCACCACAAGTCCACTTCAGTTTCACAGGACTGAGCGGGGCAGAATACTTCCCTCTTGCAGCTGTGTACACTGGGAAATCTGACTGCGTGGATCACTGCGTTGCGTGTGCATCTCGGTCCAACTGCAGGCAAATTGTAACTCCCTGGCTGCGGCCAGTGCAGCGTGCACAAAGCTGCCCTTGAGGTTTCTGTTTGAAAGGAAGGGGGGATTTACCAGCTCCCATCCATGGATTTGTAGCGGGATTCTGTCTGGCCACGAAGGTGGAACGGAGACGAGGATCATCTCCAACCCTCGTGATGCAACGTCAACAAAAATAGACAGAACTCACACATTCTTATAAAAACTTACATACCCCAACATTTTTCTCATTTTGATTTTTGCAGGAAGGTGTGTGTCGAGATCGTCTGACGACCAGAATGAAGCCCTCGGGGCGGCTGAAACTGGGCGTGACCAGAAGTGTGGGCGGAAGTGTGGGCGGCGTCCTCAGTGCCGCCCTTCACGTCTGGCTCTTCTTCCTCTCTCTCAGCCTCACAGCAGGTAAATCTCTCGTCAGTTTTCAAGTACTTTACACTGCACACCTTGAGTTCAGAGCCCAACTGTCCGACTCCCGAATAGTTCGCCCTGAGATTGACTCTTGAGAAACGTAACATCCTTCAACCTGAAGTGAACTTTTTGTTCCTGAGCCTGAAGTCTGTCACGACTGAATGAAAAGTATAAGGTCACGATAAGTGGATGAATATCCTCATTGTCGTGATGAATGAAGTGTCAAATTTGCAATTATTTAATGCAATGTTCTCAAATTGCGCCTTTTCCGCTGCGCGTGGGTTACATTGTCAAAGATTCTTGCCTTCCTTGGATGAATTTCTCGCCGTTTTCAACTGTCGTTGGTCCAGTTATCTCCTCCGAAGGCGCAAAATAAAACATTTGACGAACAAGTTCCAATGCCAAGCGTTCTTGCAGTGTGGTGAAATGACATTTCAGGTTTGAAATACAGCACGACACGACGAAAGTCCAAACATCCGCTGAAGGTCTACGTCGTTGAAGTAAGTTGAATGGAACTCGAGACGTGGAGTTTGTTTCTCTTTGTCGTTTCCTGACTTGTTTTTGGTTTGGTTCTTGGAACCAAGAATCTCAGACTTCACTTCAATGTTGGTTGAAAAATGCACAAATTTGTGAGGCCATATCTACAACACGGAATCGCCGCCGGTGGAAGCACTCAGCGCCCTCTGTGTTGCAGCTGGAGCCGTACGTGATGGCCGTGCCGCAGTACGACCGCCACGGCAACGTGCTCAACACGACGCGCCCCGTCTACCAGGGCTACATGGTGGACCTGATCCGGGAGCTGGCGCGCGTCGCCGGCTTCAAGTACACCCTGAAGCGAGAACCCGAGAACAAGTACGGACACCGCACGACGACCGGCTGGGACGGAATCATAGGCGCCGTCATGCAGAAGGTGAGGAAGGGACGAGAGCACACTTGTTTTTCTTCTTCCGTTCAGTCGTCGGGGTTCTTGTGTCACAGACCTACGCACGGACGGGTTCTGCAGATGAATGTTCCGGGCCAGACTTGATCCATTTCGAGTTCACTCAACCTGTCCCTCCTTCTTTGGTGACGACGCACAGCGTTCGGTTGAGACCAAACTCAAGCTCAAAAGAAACTCTGGCACACTTGCAAATTGTCCTTCAACGGTTGAGGTGGTCGGTTCAGACCCATGGGAACTCATTTTCTCCTGCTTGCAAGCATGACAGTTGATCCTCTGAGCGTGTGTTTTTCGTGTAGCAACTTGTTGTCTCTGGGCACCTGTAAGTTTACGTCACCTTCTGCCAGAGAGGAAAACATTCGTGGTCATCCCAGAGTCCCAAGGTGCATCGAGAATATCTAACAAGTACGGACAGCCACACCGAAGACCGCGGTTGTCATATTAGGCAGAGCCGGAGGAGCGCTCGACCCGACCCACATCGGTCGCCCCCACAGGACAGTATCCCACGCACAGAGGTCTCAACCCTGCAGCCTTACTTAACCTTGTCCCAAAACGCTTCAAAGCGCGCACGGCAGTTTTTGCAGCGGATATCTTGCACCTGAAAACAGCCCTGAGTCTCTGGATTGATGGAGTCATTGCACGCAACGCTGTGTTGTTGACACTGTGAAGAAGGTGCAATTCAGAACCTGGTTTCATTTCTCCAATCATGCGCCTTGGCGGACATCATCGCCACATTAGTGCACCGCTGGGTCCTTTGCCTCAATTTCTTTCAGTCTTGACGTCAAACAACAAATTGACATGCAATGTGAGGTGCCTTTGCAACTTCAATTTTGCGCAGGACAACAAACATCTGTTCCAAAACTTGGATCCATTCCGGAAGTTGCACCACAAGGCATGACGCAGCTCTGCGATGTGCGAACGGTGCCAGTGCGCTCCACCTGTGTCCTCTCGCTACGCACAAAGAAAATGTAGCACTCTACCCGTCTGCGGTCATTCTCCAAGTCTTCTCCAACGTCAATTATTGTGGCCGTCTGGGTGAGAGCGTTTTCACAGGGCATGATTAAAGGTTGTACAGTCCAAAGAGTCATGTTCCGTCGCCGAAGAACTTGCCAACAACCCAGAGACAACTTTTCCGTGTGGGAGTACGTAGAGACCGACATGCCTCCACATGGCAACGACGTCGAATCTCAAGGACGAGAAGTCTTGATTGTAGTTTCTGCATCAGCTGTTTGCTGTGCCTGGACGTGCGAAGCACCTGTTTGCAAATCAATGATCTTTGCTCTGGCGTCACAGAAACCCGTTGTAAGATCTATCGCATTCCCGGCACACACCCACAGCAGGCTTGAGCGAGAATAAGCGCCAAATGAGTTCACCAGACATGATGGATGCTTCAACGCTGGCACGAGTTGAAAGACAAGTGTGAAAACTCCTCCTGGGCTCGCTGTCGCAATTACTGTCGTCAGAGGTTCGTGCAGCTATTCCCTCCCATTGTGCTTCTTACGGGACGAGTTACTTTCGTCGTCTCTTGAAGCTGAGTGATCGTACAGAACGTAGAATCTTCAAAACAAACTCGTACCAACAAAGAACTGGGCTGAGAAACTTTTCAGTTCCCTGTGGTTTGATGGTTCCGTTTTGGTCTTTTGTCTTTATTTTGAAGACCACAGACGCCTGAACATCTGTTCTTCGCCCTTGCGTTACGTTCTGTTGTGTTCGATGGTCTGTGAAGAGACTGAGGCATTCTCCACACAGCTCGAATGTTGTTCGGCTTCGAGACGAAGTGTTCTGAAGGAGACTCGGTGTTTCCAGCAGCTGGGCTGATGACCCTCAAGCAGCTCGTGAGGGCAATGAAGTCTCATGAATTCTCAACAGCTACTGGAGCACACTACTCGTACACGCCAAACACCGCCTGAACTACTTGATTTGGGTATCGAGAGGAAGCCTGCTGAACCGGGATTTGTCCAAAGCCTTTGTTAATTTGACGATGGATGTCCGTGGGCGTCCCGTTCGTCTGCAGCAGTCGTCGAAGCCTACGTGGGCAGCGCAAATCTTTTGGATACAAACATAGGAAACAATTCTTGTGATCAGAGGGAAGGAATGTTTCGACGTGACCTGCCCTCCATTCACGGCCCAGCTACTCATACAAATCCAAGGTGGATCAAGGCTGTGCGCAACTCAGTCATGCGCGATCTCAGGGTCAGTCTGTTACCTGGTCCACGGAGTCCAGCCCAACTCGCATTTGGTGTGAAGCTTGACCCGAGACGGGAACGCCGATGCGCGCAGTCTCACAGTGCGCGGCTACACAGTTTCACACTCTGATTTGTTCCGCTCGGAGCTGTCCTGAGGCGCGGCGAAGACGCCTTGACTGATGGCGCCTCCACTCACTTAGTAACCAGGGAAGGGGAGGAGGCGCCGCAATCTCGCTGCAGCGGGTCCTCGTTGTGAGATAAAGTTCCACGTCGCCACAGCGAAGAAATGACCCGCAATGGTCAGATGGTCAGTGCACCACGCATTCGTTGCGTGAACTCTGGCGACTGTCGTTCGCCTTCAGCTCAGGGCACGTGTGCAGTGGGTGCGCAGGAAGGGGTCCTGAGTCAAGCCGTCACGTTGACTTGTTCAAAGAGGGCTGGACTCAATTCTTTTGACTTCAGCAGCTCACGAAGAACGAGAAATCGATAAAAATTCTGGACTTTTGGTCAAATTGGGTTGAACTGTAGAAACACCTCGTGGACGAAAGGTTTCCCTGTTGAGCGTTCCATCACGTGAGCCGCTGGCAATCCGTGTTGAGTTTGTCGAAGACGCGCACATCTTATTCCTGCTCAAACCTTCCACGGGATTCAGTTGTCACCGTGCGCACCAGACCTCTTCTTTTTCGCGTTCGCAACAGGGAACACGTCTATCTCAAATGTTTTCCAAAGGAAAAAGATTTGTCTGAAGCCGCAGCACAGAAATGAGTTTGCGCAGAGAACCTTCGAGTGTTTCAGCGGGTCTCCGCTGCGCTTCGGGGTGGGTTAAACCTATTGAACCTTTGATTATAAGAACAGGCCGAGGCAGAGATGGAGTGATCCCGCGGTGGAGAGGACACCGCGGTCCGGGGAAACACCGAACAAAGGGGGAAGCAACACGCACAAGGAAGGAATTGAACAACTTTGGCGTGCACAACGGGATGAGCTGGGAGTGCGTCGGGTGCCTGGGGTGTTCCTCATTGATTGGGAATTGTCATTCATTCTTTTGTCTTCGGAGCATTCCTGCAAATCCTTCCGGAAGGAATACGTCTGTCTAATCACGCAAAACAAGAGGAGAATATGCCTTCTCACAACAAAATTTCAACCATGCAAACCTGACACTTGTGTTTGGGAGACAATTTAATTGTGCAGTCACACCAGAAACAAGACAGCACCGTGTACCTGGACACCAGCCGCACAACAAAGCCTGCTTCAGGGAGGCTAGAGGAAGGCTTACCGAGAATGACCAGCATGAAGCAAAGACCGCATGTCCTATCTGCCGGCTTCGGTCCATGATTGGGACGAGGGGCTCAGATATCAGGACAATTGATCACAGTTCATCAAGGCAGTGCCAATCCCTCCATCACCAACCATATATTTACTGGACCGGGGTGAATACCAATGCAGGTTCAAAGCGAACACTCTAAGGATACTGGAGACTCGCAACCTGAGGACTTGACGTCGTGCACATAGATCTTTCTTGTTAATTCGCTTTTGATCTCAGGGACTTCATTTCAAACGACCCTTTTGATTGGACCGTAGATCATGCAAAGTGCAGCACCGGAGTCTTGATCGAAAACAAGTTTTCCTGTAGATGTGTGTGGTGTGGTCGGGAAAGAATCCGCATGCAGCCAAAGTGTATGCAAGCTTCAAGTCGGAGAATTTTGCCTCATGAATTCCGCGATCCCTATCACTGCCAAAATCAGTCTGCGATCTTTGTCGACAGCTTGCGAGCTGAGTCAGACAGCATGAATTCCGGGCAGGCGTTTTTGTGGGAATGACGTGTGGCTGCTCCGGAGCTCCCATTCACGTTCCGGCAAATCTGGGAGCTTTTCCTTCCGATCGATGGCGTATCAATTGCATTTCCATCACTGCAAATGCGACCATTTATAATTCATAACCACGCTTCCGCAGTCACGGCGCTCGGCTCAGGTCCTCCTCTGACGTTCGTTGTTTGTTGTTTTACACATCATGTTTCCTTGAGTCCCACCGCATGATCAGACATGTCAGTCACCAGTGGAAAGAGTCATTGTGAAATGGACGCCTCTGTTTCCAGAAGTACATACGTTTTGAAACAGATTTATGTGGCCTGAGTCCGGCTCAAAGAGCCGTTCTCTCCACAGACCGTAACACGGACCTAATGCAGAATGGATGTTGTTTTGCAGAAAGCGGACATCGGCGCGGCGCCCCTGTTCGTGACGGAGCACCGTCAGAAGGTGGTCGCCTTCACCGAGCCGTTCCTGCACGTGAGCGCCACGCTGCTGCTGCGCAAACCGCCGCAGGGCCAGACGCTGCACATCCGGTCCGTGTCGGACCTCGTCCGCCAGTCGGAGATTCAGTTCGGCACGCTCAACACAGGCCTCATCCTCTACTCGTTCCGCAACTCCAACGAGACGCTCTACAAGGTCATGTATCGCAAGATGACGCGCTTCAAGCCGTCCGCGCTGACCGAGACCAACGAAGAAGGGATCAACCGGGTCCGCACGGAGAAGTACGCCTTCGTCATCCCCAGCACGATTGGGGACTACATATCAAAGCAGAAGCCCTGTGATCTCATGATTGTGGACAATTTCCTCATGAACAGGGGCTTCGCACTCGCGCTGCACAAAAACTCGCCGTTACTCAAAGACCTGAACGAGGCCATGTCGCAGCTGCGTGCCTCAGGATTTCTCGACAGGCTCTACGACAAGTGGTGGACTCAGCACAGCGAGTGTAACGGGATTAAGACCTCCAAGGTGTTTTCTCCCAACCGACACGGTGGGGACTGTCGCGTCTGCAGCAGTGTGTTCTGGTTGTACACCCTTCTGGGACTCTCCGCTTACTTCCTCTTCGAGCATTGATACTCCGCTTTTCCTGAAGCTGTGATACGCACTGAAACCACCGTCTCTCTCCTCGTGTTTGTCTCACGTCAGGTTTGGCACGTCGTGTGAATTCTGAAGACTGACATTGTTGCGTCGTATCCTCATGGTTTTACGCATTCAGATTGTTTTGTCTCCGAACTTTTTTGCCCGTCGTCAGTTGTTTGAGTATGCTCGTACTTCAGTGATGAATGTGTACAAGAGCCAGGGAAGGGCTTGTTTCGCTTCTTCTGAAGTTGAACTGCCATTGACGTCCTGCCTCGAACGTTTTGCTGTTGATTCACCCACAGAATACCGGTAGGTCTGTGTTTTGGTGGTCTTTGCACCAAAGGAACGTCGGACATGCGGTAAAGTGCCCAGCGAACATGCATACAGAAAGGAGAGGTAAGAAACAAATGTTTCCTGTTGGTGTCCTGTTCCTCCTGCGCTCAAATGAGTGATCCGTTCCCAATTGCTATTCCCATGTTGGGATCAAGTTGTGATTGCTGCATTTAAGCAACACAGCTGTGGGAATTTCCGCTTTCGGAGGCTAGTGTCGCCACACGAGACCTGCACAAATCGTGCTCTGTCCGAATCTTTCCTTCAAATAGCACAAACTGCAAACAGCAAATGTTTTGAACTCTTTTCGGACAAAGAAAAGCAACCTTTAGTTTTTTGGAGGCACTTCCTTTGAGCGTCTGCGTTCTACAACTCTGCGATCACAAAACCTCACGTGTGTACTCGCACCGCATAGACAAGGGTTCCACCTGACAAAAAGGATTCCTGTTTAATCACATTTCTTTCATTGACAAAAGGTCTCGAAAAGTCATTGTGTGATTTCACAGGAACCATTTTCCATTTTTATACAGTGCTAAAACCCCGTCAAGATTGAGGAGTGAGGACCAATCTCGAGAACCAGGGTCTGTTTCACTCCATTCGTTTGGCTCGTTGGTCTGTTGAGGCAAAATGAAAAAAAAACGTTTCTCAATGTTTTTATTGAGAATTGACAGAGCGAGAGGTTGACACTGAAGGCGTTTGATGAAGACGAATCTCTGTGTGGCGTTCTTGTGACAAGTGCTGTAAGTTTCAATAAATGATGCTGTCAAATTTTATACAAATGATGTGTGTTCATCGCGTTCGTTACTTCAAAAATATGTTTGTAGGTACAATTCACAGTGGGTCTGAAAAGGGGATGCAGTACTCTGAGCCCGTTGATTGCAACCCCTGTAAGCTGTGGAGAGGAAAGATCAGCAACAGTTTTGTCTTCGTGCACTTTCTCTGGCTCCTTCCCATTGACATCCTTTGGTGTTCCTTTTCGCCGCAACCCGACGCGCATGCAAGCACGTACAACTCTTCGTGGTGATGGGGGTGCACATGTGGATACGTGAACTCAGATCCAAATCTGAGCGGGAGCTGAGTATATTTTTTTTTTTGCTCGCGCCTGTTTTAATTATAATCCTCAACAAAACACTAAATTGGAATTGGAGAACACGCACCGATTCAAAACGTTGTGAACGATTCTCGCAAACAACCGGAGAGATTAGTGCAGACGGCATTTCCTTCAGCATCTTTAGTGTGCGCGCGCCAGGATTCCAGAACGCATTGTTTATATTTCAGAACATGGGTGCAGCGCATCCATTATGTTGCAACGCAGTGAAAATCCAGCTCACAGAAATCCGATCTTGGAATCCATGATGGATCACGGATATAGATCTTCCGGCCCTGTGAAGGCTTCTTGTTGCAAAAGCATCACTTAAGCGGTAACACTGCGTGGTTCTGTGACCACGACATTGGCTCCTGGAAGCACTACTCCAAAATACACAGGAAAATATGAATCAAGCTCATTGACGCCAACAAAACACCTGAAACAACCACCGAGAAGGTACCGACTCAGGGTCTGGCCCCTGGCAACAAACTGCCGTGTGTTGAAAGCTTTTGTCCACGCAATCTGTTGTGAGCTGGACCCCAGGCGCGTTACCCACACGAAGCCACCTGCCACCGCTATCCTGCCATCCACTCCCAAATTTGCGTTCTGTCAGGCGAAAACTTTCAATTTCTCGTGCCAAAATTTGTCCAAGTTGGAATTGGGCTGCCTGGGTCTCAGAAGCTGTTTCACCAAAATTGGGATTCATCCTTGCAGTTACTTTGAGCTTCTCGACGCCAGTTGAGCCGATTTTGGTCGGACCAGTTTCACAGTGCAATGCTCTGTGTGACATATTTCACTTCCAGGCAGCTTTGCTTCTTCGTTCGAAACAATGCCAAACTGTGTGTCTTTGTTCGGATTCAACTTGAAGCATGGGTCTGATTCCAAAGAGTGCGATGTCGCGCGCGCGGCTCACCTGGTTTGGACACACTTCAGCTCTTTCATAGCTGTTTCGACTGAGCGCACTCTTGCCCTTCGCAAAACAGGAGCTGTGCTCCAGCTCCCTGAGAGCTGTGTCCCAAGCACAAATCTGAAGGAACAGCAAAATCATCCTCGATCAGTCATTCAGATCTTCAGGTCTGGTGCACCAGGATAGAACGATAGAGCGATAGAATGCCTCGAGAACAAAGTGAGCACTTCAGACGTTGAAACCATTCAAACGGAGCGAACCAAGGGTTTTCAACATCGCACAGGGCGCTTGATGGAAGGAGTCCCAGGGCGCTGGCGTTTTGATGTATGATAAAGAATAGGCGCGGAGCGTGACCTCATCAAAACCCCCGTCACATCCCTGACACCGTATACAACAAGCGTGATGAATGGTTTGCGTTATGGCGAGATGTATTCTGTTGGTCCGCCAACAGAAATGAGTTCCGTTTTGCTGCTGTCTCTGTTCAATCTCAAGTCGCCCGTCCCGGCTCTTCAACTCGTGTGACCCACTTCTGAGAAAATAACGCCGGCGGTTCCGCGTCGTTCCGCCCATCTCGGCGTGACGCTTCTCGCGCACACGACTTCCGCGCTGGTGCGACAGGATGGGATGATTTGTTTCCAAATTTGGTCCGTTGTTGTGACACACAAAGACGAAGAGTCAAGTGGGTCCGTGCGCAAAAAGTCTTCGGGAAAAACGAAAACGCTTACATACGCACGCGTACTTCCACGTGTGTGTGGTGAAAGCTTGCGTCATCTTACAAGCTCGTAATGTTGACTTCACATCAGGAAAGCATAAGTCAAGAATGGAGGGAAGGAAGCAATTTGGGAGAAATCAATAATCGATCGTGTATCCACCGCCCCGTCGTGTGGACGGCCCTGCAACGCTCCGACTCCTCTGTGAATAACGCAGTCAGGTTGGGAAGGAGGCTTCCAAGAATTCCGTTTGAAGCGAAAGGCATCTTTGACACAAGGAGGAAGAATCCAGCAAATTTGTTGTTGCCTGTGCAAGAGCCCAAAGTACCTGAATGCCTCTTTGAATTTTGCGCCACCACAAAACAATATCCTCGGATGCCCTGTTTGGTGATCCTCAAGTGGCGATTATCAGTTGTCACGTACCATATTCAGAGCTGATACTCCACACGTGTGTTGACACCGGTTGCTTTTGGTAACCACTTGCGACATTTGATCTCTTGGCGATAAATGTTTGCGTTGTACTACCGTGTTCAGAAGGATTGTCGATTTGTGATCAGTGCACTGAATTTTTCGCAAGCGGTCGACATTTTTTTTGCTTGTCAGTGAAGAAAAACATTGGACAAAGGTCTCGAAGTTGCTGGGGAAACGTGCATTCATAACAGGAGGAAAGACTCACAGGTGTGCATTTGTGGCGACAAATCAAGGTTCGTTTGTGGGCTTTTCGTTTTTCTGGGAAGAAAAGAATGTTGGCTCGTCCTCTTCCCGTCCGATTGCCGAGAGCTCTCTGGACCATATTTGCAAGACTCAAACCCGAATCCAGCAAGATACAGGTTTCCCCTGAGTGGAGCAAAAAAGGCAGAGCTGCAGCGAATACGATTTCTTCCTTTGTTGGAAAAGAACTTCAACGTTTCAGGCCAAATGTTGCGTGCGATTCGAGTTTGGGTGCAACTTTACACAGGCGGATTTTGAACCAAGATGAACCACAAAATTCACAACGTCTTCCCGTGGGACTGTACAGAAGGTTCTCCACTTGTCCATCTCGGAAAATCAGGAGTGGACAGTGGATCTGGGGATCCTGGAGACGGGACCCCTTGACACCTGACTAACCACCGTACTTTTGTCCTCACAAGGGGCCAAAGTTTTCATTTTTCTGTCCATTTCTCTTGTTGATGTCAGCTCTTCTTGGGTTTGGAACCCTGCTCGATCTCAATTAAATCCTGCAACGTCTTCGTCTCTCTCTCTCTGTCTCTCTCTGTTTCTTTCTTTCTTTCTTTCCTTGTCGCAGCTGTGCCTGGAATTACTTGAGGACTGCAGCCTTCAGTTCTGAGGTCATATCTGGCCTGCAGATGCCTTGCTGGAGCCTCGGGTTTACCTTCGTCACCTCAATAGGAAACACTTGTGAGTCAGAACCTGAAGGCCAATTTACTGGGTCTCCTTTCCAATGGTATCAGAAGGTAACCCAAATTGTCCAATCCCACCTCTCCTGACAAAAGAACTCTCAGGAGCCAAGGATATCCCCATCAGCACACCCATTTCAACCAAGGACTCAAGGACTGGGGTACATACGAGGTAGTGCGAACGAAACTCCCGTGGGCGGAACCACGGACCTGGCCCTGCCTGATCCGCGTGTACGCGGTAAGAGCCATTGACAGAGTTCCCGCTGGTTCCTGCCATTTTCCGTGTTCTACCGATCCATCGCAGTCGGTTGCGAGCTTTCCTTGCATCCGGAAATGAGAACGTATAAAGACGGAATACGCCACAAATGCGTTGGCACTAGCACACTGGCTGTGGCCGAGACGTTCTCGGCCCGCAAACAGAAGGCTTCAGTGGTCTGCCCTGAGTGTAGGTTGCAGGGCCCTGAACTTCTGGTGCGTG
>JAAUXT010117470.1_pt1 | contig 15191 bp, 20 predicted proteins | sample 7278171 | NCBI WGS metagenome assembly JAAUXT01 (sample SAMN14350112, study PRJNA611818) | marine sediment metagenome | isolation source: surface marine sediment (1.8m) | place: French Polynesia: Moorea | collected 2018-08 | reverse complement strand
TTTGAACAGTTTCAAAGCTGGCAGAAAAAAATACATACAAACAAAACCTTTGTGAATATTTTTCATGAAACAATAGTAATAAATCTGATTTTGCTATTCCTAAAAAATTGCATTTTTCACCAGACTGCCAAAACAAAATGAAGGGGGACATCGCACCCGCAGTTGCCCAAGCACTGCTTCACTTGTTTCCACAGTACCTGGTCCTGTCATCAACCTAAGAACAAGGGGAGAGGTCCTCCCGTACCAAGTGACCATTGAGTGGAACGAGCCGGACGCGAAGAATGGGGAGATCATCGGTTACACGCTCAGCTACGTCAGAACCAAAGAAAACTTGGAGGAAGGGTCGGAGCCCTTCACTTTGCCAGAATCGATCAAGCGAGCTGCCAGTGTCATGTGGTATACATTCGAAGAGCTTCTTGCAGGATACACGTACCAATTCAAGGTATGTTTGCTTTGACAAAAGTGGATTTGAAGCATTGTTCACGCTGTTTACAAAAGCTACAAGACTATTTGGACACTGTGTTCCAGGTGCAAGCGGAAACGAGAATTGGACTCGGCGACACTGCGACTCTGGAAATCACGATGCCGATCCTACGTAAGAATGACGAGCTCGAACTGAAACACCCAAACTGTTTTTGGGAAGTCCACAGCTGAGTGCCACCATTGTGAAGTCATCGTTGACCCTCGTACTTGCAGCGCCAGATCTGGACAGTAGTGTAGACGCACCGAAGCCGATGGTGATGAAGGTTGGATCGGATTCGTTGAACATGCAATTCGTGGATCCGTTCAGTCCGCGCAACGGGCGAATCACGGAGTACAGCGTCGTCGTGACGAGCGACCCGCAGGATCCCGACATCTCGAGGCGCGGACTGCTCAACACGTACAGAGTGGCCAAGAACGACAACAAACCGTCGTGGCTGGTGAGCGCTTCTTGTGTGTGCGAAGTGTGGAAGTTTCTTGCAATTCTCGCGGACCGTTTTGATTTCCAAGATGAGGTGAGGTCCTAAACAACTAACAATCTCTTTTTAGTTGGCTGTGTTCAATGAGGATTTGCTGCGAACTGCTTGGGTCGGAATCTGTGATGCCAGACCAAACAAATGTGACATCTTGTTTCTCTCTTTGCAACAGGCAATTGCCCCGTGTTCGACGTTCTTCTCCAACCCAAACAGCTGTCCGGGCTTCTCCAGAAACGGCCGCAAGAAGCGAGCAGCTGGAGACGAGTCTGTGTTTGTGGTCGGGGGTGAGTCTCTTCTGAGCTTTCGTGAAATACTGAAGACTCAGTTACAACTGCTCAGAGTCACTTTGATCAAACACAGTTGAGTGATTTGGGGGACGACATGTTGCAGCCGAGAACTGCGGCAGCGATCCAAACGTGTTTTGCAATGGACGTCTGGAATCGTCGACGACGTATTACGTTGCTCTTCGCGCCTTCACGGAAGACAGACAGTTCGCAGACTCTCCACTCTCGGATCCCATCATCACAAGTCAGTTTGCGCTCTGTTCTGCCTCCAAAATTAAGACCTGGTATTCGTCGTCATGAAAGATAGATTGAAGGGCTTTCCAAGATTGAGGGACCTGGCCACACGCCCAAGGCTTGCGCGTTTGATACGTGATTTCTTGAGGCTGATGTCGGGTTCTCTGCGCCTGTGTCTCGACAGAGGAGGGCGGCACGAACTGGGTCGTGATTGGCCTCATCATCGCGCTCGCCGTGCTCCTCGTCCTCTTCCTCGTCGTGCTTGTCGCCGTGCTTTACCGGCGTGGCGTCATCTGCAAGTCGCGGCGCATGCGTGGCCACCAGCCGATGCACGCCGCGACGCACCACCTGACCCCCGTCGGTCGCCCGCTGTCCAACCGCAGGAGCGTCGTTGTCGACACCAGGTCAGCGCAGACGTCACCCGTCAGCGCACGAGTTCTCAGAAGCCTTTTGTGCTGTCTTTGGTTCAGACAAAACTGAGATGACGTGTATTTTCAGTCGGCCAGTGAAGTTGGTGGACTTTCCCAATCACGTGACGATCATGTCCAAAGATTCTGACTTCAAATTCTCCGAGGAATTTGAGGTAAATTGTGTAGTCCCTTTGCCGGAACGAGACTCTGAAAACCGAAAAGTCTCGTGCAGTGATGTGGTCACAACAACATGCTGTCAAATCAAAGCAGCGCTGTTTCAAGGCAAGAATCAATCAACGCAGCGTGACGTGTTCGTTGCTGTTCACTGCAGGACCTGAAGCTTGTCGGTCGGGAACAGTCGGCCATCGCGGCCGAGCTGCCTGCGAACCGCAACAAGAATCGCTTCACCAACATCTTGCCGTACGACGCTACGCGTGTCAAGCTGCTGCCGACCGACGACGAGGAGGGTTCCGACTACATCAACGCCAACTACGTGCCGGTGAGTGCGAGGGCGTGAGTACATGACAACCAGGCTGTGAAACCAATCGTATCTCATCAAAATTCGTGGAATCCTGTTCAGCCGTTTGTGTTCAGTGTCCATCATTGCAACCCAAGTTGAAGCGGTTCAACTCAATTTTGAGAGCAAATACAATTTACGAGTTTGTTTGTAGGGCTACAACTCGAAGCGCGAGTTCATCGTGTGTCAGGGCACGCTCCCCTCAACGCGTGACGACTTTTGGAGAATGACTTGGGAGCAAAATTGTCGCGCAATCGTGATGCTGACCAAGTGTGTGGAGAAGGGTCGGGTACGCTTCCCTTTTCTGTCACTCTGTCAGCGACTTACATTCGGATCATAGAATAGAACGGACCCATTTATTTGTAACCCACAGCAACACAACATGCATCGACGAGTTTCACCGTGAGCACTCACGAATAAGGCGCACAATTATGCAACGCGCTCTCGAAACGTTTGCCTTCCTCCCATTGAAACGATGGTGAACTCAAAATAGAGACCTCGTGATGCCTTCTTTGACGCGGGCTGTTGAACGAGGAAATACCTTGTCACTGCAGGAGAAGTGCGACCACTACTGGCCCGTGGACTCGGAGCCCATGTTCTACGGCGACCTGCAGGTGACGATCCTGAACGAGACGAGGAGTCACGAGTGGGTGCTCACCGAATTCAAACTCGCCAAGGTACCTTCGTTGAAGACCAGTTTCTTCTTGTTCACTGAACCACATGCAGTGCGATTTGCACACTAAAGTTTACACAACGTTCCCAGTGGACGTCACATCACAAACCCGTTGCATCATTACCTGTCTCAGGGCGACCAGATTCGGAAGGTGAAGCACTTTCACTACATCGCGTGGCCGGACTTCGGGACGCCCGAGAAGCCGCAGTCGCTCATCCGCTTCGTGCGGCTCGTGCGCGCCAAGGTCGGCACCGACGGCGGCCCCATCATCGTGCACTGCAGGTCAGAACCGCCGGCCGCTCGGTCGAAAGGATTCCTCGAAAGCACAGTGCTGTGAGGAAAACCTTGTTGTTGTCCCATTTGGTTCTTGTCCGAGAGGCTTGTGTCTGGTTGACCCTGTGTCTCGATTGGTTGCAGCGCGGGTGTGGGTCGATCTGGGACGTACATCGCTTTAGACAGCATCCTGCACCAGCTGGAAGAACGCGTCGACCAGATCGACATCTACGGCTCCGTGTACGAGATGCGCAAGCACCGCGTCTGGATGGTCCAGACTGAGGTAGCAGTTCGTTTACAATCGTCCACGCATTGTCAGAATGCTGTTTTCTTTGTACCGCAGTCGCAGCGAACAAATTTTCAGTCTCGCGAATCAAATCGGCCACGGCAACAATGCCTTGTTGTCCACGTTACTTTCCCTCCTCTCCCAATTCCCTTGTTGTCTTGCCAACCATGCGTGGAATAAGTGGTTGCTTTATTGTTTGCGCTCTTTTTGTCTTCAGCAACAGTACATTTGCATCCACTACTGCCTGCTGTGCATTCTGGAGGGTCGGGAGGACGACATCAGTCCGTACCAGGGCCAGGACAACGAGGCTTTTGATGGCAAGTTGATTTTCGAATTAAGGGCAATGGTTCGTTTTGTGTTTGAGAGAGGATGAGGATTTTCTTGTGGTTCGTCAGTCTGGATGGTTTTGGTGGGTTTGAGGCCTGACTGCGTGGATCATTGTTTACGAAAAAATTCTGACGATTTGTCGTCGCATGTGTGATAATTGGCGCGTGTTGACAGATTACTCTCCGACTGACGAGAAGACTCGCCCCTACACAATATTTAAAAAACGTAAACCAAGAGACGACGGTGAGTTGGGTGTGGTGTTGTGCGGAACTGACCTTGAGCTCTCTGAAACAAAACTCGGCTCTTGAAATTCACAGCTAATCACCAAATATTTTTGGACTCAGATGCGGCGAGACAAAAGTGAAGGTGCGAGAATTCAGGGAGCGATTGGCACAGTTAACACCGGTGGTTGTACACGTTTTTGCACCACTGACAACACAAAATTCTTCAATACGCACACTTTTCTCCACATGGCAAAAGCAACAGAAAATTTCCCTGCTAACAGCTGGTCCTGCCTTGCGCGTCCTCGTTGAGTTTGCACTCTTGATCCTCATGTTCTGCCACTAAATCACTGAAAACGATAAGTTTTGCACACATTGTGGCAACACCAGGTGAACTAAACTTCGTCGTCATCGTTCGTCTCTGCGTCGTTCTTGCTTTACGAACTGTCGCTGTCCATGTTCTTACTTCACAACAAAACGTGATCGTAACACACGAGATGTCTGTTTTCTCACCATGAGTCTTTCTTTGTTCTTCCGTGACAGAAAAGAAATAAGAAAGGTTTCGCTGCCAATTTCAAGCTGATGGTTCTTCTTGTTTTCAGACGACGAAGGCATCACGATGGAATCCAACTGATCCCACCGTTGATCATCAGCTGTCAGGGAAGCCACATCAAAATATCACTGTTGTCACAAAAAGATACAGTTCAGCACAAGTTCATTGTTCAGGTGTTCACATGACCAGATGTCTCATTGCATATTCACGTCAGTCAACAGTGGATTTTGTTCCAGTACGTTCATGTGCATTTCATTTGATATTCTGGCGTTGAGCTGATTCAGTTGCGCTGGAACGTATTTCAGCAAAATCACGAAGTTTTTACATGCGCTGCCACGGTCAATCAAAGCTACTCTTTTCAGAAATGTGCATGGAATCCCCCCTCCCTCGAGAGAAAGTTGCCCCCCCCCCATCTTGTGCAACAGAAGGTGAAAAGTTTCAGGTCGGTGTCCCTCTTCCACCCCACTCCCGCCCGAAAAATGAGTGTTTTTAAAATTTGTTCATTTGTGTCAAAAATCAGAGTTTTGCGGGAACCCCAAATGGAAATGAAAAATTTCAAAATCTGACAAAAAGAATTCACGGATGTGGCGCCGACTCGGCGCGTGTTTACGCTGCTTTGTGTTTTTCTTTGTGTGTCTTGGACGGCAAGACAATATATTGAATATTTGAACGAACAACAAATTTGGGCCAAATGTTAGGAAATCTGAACGTCGTACTCATCATCAAATGTTTTTGTCTTGAAGTGCACAGACTTACGAAACGGTGCAGGCCACCGGCATGGAGTTGTGCGAAAGCACTTCGTGTGCACTTCTGTTTGTGCAGCTTGTGTCTTTTCCGGTCCATTACATCAAAATTTACAGGTCTTATTGACCACTTTTCAACCAGTGTTGTGGTGCTGCCGGGTGTGTGCGTGTGTGTGTGTGTGTGTGTTTCCCCGCGAGCGCTTCCGAATAAGCGTGGAACTTGTGCAAGACATCTCACCAGACATTAATTGCGAAGGAAGCTCGTCTCCATTCTGTGTCTGCATGTGTCGTCCAGGGAAACAAACGATTGGCCTTGTTTTTCTGTTCGAATCGATGTTTCCTTCTGTTTGACAAGTTTTGCCTTGGTTGAAAGAAATATCTGTTTTGCAGTGATTTCATCTCGAGCGATTCAGGGAGAAAATGTTTGTGGAGTTTGTTGGTTGTTGTAACTCGTTGTTGCCCATTGTCACGTATCGTGTGACATTTTTTAGTGTTCGTGAGATTCTTTCTTTTTCTTTTTATTTTGCTTTTTTGTGATTTGGTCAGTGTACCAATAATAATAAAAGTAACTGTGTTCACGTACGAGTACGCGTACATCCGACAAAGCCTCAACTTGTCGTCTGGGATTTTACACTTACGTTATTTGTTGTTCCATGTGGAACTAAAAGTGTTGAAGACTGCATCTACTGACGCTGGACTAAAAACAACAGTGCTTGCGACGTAAGGTTCAGAAAACTCTAGCGTTGTTTTGTAAAGTTGAACAGTGGTGAGTTGGTGCAACTAACTTTCACCCGTAACACTGTGATACGCGTGGATGTAAACTTCGTGTGAAAGAGGCCGCTTTTGTTCTTTCGTTGTTGCCGTTTTGGGGAGTTTCTGTTTTTCTGGTAGAATGAAATTGATTTGCCGGTATATTCCAAGCGATCAAGATCAAAAGTTACTCAAATGCGTGAGGGCTTCCAAACACACTGATCTTGAACGATGAGAGTGACATGAGAAGGACGTTTTGTACATGAGTCTGCAGGTGTGTGTATACAGCAATAAAATGACTTGTTTTGAGAATTGCTTTTGCCTGATTCCATTTTAGATGAGCAGCGTGAAGCTGGATGTTTTGAGTAACTTCCTGAACTCTCAGTTCTGCTGCCATGGATGCAAAACAACAAACATGAGAGAAAGGGATGTGGATCGCGACTTTTGCCAGCATCTTTGTTGCGGACCCTCGAAAATTGACGCTACCCCCAAATTCAGGCTCAAATCCTGTTTCTTGTGCAGTTGAATAGATCAAAGTTGGAAATGGGACCACTGGATTTGATCTCCTCCTGCTCATGCAATCGTGAGTCAGAGCTCTGGAGTGTACAATGTCATACACATCCGAAAGGGAAAGATCGTGGAGGTTTGAACGCGGGAAGTTTTCCACGATGTGATGTCGTTTTCTCTGCTGTACATGTTGGGACGAGCTCATCATCGATCAGAACCTGCGAGGCAAAAAGAGGAAGTTTTTGGTTGTCAAAACGGAATGACACATGCCTTTTCAAACGTAGATAGATCTACGACTTGAGCCAAACAGCTACTGTCGATCAATATCTTGATGCATAAAGTTTGGACATCTTTGTACACAGACATTTCTGTCACCAAACGTTGAATCACCCTCTTGCACGGATAACGAAACCATGGTTGTGCCGGAAGTGTCCTAGTTTTACTATATCCGTGTTATATTTACCGGTTGCAGGTTACATAGTCACAATAACGTTCTCATCCACGGAAGCAAAGTACACTCGTAAGTGTCTATTCCACGCAATCGTGGAATTTGACAATCAACAGGGACTTTTTAAAGTATCTGAATTTCTGTTGATGTCTTGTTGGCCGCGCGTGACGTCTATAGTCTACAAGTGGATAATGTACGATATTGACACTTTTATGTTGACTTCCGCGTTTCTGCGATCAAACTCCTTTTGCTTGTAGATTTGACCTTCGATTCAGTTTTGGGCAAAGACAGAAACAGTGATTTCAACATGCAGCGAGTGGTGTTCGTTGTGCTGGAGAAATGCGACGACGCAGTGGGTGGTTTTGTGAGCTCACTCACCGAGACACTGGAACGCCTTGAAAAGACAGAACAGCTCTCAAACTGTCTCACGGTCGTCGCCTCTGCCACCAGAAAGCAGGATCTCACTGCCGACACATTGGGAAACTTTGACACTCTGCTAGTGAAACTTCTGGAGCCTGACGCCTGCGAAACTGAACCCGAACCGCTTGGAATCGACCATCACCTGGGAGAGTTCAGTCGGCAGATCACCTCAGTTTCAGGTTTGCTGATACCGTACAGTTCCTTGTGTACAACACACTCGTCTTTTTGACTCACCCGACATTTGATCCTATTTTCTGGCACCAAGGTTTGTTGAAAATTATGGCAAATTCATTCCTGTGCATGAGACACACCCAAAAGTCAAAAGGAAAGACCTCGTCCTGCAAAGGTGTAATCTGCTTGAAAGTCATTCATTGAAGAAAACAGCTGATCAAATGGTGAGATAATTGGGGATAGAACCTGCAGTTTGCAATGGAACACGCAATATCCTGTTCCTGTTGCAATAATAGAAATGCACGCTTGTTGCGCACGTTGGGTGTGCACTCTTTTCTTTGTAAACCTCAGGTTCCAGGTCAAATCGTTTGTTTTAAGATAACGTTGTCAGGTCATGGAATCTTTACCAGATCCAAAGGTTGGCAAGGTTGTCAACCTGAAAATTAAGCCATGGTTCACCAAAGTTTACTGGATCCTGAGTGGAGGTTCCTCTTTCAGATCCGAAGGTTGACAAAACCTTTGTACCAATGCAATACAGACGAAAATTCTGAAGAATTTTGTTGTGTCCTCACGCAGGTGTTCGTCATGTTGTGGGGATCGAGCCAGGAACGTCCAGCTCGGCCATGTTTCTGAAGGATGAAATCGCGGATGCTTACAATGCACGACGCATGTCCACCTGGGGACCTGACAGCTCAACAAACGAGTCAGATCCAAATGTGGATGAAAATGGCACGGGTGGCTCTGAAGGGAGCCCGAAGTTTATTTTGCTGAACTACGTCGCAAACCGGACTCAGTCGAATGGACATGACGAGAGGCTTCCAGAAACAAGCGAAGTGCGGCTCATGGAGAACTCGCGCGATGCCGACCTGGTCATTTCTGTTGGCATCAGGGTTTATAGAAGCTGGGAAAAACTGCTGGACCAAAACCAAGTTGCTCACGAACTTTTCATTCCTTTCGAGCCCTTGATGGCTTGTGTTGATGACATCACACCAAAGGAACCTGCTTCTGCAGACGAGCCTGTCAATGAGGCTTCTGTGCTGACTCTGATGTCGGTCTTCAACCCAGCTGAGTCCGACTTTCACGAGAGAATGGCTGCTGTGCTTCGTCAAGTTGCTCAAAAAAGGGCTGAAAACGGAGGAACGCTTCTGACATGGAAAGTGCAGGTGGAGAGCAGCGCTGATGCTCCAGACACTGACAGTTCGAATTCAACTTGGAAACAGAGGTCTTTGAGTGCCCACCTGAGAGTTGAGCTGGTTCAACTCAAGACTAGATCTCAGCTGCAAACCGAAGTGATGAAGAACAATCTGGTTCTCATGCCGGGAGTGTTTGCTGCGTCTGGCTTCTCGGGCTTGGAGTGCATTCTGTCTGCTGCACCGTGTCTAGTGCCTGAAGATTCTGATGTTGGTGACCTCATCAGATTCCAGAGTCCCGACCGTGGCGAATCCTTTCTGCTGCCTGCAGAAACCTCGAACCAAGAGTGGGTCGCCAAGGTTCTCCAAGTCTTGCATCAACCCGAAGAGACGAGGAAGAGAGCGGCGACTTTGGCCTCAGAACTCCGTGATTCTGCTCTGCACCAAGGATCCTTCAAAATGTTGTCCGCTGTTCTCTATGGTAAAAATTTCATTCTGTTGTGTTTGAACGCATCCTTCGTGATCATCAAGTGTGCTGTTTCGTAGATCTAGCTGTTTGCTTTTCAGGCCAACAAGACGAGAACATCATGTCCGTCAGTTCTCTCTTGACCACGAACCAAACTGGAGGTGCTTCCGCCGTACAGCCGTTGGCTGAGTGTCCACAACCGGCCGACAGCGCCGCCGATCGAGACCTGAGCGAGGCGAGTCTGCGGGTCGACCTGGGGGAGTTGGAGCAGGGTCGCGCCGAGCTGGGCCGCGGCTCCTTCAGCGTCGTGCACCCCGCGCTGTACCGCGGGCGCCGCGTCGCCGTCAAGACCATCAACACAGGCTCCCTGACCATCACGCGCCAAGAGGCTCACAAAGGCGTTCTCATCATGGCGTGCGTACATTTTGTCTGAAAAGAGCACGTTCACTTCCTCTTGCCAGAAGATATCTATTGAAATAAACGTTCTCTCTCGACGTGTCGCAGACGGTTGCGGCACGAGAACGTCGTGCGGCTCGTCGGCTTCGCGCTCGAGGAGCAGCGTTTCCACGTTGTCATGGAACTCGTCGCGTCCAGCATCGCCGCCGCCGTGGCAACCAAACAGGTTCGTTGTCCAAAACGCGAAGAGCGAGCTTTACTTTTGGAACTCTCCCTTTACTGTTGTTTGTCTGCCATCGTCTAAGAATCTGGCAGATTTGTGCAGACGATCCTACTCCAAATCTTGTGCGCGTGTACGGTTCTCATCTTACAAAATGACAAAGTTGAACACATGTCAGCATTTGTCACACGCAGGATATTTCTGAAGACACGAAGTTGAATGTCGCAAAGCAGTGCTGTTCTGGCCTCCACTATCTTCACTCGAACTACGTCGTGCATCAAGACATCAAGCCTGCCAACATCCTGGCAAGTTTTGTGCGACATTGCTCGACACGTGGGGTTTCGGTGATCAACACTCACATTTCACAAATGAACTGGTCCTTCCATGAGCATTCCAAAGGCGGAACAACTCACTTGTTTTGCAGTTGACAGACACAATGGTCCCGAAGATCGCGGATTTCGACATAGCTCGGATCAAGCGTCAGACTCACGGCTCCACCTCCAGAACCACCACACAAGTCATCAAGCAGCCCGGCTCCCCATTCTATCAGGTGACAACATGACTCACAATGAAAAGGAAGGCTGCTTGACGGGAATATTTCAGCAAATGGCGGGTGTGGAAGAGCCTTGTTTTCCACAAAGAACATCACCAAAAAGTTCTTCCGTCCACCTGAAACGGATCAAAACTTTCGAAGCAGTGTTTGTTCACAACTTGGGTGTTTTCTCTTGGCTTCAGCCTCCGGAGGCGTACGAAGGGCGGGCAGCGCAGTTCCCAACCGACGTCTGGGGTTTGGGCGGAACTTTGGTCGAGTTCTTCACCTACCGGTCGCTGTGGTTCATTCCACCGGGACAGAGCGCCCTGCTCAAGGTTCCCGAGTTCATCGTGCGACAAGTGCAGCCCCACGCGGTGAAGAGTCTGAGCGACAGGGTGGCGCCGGTGCTTGAGCCCACACTCAGATACAACAAGGAAGAACGTCCATCTGCTCTGGAATTGAATGAAGCTTTTCAGACCTGTCTGGCCGGTCAAAGTGAGCATGATTGCCTGCTATTTGGACACCGCTGTGAAAACACACGTGCGGCATGCGGAGTATCTGTTCAGACAAGCCAATTTCTGAATGTGCACTTTGCTCGACAACGGTTGAGACCATCAAGAATTTTTTGGTTGACTTCATTCAATAATTGCTCTGAATTTGGCAGCATTGCGAATCAGGCATTTTCTATTTCCCACATACCTTTCAAGGAGAATTTGTTGCCGCGCTTTTGTCAAATTCTTTGACACATTTTTTTCTTACTGCCTTGCATGCAGATTTTACAGGTGACACGAAAATCCCAACCAGGTTTTGTCTGACAAGAAACACGGGGCTGTGTATACTGTTGGGACTGACTGCTGCATTGATCTCCCGTTTCGGACTCCGTTGTGATCTCGTCTCCGTCATCACCGTCGTCGCCCCTGCGCTGCTCATTCTTGCCTGTGTCCCGTTCCTGAAAGTGCGGAGGCCCATCAGCATTGCCATTTCTGTGGTTCTTGTCGGCATTGTTCTGACTGTTATCTCTGAAAACCAGCTGACGGGAAATACTGTTCCAGCTGCTAAGAGTATAAAAGGTGACTAATTCTGTTTCAGGTTGTATTCCGTGAACACTTTTGACTTTCAAGGTGTGCAACTGTGGGTTCAGGAACTCTGAAGAAAGTCCCCAACTGTTCCGGTTAAGTTCGGTGCTGGTTGGACCTGATGTGGCGATTTTGCTCCTTTTTTCTTGCGTTCAATAACTCTCACGTCGATTTTTTGTGCAGAATTCTTTGGCTACAAGAAGGACATCTTGGCTGATAAGCTCCAGGAGCAAGACGTCTCTTCGCCCACAGAAGTGCCAACATTAGTGGAGCCTGTGGTGGACCAACCTGTACCAGATGAAGCTCCTGCTGAGCATCAACCTGTGACCCAGGAAACTCTGGAGCCAGCTGCCCCTGCACCAATGAACCAGTACCCTGGAGTTCCCAGGGGTGCGAGTCCGGAGGATGCCGACAGAGTTCTGGGTGAGAACGGGCACAACCGCCGAGAACTTGTGTCAGGATACGAAGGAGAGGTAAGTCAGAATACATGTTCCCCTCGGAATGCCTTGATCCAAAAGTCAACTTGGATGAAATGGACTTCGGCTGCAAAATACACCCAGAACAACCTCCAGAACTCCAGACAAGCTACAAGCAATACAGTCTTGTTTACTTTTCAGGTCGTTTACAAGGACCGACTGCTCAGGTACCAGTTGAAGGGCGAGGTCCGGTGGCGCGGGCTGCGCACTAAGTGGAAGTGGCGCTGCACGGTGAGCGGAGCCGGGGTGCGCGCCGAGTCCGACTGGTTCGAGGGGAGGCCCGGCGCGCTCGGGGACGCGCTCAGGAAGACGAGCCTCTGAACCGCATCACGGCGAACCGGGAAATGTGCGTTACGCTGCTATTTGCGCGATGTGGGAAAATTTGTATTTGTCTTTTCAACATCACTGCATGTCGATACATTTGAAGATGAAATATACTGTTGAGCGCGTTTGCTCCATGAACAGAGTCGTAAAGTGGCTTCATTTTCACAGAAATGGCTGGATGATCTGCGGAATCAAGTGTATTTACCCAATTGGCCCACACGTATACCTCCAATTTGCCAACATAAATTTTCAGTTGACCTCGGTGTAATGTTCTCGAGGAAGCCTCAACAACAAAGAGAGGAAATTTTCAAAGTTCCATGAAATAATTCGAGTCTGCTTGCTGAGAGCAAAGCATCCCACAGTCACTTGTCACCCGCTGCTTTCGTTAAAGTTGCGAAATTTGCAGTGTGCGGGTTGCAACGGCTCAGCTGAATGAAAAAGCTGTGCGTCAGTTTCCTCAAGTTTGCATTGTCAAACACCGTTGTTGCGACTTTATTGTACAAATGAAATCTGCGTCTATAGAGTTAAATTTTTCTCCGTCGAGAGTTGAAACTTTTTGGTGAACTGAATGTGTTGGAACAAAAAACAAAAACACATTCAATCTGCCCGTGGCTTCAATGCAGATGTTGCGTTTTGAAACTCATGCATCAATTCTTGTTTTGGTTCTCTTTGTGATCAGAGCCTGTTTTGGAAAAAGCAGGGTGTAAAACCATTTGGCGTCATCGCTGATATTAATGTTTTATGGGCAATTGACAGGACATGCAGGTCTGGGTGGCTATTTTGGGCAATTAGATTAAGCGTTTGCTGAGTTGTCTCATGTGTTTGTGTTAGGTTGATGCAGAAAACCAGCATGATATCAGTTCCATGGAAGACCCTGCACGGGCTGAACGGAAGATCCACCTGATGCACATGTCCGCTCCTTTGGCATGTTCGAACAATTTGTCAGTCGACAGCTACAAACAAGTGCGTCCACACCTGTGATCAGAAATGTCAAAGTGAAACAATTGTGCTTGCAGTGTCACATTGATTCGAGCACTTGAAATTATTACACTGTTTGGTCAGAAATATAAGACTCAGCTCAAGAGAAGATTCATGTGTTGAACAATGTGTTTCCCTGAACATGTTGCATGTCCGTTGCGGCTGTTTTTCGAAAGCGTGTAGTTCGCTGAGCTGCTTCGCCGCATTTTTGTTGCAACGCCAACTGATGATGCAAAAACATTTTCTCCTGAGGCTTTCAGCGCTGCTCACATCCCGTGGTCCACAAAAACAAGCCGTCGTTATCCTGTGCACTGCACGTTCAGGTCCTGCTCGTCTTCTTCTGCGATGTTTTCCTCGACATCCGCGCTGCACAAGGAGCCCCTCTCCATGTACAGTGCCTTCAGGGCGAGCCATCGTGAGTTCCTCTGCAGACCCACTGGGTTGTAGGTGCGCGAAGTCACGCTGTTCCCAAAAGGGGGCTTCCTGATCATCGAGCGGCCAGTGGACTCCTGGCTGCCTGATGTGGACATGTCCTCTGCATCCGTCTGGGCCATGCTCGACTGTTTGCTGGGCTTCGTTTTGGTGAACAACTTTCTGCACTTAGAAGAGTTGGACATGGACTGGTCTGTCACCGTGTCAGCGACCGAAGTGTCCGCATTGATGGTCCTGTGATGTGTACTGTCAACGCTGTGATACCTAGCAAACCTCAGTCGCTTCTGGGAAGCCGGCTGCTCACTGTACTTCGGTGGATCCTGATCGACAAATTGTTTCCTGCAGGTTCTGAAGTCTGAGTGGCGCCTCTTGGAGAAACCGAATTCTGAGACGGGTGACCCTGGTGACTGCAATTTTTGTTGTTCGCAGTTGTGACATTCACCTGAAGAGCTAATTCTTTTCGCGCAGTACATGCACAAAATCTGAGGGTCTTTTTGAAGGGGTGAAGAGGAAGAATCACTGAAGAGGTCTTCATCCACAGAAGTGATTTCCACGCTGGAGACTCTGGACTCAATGAAACTGTCCCTCCTGGCTTTTCTTGTCGCTCTGCTGGATACACTCATGATATCACTGTGGTCGCCATCATCACCTGGATATGGATCTGGTCGGATGGACCTGTATCCGGCTTTGTTCTGGTCCCCATTCTCCTCTTCTGCCTCGTCCATTGTGATCGGATTGTAGATCGGAAGCCCCTTCTTTTGCGAAGCTCGTCGCATAGCTTCAAAATCTCTCAAGTGATCAAACAACTCCAGTTCTGTCCTGGATTTCCTGATCAGAGATATTATCAGAAGCAAAATACACAAGCCATACATTGAGAGCAACCCGACCACAAAGAACAGAGCTCCATGGTAGTCGTAGTCGTCCACTGAGAGCACCCCGGAGGTGTTGTTCCCAGAGCTGACGGTGGGAGAGGTGTGGTCTGGGTTCGTCCTGGAGCTTGGAGGGTTGACGAGGGCGGCGGTGTCAGCGGCAGGCGCCGCGCTGCTGTGAACGAGTTGGTGCAGGAAGCGAAGCAGGTGCGAGCAGTTCTTGTCGTCCAGCATCGTGCCTCCTCTGCACTGCACTCGCATTCTCCTGGCGTGCAGACGCTGGGCGGCAGAAACTGCAAACATTTTGTACAGTGACACCAAATGAAAATGGAACCCACGCAGAATGTCGGGAGTCACAAACAGGTTCATTTTGAGTGGTACGAGGCATGCTTTTTATGAAACCGATTCATGCGAATATCTCCGGATCGGGAACTTTGAGTTTACTGATTTTTGACATGTATTTGCTCAACTAAAAAAGCAACATTTTAAACATGAATGCATGCCAACAGAATGTTATGT
>JAAUXT010062400.1_pt1 | contig 15197 bp, 21 predicted proteins | sample 7278171 | NCBI WGS metagenome assembly JAAUXT01 (sample SAMN14350112, study PRJNA611818) | marine sediment metagenome | isolation source: surface marine sediment (1.8m) | place: French Polynesia: Moorea | collected 2018-08 | reverse complement strand
GGGAGTATGGTCTGAGAGAGGGTCACGTGATCCAGAGTGAGGGGGAGTATGGTCTGAGAGAGGGTCATGTGATCCAGAGTGTGGGGGGAGTATGGTCTGAGAGAGGGTCATGTGATCCAGAGTGTGGGGGGAGTATGGTCCGAGAGAGGGTCATGTGATCCAGAGTGTTCGGGGGAGTATGGTCCGAGAGAGGGTCATGTGATCCAGAGTGTGGTGGGAGTACGGTCTGAGAGAGGGTCATGTGATCCCGAGTGTGGGCGAGTTTGGTCCAAGAGGGGGTCATGTGATCCAGAGTGTGGGCGAGTTCGGTCCGAGAGGGGGTCATGTGATCCAGAGTGTGGGTGAGTTCGGTCTGAGATTGGGTCATGTGATCTAGAGTGTGGGCGAGTTCAGTCAGAGAGGGGGTCATGTGATCCAGAGTGTTGGGGGAGTACGGTCCGAGAGAGGGTCATGTGATCAGAATTGGGGGGGGGGAGTTCGGTCCGAGAGGGGGTCATGTGATCCAGAGTGTGGGGGGAGGGCGTGCATACACACGAATTGTCAATCACTTGTCCACACACACGCGTACATAAGCGCCTCAACACAGGTACACCTCCACTTACACCCACACACACACACAAACACACACACACAAACACACACGCGCACACACATAGTGCAGAAAAGTCAGCCTTTGTGCACTCATGGTAGATCTAAGACGCTGCCAGAACTGCCTCTGGACACAAGCGTATTCGAGAGCTGTGCTGTTTGTATCTGTATGAGTACAAGGGTGGACGCGTTCACAGAGACGCCGCAGCTCCTTTTCACGAAAACAAGAAAAAGGGTTTTCACGTTGGTGACGCGCGCGTCAAAAAATTGACACCCGCGTCAAAACGCTCCATTGGGCGTCATGTTGAATTTTGCTGTGCGCTTCAAAAATTCTGACGCCGCCCAGCCGCGCGTCACCAACGTGAAAACCCCTAAAGCAGCGCGTGGCGCATCCAGCAAATTGCCCTCAGGGGTTTTCACGTTGGTGACGCCGTCATGTGTTTTTGACGTCAACTGCAACTTGTTTGACATTGACTGCAGTTTTCTGTTCACATTAGCACCACATCAAAAGTTACAGTTGATATCTATTGCAGTGATTGTAACTTCGCAGTTGACGTTGACTGCAACTTCACATTGCCACACAGTATTGCAATTCTTCATTGCATGACATATGCAGCAATAAATAGTTTGGACTGATTTTTGACAACTTCAAAACTGCTGCCAAGGTGTGACTGCAAAAAGTTGAAGTTGATGTCAAAAAAACATGATGGCGTCACCAACGTGAAACCCCTTTTTTGCGCTCACTCATTTCTGCATGGATCCAGAGAAGCAAGGGGAAGGGGCAGATCTGTGATTTGGTCACGGGGAGTCATTGGGGGGGGGGACATGCACAAAAAGTCAACAATTTTCGCTCCGGTAGTTTTAAATTTTGGGAGCACCACTGTTTCAGGGGGTCAGGGGGGTAGCGCCACAGACACGCCCCTAGATCAACCCCCTGCAAATCCACACACAAATCTTACAGAATCTTCCGCGGAAAAGATCTCCAGGGGTCACCTCCTTCTGGGACGAGGCACAACAGAGCAAACAGCTTTTTTTACTGGGGACACTCCAGAGAGAAAATCAAATTTCATAACGGTGAGAGTCCTGTTCAATGACAGCCTCGAATCCACTCCAAAACTTGTTGACCAAATCGGATTTGGCGGGAGAAATTTGGCGGGAGAATTTATTTGGCGGGAGAATTTGGCGGGAAACTTGTGCAGTGACGCACTTCTGAGCAAATAGAAATGCAGCGACAGAATATTGTTGAGTTCCCCAGGCCCCCAGGGAAGGAGGAACGAATTGAGTAAACAAGAAATAAGGTTGGTTACCACATGGTTACCACATGGTTACCACTGGTTACCACGCCAATGAGCACAATTAGATCACCAGGACTGGGGAGGAAGTCAGTTTGATTTGGTTCGGGGGAATTTGGAGTCTTGTGTCCTGGATGCTGGTACCAAGGACACACACACACGTATACACACGCGCACAAGCGCACGCACACACATGCGCGGTGTGTGCGTGCGCGCACACAGACACACGCACTCACTCACCGACGCACACGGTCACACGTACAAGCCGCACTGACACAGCACGCAGTTTGCACACCATGGACGCAAGTACACACAGACACACACACACACAGACACACACAGACACACACACACACACACACACACACACACACACACACACACACACACACTTGAAGCATTCACACACTGCCCACTCACTGGCCTCTGATTCCAATTGACATGTGCTCAGATAATCAAACAGACATCCAGTCAAAACGACACACACAGTGAAAATCTTTCACAAAACGAACCAGGGATTGCACTTCTTGATCGAAAAGCTGCGCTGCAACACTTGCTGATGTTTTCTATATTTTCCAGAACTGCGCACCTCGATGCTTCCCGAGTAATTTCAGGAGGAAAATTTATGCTTCTCGCTGATTGGTCCCCGACATGCATCGCTCGATCCTCCGATGACTGGGTCCCGGTTCGCTCGCCCGGAAACGCTCAGATAACGTAGAGACTCCGGGGATCCAGGGACAGGGATGCAGGGTGGGGATCCAGGGGTGGGGATCCAGGGCAGGGATCTGGCAGGGATGGAAGGGAGGGGGATCCAGGGGTGGGATCCAGGGGTGGGGATCCAGGGGTGGGGATCCAGGGGTGGGGATCCAGGGGTGGGGATCCAGGGGTGGGGATACAGGGTCAGTGATTCAGAGGGATCCAGGGTGGTGGATCCACTGGTCATGGATCCAGGGGTGGGATCTTGGGGTGGGGATCCAGGGTCAGGTTTCCAAGGTTGGGCATCCAGGGTGGGATCCAGTGGGTGGAATGCAGGGGTGGGGATTCAGGGGTGGGGATCCAGGGGAGGGGATGCAAAGTAGGATCCAGCAGGGGGAGACCCAACCCGTCAAGGCTGCGATGTCACGTGAAAGAAGAATGTTGCGCTTCCGGCGCAAAAATTGGCCCCTGAGTGAGGGGAGCTGGGCGACTGCAAACCTCTCCCCCCCCCCGCATGGATTCGTGTCTGATCCTTCAGTCCAGTTCTGGGAGTCAGGGGTGTGGACCCCTGAAGCATCCCCGCCGGACCTGCCCCTACACTCCAGGGGTGGGGAACCAGGGGTGGGGAGGGTTGGGTTCCAGGGAGGGGATCCAGGGTAGGGCTACAGGGGTGTGGCCCCTGGAACATCCCCCTCCTCCAGACCCGCCTCTTCACTCCTGACAGGATGATTGACATGTTGTGGGACCGCGAATTACTCCGCCGACTCTTCAGAGTGACGACAGATTGATCTGCAAAGCCTGACACATCAAGGTCAGTCCCATCATTCTGAGTCACTCTTAGAGCACATTTGCAAACATGTACCCTCTGTCCGCTGTGGACAGGAGCCATTTGGAAGCTCAGGTACAAGCATATATTCGTTGGACATCTGTCTGCGTGCCAGAGACAGGGTTGCATTATATCTCGCCTCTGTTCCCCCTGGTTCACGCCCGCCACCTCACCGCCCTGTCATCCAACCCCGCCCATTTCATCCACCACCCTACCACCCCTCCGCCCCTTTCCGCTCTACCCCTCTTCCCTACATGCCAGCCTGCTCCCCCACTGTCCCTGCTCCTCAACCATACTTGTATCCCACAACCCCACCGCCCTTCCCCACTGCTCCCCATCCCTCCACCCTGCAGCCCCCTCCCGCACTGCTCCCCACCCCGCCGCCCGCAGCCCCCTTCCCCCCATCACCCTGCCGCCTCCCCGCACACCTGGCTCCAGTCTGTGCAAGCCCGACGCCTCGCTCGTCCACCCTGAGTTCTGCCGGAGTTGAGAGAAAAGTGGACAGAGAATGACAGTCCCCTTCCGTCCCCCAGCCCACCACCTCCACCAACCTCTCTACCCCCGCCAACAACCCAACTACCCTGCCAACCCTCCGCCCATTCCCGTTTGCCCCACCACCCTACTACCTGAATTCTCTGCTGCCTCACTGTCCTGCCACTCACCACCTCGCCACCCTGTTACCACTGCTCCCCACCCCGCCGCCCCCCTTATCCTACCGCAGGCCCCCCCTCGCACGTGGCTCCCATCTGTGCCGGCTCCTCTACCCTGATTTCAGCTGGAGTTGAGAGAGAGAGAGAGAGAGAGAGAGAGAGAAGCGGAGAGAGAATGACAGCTTCTCCAACCTCAGTGCAGCTTCTGCCTCCGCTCAAACTTCCTTCTCGTATTCCTACTGTTGAATGGGACGTCAAAATACACAGGTTCACACACTATCTGTGAAAAGCGTGGGATATACACAAAGTGAAGGAGTGACACGTCGATTGACACCGCCATCAAAAAATTAAAGTCGTCACCAAGGTAAGTTTGGCGTCAAATTTTTCATGTCTGCAAGATGATGTTTTGTAGAAGTTTCTTCAAGAAGGAACGAAGTTCAGAAGATATTTTTGAGAAGGAGCAAGTTTTTTTTTCTTTGATGCCACCCACCATCAGGATCTTGGGATTAGCGGTTTTCACACTGGTGACGCGCGGTCATTTCTTGACGTCGGCGTCAAAATTTAGCGTTGAACCCAATGGTGGGATTTTTGACGTCAGCCTAAAATTTGACCGTGCGTCACCCAACGTGGAAACCGCTGTTGTTTGACACATTTTCTTGTAGTTTGACAATGCAGAGAATAATTCGTGAGAGAGAGGCAAGCCTCGAGTGGATCATTGTAGGATCTCACACCCAGTCGATTGATCAACATGCAGGGGCTTCAGCGGATCAAGATCAATTGGGCCAAAAGTCGTGGGGGGGGGTCCCAACAATTTCACAACCAAGTGAAGCATTTGTGGCCCTGCAGCGCAAAATCGGGCAAGAGTGAAGGGGTTTTCATATTGCATGACGCGAGGTCGTTTTCTGGGCTGACGTCAATAATTCCCCATTGGGTGCAATGTAAAATTTTGACGCCGACGTCAAAACAACGACTGTGCGTCACCAATGTGAAAAACCCACGACAATCTGGAGCCTGACCCCCTTGGCCCCTGGATCCGCTGGATGGAGAGATGATGGCAGGGGAAGGGGGGGGTCGGGATCACGTTGCAGTTCACGAGGGAGAGAAGTGGACATGGGCCACATCTGTGTTGTCCATTTCACTCACCCCCAGCAGCCAGTGGGGGCGATGACAGTGTCTGTGCAGAAATAGGACAAAACACGGACCAAACTGAGAAGGGTTTCACATTGGGTGACGCGCGGTCGTTTTTCGGGTTGACGTCAAAAATTCCACCATTGGGTTCAGTGTTAAATTTTGACGCCGACGTCAAGAAAATGACCGCGCGTCACCCAATGTGAAAACTGCCCGAGAAAGAGACCACACTGGGCAACAGACACGCTCCACGGACACCGGACACTGTGCACCGGTGAAGACGCTAAATCTCCCTATTCCTCTCCATCTCGTCCGTCGCGTCCGCTCTCCCCGTGCTCCATCACACATCTCCCTCAGTCAGAGGGACGTGGCACCGGACACTGTCCACCGGTGAAGACGCTAAACATCCCTATTTGTGTCCATCTCATTCGTCGCTGTGACTAAGGGGGCAGGGACGTGGAAATCTACGGCGGTCGATTGGAGGCGGGACAGCTCAGGTGATGCAATGAGAGGTTGATCCGGGGGCCTCCGCCGCTTCAGCCTTTCAATTCCACAGGCACAGATTGAATCAGCCAACACTATAAAGTATTGTGGATACCAAATGGATTCTACGTGGCATTTTTTGTGTTGGATTTAGCTGGGAAGGCGGATCCAGGCAGAGGGTGTGCCCCTGCCCCCTCCAGACTCAGAAGTGTTGTCTGCCCCCTTCTTATTGCGCGGCTGACACTGGTTCCGTGTTCCGTCGTCATCAAGGTTCCCCCTGCTGCCCTGGTTTTCCTGCTACACTGGTTCCATTGCTGTCCTGATTCCCCACCTGCTACACTGGACACCCTGGTTCCCCCAACTGGCCTGGTTCCGTTGTTGCTATAGTTCTCCTTGTTTTCCTTTCCTCTCTGCTCCCCCTGGTTACCCAACTGCTGAACTGGTTCCACTCGGACACTCTGGTTCTCCCCAAAATGATATGGTCTCCTGGTCCCCCTGAATGCACTGGTTCCCTCAAACACCCTGGTTCCACGCACACCAAGTTCTCTCCAGACGCCCAAGTTTCCGCCCCCCTCGACGACCTGGTTTCCATCTGGATCTAAATCCACTGAACACCCTGGCTGCTGTGGACACCCTGGTTCCTCCACACACCAGGTTCCCCCAGGCGCCAAAGTTCCCCCAGTTCCCCCCAGACACCAGGGTCACTCAGGCATCCTGGTCCCAATGGTTCCCCCTGAATGCGCTGGCTCCCCCTGGACACCCTGGCTCCCTCAAACACCCTGCCCTCCCCAGACTCCCAAGTCCCCCCCCCCCCGCCCCAGATGACCTAATTTCCATCGGATGCTCTGGTACCCTTCTGTATCTAAATCCCCTCTCCAACAAGAGCACAAGTCCCCCACGGAGTTCCCCCTGTACGGAAGCACCGCACACACTGCGCGTTCTCCCGTCAATAACGCGCCTCCCAAGGTCGAGTGCATCAGCGAGCACCGGAGACGAGACAAGGGGAAACTCTGATACTGAGCTTTGTCTGAAGCAAAGTTTTGTTTGTTTTGTGAACGTGAGTGCAGCGGGAAATTCAAAGGGGTAAAGGGATGGGTTCGTTCGGTTCGTTGGGACAGGGAATCCCCCTTTGTGAAAACAGAGGCGTTTGATGCAGGCGGAGGAAATCAGCCAGATTCTGACGTCATACGTGACGTCACGATGGTGACAGCACGACGCGAAATAGAGACTGGCAAATTTCTAATGATTTTCAAAGGCAGCTTGTCAAAGCAGGGAACGTGGGAAAAGGTGCGACACACACGTGACCCGTGCTGTCGGACCGGAAGTCAAAATGAACTTCCGGTCACACGTTCCTTTGTTGAGGCGGATCCAAGGGACCTTGAAGGCCAACACACAGTTTTTCCGCCGCAAATAAACGAACGTCTGGCTTGTCAAATGGCAAATCTGTCGCCATTTACAGTTGACTTCGCTTGGTTCAAACCAAAGTTTCAAGCCCAGAACTGGCCACAACCCACGAGTGTCAGAACACGAGGCACACAGCGTTCGAAGAGCCCAGCACCCAACCAAAGTAGATTCCAGGTTTGCATGATAATGGGGGTTTTCACACAGGCAGATTTTTTGACGCTGGCGTCAAAAAATTTTGACGTGCGAGAGTGAAATTAACATGACACCCAATGGAGAGTACCAACAAAATGGCCCAGCCCAGGGGGTGCTCCAGGGTTCACACCCCTCAGAGCCTGACTAGACCGACCCCCCTGCGATCGACCCTCCTACATCCGCCAGGGGGCGTGACGCACATCCCGTTGAGATCGAGACCGAGGCTGGGCTCCGGTACAGAGAGGTGACCCATGTGTTGAGTGTGGCTATGTGAGATAAGATGGACCGCTGACCGTAGGTGTGACCATACATACGAACTGACTCAACGGTGTGACGACGTAAAGGTTCACCCACGCTGCAAAAATGGTTCTTGTGAAATCATACAACGACTTTTCGAGACCTTTGGTCGAGAAAAGAGTTGTATGATTGAACAGGAACCTTTCTGGTATTGGGTGAACTCACTTCTACTACAATGAGGTCATGTACGAGAGGCTTTGTGACTGCAGCGTGGTAGAAACATACGATACAGTAGGGGCTGAGGGAAGCGAGAAAGAAGTGTGCAACAAAACTCACATGGGCCTCCGAAGGACGCATCCAAAATCCGCGGTGGTTCAAGTTGCCCTTCCTCTGCAGCTAAGGGGTGCAGTTGGAGCCCGCTTCAGCGGACCCAACTTGATTGGACCGTAGTGGCCTGAAGTTTGACGGACAATGGTGCTTGGCGCACAAAAACATCAAATCTTCATCCCAACTTTGACACACACAAATCTGCTGAGTCTCTTTCCCAGTGAACAACAAGAAACAATTATCTCATTGGCTCCTTCAGCGATGAGGCGTCTCCGTTCAGTCCTGCTGCTCAACACAGTGTGCAGCGCCCAGGCTTATACTTTACCGAATCCAGCCTGACCCATAAAACAGGGACAGAGACATACAGTAAATACGCCTGTCACTGTAAACCAAGGACAGAGACACGCAGTGAATGTTTTGTTCCACGCACACGCAGGTATTCAGGGACAGAAACACGCAATGAATGCGCCTCTCACTGACATAATCCAAGGACAGAGACATGCAGACATGCAGTTTCCTCTCATCTTCAACCAGGGACAGACACACGCAGTAAATGCGCCTCTCACTATTAATTAAGCCCCTGTCCACAAGATCCACTTTAATGGCCCAAAGGTGTTTTTGTTCCCACACATGCGCATGGCCCCATTGAGGTATAAATCTCAGTAACGAGTTTGTGAAACAGGGAGGAGGACGCAGGGTCTGGAGGTGTCCGTCGCGTTGGTGCGGGTTCCTGGAACTGGGTCACCGGGTCACGTGGTTCCTGGAACTGGGTCAGAGGGTCACGTGGTGGTGCCAATGGTAGGGAGCTGGTTCCAGGAATTGACGTGAGGGGGTGTTGTGTGCGCGTGAATAGAAGTTTTGAAAGGAGATGCAGACTTTGAAGACTCTGAATGACCAGGATCAGGAAAAGACGTTGATCGAGCATCAACTGTGACCAAATGCAACCCATGAAGTTCCAAGAGTCACTGCGATTGCGCCCAAAAGATTCCAACTTTTTCGCGACGTTTGAAGTGGTTTTCATGCATGTTCTCTTGGCATCAAAAAGCTGAACACACAAATTTTGATGTCAATGCCACATTTGACATGGGAACCAATGGAGGGCGTCACAGAAACAGTTCATTCGTGACGTCAGAGACCTTGACGTTTGACAAAGGAGACTCGCGTCACCGACATGACGTTGACGCAACCTTTTGCAGCTCTCAAACGTCGTTGCTTAATCTCCCCATTTGTTCGAAAAGACCCCACCCCTCTGAATATGGGTGGAGCCTGACCTGAACCCCACCCTCACCTCCCCTCGTTGGCCATCTTGAGGTGTTCTCACGTTGATGACGTCATCAGCTTTTCCTGACGTCAACCGCAACTTTTCTTGACATCAAAGAATGGTCTAGACCACTTTTTGATACTCACCTATTGGGCGTCATGTTAAATTTTTATGTTGACGTCAAAATTCTGCTGTTGACGTCAAAGTTTTGACGTTGACGTTACCAATGTGAAAACGGCTTCACTCATTGATCACTCTTGGATCGTAAGTGCCTCTTCTATCTCTCAGCAAAGAGACAGCTTTGAGTGGCAGTGGTCAAAGGAAACGCGGGTTTGATTTGAAAATCCGATCATCAGGTCCGCACCCAACACGCTGCATCAATGAACATCGACTTGGTACGGAGTCAAAGGTTCCAGGCAAAAGGTGCAAGAGAAACTTGGTGATGATGTTAGTGAGGTGAGGACTACTTCGCATGAAAATTTAACAGCTTTCCCTGCGTCCGGCGGAGTGATTTCACTTGCAGGCGCACGTGTCTACGTTTACGCCTTCTGTTGCGTCGACAATCGTCGGCCCTATCAGAGTGTTTCCCGTTACAAGGGTATTCCACAAAGAAAGGTATGCAGTCCAATAAGTATGGTTTCTGACTGTGCACTCATCACAGTAGTGTAAAGAGGTGATAATATGTGATGCAGCAAATTAGTCATTGACCATCAGTTATCCACAGATAGTTTTTACAAAATGGTCAAGCTTTGGATACTCTCTTTTTGTGTTGTTGTACACCAAGGAGATTTTGGACTGGAAAGGTTCTTGGGAGATGAGGATGACTCCTCTGACAGAGATCTGGATTTATACCATTCTCTTGTGTAGGCACTACTCCATCTTCAGTAAAGTTTGGTTAACATTTCTGGAAGTTCTTGTCACACTCACACAAGTTTTCTTTTGCACAAAGTGTTGTTTCACATCTTGGTTCAAAGATAAAATTCATTTGATCACAATCAACCACATTTGGTTCCCTTCTTTTTGGACCGCAGACCTTTCTTTGTGGAATACCTTCGAACCAGAATGGAGACAGTACCCTGGCTCGCCCGTCATCTGGTGGTATTCTGACATCAGGAAGAACGCTCAAGGGACGTGACAAAGGGCTGAACATCAAACTTGTCAGCGTCTGTGTCTCGTGTGAAATTCTGGGGTTTTTTTGACAGACGCTGGACAATGAATTTAAGACTGACTTTCATTCCCGAGCTCAGATGGGTGACTCCACCACAGTGGCTCCACTATCTTGGGCTGTCCGGGGGGATCCAGGGTCGGAGCTGAGGGTTGGGAACTCGAGCAAACCACCCCACCAGAACCGTCTTAAACTGTATCAGATCTGGCATCATTTATGAAAACTGTGGAGAGGCACGGAGTCCTGGCGACCTCCTCTCACTTTTCTGCTGGAACATCTCTGGGGATGAAATCAGACCTGTGGACAGGAGAGAGATACGACCCCTGCGTGGGTGTCGAGATGTGTCTCCAGATCGCTCCACTGTCTGCAGAAATTTACAGCACTCGTGTCATGTGAGGGGAGTCTCTACAGGATCCAGGGGCAGGGGGCCTGGGGGCCTCGGGGGCTTGGGTCCCTCCACCTCTCAAACAGAAAAAGTACCCCTGAATTTTGGCTGCAGCGGATCCAAGGGTCCTGACCTCCCCCTAAAAAAAACTTGAAAATTCTTGAACCCCCCTCGAAATGCGGTACAATTTTTTTTTGTTTTGCTTGTCCTTGGGCCCCTGACCCACCTCCCAAAAAATCAACTTGCCTGACCCAGATACGCCTGACCTCTGCCCAATCATGGATCCTCCAGAGAGAGAGAGACAGAGAGAGACAGAGAGAGAGAGAGAGAGAGAGAGAGAGAGGAGTGAAAGAGACAGAGAGACAGAGAAAGAGAGAGAGAGTGAGAGAGAGAGGGAGAGAAGAGAGAAGAGAGAGAGATGGAGAGGAGAGAGAACAGAGACAGAGACAGAGAAAGAGAGAGTGCAAGAGACAGAGAGGGAGAAGAGAGAGAGAGAAAGAGAGAGAGGGACATAGACAGGGAGACAGAGAGAGAGAGAGAAAGCAAGAGAGAGGGACAGAGAGGGACAGAGAGACAGGGAGAGAGTGAGAGAGAGGAGGAGACAGAGAGAGAGAGAGAGGGGACAGAGAGAGACAGGGAGAGAGAGCTATTCCCACAGACACGCAACACTGTGGGAATCAAAGGTGTTTCCCACCACACAATCACTCGACGACCTCACGCGTCGAGGGAAGTGATCATCATCTCCAAAGAGTGTGCCGCTATGTTCCGTCTATGGAGAGGGACGACGCAGCTTTCTCTGATGTTCTGTAGGTGGGTGTCTGATCACTGATTTCGTACGTTTGGGTGAAACAGGAGTTGGTCCAGGGGCTGATCAGTTCAGAGTCAGCAGTATTGCACCTGACGGCCTGAAAGATATTTGGTTGCTTCCTGCATCGCAGTTGGAGGACCAGAGATTTATGCCCCTGGCAAATTGTAACGCAAAACGTCGCAGAACAGGGATGGATGCACGGGGAGGGAGCTGGGAGCCCTGACCCCCTGTCCCACAGGAAACTTTGTTTTGCACAAAAGGTCCCCCTCCTCTGTTTTGTGATGCAAGCGCAATTTTTTTTTTCGTTTGACGTGCCAGCAAGTGGAAGTCGTCCCCCAAGGGGATCATGTCTCTATGAACCGTATCATCCTGGATCCGCCTGATCTGGATCAGTCCACCTGGAGCGCAAATGTGGCCCAGGCGCGAGGCGCCGGAAGCCACGAGCATTACGCAATACCCCTGGGCGTGGTGAAGCTGTTACGTAATCACCATGGAGCTGCCAGGGAAGAACACGCGTCTGTCAGAATCCGCAAATATGTCCGTAAAACTCCAGAGGTGGAACTGTGGGGGTCTTTTCCGTGTGAGCTGAGATTTTGGCCGTGTTCATTGCGTGGACCAGAACGAACTGGTACTTAGAAAATCCTGGCTGTTGATTGGTTCTGGCACAATGCCAACCAATAGGAGATGAAAATATTCTGGGTTTGGTTCCTTATGGGTTGTAAGTCAAACACTGCCGTTGTTTCTGGATCCACTGGAGTTTCCAGTGCAACAGAGAGATTTAGCTGTGGAAGCTTTTTCTCCGTGGCCCATGGCAGGATTGGGTTGGGTTATAGTCACACACCCCAGACCCTATTCTTGCTCCAGGAAAACCTCCTGCAGGATCACTCGTTCCATTTCAGCCTCCCAGATCCACCCTTAAAATCTCGAGTCCATTCGGACGCAGTTGTGTGGGATGAGTCTTGCCTCAGGGAGTATTTACCAGATACAGAGTCTGTTCATAGGGAAGAAATCCTCGGGTAAATACCCCCCTCTGTTTGCCTCCAACAGCCAATTCCATTTATCGTTTTGAAATGTGGGTTGGGAATCCCTTGTGGAGGGGGATCTCATTTGGTGAGGTTCATCCCCTGTGTTTCCTTCGCGTGTGACCGTGTATAGGATGTGCTCAGCTCTCCGTGGATCCAGGGGGGGGTAAGGGACGGATTCCCAATGGCATCCTGAAATTTTGGCTTCCCCCACCCCCCCGCCGAAGACTGTCTGCCCCTCCCCTGAGGACTGAAGGCTATTGTTTCAACGGATCTGCAGACTCTTTGACTAGATTCCGAATCTGCAACCCTTGACCCCCCTGGAAACATGTTTTTAGATTATGAATCTGCAACCTCTTCACCCTCCCCCATGAAAACTTATTTACACACAGCGGACAGGTGCAGTTTATTTTCCTCAAGTTCTGCATGAAAATTGTTCAAATTTATAGGTTGGACCCCAAATGGACAGAACCTGGGCGAAAATAAGGAGAAAATCAGATTGGATCCGAAACCCAAGATCCTGGATCCGCCCCCCAAAATAAAAAGACCCCCTGGTAAGAATTCTATTGGTGAATCACATTGGTCACGTGGTCCAAATTCTGGATCCGCTGAACCTCAGGATGGAACAGAAAAAAACTTATTATCCAATCGATGCCCTAAAATAACTGAAGCCACTGGTCCTGAGCCGCGATGCAAAGCCGGACGTGTGTAGTCTGGACGCGGTCTGCCTCAGGCGGCTGTTGACACAGGCAATAACTTTGTTCGCAGACGAGGGAATATGTGCAGGAACCAACAGGCCTGAGGGGAGAGGGAAGCCGAGGGAAGAGGAGATGTGAGTGACAGAAGAAACGTGCGTCAGTCCCCTCAGATGAAAGGTTGTCAGATGGTGGCAGAAGTGAAAACCAAGAAAAAGGCCTGTTTTGCGGGTGACAAATATGCCATACACTTCACACCTCCCCTCTTTTTGGGAGTTTGTTCAAAGTGCCCCAAAAATGCACGTTGGGGGGCGTTGCACCCTAGGTTCCCACGTGACCCAAACCCAGTGAGCCCCGCCATGGCTGAGGGAACGTTTTTTTGCAGACTGACAGGAAATGTTGGTTTGAATATGCTCTGAACACGCCTTGAACACATGCCTTTTTACTTGATGTTCAGAAACTTTTTGTGGTTTTATCCGTCTGTAGTTCCTTTTGAGATTTTAATTGCTTTGTTTACTCCACAAATGTGGAGTGTTGACGGAACGCATTTGGGACGCAGCGTCGCGTCGTGTCGTGTTGTGTTGCGTCGCGCAGACAGACACCGGTGTGAGAGGATTCACAACACCCTTCCCCAAAAACCCAGTACTTACTGATGAAAATTCGCTTTGCAATTGACATACAGTCCAAGAATGGGGGTATTTGGTCAATGGTGAGTTGGCCAATGTGGTCCAAATTCCAGGGGTGAAAAATCCTCGGAATTCGGAATACCAGGCGGGTTCAGGTACTGAGAACCTAACAAGCTGGGAAATCCAGGAGTTACTGGGTGAACGGAATCGCAATGAACCAGAGAGGTCTGGACGAAAATGAGTTGAAGGGAATCATAGACGGTCTGCGACCTTCCCATGTGGCCAACAAACACTCACAAATTTGCATTTCACCCCAACCCCCACCTCGGAAACCCAACACAGGGAGAACATTTCCTCGCACACCGGTGGAACGAAATGAGGAGACACTCCTAATCTGTATCTCCCCACTTCAGTTTGGGGTAAAAATGGCCAAAAACCCTTGCATTGTGCACTCAGAGATTGTTCACCCCATGTCTGGCCATGTCAAGTCAACTGAAATGGCCAGACACCCGTGTCACCTTATTTGGGGTGTTTGGCCATCTCGTTACACCGGACGCTCCAACATGGCGCCGATCGGAAGCGCTTTACTCGCAGACAAATTGTCTCAAAGTAAGTTGATTACAGCGTGGATGGGAGGAGCTAATACCGAGCCTCTCAAGCGACAAATCCGATTCGGAGATAGGGCCTGTTGTAGACGCCCCCCCCCCCTGTCGCCTCGGGGGGTGTTGATTTGATACAATGGGCGAGCATGCTGGGTGTGGAGCGGGCGCGTCAGGGAGTTTCAGCTGAGACGTCCGCTGCGTCTTTCAGCGTGTGGTGCCCTGTTGTAGACGCCCCTCTGTCGCCTCGGGGGGTGTTGATTCGATACAATTGGGTGGTAGATCCTGGAGGGAGGGGGCGGAGTGGATGCGTTGGGGAGGTTTAGCTACAACGTCCGCTACAATCCCAAACGTGCGGTGCCCCAATTGCCAGATCAGTGACGCAAAAACTATTTGCTCACTTGTCATTGGCTCTCAGTGCAAACTTTGGTGACATGTGACACAAATCTAAGAATTACGGCACCGCAACGGTGAGGATTTCAAGGGTGTGCTAAAACTCCCTATTGAGCTATCTGCATGGTGTCTGATGACGAAATTCCAGCGACTCCCGTCAAAGAAAGAGAAACACGCGCTCGATCGTCTGTGGAGACGATGGAAGCCAAGGAACGAAGCCCTGGTTCACAGAACCACGAGAGGCCTCATCTCAACCCGAACAAACAAGCCACAGAATGGGGCCATTGTTACAGACACCAGAGGCGGATCCAGAGCAAGGGGACCTTGGGGGGGGGGGGGGGGGGGGCGGGCACCATAGAAATAACACCAAAAATTGGTAAATTTTTTATAAGGGCAGAAGGTTAAATTTTTTAAAAAATT
>JAAUXT010036942.1_pt1 | contig 15199 bp, 20 predicted proteins | sample 7278171 | NCBI WGS metagenome assembly JAAUXT01 (sample SAMN14350112, study PRJNA611818) | marine sediment metagenome | isolation source: surface marine sediment (1.8m) | place: French Polynesia: Moorea | collected 2018-08 | reverse complement strand
GTGCCCAGCTTAGGATAGTGGCTCCATCTAGGGAATGATATGATTGGTTGTGGCTGTTGCTGTGGCTGTGGCAGTACTTAGGGGGTGGTCATGGTAAATATATATAACATCTCCAACGACTCACGCATGTACTGCATCAGACAGCTCACGAGTACGGGAACATTTTCGCGTGAACATTCAAACCGTGTTCACACAAATGCAGCGTCAAGCGCAGGCCAAAGCCAAACTGGAAAGGCCAGCTCATTGATATGGTAGAAGATGTTTGGTGGAATGTCAGAGGCAAAGGAACTTCAAGCGGAAAAATAAGGTGCAAGGTGCATCTTTTTGCCCCGAAACTCAGCATCAAAAGGAAGGATGCGTCTCTCTGGTGGATGTTGTTTTTCCATCATTTCCACGAAACTGAAACACAAATATGCACTGAGTACTGCGACGCGTTCTCTGTGGGGAAACCTCTGGACTCACTCAGACTCACAGTGCCAGTAATCTGCTCGTTGCCAAAAGAAAACAACGGCAGATCTACTGGTGTCCCGTGCACGGGTCACCACCAGCATGGGAGAGGCGCGTGTGTTCGTACCAACAAGTTCTAAGTTCCGGAAAATGGAGGTAAATGTTGGGGTGTGTTTTCTTGAGTGAGACTCACACGTTCGTGGAAACTGGGCGCGAATACTCAAGCGCAAACTTTACCGCACGGGGGCGCGACGTCCGACGAGAGTTTCACAACGTCCTCGTTGTGTAAGCGCGGAAAGCCACGCAACCAGAACAGCAGAAAACCTGCCAACTTGGCTGTCAGGTTGTTTCAATTTTTTTAAAACTGGCAACGCCAAATTTGAAACCACCAGGCAAAACAGCAACCGCCAAATATCAAAAATCTGTGACTGCAAAATGAATCGTTTGTGCGTGACGGAGTTCATTCATCAAACTGTGCGTAAACTTATTTACAGGACAACAGAAAGTTTCGAAAATGTCAACGACTCATGCGACTGTAGTTTTGGATAATGGAGCGTACACAGCGAAAGTTGGATACTCATCCGATAAAGAGCCCAGGTAAAACATTGTTTCAGATTCGTGCACCTTCTCAATGAACGAGGAATGGGTGAGAAACGCTCTGCTAGGCACCAGACATACGCTGAATCTATTATCGCCCATATGCCGAAAAGCAACAAGAGCGCCCGTTCTGATTTTATGCTGAATTTTCTCCGTTCAATGCTTTCTACTCTCCAGAAGCAGAAGCTGTGAGTCCATTTTGCCGAAGGAAAGAATGTGTCCTGTCAAATTCACCTGTACTTCTCACAGATTGGATTTATGGGGGATTCTTTTCTGGCGATAAATGTTGACGGCATTTGACATGTTTGTTTACTGTTTTTGTCATGTCACCTTTTGTTTCACCTTTTGTTCCCAGTGCTCCCAAAAAAGAAATCCTGTTCAGTAACATCAACATTTCTCGTCAGAAAAGAGTCCCCCTCGTAAGTGATCCTCCACTACGAAAAGCCCTTTCTGGAAATGGTGGCGTCAAAAACATCTTCTGCTTCACAACGACAGCAGACCGTACACACTGCGCGCGAGTCACTAGCATTCATATTTGCACCAGAATTTCGATTTTGCACAGGATATCACCCAATTGTGTGATGAAAGCGAAGAATGTACGAACACGAATCTTCATTTCTGACCAAGTTGAAGACTGCAAAGATTTGTCCGGCCTCTATTACATGCTTCCATTTCAAAAGGTGAGTCTTCATTTATCTGTTCCCCTTGTCTCAATGTGATTGGCGTCATATAATTCGCTAAATTGCAGAAGAATATCACAAATGGAAGCTTTCGACTACAGTGAAAATATTAGACAAGAAGCCTCTGAACAGTGTCAACATCACGATCTTGAACTGTTTTGTGTTCGGTTCGACAGGGTTACTTGATCAACTGGGAAATCGAGAAGCAAGTGTGGGACTACCTGTTTGGCAAAGAAGCTCTGAATGTGAGTGGCTACAAACGACGCCTGGCCGCATCGTCACTTCTTCCCTTTCCGAGTTCAGATGCCATGTCAGCTTCTGTCAGTGAGGAAACATTGTTCAGTTCTGTTCTTTTTGGTGAAGGTGAATTTTCCTCAAGCGAACATCATCGTCACAGAACCTTATTTCGACTTCACGTCAGTTCAAGAAGCGATCAATGAAATTTTGTTCGAGGAATATCAGTACGAAGGAGTGTTGCGGTGTAATGGTGAGTTGTTTGAGAGTTCAAACCACTCTGTTCCGATGCAATCTGACGACTTTGCACCTCAAGAATAGAAAAAATACTGGCATGTTTGACCCTCATTCAGGTGGTTACTTGGCGCAGTACAAGATTCACAAAGAGAACAAAAGTGCTCTGTGTTCGCTCGTGGTCGATTCTGGCTACTCATTTACGCACATCATTCCGTACTACAATGGCAGGAAAATTTTGGAAGGAGTCAAAAGGTGAGTCTCTCACGATAAATGTGAATTGCAAACGCAGCTCTGGATTGCCAGCGGTTTGCCTGCTTGTGTTGCTTTTTATGTTGCAGTAGCTCTGATCCACTGTATTTTTCAGGATAAACGTCGGTGGGAAAGTGCTGACAAATCATTTGAAGGAAGTCATCTCGTACAGGTCAGACAGTTCTTTCGATGGTCAAAAGCTGCTGCTGTTCTTCGCACTCGCATTTTGTGTGACTTCTCCGTGGCGCGAGTGCGTTCATGGAATGTGCTTTGTTGGAGTACGGTGGAGTGATGACGCGTACTCGCTGCTTGTAGACAACTTATGGTGATGGACGAAACGCACGTCATGAACCAGATGAAGGAAGACGTGTGCTTCGTGTCGAGTTGCTTCAACGAGGACATGCGCACCGCCAGGTGAGGTCACGTGCACCATGAGGTGTTGGGGACAACCACTCGGTGACTCCATTTCGACTTTGCAAATCCGAGGAAAAGCTCTCCCACGACAGCTGATTCGAATTCTTCGCTTCTGTCAGAAATGCTTTGAAACAACTGTGCTTCTTCTTTGAGCACTGACCTGTGCGAATCTGTCACGTCACCCGCCACTTGCTATGTGGTCGTCCCTCTGTTGTCAGGTTGAAGGGCGCTGCGAACACGGTGGCGCGGGACTACGTGCTGCCGGACTACACGCAGGTGAAGCGCGGCTTCGTGCGGCCGCAGAGCGAGACGACCGGCCGCGCCAAAGGCGACGAGCAGGTCAGTCGCTCCGTGTCTTTGAAATCGATAACTACTCAGAAACGTGTTTGCTTCTCTTTTGACTGCAAAAATTTGTTAGGCAATGACTTCCACGTGTCTTCTTGGCTGCAGATCATTCGCATGAACAACGAGAGGTTTTCCATCCCAGAAATACTGTTCCATCCGTCCGACGTGGGAATACAGGAGATGGGGTTGTCGGAGGCCATCGTGCATTGCATAGAAAACCTCGATGAAGGTGCGTTCGTCTTGTTTGCCGCGCCATTGTCGTTGAAAGAAAACATTCTGTGTTCCTCACGCATCAGAAGTGAAACTTGTGGAGCACTGAGTGTGTTTTTGTCTTCTTGTAGAAATGAGACCACACATGTACCAGAACATCTGGTTGACTGGTGGAAACTGTTTGATACCAGGATTTGCGGAGAGAGTGTACGTGTTGGAAATCAAGCATTTGTGAATCAGTCAAAATGCATTTCGATGCACGTGTTTCCTATTGACTCTGTTTGGTCACTGCAGGCAGAAGGACGTGCGCTCGATGGCAGCGGACGAGTACGATGTGCACGTACACATGCCGAAAAAGTGCGTGGCTATTTTCGCTTTGTCGCAACGTACCGAGCTGTCCCGTTCCTGATTTTTGTTTGGGTATCTTTCACTTGGTGTTCGTTTTCCATTTCAGTCCTTTGACATTCAACTGGGAAGGAGGATGCGCATTGGCCAAGGATTCCTCGCTGAAAAGGCTTCTCGTCAGTCGATCTCAATACGAGGAAAATGGACACAGTATTTGCGCTGACAAGTTTGACATTTGAAAGCCGCACACAGGATGCGAAACTGCCAAGCCCAACCTACCGCATGTGTTCGCCTTCGCGCACAGACCAACTCCAAATGTGACAGAAACTGGCTGGATGTGAGCGACTTGGACCTTCACCAACTTCACCGATGCCACAGTTGACGTCTGAGAAGCATCCTGGAGCCAAACGACAGGTCCACACTCTGGCAGTTACAGCTCATTCCTTTTCGTGAAACGTTTTGCTGATCAGATCACACTGGGCCGGCCAACTGGACTGTGTGGCTGTGGAATGTGACAGACTGACCAAATGACAGATGAAATGGTGAATATACTTTATTTTTGCACAAAATATACAGCTGTAATTCCCCATGACACGAGTCGGTTTGCCCTTGAAGACCCAGAAGTGGAATGTGTTTGACGTGCCGCGCCACGGGCTGAATGAAGCTGTGGTCTGTCCGTCCGAACAGGCATGAACTGAGTTCCAACCCACTGAACAAACAAGATTCGCAACACGGTCCCCGTCCAACGCTTGGTTTTGCTCTGCCAACTTCAACAATCGTGGACGACTAGACTAGTGACAACGACTAGCATTTGGCTGCATCATTGATGCGCGTTCGGTTGCGTCGGCGGTTGATCGCTCTTCTGCAGGTTTTGTCTGGTTCATGTCAAGGACACAACGTGACAAACTGACGAGCTCAGAATGGTCCAAAGGAAAAAAGAAATTGTATGATGGCGAAGAGCAAACATTCACAAAGCCCACTCCAAAAAAAAAACAAACAACGCCCAACATCGTTGGTGTGTTCAGAGTTTGAAACTCAGCAAAGGATACATCGACGTACACAGTTCTTGGAGCTGTAAAGTTGAAGACAACAGCAAATCAAATTGCGATCGACATGTCGTAAATCGCGCAGAAGATGTGAATGTTTTCGAAGAACCAGAACCAATCAAGGCTTCATGTGGAGCAACTCACGTTGTTCATAAGTTTTCCCAAATTTTTGTTTGCCGCCTCTCTCGCTTCTGCAGAATCGTACCTGAGAAGAGACATTGCAACACAATTAAAACCGCAACATGCGCACCAAAGCTGCACCATTTACAAGGAGTCGTTCCCGTGAATGAATTTAAGCAAGAGCAACACTTCGTTGCAAGAGATATTTCTTGGTGTTACCAAACAAGACCAACGTTGAAGACACGAGCCAGGAGCAATCACCCTTTCACTTCCTGTTGACTGTCGAGTTCAAAGTGAAGCCGCGCGAGTCGCTCCTGCTGCTCACGAACTTGGTCCATCTTGTCGAACATCGAGTCCCGACCTGAGCCACGTCAAGTCACCGAAAAAAATAGACTGCGCATTCGTGGAGTCCACCAAAAGCAATAAGGTTGGAAAAAGAAGTTTCTGGTGAAGGTTGCAGTGGGTTGGTTTTATTGCACACACACACACACACACACACACACACACGAGGCTTCTGTGACACTCGGCACCCAACTGCTTTTAGTCGAGTTTATGAGGGGAATTTCATAAGTAACTGTTTTTTGCCTCGTATCTTCCAAATGGATGCTTCCAGAGAAACAATCCTTTGCATTTCACAACTTTGTCTCACAAAGAATGAGTTAGCATATTCTGGCAATCCTGGCTCTTTTCCTTCTTGAACAATTTTACCTTCAAAGTTTGAAGAATTTTGAACTATTGACTCTCCTCAACACCTGTGCACTCTCTGCACTTGAGTCTTTTGCCATTAACAATCAATAGTTACAAGGCAAATCTCTACCAACTTTGGATAAAAATTTTTCTCACTTTCTTAAATCTCTGTTGGTAAATTTCAATTTTGTTTGCAACAATGGATGCTACACTGATTCCCTTTTCTGTTTCCCTGTTCTGTTTTGTGCAGCAAGAAATATCCATTCGGAAGATACGAGGTATGAACGGTTTCTTATGAAATTCCCCTCGTACACTCTTTGAGTTTATCAGTCGAGTTCCTGGTACAAATGATCGCGAGCTACCAAAAGCCTGGAGGCGGCCGGTGTGGAAGTCCTCGAGTAGCTGCAGCAATCCCTGCTCCATCTGCCGCACGTCAGCCACGTCGGTGAGAAACGAATGCTCCCTGCATGGCCGGGGCGTGCTGCCGTCACTCGACACACCTACGAGCACGACACGACAAGAAAATGATCCTGTGAAAAACTTCACAATGACAAACATTTCGAAGTTTCACGCAAAAAAAACGAGGTACCTTTGTCGGATTTGGGTTTGACGGTGTTCTTCGAGTTCAGCGGCAGGGTAACATTGGGTTTTAGTTTCTGAGTTGCCGGTGTTGTGGTTGGTGTTGCTGTTGCTGGCTTCGTTTTCGCCCCATGACTACCTTTGCTGCCTAAACTTTGTCGTGATGACGATGTTTTGCCTGGTATCTCCATTGCTGACATCCAGATTTCTACAAGTACAGATTGCCAACTACAACACAATCTGCAACGTTTTTCGCATTGTGGCTGAGACATTGCTTTAGAGAACACCCATCGTTGCACACCAGACGCGAATGTGTGTGAACACACTCAACACACACATTGTTTACACGCACGCACGCACGCACGCACACACAGACACAAAATGAGATCGACGACAGTCTGATTGGTTTCAACTCAGATTCTTTCTGGTCACGCAAACGCAACAAAAATAGTCTCCATATGACAAGATCTACCTGAAAACCAAACAGTGCTGACACAAGACCAAAGATTCCCACTCAGATGACAATTGCATTGAGAATATGGACACTAATTTTCCGTTTATGTTTAATGTTTTGGTTTTCTGTCCAACTGAGGACAACCGTTTTCCGATAGAATCAGCGGTACTTTTTGCGCTTAAATTAACGCGCAAATTGCGCACGAACACCATCACGCGAAAACGGTAACATTGTTCATCGTGCAGAAGCATACAAATGAATCAAGAAGTTACAACTACATTCTGAGCTTTTGAAATGTGTTCCAAAGATTTGTTCAGAAACTTATGTGTTGCAATAATCAATGTGATCCCATTTTTGGAAGCTTCTTTGTGAAGCTGGCGTGACGTCATCCGAACAGCTGACTGGATGGAATTCCTTGTAAACAGGATCTTGAATGAATGGAGCTGCTGGAATTGACATCAGCTCCAGTTTGAAATATGAAAACGAACACAACCTTCTATTCAGATTGAACTAACATGGAATGGTTCACCACAGACCTGGTTTGTGTCGTTTTCTTGGTCTGTGCATGTTTGGCATTGACCTGTCTTGGGTTGTACTGGGCTGGTTGGAAGAAATACCGCAACAAATTCAAGGAGAAGAAAGTCAAGAACAAACTGCATGGAAATACGAGACTGGGTGAGTGGATTTCCAAACATTTCTCACAGTATTTTCACACACCTGACACATTTTTCCTTCAAGTTTCTGGTTTGACAATCCAACCAAGCGTCGGAGATCAAAGACAACAAAGAGAGTGTTTTGAACCAGTACGAGCACGCAAAAAACGTGCGCAAGAAACTGTTCTTTGTTGTCGCAAGGTCAGGGGCATTGTTATTTTTGGGGGTAGAGTCTTGGGGGTCAGGCCTCCGCCTCTGTCTTGCCCCCCCACACACACACATACACACATGTACTCAAGATAAAGGAAGCTGCAAAAGTGAAAAAGAAACAACAACAAAAACTTGCACTTGCGTGAGTGACACCCGTGATGATCCGGTGGTTCGGGTTGCAGGTGTGTGTGTGTGTGTGTGTGTGTGTGTGTGTGTGTGTGTGTGTGTGTGTGTGCACGCATGTGAGTGAATCTGCATGCATATTTTGTCATCGTTCTTTCAGACGTCATCAGGGATCCTGCTGCGTCAGCGCCGAACATGGCTCGCAACTGTGATTCGAGAAGTGTGACTGTGCCATCAGCAGCATCCTGGTCCCATCGAGCGATGACGAGCTGCGATCTGTACCAAAACACCAACCAAAGCCTGCTGCTGAATCACTCCCGTTCTGTTCCGTCGCTGATCACAAAGGACAACCTCCTTTTCAACCAGTCACATGTGGACCAAACAGGAAAGGTTCTCCCCATACACTACATGCCTTTCTGTTACAGCATGGCACAATCTCCTCAGGTCGTTCCCAATTACATCAACAATCCCCACTACGGTGGGCCCTGGCCTGGCTCGGGACACAGACTCGCTACTGTACTGGAAAGTTCACAGGAAGAGCTTGACGGTCCCACCGCGCGCATGATCTCAGCCTCGACTCGAGCAGAATTTGCACCTCATGATGCTGACTTTGAAGTCATCCAACTGTCACCATCAACACCACCTCCCAGTTACTGCTGAAGGCGATCGACCAATCAACAGAAAGACTCAAGTTGCGTCAGTCGCAACTCTGTCGGGAGAAACGTTAGAGACAAGAGAACACTGAATCGAACTGCTGTGGCTGTGGACGCGTGTGGATAACACGGGTTTGGTGGATCCAGGTTGAAGGTAGCGGGATGACTTGTCACAAATTGTAGGAAAGGGCGCGCCCCCTGATCCCTGGATCATCCAAAGGACCTTCTGCTGTATGACCTTTCACCCTGTCATAAAACGCGTTTGTACTGTCATAAAAGTCATTCATAATTCACACATCCATCTGTGGTCATCGTCTAAATGGAGTCCAAACTGGCCACGAACCTTTCACCAGTGAAGTTTTCGACACATGCATGTTTGACTTTTCCACCTTGAGAGCGATAATTCGCGTGTTTTTAAACTTGCTTTTCTACAAAGTTTGTTGTCAAAAAATGTTTGCGTGATGAACAATAAAGTGGTTGATGGTAAGAATCGAGGTTTGCATTCAGGTCCTAATTCTGGAAACACGATATTGACAGATTTCTGAGCGGATGATTCAGAGGTAGCGCGCGGAGCCGGTCACTGTCGGCGAAGTGAATGAGTCAGTCCGCGCCGCCGGATCAGCAGACTCGATTCGAAGCTGTCCCCGTAAAAGCTGGTTTCTCGCAAAATTCTTCTCAAGCATATCGTAAAGTAAAGAAAGGCACAAAACAGACAGAAAGTCAGCTGTAACGTGGTCCATGCAGGAGTTTAAGGATTTCGGAGTGTTTGTGCGACGGAAGTACGTGCAGGTTTGTTGGACAAGCGCGACTCCAAGTGGTGCATGAGATCCCCGTTTGTGCACCAAACACAAAATAATCGAACGGTGAATTCCAAAGCACACAGGACGCTTTAGAAATCGGAAAAATGCGCGGGAATAAGCAGTGGAGATACGAGTCGTGTCCGAAGAAACAATGATTTGACCATCGAGAGGAAGGACGAACGATTCTCGAGTACACGGGAACGTGACGACCTCGATTGACCTACATTCGTGCACCAGTATCGCCTGACCCGCACCTCCATGGCGAACAGCGTGTGGCCGCTCGTCTTCTACACGGGCCTCGTCGTGGCCATAACGTCGTTCGTCTGCCTCGGCTGCTGGATCCTCAAGCGCATCACCGACATCCGGCAGAAACGCGAGCAGCAGACCGTCGTCGCACTGTTCAGAGGTAAGAACGGTTCTTTGGACCAAACAGTTGTTCCACACTACAAATTGTTGAAGGTTGTTCGAGCTCAAAAACTCGTAGTTCGCGTGGGATTGTGGGTGCATGGTGAATGTCCTTCACGTGCGTGCGCGAAATCAGCGCACGACATTCATTTGCGCTCACCGCAGCAAATCTTCATAACTGCAGGGAAATCACAAGCGCGCATCTGCAGGTAATGTTGCGATCGCATGTCTTTCCAGCGCGGGTGATGTTTCATGTAGTTGGTGGGAAGGACATGTGATTTACTCAACACACGTATACTCTTTTCCTTTCTGGGATGAATCATCATTGGCTCCACATTTGTTTCCAGCTTTACTGGCGCGGCGGTTGCCGACAGAACCGGGCCCGATTGCGCTTCCATATAGACAGACGGCTGCACATGCAGGCCCTCCTCCAACTGTCAGGCCCATCGTCCGGGATTCCCCGACCGGCGTCGCGCAGAGGGAGGCGGTGCCAATGCACGCTCTGGGATGTCCTGGAAACTACGGCAGCCAGAATGACAGGCAGCACCTGCTCGCTGCCGCAAATACACCTCCGGTCAAAGTGGTCACGGCGTTCAACAATGTCTCCATGTCGAATGAACGCGTTCCGGGCAATCCCTCCGTCGCTGCTGCGGCGTCGCAGGTCGATACTGGACCCAACTACGCGACGCTGAGTCCCAAGAACACGATGGGCAAGATGCTTACCAAGGCAGCTCCAAGCCAACCTCACGCTTCAAAAGTTCAAGAAGCTGAACCTTTGGTGAGAGTGAACACGTACGAGGACATCAACAACTGCGAGGTGGATCAGAGGTTCTTCATCGGCCAGGCCCGAATCCACGTGGAGTCGGCGGAAGTGGAGCGGGGCAGGCAGCACAACACCCTTCCCCGGTCTCAGGGCTCGCGGCCCCGCGAAGCTCCGCCTCCCCCTATCAGGAAGGTTCCTCCACAAGAGCCCGCGAACCAGGCGCTCAGACCGGTGTCGGAGGAGTTCCCACCTCCCCCACCGTACACTGAAACCGATACTGACCCGATAGCAGACAATATCAAGAACGCTTACACATACAGAGTAAAATGCTCTTGACCTGGCAAATTCATCTGGGAAAGTGTAAAGGATTTTATGGCAGCGTGGCTGTGGAAAGTGCGACCACTGACGAAAAAGACGAGCACCTTTCACTGTTTCAGACTGCATGCGAACCGAGTGCAGAAGGGTTGAAGCTGTTCTTGTCATCAGGAGACTGCATGTGCAGCACTGATGATTCACGTGGTCTGAACGAGTGCTGAATAACTGATGTGATTCACGCAAGGACATACGAGTAAATGTGCGCGAAACATTTGTTGTGTTGCTTGCGTGCTCTGTTCAACCAAGAAGCAACTGAATTGTCTGCATGGATGTACAAATCTGTTTCCTTCTGGCTTTGGCTTTGCGCAAAAAAGTACGTACACTGTACCGGTAGTTTGAAAATTTTCGATCGATGTGGAATGTCCATGTCCGGTGCGTGCAAGCACATGTGCTTCTCGTTTTTTCTTTCTTGACAACTGTTTTGGGAGACAGGCAATGGGAGACGCGCATTGTCCCAGACTCGTGCCAGACACTGTCCCACGAACACGAAGCGTCCGGAGAACATGCTGCAGTGCTCGTGTGTGTTGACAATTGAGAGAAGGAAAGTTGTGAAACTCGAGGAATCTGTAATATTCACATGCTTGTCTTCTCTGGACCAGCAAAAGAAAACGCCTGCTTTCTCCAAAAATCCAGAGTGGTTTGGACTTCCCTGATCGCACCAGTCAACTGATGGGACCAGTCAAGACAAAGTTCTGATGATACATTTGCGTCAGACGATGAAGGACCTGTTGTGAATTTTGTTTGCCTGAGTCAACTTCAAATGTTCATCCCAAAACAACCTGAGGAGTATCATTCTCTTGAAGTTCAGGCGTGATGTATGAGGTTCAAGAAGTTTGTCTTGAAATTTGCTTTGTTGCACTCCTTTTTGAACACACGAAATTGAGGGCGAGAGTTCAAGTTGACAATTTTTCATTTTCGGGGCTTTACCTCTTGAGCAATTTGAAGAAATACGAGTCCTTGCACTCTGGCAAACTTTGCTGGGGATTTGTGTGGCTACGTTTGACATCTGCGCTGCAAGTGTGAAGTTTTACCTCAGTTCCTTGACACTTTTCCTTGAAATAGTCAAAGATCAGAAGTCAAAATTTTGAAGAATGTTTTTGCCTGCTGGGGGACATGTATACGGGGTTCAGGGGCCGGCTCCCCTGACCCCGAAAAATAAGACCCTCCCCAATTTTGCAGAAAGGGAGTCCCCGCTGACCTGGCCTAACACCCAAAACGCGGACAGGGACCCGTTTAGGATTCCTGACACTGATCCCTTGAACAAATCCCTGGATCCATGGCGTACTTGACCCTGGCTGGTACCATCATCGATCCTTTTTGTTTGAGTTTGAACTTCATCGAGATCCTGGGCTGTCAGCGAAGTTTCAAGATCGAATTGTGCATGCATGCGCGTTTCAGAAACAGGTAATTTTTCATGTGCTTCTTTCACACGCACTGTCGTTCAAGGAAAAGACAGCAATAAAACGAAAATGCGACAACGCACTGAAGTCTTGCTTGCTTTGTTCAGTTCAAACAATTCGTGCTCTGGCGGATCTAGGGAGTCATCGCCCCTGGGACCAGACCCCTCCCCTCCTTCGCAGTCACACAAACTTTCCCGGTGATTTGGAGCCAGCAGAACAAGGTGGTTTGCTACCTGTGTATGCAACAACAAACAACAACAATAACAACAACAACAAGAATTGGAGAAAATATCCGTTTGGGATCGGGCCCTGGTCGGGCTTCCTTGCGTGGTCGCAATCCTGGATCCCGCTGGAGTCATACCAAGCGTTGAGGCAAGAAATCTCCCGCATACAGGTACGAAAGAAGTGCGATGATTTTGGCACATTCACATAAAGTTGTCCCTCACAAGGTCTGTTTGCACTGAAATCCGTGAACAGCACTGCCCTTTGGTTCGCTTCAGGCGCAGGCAACTCGTCCCTCATTCGCAACAATTTGGACTGAGCTATTTCCTCATGGACTGAGATGAAGAGCAGTCTTTGGTGAATTCAGTGCAAGTAAGTGTTCAAATTTAATGTCATGAAACAATTGATCAATTTGATTTTGAAGGTCGTCAACTCCTCAAAAATGTTGTGTGGTTCTTTCTGCAATACGTACAACGTGTGAAAGCCAATCAACTTGTGAGTCAATAATGAGGTGTTTGGCTCTGATTACGAGTTGATTGACTGGATTGAAGGCATCAAATGTGCTTTGCTTTTAGAATTCTCTTGTGACAGACAGGAACAAACTCTTCTCCGTTTGGACGACATAGACTCAAAATGCAACTCGTCATTGTGGCGCTGGTCTTCTGTGTCAGCCTGACACGTGCTGACCAAGGCAAGTCAATTCTTTTTTGAACATTTGAACCATCTGCGTGGAAAATGACGATTTCAGTCGTCATCAAGGCCTTTAAAAACACGCAAGTTCCACGCAAGTCTGTTTTTTCGCGACAAACCTGCATTTTTCGTAAGATTTCTTGGTGAAACATATGTGCAATATTTTTTATCAAATTGTTTATTTGCGAAAGTCTTCGTGGGGTCCTGAAATCCTGCGGGATCCCTACGAATAAGCTACGGGTTTTGCTTCAACTCCCCAAAGAAGATTGTCGTCGAGTTTTGTATGGCTGAAGAAGAGTTGTACTCTGAACTGTCTGCGGATGTTTGCCCAATGTCCATGCCAGGTTGCGAAAATGCTGCGGATGAAAAGGAATACCCTTGCCCAACCAACCCAGAAAGCGCACAAGACACCTGCACAAACAATCCTGTCACGGCGGTAAGTGCGACACATTTTGAACCACGAGTGGAGAATGCTCATGCACGCCAGCGGCTTGAATCCCGTTGACAGTACGCTATTGAGGTTCTTTCTTTTTCACTGCAGCGCGCCTGCAGGAAAACGTGTTGCGGGTTGAACAAGCGCGAGCTCGATGACCAGGTCGACTACGCTCGGAGAATGGCAAAAGCGCTCAGCAGCGATCCTGGTGCGAATATTTTTGATGAAGATCAACAGATAAAAGATGACTGCGGTCAAACTTCTGGACACGGGAGAGTGCGTGCAGCCTTCTTGCGAAGTACTTCCAATGTCCTGCTCTCACAACGACGCAATATAATGTTTACACGTCGTGGTTTCTTTCCAGTTTTGGCGCAAAACTGTGTCGGCCAGGACTGCTGTGACACGCACGTGGCTTGCGCAAAAATCAAAATTTACTGGGGTGGAAAATCTCACGTACGTACACGTTTCTCAAGTTTCCTTTTTGTCCTATAGCCGATCCAGAATCTATGGCAGAAAGGGGCTGATCTTGGTCTGAGTTGGCGTTCATCCCTCGGCAGCTCAAATTTAGAAGGGCGTGAGTGTTTTGGTGCCAGGTGGACTCCAAATTTAACTTGAAAGCGAAGTAAACTTGTCATGTTTTGATTTTGTTTTCTTTGGGTGAGGCGGATCCGAGCCCTCTTGACCCCTAGACGGATCCTTGTGGCATTCTGATTGTTTGGAGGAGGTGTTTCAATTTCACGAAGCACAAACTCACACTGTCCCGCTCGAAGCTTCTGTGTCGTGAGTGAGAGTGGCGATTCTGACAAAGAGCAAACCTTCGCGGCAGAACCAGGATCGGGATCGAGGGCCCAGTCTGGTGCGGATTACTCGTACGGTCCGCTCGTACATGACATCACAAACCGCTTGGGGTACAATATATTGGGGGGGGGGGGAAAGAGAACAGGGAGCACGTTCCTTGGGATGCGCTGGGAATACAGGCTGAACGTATCTCAAATCAGGTTCTACTTTCACTGCAGTTGTGCGCGAGCGACGCGGACCTGCGGGAGACGATCTGCTGCGCGCGGTGCAGAGAGCTGAACGGCAAGAGGAGCGAAGGGCGCTCTCTGCTGAGAGAACTCACCCAACTCGTTGCAGACTTGCGCAACTAATAATCACTGAAAGAACAGACACATTTCTCCCCAGTTCTCCTTGCGAATCCAGAAAATGTCACTGACGAGGCCTTTCTGTCACTTCTTCGTGCGTACAAAATACATCAAGGGTGGACGGACCAGACGGGTCAGAGAGGGACCCGAATGGTCAAATCACCGCGAGGCCCACAACTGGAGGCCTACCGATATATTTTCTATTGAATTTGCCCCATTGTATTTCCAATTCAATTTATGTGTGAGTTGGGGCGCCTTTGCCGCCACATATGTACAAAATATCCGCACATTGAAATCTCATTAAAATAGAATTGTTCAAGTTTTTGGACAATAAAACAGCAAATGTTTGAAAAGTTTCAAATGTTTGAACGCCGAATCTGCGGGCCCTCATCAGGGTCCAGCCTCAGCCCCACCTGCCAGAAGCTTCATGTTCCCAAACTTCGCAGCTGACCAGTCGAAACGGCCCAGTTCTGTACGTGCGCAAGATCTGCCCGTCCGACACCAATTCGCAATTGCAAATTTGGCGGCAGGAGATAACCAGCAACGCACGCAACGCGCCACTTGCAAAAGCAGGCAACGCGCCACTTGCAAAACAAGAAGTTCCGAGGCGGGAACCCTGATGGTCTCGGAAGCAGAGGGGGAGGGGGGTGGTTAGTGGGGGAGGGGGTGGTTAGTGGGGAGGGGGG
>JAAUXT010018381.1_pt1 | contig 15199 bp, 11 predicted proteins | sample 7278171 | NCBI WGS metagenome assembly JAAUXT01 (sample SAMN14350112, study PRJNA611818) | marine sediment metagenome | isolation source: surface marine sediment (1.8m) | place: French Polynesia: Moorea | collected 2018-08 | reverse complement strand
TTTACTTTTGCTGCCACTAAAGGGGAGGTTTCATATTTGGGTGGTGTAGTTGTCATATAAAAGGTTGTATTGTGAACACTGACTGAAATGTGGAGGCCACCTTAAAAAAAATCCTTAAATTTTGGTTCAGATCCTTGAAAAACCCTGGAAAAACCCTTAAATTTTGTCACTGCCGGAAAGTGGGAACCCTGCTTCTCTGCACTTGCAACATGGCAATCAGTTTTTTGGGCAAAGCACCAGAGTAACGCTGGTGAAATCGCTGGAGACTGACTGCTGCTGTCGTCTGAGCCTTCGCCATCAATAAAAGGTGAATTCAGTTCAATGTTTCTGCCTTCAATCCTGTCGCGAGAATAAACTGCATCGGCGGACAGGCCCGGAAATCCGAGGCTGTGATGTGGGTCAGTTGCCGCCCACGCCAGTTCTCACCCACAGGATCCTGACTCCACGATGCTCGCTCTGTATTGGGAAATGTTGAGGCCGGCGGGTGAGTCCCGAACGCACACGATTAAATAGCGACGGTGTCGAATCGTGCAAACACGGCACGCAGCGGCTCCATGATTACATCTGACTGCTGCTCCCCGGGTTGGTCAGCGCCTCTATCAATGAATCGGACTCAGCCTCATTGAGGAGCAAGTCCCACACAAAGCAACACTTGAGGAGCGGGCTTAATTTGGCAGCGAATCTTTGGATTGTGAGGTACCGGTCTGTTTGCTGTGATTTGTCGCTGTGTACAGCTTGGATAAGGTAATGAATGTGGTTTGTGGTGTTGTATGTCATTTTACTTGAACCATCTCGTAAGATGGCTTATTCATAAACAGAGCCATTGTTTTCAAATATTTATCGGCCGTCATGAATTACCAGCTGCATATGGAAATTGTTGGGTCAGGAAGCCGGGGACGTGTCGCAAATGGTGTGTGGGTGTTGCGCTGACAATTCGTTGTGATGCCAGGGGATATGTCTGTGTGGATGATCATCAGAAATGATCAGAAATAGAGTCAGTTACCAACGTAAATTGTTTATTCCGCGAATGGTTTGAGTTGTCATGCGTGGAGTTGTGTGCTTTGATGTTTTTGGTGTTGCATGTAGACACAGCATTTTGGTCTTTGAAGCAGCGCGAGGTGGAAAGCAGATCTTTTGTGGTTCGTACTTCCGCTTTCCTGCAAATATGAGGAATAAAAACATCAGTTTTGAGTTAAGAAAAAAGCTCATTGTCTGACTTCCAATCTCAGTTGCTTTCAAGTTTTTTGAAAATTGGAAAATGAAGGTTTGTGTTCTCTTGGCCACAAGAAACAGGGAGCAGCTCCATCTTACCTCGAGGGTCCATTCTCACAGACGGAAGGAAATATTCCAATTTTATCAGATCGTGGAGAATTCTATTTCAGTATTTCTGTCACGTTTACATCTCAGTAACTCAATTGACCTTCCGTCTTATCTGCGATTGCTTTCTCACAAGAAATACTCCCGAATCGACCTGTGAGTTCACGTCATTGAGCGATACCATTATGCTGATCAGATTTTTGCGCAGTATTTAGGTGCAAGTTTCTTGGTGCAGCAGTGAACAGAAAGGTTGATCTTCTGGTGTATCCTCTTTGTTGCTCTTTTGTAACATAACGGTGAGGCCAGCTCCTGCAGAGTGAGAAACATTGTTTTGAGTTGGATCTGTGTTGTTGAAAGTTTATTTCTTGTGATGCAGAAAGCTTGTCCAAGACAGTTCCAAAGGAGATTCAGAAATATTTCTATTCTGGCATCATTGCATGATTCTTGTCGGAGATGGTTTCAGTGTATTGTGGTGAATGAAACAATGCAAACAATTCTTTGGAATTAAGATATTGATTGCAAAAGCCAAGGAAGACGGCCCTTTAAATGTCACTTTGGGGAAATGTCTGTGTTGCACTTTGCTGCAAAGAACACGATTTTGCTTTTTACTTGACTAGATGCGGTTATTCAGTGAGACAGCGGTGACAGTGTAAATCCATTTCTCCTCGGTAGGAGGCTCATTGACGATTGTCTGCGCTGACGAGTACAAAGCCGCTTTGTAGTCGTCCCGCTTATCATAGCGCAGGGTGGTCAAAATTTTCCATGTTGCATCGCCCAAACACCCGTCTGATCTTGACCTGCGCATGTCTCAGAAGACAAGAGCTTCAGAAGTTTTCCCTGCCATGGTCAGTCAGCAAGAGAAGGATCACCATCTTCTACACTGTGCGACGTTGCAGGAGACTACCCTTCACTGACTGATTACTGAGGGAAAATAAAACACAATGCAACCAAGGTAGTGAGCGCAGATTTCCAGATGAGTAAAGCTCAGTTCAGCGGCAATATTCATGTGGTGCTGGGCTCGTGTGTCGGGCTCGGATCCCGCGGGAGCAAATGGAGTGCAATCTTGAAGCTACAATCTGCTCGCCGAATGGTGCGCATGCAAATAAGCAGCGCAGCAAGCATGATGACCAAGAGGGCACTTCGGAGATTTCACACATCTTGCCTTGTGCGTGTGTGATGTTTTTGCAACGGGGGGAACACCTCTCGTTCAGAAAAATAAAATGATGGCAAACCAGACAGCAAATGGGAAAATAATCCACTTGTGTTGGTCTTCTTCAGGCATTTAGGATTGTTGCTGCCGTCAGTTTAGCACTTGTTTTGGTTTCAAGGTTCTGCTTTACACAGGCAAAACGAGGGAGAAACTGTGTGTGGAGCCAGTGTCATCTGGATGTTTGTCCGATGTTTGGGGCCCCACGTTGGAAGATGCAGCCACTTTGTTTCGGTTTCGTTATTGCCTGCTTCCAAACTTGGTGCCTTTCCTTGAAAGTTGAATAAGAAAACGTAATTGGGTGATCGAATCCAATTCGGAAAAGTAATTACATTTTCAAGTTCTTCTGAAGCTGTAACATTCGTGATGTCAGAAAATACATCTGTTGGAAATGGAAGATTCAAGTGCACCTCGGCTGGTGGCTGGACCTGCAGCGGAGCGCATTGACACAACACCGACTCCAGTGGGCTTTCCAGCCTCAGACAAAAAATATTTCGTCTGAGGAAAGACAACACATGGCAATCCTTCAGTGTTTAGTGCTCCGCAAAAGGCTTCTGAAATGTTAATGGTTTTTGCTCAAGAGGAGACCTTTGTCTGAAGCCAACTGTGCTGGATATTCATCCTTGAAGCCTCTGAGATGTAAAATCCACCACGTTTTGGAGGAATTGCGGAAGAAACAATATTCATGTTATGCTGAACTCAACTCCCTTGAGGTGAGCGAGCGGAATATAATCTTCAAGTTACAATCTGCTCGAGGAATGGTGCGCATGCAAATTACCCATACAGCACACTGGCTGTCGGGAAGAACTGTGGAGGAAAGATAGTGACAAGAACAGATTTCTTACTTCTTTCATTGCAAATATTCATGCAAATAACCGTCTGTCCGCTTTGCCCCCGCATTGACTTGGGTTGGCTCGTGCAAAACGTTTTGAAATTGCGAATCGCAAGCCACAGATGTCAAAACTTCTCATCACGGCAAGGAGGTTTTGCCAAGTAACCAGTCCAGCAGCTTGAGGTAATCCTTTGAAATTCATGGCTTGGGTCAACCTGAACCTCGTTATTTTGTCTTCCTTTCGAACCTTCCTTGACAAACAATCAAGGCTCGCTTCACAGAAAAACACCATTCAGCTGCCAAATTGTCGGCAGGATTTTTATCAGGCGCTTGCGCAGATATTGTTCTACCCGTGTACCCGTTTGGTCCGAACTTACAAGGGGAAGTTACAAACTTGTGGAACATGATCAGCATCAAGTTCTGGGCTAAAAAATAGGTTGGGGGTCACAGTGACCTGGTGTAACATACCCAGGAGGGCTGAGTAACGAGTATAAAAAATTTTTGCTCGGGACTTAATGCTGATCATGTTGTCAAGGTTTGTAACTTGCCACACACCCCTCCCTGCATAAAGTTACACTGGGCATTACAATGACTCAAATATTTTTGCTCAGAATTTGGTGCTGACCATGTCCCACGGGTTTGTAACTCACCCCGCCTTACATGCACAAGTTTTTCTTAGGCAGGATGTTGACTACATGCGCAGAAATACTTCAAAATTTCAGGGTGAATTTGATGAATGAGTCTATTCGTACGATATGACACAGATGTGCTGATTTTGAATGAACTGAGTTTCTTCAATGGACAGCGGCTGATTTTCATCTTGAAAGTCTGGTGTCTTGTGTGTTTCGCTGCTCAGCCGCAGACAGACTTTGGTTCTCAGAGAAGAGGTTGTGTGCCTGTGAGCAGTTCCTGGCATTTCGTCGACATGTCACGGCTTGAGGAATCTCTGTCACGATTTCTTCTGCATGCAGATGCTGCGATCTGAAGGGAGACTTGTTAAACTTTCAGTACGCGCGGGTCCCTGTGAGGAATGTGGACTGAGCCTGTGGGGACAGCCTGCCACGAGAAGCACGTCAATTAGTTCCTTTCCCAGGGACCGTGCACTGTGTTGATGCCACATGCCGTGCAGTTTTCTCTGTGTGTGCAAAGAACAAATGAAATCCCATTTACCTTGATCTTAGTCGTGTTCGCCTGGTTGCACTCGTGGTTTGATAAGAGTATGCACACTGATCTTTTCTGATTGGTCAGGTCAGACCTGGGAAGGATAGGGTCTGAATACACGGCGCTAAAAGACGTCGTTGGGTCTGTGTTTCCTGTGATGAGAGGCCAAGGACAGAAGAACAATAGAAACAGCGTATCCGAACCACCAAAGGTTCGGGAAGCTGTGTTGGCAGTTGGACAGTTCGGGCTCTCCTGATACAACGCAGTTGTGGTGGGAAATCATTCCGAATGTGATGAAGCACGAGGAGGAGGCCACGGGGCCGTTGTGTGGCGTCGTACATTGTGCAGTGAGGCGAGATAGTCAATTGGTACTCGAGCAGAATCAGATGCACAATTATGTGAGCTTTTCTAGTTTCGTATCCGACACAATGGTGGGAGACGAGGGGCCGTTAGAAACCTTCCCCCGCGGTTTCAAGACAAATAGATCTGAATTTCTTTGAAGTCAATGAGCCCTCGTTCGTTCGTGCTGAAAGGGAAGGAATCACTTGCGGAGGAGACCATGTCAGTGGCGCGGCAGTTTCTGGAGGCGCACCTCGCATTGTGAGAGTCGTCATTAGCAAATGAGCTCGGAGCGGCGGCGGCGCGCCGCTGCCGGCGCCTCCACATTGAGCGCACGAGGCGCCGCACGTCAGGCCGAGGTGCAGGCTCCGGGGCGACTGACGTCACCGGAAACACCTCGGGCTTGTTTGTCTCATTGCTGGAAACAGATGACAAAAACCCATTGGTGCAAAAACTGCATCTGTATGACAGATGATGTTTTGTTTTTTATGAGTCTGCAGTTTTTGCGTGTTGTTCATTGGGAAGGTTTCATAGTGCAGCTGTTTGGGTTGTGTTCTTTTTTGCTGAGAGACTTCTAAAGTTAGAAACCGAGTGATCACTCACACGTCAGTCATCAGTCAAGGGTGTCCCTTTGTTGGCTTCATTTCGGCGAGGCATTCCGTCGCTTTTGCTTTGTTTCCAGGAGTCTCTCCATCAAACGCAACAGGTGGAGCAGAATGGTCTCAATGAAACGACGACAGCCAGAACATCCGGACAATTGTCGAACCGCCACCGCCTGTGAACTCAAAAGTATTTCCACACAATTCCGACACCTGAGGCGGGTTTGTGCGAAGCGCAGGCTTTTGTGAAGCAAACTGCAGCGACGAGGTGCACTGTGTCGGTGAGGAGTGGTTCTCCCCGACTTTAATTGGCTCCCACGCCTTTTCGCCCCCGAAATTAGCGGCGACGGGAAGGACGCACTCGACACAGGAACTCACTCCGCGTACATCTGTTAACTCCTCTAATGGGATCCCCGTCAAGCAAGAAGTTCATTAGGACGAATTATTGCTTCCCGTCCTGTGGATCGGGGATTTGGAAGTGTCCGTGAGCAGATTTTGTGGAATTGGTTGGTGCGTGTTTGGATTGCTCGAGTCTTTGCTGAATCCAGTTGCATGTTGGAGCACAGAGAAGTGCTCACAAACGGTTGTTACCTTCCTCTTACAAGCAGGACTTTGATCTTCGCTTGGCAACATAAACTGGCGTTTGTTGGCATTGCCAAAGGTTCAGCAAACCATGCAGGTGAAAAGGAGCGGAAGAAATGTGCAGGGACCGAGGGAGCGATGGATGTCAGGAACATTTCCGTTGCCATGTCGTTCCAGCACAGTCGGAAGCACTGAGGATGTTGTGACATTTCACGATTGTGGAACGACAGAAGTGCTCGCCTTTGTAACGGTAATTCCCATACATGGCGCGCGCTGCATCAGATATCACTGAGCAAAAGGCCTTTGTGATTTCACATTCCGAATGATTCACTCGTCGTGGGTGTCACAAAGTGCCCCAAGAAAGGAACGATGCAAAGACGCAGAGATGAGAAGAAGTCGTCAAAAATTGGCGCAAAAGACCCTCAAAAATAGACGTGGCGTTTCTATTTGAGGCAAGGCTCCATCATTGATCATCGTAGTTGGCTCGTTCCGTTTTTCAAAAGAACATAAGTCATAAAAATGCTCCGTTTATGTCTCCGCAATCAATGTTTACCATCCAAAAGGAGATTAGGTCCGGTCAATACGCGGTTAGCATGCGATTCGGGCACTTTTCATGCCGGGTACGGCGGAGCTCGCTGCGACAGGCCGGTGATTACGGCGCGGCGGCGCGGTGCAGCTGCACCGGGGCGGCGTCGGGCGAACCAAACGGTTGCGCCGTCGTGTGGCGACTTACGTACACAATCGGACGCATTTTGCCCCCAGGGAAGAATGTTGTTCACTGTTGAAATGGGCCCTTCAAGAAGGTCAGGTCATCCAGCCAGACCCTTGACTCTTGAGTGCAATGTGGTGCTATTGCTAGGTACTCCCCGAGATTTTGCATGTCATCCATCATGACGAAACTGTTGAGTGACTACCTGGCTCGTATTGGGTGGGAGGGGGACCAGGTGACACATCACGTCAGCAAAAGCAGATGAGCTTCCCGTGAACCGGAGGCAGGTGGGAACCAGCAAGTGACCGACGTGCTGTTGGTTCAGCAGCATTGGCCAGATGTCGGCGGTCACGGTTTCTTGTTACAATTGCTGGTTCGACCTGTGTCTGCTCCACCCCAGCCAGAGCCGTTCCAAGAAGCAAACCGTGAAAGGTTTACCCAAACCACCTCAACTTATCTTTGAATGAAAGAACCAAACTGAATGTCAGGTTCTTGTGTCATTCCAATCCAACTGACAAGAAGACGGTTTCGTTGGCCCTTCTCTATCTGTCTCTCTCTGTCTCTCGCTCTTTTTTTTTCTCTCTCTCTTTCTCTCTCTCACTATCTCTCTGTGTGTGTGTGTGTGTGTGTGTGTGTGTGTGTGTGAACCGGTCAGTCCATCAGTCTGTCTGTGTGACTGCTGACTTGTTGAATTCAAGTTCATGTGATTTGCAGAGGTCCGGTCGTTTGCCCTTCCGTGGAACAATCGTGTTTTGGAACTGTTTGACGCAATTGCTTTTTGAATGATTGCTCGATGGGATGGGTGACCAAATGCGTTTGAGTGCGGTTCAGTGCAGTTGGTGTGAGCAGGTTGCGTGATGATGAGAAAGAGACAATGTAGGTCAGGCTCCTCCTGCAGCAGCGCGCGCAGCTGCGGTGACGGCGGGTCCTGCCGACTCCAAATCGATGTGCTGCAGCTGCCGAATTAGCCTTACACAGAAGCAGGAGATGCCTGCAGATCGTCGCTCTTATTTACTGGCAAGGAGAGCTCCACCAGATCTAACGTGTCGTTCCAGTCAGTTTGAATTGAATTCAAAGATGGATCTATTTTGCCCTTGATACGACATGGTGTTGGCGACAGCCTCGAAATAGAAGTGGTCGGTCGCGGCCATGCGCGAGAGCAGCTGACTGACTGACTGCAGGAGCGCCGGAAGCGAGCGAGGCTGTTGAGTCAGGATTTTGCCGAGGGAATAAGTTCATCAACTGGCTGGTCATTCACGCGTTTCTCCGAATCCGCAATCGGCCTGTATTTGGCGGAAGGATAAAACTGCCAGCAGGTGGAAGGAACGACAGCTTCACGCACCTTTCTGTGATATACAATTCTGGATCCTCATTGGCAGGACCAGCACAGTGTATACAATCAATACTACAGCGTACATTGGCACAGTTGGCCGTCTGTATCGGCGATCAGTTCAGAGAAATCGGCGTTTGATTCTGGATATATCACGCTCAGAAACAGAGACAGGAATGTAATGTGTGAATTGTGGGCAGGCGCAGAGAGGCAGCAAGGACGACAGGCATAGGCGGTGAGCATGCGATTTGAAACATCATGTGTATGGGTTTTGCATTCGAAAATCTCTCAGTTTTCAGTGACAGGTACGTGCAAGGTGGTACGCCATCCGTTGAACAAGCTGTGCTGTTTATGGGCAGTCTGTAGTTATTCACACGTTGTGAATGAAATGTGATTGATCGCTGGAGACCGCAGCGGTCTTTGGGATGAGCGCGTCGTTTTCACGTTTCAACGACCTGATCCGGATCTTGTTCGGCAACTGGACACCAGCTGGTCTTGTAGACTCCAGAAATCCCTGAGAGCTGCAAAAACGATAGTTGAAAGATCGCATATCATGCCTCGCGTGGTGAGCAGCTTCCTGTCGTTGAACGACCGCAGGCGTGTGTTGCTCACGAACCACTAAAACCTCCAATTTGGTGTCGTGCGGCTCTTTGTGAACCATTCGGTGGTTCAGGAAAGGACGCCATTGTTGCAATGTTCTTGTCTCCACGTTCTTTGTGTGGAGTAGAAGGGCAGATCTCACAAGACGGCCGCAAGTCATTGGGGTCAAATTTTACGAGCTTGATACCAAGTTTGGCGCAATTCAAGTCCAATCCCATCAGTCACTGCCTTTTATGGACAAGCCAGTAAGGATGTTCCTCTCCCAATTCAATGGCTGCATTCCCTCCGTAATGCGGCACAGTTTCTCTCAGGAACAGTGGTTGCTTACCCTCTTGTCCGTCTTGTTTTTTGCAGGTGAATGAGGAGTGTCAGGCGCTGAAGGAGAGTCTCGCGCAGGTGCAATCACAGTACGACGCTGCCAGGTCTCAAATCACATCGCTCACCAACAAAATACAATCACTCGAGTCACTCGTCAAGGTACGTTTCCTGTGCTACATCACAATTCCCCCGGCCGTTTTCGTCAGTCGCACTCACAAATCTCGCCCACACCTTTGTTCAGAAAGGCTTTCAAGTCTGCAACATCCGTTTTGTCCCGCACCATCATTAATCATTTGCTCGTGGCAATTGAACGTCTCGCAAAGCAAGCTGTCTCCGTCAAAACATGGACACGTGCTTCTGAGTGCGCTACCTTCAAGACGCATTGTCTTGCAAGCCTGACATCTGTCAGTGGCAGCTTCTTGACAGCACCAGCCACGTAAGACTCTGAAGAAATTTGTCATGCTTCCGTGTCTTGTAGAACCTGTGTGCTTTCTTTCAAAAACAACACGCACACACGTGCACACACACATGGCCATTGGAAACACGTGTACACTGCACTCACCACTAAATACATGGATCCCTATCTCTCTGTGTGTGTCTCTCTCTCACACCAAAGCACACACACACACAAAGTGAACAAAATGGCATTCGAACCCGCTGAACACTCAACTGGCAAAGCAAAACAGCTCCGGGCATGGCTGACATACATGTCTTTTGGTTTCCAGTACGTACCAAAAAGTACGTAGCAAAAAGTACTCGCCAGAAGTCGACGTCTCCGGTCATCGATAGGAACAGTTTGCAGCTGTTGTGTAGCTTTGTTCACACCTTTCCGGTCGTGAAAGTTCACAACAAGCGGGTTCAGGCAGCATTGTTGATTTAGTGGACATGCTTCGATTTGAAAAGCTTTGTTGTCACGGTCAATTGACGGTAATGAATTTGTTTGGAGGATTGATTGGGCCTATTGATATGTGATATCAATACAAAATCATATTTGCATAACGGTGGCATATTTACATTGAACGTTCTGGATACATATCTGTCCCTGCAGCGCGGCTTCGCAGCCGCCGAATGAATGTCAGATGATGACATGCCCCCATGAAAACATCCATACACACCAACTGCCAACCTTTCATCCTCCAGAGCCCGCAGTCCTTCACCAGCTGCCCATTTGTATGGAAAAGCCGTACCAGATTCATTTTTTCGGAGTTCTCAATTTCGTCTGCATTTTGTTTCTCATATTGGAGAGCCGATTCGTGGAAAAACTATCATACAGAATAGTTTTCACTGGCGCAGGACCCCCAGAGGAATTTGAACGCCACAAAACGGAAAATGATATTTCGGAAGACTGTTGGGAAATAAAATACTCTGGTTCCAGCAGGTGATGGCTGGGTTCTTTTGACCGATGGTTGTGGTGGAAGATCGTGTGCGTTTGCAGGACACTGGAGCAAAGCTCTTTTGCAATGGAGCAACGGATAGCCCACCAGGACATTCACCCCCACCGCACTCTGGTTCCTTTGGTACCCAGTTCACTCCGACATTCGGTTAACATAGCACACAGAAAACATTGGGAAGATTTCCCATGGTGTACACACAGCTCATTCGTTCTGCACAATTCAAACAGGCTTTTCACCTTTATTTGTTTCAGAAACTACAAGATGAAGCTCGGGGCAACAGCAAACTGAAACATGAGCACCAGGTGGCAGTAGAGAGGATCAAATTCCAGCAAGCACAAATCGAAATGTTGAACCAGGTAAACACGTGTCCCTTCTCGAGCCTGTGACGTTCTGCCACAGTCCCCCACGGACACACCGCGTCAGGACTCGTACCGATCAAGACCTTTTTGTTTTCACCGGAAATGCTCCATCAGTAATTGGGGGGAGTGGGCATGTTACTGCTGGCAGTTGACTGGTGGGCCGAGAAAAACACGCGAGGAATCTTTTGTGTGGGAATGGTGTTTTGAGCTCACGGTTCAGGCTTGGTGCAATCACCATCAGTGTGTGTGTGTGTGTCTGTGCAAGTTCCCTTCCCTGGTGAGTCACTCAGACAATCTTCAGCTCAGATTTTGATGCAGACCAAAAAAGAAGGTGACTTCGGCTGAGTGATTTATGCAGGAGAGAGGACACGTTACACGTTACTTGGCCAATTTTCTGCTGAGCATTTGCTTGTCCCCCCCCCCCCCTCCAAGTCAGTCGGCAAAGTCACTCAGCTGTTTCAGCGAAGAATTTGGTGCTGATCATTTTCCAGCGAAAAAGAAGGTTCAGGATCTTGACCAAGTGGGCTTTCGGGGCGCAGCCTTCTTGTTTCCGCCTGAGAAAACACCGAGTCTGTGATGGGCGAGAATCATGTGCATGACTCGGACATGTCAACTGAAATAGATTGGTTCATAAGATGTCGACTGTTGCGATAAGCAGTGGTCAGAGTTTGACCAACAGGCGAGGTCCCCCAAAATGAAAAGTTGGGAAGGGAAGTCTCTTGCGTCTCAGCCTTACACGTGCAGACTCCACACGTTGTAAATCTGGAACCAGGATCAATCTGAAGTTTGATGAACAGTCGTGACCTCGTGTCCTACCGAGCTGACATCAGCAGTGTGAAGTGTACGGCAAGATCATGGAGAAAATCCGTGGGTTCGGCGCTGGGTTGAGTGTTTGAGCTGAGCCATTCATCGTTATGCAGAATAACGTTTAGTCAACAAATAAAAGCGGCACGGCTCGTGCTATTATCCGCCAAAGCGCACCAGCAACAAAATATTGGGAGTGCTGGAAGTGTTGCTTGCAGAAAATCCATAAACTCAAACAGAAGTAAACCACTTATGTGCAGTGAAACTGAAGATTAAGGCTAAGCAGCTTTTATTCTCAATGCTTTTGGCGAACATTCTTTGAGATCACACATGTTGGATTCTTTCTGCTCTCTTCTTGCAGTGGAAGTCTTCTCTGTTCTGCGGAATGTTGCACGTGCGAACATGTTCGCTGTGAAGTGTCTCGTTGCGATTCCTTACGTTCAAGACAAAGAAACCCGGTGAGAGGGACCTAGGGATATGGGCTGCCTTCTGGAATTTTGGGGAAGAAATTATAAGGAGCAAAAACTGACAGATAGAAGCTAAAAACTGCAATTTGTATCCCGAATACTCCACAGAGATTGATTAGGGGCTTAGTTGCCATGGCAATGACAGAAAAGGATTTAGTAGCAAAAGCAGGGTTTGGTGGAAAAGCTGTTGAGCCCTTGACAAATGTGTTACATATGCTATTTACCAGCTTTTATAGCAAAAGGCTGGCAGAATGAACTCCATCTGCAAATCACCAGGAATTACTCCTCGTGGTTGGCACTGAACTTGCAAAGAGAGCCCTGCATCTAATTTGTCAAGCTGGATTGTGACTCCTGCAAATTGCGATGGTTTGTTGCGCAATTTCGTTAAACCCCCGGGGGACCTTCTCGACACGTGGGAGGCATGCGAAGACAGATTGACAAGAGACTGTGAAATATTAGCATTGCAAAGCAACTGTGGCTTGCAGCTCTGGGGCTGTGGTTGTTATCTTTGGTTTTCACCGCATGTCGTTACGTCGCGTGCTCAGCCCTGATCCGACTGAGCGTGACATCGCCTCAACGCTGTCGGAAACGCGACGTCGGAAATTCGACTTGACGTCGCAAATTTGTGGCAGACTGGGGCGTGCTGGGATCGGCTCGCGTCAGGTGACAGAGTCAGTTTCACGGGCTCCCCTGAATACAAATTGACTCGACAACTTATTTGATATTGGCTCGTGGGCAAACATGGATGTCGCTTCCAAGCCCTGCTCAGGCTGAGCCCTTTAGCCCGAAGCCCGCAGAGCAATAATCTGACTCGGCTATTTTCGCGGATATTTCCTGATCAAAATCTTTCATATTTGCGAAGAAGCTTATGCTGAGACCGATCTGAAAATGGTTTGCTGTTTTCTGCGTCGAGAAATGAGACCAATTAGCGAATGGGATGGTTCCGTGCTTCCCAGCCATGGTTCTTTCCTTTTTCTCATTTGTGAAAGAATTCACTCAGCGACACCACTGGCTGTTTGCACACAGGCTGTTCTCACGCTTGATGTGGAGTCCAATGGTTGCGTGCTGACACCACACCAATCCGCCCTGCTTTTGCCAGGGAAATATGTATCCCTTTATGCACATCAGCGGCGTTCCTATCATCAGAACCAGATGAGTTCAGCGGGAAAATTGGTCTTGCTGTGTTTACAGCTGTCTGTCTGAGGAACATTTTCTGAAGAGGCCCTTTCACTGAGAGAAGTGTCGAGACAATTTACTCCCCTTTGGACATTTTTTTCTCGCTTAGTCTTCCGTGCGTGGACGTGGAGAAAGGCGGAGATAACGACGTTAGCGGTCGCCCGGCGATGTCCATGCCAAGTGGAGATGAAGGCGTTTCAGGCTGAGCCTTGGGATGAATATTTTCCCCCGCCTAATTTGCGTCATGAAATACTCAAGCAAAAGCACAGCAGGAGAAGCAGCTTCTGTTGTTCTGAATGGGATGTTGGTGAACTCAGGTATTTGCTGATAGGCAAAGGCAATTTCCTGAATGTACAAATACCAGCGTAAGAAGAACTGTATTTGAGGACTGTTCGTGGCTTGAATGTGCAGGCAGCAGCAGTGGACGTGAAATGCAGCAAACAAGAAGACCAAAGCAGTTTCCAGAACCTACTCTTTGTTGTTACTGTGTTGAAAGACAGAACTTGATGTTTGGTGGACACATCTGTTGTCGTGCTTCAGAAGGAAGGTCTCACTTCGTGATGTCTGCTGGGGCCACAGGTTCCACTGTGCTCTTTCTTCTCAAACTGCTCAGGGGAACGAAAATGTGCCAACCTGCTTGTTCGATACTTTCACAAGTTCTACCTGAGACAAAGACAAAGACTCGATGACAGTCAGGTCCTTCGGGTCTTTCTTGTCTTCAACAAGACGAGTTTTTGTGCGAAATAAGATTTACCGCGTGAGAACAAAGAAGCCCCAGATGAGGGTGAAAGGAGGATCCAGGAACCGACGAAATGTTTTAAACGAATTTGTTCATTTGGTCAGTCTACCATCTCGGGAATGACGATGAATACTTCCGTTTCCGTTTGGACTTGGTGAGTTAAAACGTGAACCAACATGGCGAGCGTATGGGCCCACAATGCTCAGAAACTTCATTGGATTCCTCCAGAGAGCGACGATAATTTTTCTCGCCAACGCCAGCGTGTGTGAAACCCAGGCTTCGGCACAACTTTCTTCCATTTGAATGAAATTCGACAACTGTTTCCTGGTGGGACCCCCAATGCTGGTCACACCGATGCTGGTGTGCATGATGTGTCCATCATGGGGTTTGTCCTTGGACAGCCAAACGCATCACGATGCAACAGTTAGTTGCCTTGTGTGTGTACGAGGACGACCCCACTCCTGCCGCTCACATGCATGTTGACCTGTCATTTGACCTGTCCGGTCGTGTTGTCTGGGTCACAGACATAAACAGAGACATGCAATATTTGACAACAAACCACTGCACTCTCAAAACAGTACTTTAATGAAGTCCTTCAAAATAAGCTCCATCTTTGTACACGCAGCGCACCCATCTCATAGGCCATTTTTGGAGGATGCACTCCCTGTAGGCGTCGGATGGAATAGCTCCTATCTCTGCTCTGACAGCAGCCTCCAGAGCATCCAGATTTGGAAAGACAATGCCTTTGAGATTCTTCTTCAGGCGGGGGTAAAGAAACAAGTCATTTGGGGCTAAATGATGTCATCCTTTTGTCTCAATCAAAACAATACCCATTCAGAGCGCAAATCAGGTCGGCAGGGGTCAACTTGTCATGATACAACAACATGCAGCGCGCCCCAGGTGTGAAAACCCCCTCGTAAGGTGGGTGGGGAACTGTTCTGATGCCACTGAAGAGGAGTTTGAGTTTGGTCAGGCGTGATTTGTGGGCAGGGGCGTTGTCCATATGCAACAGTTTGTTCCTGTGGGGACGCCTGTGGAGCAAGGCAGTGCTCAGTCTGGACAGGATTTGCACAAAAACACGGCTGGAGACTGTTGTGTTGCGCAGGAGTTCAAAGTGGATGAGACCTTGGTAGTCAAAAAAAGACACCAGGAGCACCTTGCCGACAGCTCTGCTCCGGATGGCAACCTCTGGGCAATCCTCTCCAGGGCCCAACCACACTGAGTTATGAGATCTGATGTCAGGATCGTATTGATAAATCCACGCCT
>JAAUXT010140309.1_pt1 | contig 15200 bp, 19 predicted proteins | sample 7278171 | NCBI WGS metagenome assembly JAAUXT01 (sample SAMN14350112, study PRJNA611818) | marine sediment metagenome | isolation source: surface marine sediment (1.8m) | place: French Polynesia: Moorea | collected 2018-08 | reverse complement strand
TCAGCTTTGCTTTAGTATTGACTCCTTCCATCACAATTGTACAAATATATCAAAACTACATTGTCCAGATTTTTGTGTTGCAAATGTTTTTTTTTTGGTGAGTGAATATTTTGAGAATTGGCCAATGTTTGTGCGCACACAGAAATTTTTTTTAAGTTTCTTTCATTTCTGTGTGTACCTACATATTGCCAAGATTCTTTTGGAATATGTGTCATTGTATCATATGCTGCATTCTCTGTCAATAACATATTTCTTGTATTTTATTCCCCAACAAGAACAATTATGTAAGTTTTTCAAAAAGAATTGTTTGACAAAAAATTGTCATCTGAATAACTCAAGAGAGGGCATATTTAATTTCAGTTGGTTAGAAATTCAAATGTACTCATGTAAGTGTTGTCTAAATAAAAAAAAATTATGCCAGAATTTAGAAACTTGTTTTTTAAATGATCAGACAGGCATTTATGAACAATGAACGTTTATGTGACCACACGCTTTTTATGCGTAGCATTCTTGTTCAATCATGGAATTTGGGTTTCTGCTTCAGTTTCACGACGCTGTGGGTGACTTCGAACAGGAAAAGTTCGAGCTACAGAAGACGCACACGCGCAACATCCAGCAGCTGCTGGACGAGACGAACCAGCGCCTCGAGAAGATGGAGTCCGAGTACCAGGCGCAGGCCAACGCAACGGTGAGTGCAGCGCGCGAGGCCGCTTTTTTGTCACTTTTCTTGGAAAAAAATTATTGTTTCATCGTCTGTCTGTCTGTCTGTCTGTCTGTCTGTCTGTCTGTCTCTCTCTCTCTCTCTCTCTCTCTCTCTCGCACACACACACACACACACATACACGCATAATATTTTGTCAGTTTGAACTGGGTCTTTCCTATTGACCAGTTTTTCGGTCCAGACAAGTTGGCTTGTGTGCAAAATCATCGCACATTGACGTTTTTGCGAAGCGGGGCCCACTGTATCGGACACAAATTTGTTCAGTGTGAGCGAAACGCAGATAGGTGTCACTTGTTGTCTATCTGGAGGACACAGTGAAGTTATCAGTGTTTCATGCCAGTATTTTACAAGTAGAAAAGGCATCACATTCGGGTTCATCACAACTGGAGGCGCACAAACAGCTCCTATCACAGACAAATGAGAAGCCTTCAACTGCTTCTGGCACAAGAAATCAAAGTTTTCCATCCGCCTTTTTACTTCAAAGCAACCAGATGTATTACATGGCGGTCAAAGTGCCACAGCTCGGAGCTTACACAAACATTTTCCAGACCTTCAGATTGACCTTAATAAGGCAGGAGTAAGACTTTCATGTTATACATCATTAGGATTGACAATATGTTATGAATGATACAAAGTCCTTTGAACTTCTCTGTATCAAAGACGATCAAAGCTTTGACAAAGATATTTTTAAGGTTTGTCACAAGATGAAAGAAGGAACTTAAAAGGCAAAAGGAAGCTGCTGATTTATTTATCATATTCCGCCATTTCTTTTATTCTTTGGGTGTTTCTCCTGCAGCTGCCAGTTTCGCAAAGAACGCTTCAAGGGGGGAGCTACACCGCACATTTTATGTCAGCATTCACATCACCTGAGAAATGCACCTGTGTTTCCTGTTTGTCGGTTCTTGCTGTGACAGCAGAATGATCCAATGCGCGGGTTCCTCTCACATTTTGGAACCAAGAAACCCGCGAAATGGTCGTTCCAGCGATTACTCGGAAAAAAACTTTTTCTGTCCCTCATGGGGGTCATCGCACTTTTTATTTCGAAGGTGACCAAGCAAAAAGGTGGATGACCTCGCGCCGTTTTCAGATGAAAAAACATTAAAAAAAACCAAGAACGTTCACACTTTTTCCCTCCTTTGGGGCACCTTCCGAAAAGGTGGTCTTGTCATTTGTTTCAAGAAATCCTGGCACTGAAATCACACGGAAGCGTGTGTTTGCAGGCGACGCACATCCAGGAGCTGGAGTCGAGGCTCCTGCAGGTGGCGAGCGAAGCGGAGGCGTCCACCAAACAGAAGGCGCAGCTGGAGCGAGAAAACATTGAGCTGCAGGGCAGTGCAGAGAGACTCAGCACCCAACTGGCCGACTGCAAGACCAGGTCAGTGTCTGATTGGCTTTGAGTTTTGCGCAAAGACAACAACTTCGAGGAATCCCCCAAATGCGCACAATTGTTCTCAGCAAAATCACAACTGGTTGGTGTTCGATGCGTAGTGTACTTGTTGTGTATGATTCGTTCAGATGCGAAACAGCAGAGAGAGAGGTGAAGACTCTTCAAGAAGATCACAAACGAGAACTGAAGAGTCTCCAGAGCAAGTTGGAGGCGACCGAGCAATTTATGAAGCAGGAAAGCGCCCTTTCCTCTGTCAAGGTACACAAACTTCTGGGTCATTGAACCCTGTTCATTGCTGCCTGAAAAGCGATGGTGAGGCTTTTATTGGCTTCTGCCACCCGTAACCGGAAATGATAGTCGACAAAAAATATGCCCGGAAAAAATGGTGACTTTGCACCTGCAGTTACCCGGTATACTTCTTGTGTTTCCCTGTGACTTGATATAGATCTATGTGCATTGATGTCAACAACACCAGGAGCAGGGAATCCCAGAGTTTAGTTTGTGGCCTGTAGTCAGTAATCGTCCTTTTGCTCTCATTTTTGGCAGTCTTCGCTTCAAATCGAATACGAGGATCTATCATTTAATTCTGAGACTGGTCATGGTCGGAACATTTGCACATGTTGAAGCTCTCTGACATAGTTTCCACTGTTTTACAGTCTGCAATTATTGCGCAATGAGACCAATTTGTACCCAAGCAGATGGTTCCAATCATGACCAGTCTCAGAAATAAATGATAGATCCTCGTATTTTCCGACAACGGTGGAATAAACCGAGAGTTGACGACAAACACGAGAAGACCCAATGCACGCGAACTGGAACAAGTTGCGTGGAAGTGTGAAAAGCAATCTTCTCTGGAACTCTTGACACACTTCTTGAGGCACCAAAAAACACTATCCAAGTCTTGTCTTTTGTCTTCTCATCCAGGCAGCGGATACCATTTCTGAGCTGGAGCAGCACATAGTGCAGTTGAAAGTCGCGCTGGAGAAGAGTGAAAATGAGCGGCAACGACAAGTGCGGGTGAGTGCACGACGTGTGGCGCGCTTCACGCGATGCTCCAGTCCCACCTGGTTCATTGCGTTCAGTGTCATTATCTGCAGAATGCGAGTCCAAAGCTGTCACGAGCGTCGCAGTCATTTGCGTGGCTGGGTGAGTTTGTTGCTATGTGTGAGTGTGGAGGGTGGGTGGGAGAGGGAGGAGAGTGGTTGAATTGTGTCAGCTCCAGTCGTGGTTCATCAAGTTCACTGCGATGTTCTCAGCGAGCGTGCTGGTCCAAGTGTGTTCCGTGAAACCAATTTGGAGGTGTTTGTTTTGTTTGCTTGTTTATGATTGGGGTGCTGATGACACCTGTTTGAGTCGTGAATGGACGACAAATTTGACGGAAGGCAACAACCACTGACCAGCACCATGAGGGGATAGATAGACTTGCCTCAAAACGTCGAGACTTGAGAACTTGCACTCCTCCAGTTTCTGCCCTTGAAAGCTCACGAACACAGTGCACTTTCTTCCCCTTCTTTTCTCCTGGCATCAGCGAAAGGCTTTCTTTTGTTTGAACTCCACTAAAAGGCATCAAGAAAAGCACATCCGAAGAGGTGCTGTTCTTCTCCTATCATTGATAAAAAGTGAAGTCATCGAACTTGAGAAGAATATGCAACTTTGGTACAATGCACATCAAAGAATTCCGCAAACAAAAAAGGGTGTATAGTTTCAGGTGCATTCTTATAAATGTCATTCAGAGAGAATGAAAAATAAAAAGTGTAAATGTTTTTGCTTTTCATAAAGTTGCACCCAATACTCCTCGAGTGTACTCTGTTCAAAGCGATAAACTTGGAATATCAAGGGGTGCTTCTCTGTACTTTGGATGCAGAGTTTGTTCTCATTCTCTGAAGTGCGTCTTTGCAGTACCAAAATGTCATACTATCCTGAGTTCCTGAGTTCGTTTGCGTAAGATGAAAATTGATATAGAACCCTGGATTGACTGGTTTGTTCCTGCGAGTCCAACCAGGTACAAACTCCTGAGGTATTTTCCCAAAAACTGTTGTGTTTGCACTGAGAGTTTGTCGAAACACGCAGATACGAGGGAAAGTTTGTCATTGAGGGAATTTTGCGAACTGCACTGGGAATACAAGTTTAAAAGTTGCTGCATATTTTCGTCGCACAAGAAGTCCCCGCGGAATCTTTTTTTGTGAGGAAGAGTGGAGCCTGGAGGAGTTGACATCCAAAGTGCTGCAAAAAAGTTTCTTGCAGTTTGCCTCCCAACGCTGAGCTGTTTTCGTGTGGCACGCAATTTTTCACTCGTGGTTCACTTCTTCCTCCATAAACTTCAATAACTTTTGAATGATGAGCTGAGAAATGATGCGCTGCTAGCATGTAGCGGAGGTGTAATTTGACGGCGCCGGGACGAGCCTTTATCATTTGTTGCTCACATTAGGAAGTGTCATCATCGTTGCGAGTTCAAAGTGTCAGTCGTTCGACTTTCATCTTGGAGAAGCAGCAAAACGAAAAGCGCTCGTCAGAGCAGCTGCGGACGCCCATTAGCAGGACCCCGTGGCCCCTCGGACATCAAAGTCCCTCCTTCCTTCCCGATGTGGAAAAAATATTGTCAGAAATATTTTTCTGACGACGAATCTTACAAGCGACAAAAATTGTTTGAGCTCGTTTGTCGCACAAGGTGACACGGCGTTTCTACCGCAACAACAAGTTTTTGGTCACAAGGCTGTGTCATTTGCACAATTTCTCTGGCCATCCCATTGATAAAAGTGCAGTCAAACAAGGGGACAGTTTCTGTTTTGTTTTGTGCGATCATCCACGGATCCGCTTGCGGATGTAAAATATCCTTTCATGAAAACGACGACGTTTTTGGTCGTTTGTCCACGAACAAAGGAAAAACACAAACTGTAGGTCTGCATGCCTTTTGAGCACTTTTTTCAAAGCCCATCGGCAACAGACCCACAGAGAGATTCCTTTTGTTGGTTGAAAATGAGACTGCTGATTCATCTCGGAATGTCATCTCGCTCCGTGCTTGACAGCTTTGCACAAGTCGTCGTGGTCGTGTGGTCTGTCACAATTTATTTGTTTCCGTCTGAAAGTCATACCGTTACTTCCTTTGTTTCTGCGCGCGGCCGGCCTCAGCGGTGGCCGTACCGGTACTTGCTGTGCAATCACCTTTTCTGGTGGGGAAGTTGTATCATGCTCTGTGACACTCCTGAGCGGTGTGATGACACTTTGTTGCTCACGCTTTTCAGTGGTGAAACACCTTCCCCTCCTCCGGTTGCCAAATGTCTGCATGGATACGCACTTTTCGAAGTAAGATGCCTCCCTCCCTGATGCAAAGGATTGCAAGAAATTGGAATACGCGTTGTACGTACCACTGTGCTTTTTGAGCTACACGTATTCAACACGAATGTTCTTGTTGAGTCGTGTTTCTCCCTCGGAAACGCACACACATTAAACCTCAAAGCGAGAGTTGAAGTTCGCGTTATTTCAGCTGGTTTTGTTTTGTGAAAGCAAGCGGCTTGTCAATAACGGTTATGTATGAGTTGCATGGGACGAGGACATCAATCCAGCTTCAAAGCTGCTATTGCAGTAATCAAATCAGTCAAAAGAAAAGGAACATCAACTTAAGATCAAAGCGAAGGCTTTATGATCTTTATTGTATTACTTTCCTGTCATTATTGTGGCAAGCCGTGGTGTTAATCTTACTGCTGCAAGAGTCCTCTTTTAAGTGGTGCAATTTTGGTTCAGTTGCCACGCACATTTGGCAAATTTGGACCTTCCCGTCCCAGGGGCGTATCTTCGTGCTTCTGCATCACGTGTCTATTCAGAGCAGTGACGGCAAAGAAAAAACAAAAGAATCTGTTCACTTCTGTGCGGGAAAAACTCAATTGCGCTTCGCATCTAGTCGACCTTGTTTTGAGTTTTTTTTTTTCTTCAAATTGAGCGAACAAACAACAGGCAACGCCCAACGAATTCAGACATGACCACCGCGGCTCACATTCCCACACCCCTCAGTTTATTTTGCAGGAAATGGAAACGAATTTTCAGCAAGACAAGATTCACCTAGAAAACTTGCACGACAAGAAAGTGAGTTTGAATGCGTTCAATTTTTGAAAAGGTTTTGAAAATTGTGCAGACGTCGCTTTTCATGGAGTTTCTGCGCAGCGGAAATGTAGTTGTCTTTGACTAATATTTGTCATTATTATAAATGCTCTTGATCAGGTTCGAGGTTTCCAAACGGAAATGGACGAACAAGAGCAGCAACTGACGAATCGAATTCGAAAGCTAGAGCAAGCGCTGAAGTGAGTTCAGACCCTCTCAAACACGAGATAACTTTTGCTTCTTTGTCCATGTGCTGGTCTTATACGAGTTCGAAGAGTCTGAAGTAACAAATCCTGAAATTACAAATCTGTCCAAGAACGGACATTGTGTGAAGTTGACGGAACAGCCAGCTCAGGTCGAAGTATGAGTTGAATCTGACGTCCGATGTTTTCGAAACTGCAAAAATTTCAGCAAACTTGTCTGGCTTCAGAAGACCTTCACAGTCGGAAAGTTGTGGTGGTCGACCAAACAATGTTTCATCCGACACAAATCTGTTTTCGATTATGTCTGTTCCAGCGGTCTAAAGATGTACCGAACCCCTCTATTTGGGGAATTGACTGCAATTTCAGAAAATCGTGTAATTCACAGAGAGAAGGAGGAGGAGGTCGGGCGCTTGACGGAGCAGCAGAGCGAGGCGGCGCATAAGTCGGAGCAGGTCATTGCGGAACTCAAGGTTCAGATGGAGAGGAACACTAACCAGATGTACAGGTCAGACGTGCCACAGTTGGCTGCAGTCAAACGAAATCGTCTTGCGCAACCAAGATAGCAATGTCAGGACCTTGTTCTCCAATGGAGCGGTGTGTCCTATGTGTGAACGAAGTTTGGGTTTCACATTCGAGACTCACATTCACTTCAAGTTCATCTGCAAATTTTGTTCTGTCGGCCAGTGAGATGAGGCAGCAGATGGAGCGGGTCGAGGCGGATCTCGTCCGCTCCAAGGAGCTGCGGGAGAAACAGGGGCGCGAGCTGCGGCGCCAGCTCGACGACGAGAGGCGCAGACACGAGCAGCAGGTGGGGCGACCAAACCTGACGCGTTGCGCTGTGTGCACAACTGAAAAAAAGTGTCGCGACTGTTCACGTTCCACCGTTGTGGAAACAAGCTGACAAACTTCAAGGCAATAGATACGGTGATCGTTGGAAAAATTCCTCGATTGAAACCTACTGACCTGTCGCGACAGAACACAGTAATGGCAATGTGCGTTAAGTTTGACCAGTCTCGTTTGCTGCGTGTTGGCAGACGGCGGAGCTGCGGCTGAGCGTCGACGCGGAGAAGGCGCAGCTGCAGCGCGACGCGCACCTGCAGCACGAGCTGCTGCTGTCCGAGAAGGAGAACGCCGTCGAGGCGGCGCGCGAAGCGGCGCAGCGCGACCTCCGCGACGCCGACCTCAGAGCCGGGCAGAAGAGCGCCGCCGACGCCAAGGTGCGAGAACTGCGGAGTTGCTGCGTGGTGCGGTGCAGCGCATCGAACCGCCGTCACTGCGACGATGCGCGTGCGCAGACGATTTGAGGGTGCAGAGAGCTGTGTGCAAAATGAACGTAGTGTGGGTGTTTTTCAGTCTGTTCTGGAATTCTTTGTTGTAGAACATTGCTGAATTGGAGACGCAGTTGTGTGAGTTGCGGGAACAGTTGGTGCACGCAAACCAGCTGCGAAAACAGCAAGTTGTCGAGCTCGGGCTGCTCAAGGAGGAGGAAAGGCAGAAGATGCAACACCAGCACGACACACAGGTGCGTTGTGTATGCGTGCGGTTTTGCGTGTTTGGTTGTGCTTCTGTTTTGTTGTCTGTGTGTGCACACGTGTGTGCTGTTGTGTGTGTTTGCTTGTTTGTGCGAGCATGTCTGTCAGTGTGTGATTGTTCTCTTGCTTTGTGTGTCACAACTTGATGTCGGATGGCGAAAACAAGGTCTCCTGTTTTGCTTGCTTTGCAACACAAGACTTGTTGGCAACAAAGACTCCGGTCAGGGAAAGGCGGGTCCGTGTGCCCCGTGAAGTGTCATCACTCGGACCCATCTCTAAGTTGTTCACGCCTCGCTGTTGTCAGGTGAGTCGGCAGCGCGCCGACTTCGAGCAGCAGAAGCTGGAGCTGGAGAAGAAGCACAGCGCCGAGATGGAGCACGTGCTCGACAAGGTTCGTGTCTTCCTCGGGTGATCTGCGCTGCGGGTCAAGGGCAAAGAAGGACCTCGAGCATCATCGGCTGCTGACGGGAGACCACAGGCGGTGGTACGGTCCCCCAGCCCCCCGCGCATTGCCAGATTCAATCTGCGGCACGAGTCAAACAAACTCACAAAGAGCCAAAGATTGATTCACGTGCATCGTTCATCGTTGCGACACAGGTTTCGTTCCGATCCAGCCGTCCGCTTGGCTGAGAAGTCGGCGCGCAGTTTGACAAAAGCGAGAAAAACCCGAGATTCGTTTCACTGACGCGACTTGGTTTCTTTTTCTGAAGACGAACAACAGATTGAAAGAAATCGAGAGAGAATACTCAGTGCGGAGCAGCAAGACCACAGAGGTAATACAAATCTCGTTCACACAAATCAACTTCCAACTTCAAAGACGGGATGCTTAGTCAAAGGGCTGTTTAGTCAAAGAGGGTTGATTCGAAACTCATTTGCTCCAGGGGAGTTCTCGATTAAATTTATGCCGGCTTTTTCATCTGTGGCTCCTTTACTGCGAGAAGCGAAATCATAGATGAAGCAAAGTCGTATGGATTTTCATGTTTCAGACCGTTGCCGAATTGCAGAACACAATACAGAACCAGAAAGATGAACAAATGCAGTGAGTTGCTCTGCACCAACTTTGATGAATGTCCCAACAAAGAAGCTGTTCTCAGGGCAAAGTTCTTGTGGACTTTAAATTGTGTGCCACAGGAGAAACCGATCAACGCGACACAGAAATGCTGTTCGCAAATTTTGCTTTGTGATTTGTCGGTTTTGCATCTGGAAAATGTTTGAGTGAAGCGGAGGTGTCGTGAGAGGATAATCAATTTGTCTCGAGTTGGGTGGAGGTCTGCACAGCGTTAGATCTGTGTCAAATTACAGGACAATGATGTGAAACGAAAGGTGTGTGGACATCAGCTCATCCTTTTAAAAAGTGACGCCTCCAGCACTTAACACTTCCTCGTCGAACAGAAGGCCAGCAAAGGTTTCGGTTTGAAGGTTGCTCGAAGGCAACAGCGAAGACAAGCCTTTTGTTTCTCTGCAGACTGAAAGAACAGATGATGCAACAATTGAACCAGGCAACCTCCAGATTCGAGGAAGAAAAGCGTCGTTTAAAACAGCAACATCAATCGATTATTATGGTAGGAATTTTATCAACCTTCGGAAGCCATCTTGAGAAGCCCTTTGTCGATGCTCCGTTCGTGCGTGTGTTATCGATCGAAGGTTTGCGCTTTTGAAAAGAACCTCTCAGTATGGGGAGATTTTTTTGTGCCTCTCATTTTCTTGCCGTAAAAATTGTCTGCATAATTTCAGCAAATCCAACAAGAGCTCGAATCGCAGAAGAACAGGTCCAGGCACCTGGAGAGACGAATTGTGCAGCAAGAACAAGACTTGGAAGAAAAGGTGAGAAAAGGCCAAAGCGCGTGAAGGAAGCGTAAATGCGTGTAAAAGGAGCTAAAGGAAAGCAAACATGGCCTTTAGCTTTTGTTTCGGCAGCACAGCTTGTGGACGCAAAGCTGTGATTGTTGCATTAAAAGCGGGGCCTTTGAAGTGTCGAGGATCCCTTGCAGTGTTAACATTACAAGCGACTCTGCCATCCCCGCAGGGCACAAAGAAGCAGTCGGTTGCGCACAATCTGCCTGGGATCCGAAATCCCTTTATCTCAGCCCCACCTAATTCAATTGACAACACCCTATCGCATTGATCATTTCCCAGCCTTTGATCACGGCTGAATATAAAATCACAGCCTTAATGGCATTTGTACAACTTTGTAGCCAGGATCAAAGTTTGGTGCCACCATTGTTCACGCGAGTGGAATAGTTGGATCGGTGTATTTACTCACACTTGCACGGGGACCAATGAGCAGTGCCCATCGTGGCCCCGGAGAGGTGCCAGTTAATATAATTCTTATTGCATTAATTGCATGAGCGGTGCACTCGAGGCCAAGTCAAGTTAACATCAGCGCTCGGTTTGCATTGCTCAGTGAAAGAATTAGCACCACATGCAATTTTGTGTGTGTGAAGAGGTCACGTCGCGTGTGCGCATGCAAACGTGATTCACGTTCCTGGCACCTCTCGAAACCTTCGGCATCAGCGATTGTGGCATGAACATCTGCAGCAGTCCCGAAGACCAACAAGCTGAACAGGAACGAAAGGGCTTTCAGGTTGACTCGAAAGTGGTCATCAATTGACATCCTTGTGAATCCAAATGTTTGTGGGGGGGGGGGATTCGCTTTTTTCGTGAGGTCTGTCGAGTCAGTAAAGGCGGAAAATATTTGTTGATTCTTACAACAGAAGATTGGTTTGTTTGTGAGCGTTTCCACAAACCGTGCTGTTTTGTTTCGCCAGTTGTCCGAGGTCCGATCACAGCACGAAGACCGGGTGCGAGGCTTGATTCCTGTGTCTGTCAGAACCGTGAGTACGAGATCTGTCTTTTGCTGATTTTGTGCACAGCATCAATGAAACTGTATGCGCTTGCGGAGCAAAACAGCAAGCCCCCGTTTTGGAGATGTGAGGGGAAACACAGCTTTGTTTTCGAAGAGGATGCGCAGAAAAAACAGCTGGAATTTTTTGTCTTCTGCAAGAAAGAGCTGGGATCGTTTGATCTTTGAATGTTTGATTTTACAAAAGAATTTTCTGCCACATTCGTTGTGGCTTTGTGTTGAATAGAAGCTGGTTATGTTTTTCCTTCTTGTGTACATTAGCTAACTCACGAATGCTTTTCATACACGTCGACTTGCCGAAGCGTCGGCGTGTATGTTTCTATTCCTGTTTCGTCTGGACTCTGAAGATGAGCCCCACCCCAAGCCCCCCACGTTTGCCCCCCCTCCAAGTAGAACATTAATAATGCCCACGAGGTATGACTTTGAAGTGCTTTGGGACCAAGGTGGCCGTGTGTGACTCGGGGACTTGGGGCAGGTATGTTCTCGTACACGGAAACAAAACCGCAAACCCTCACAACTTGTGCACTCGTTTTGATACAGGAGCTGGAGGACACGATCCAGGCCCTCAAGTCGCAGGTTGTGTCCTTGGAGAAGAGGGCCGGAATTCTGCAGGAAGAACTCGACTCCAAGTCTCAGTTCTCAAACAGCCAAAGTTTGATCCTGACCTCATCTTTTAAGTCCAGCGCGTGACCAATGATTGATCACCAAGACTGAAGCGGACACCGTCAGCAAGAAGTGAGTACGGGCACACTGGATTTCAGAACTTGTGTGCCTTCCTGTTCGAATACCGTTGGTCTGCAGGGACAGATCCAGGAGACCCTTTGGAGTCATTTCAATTTGACCCCAAAACAAAACGAATGCCCCAGACCCTGTCCCCTGCATTTTGCACTGCAGGGACAACTCTTTATCTTTGTTGATTTTTCAAAATTGAGACTCGCCCTTTGGCGGTCGCCTCCAACTGGGTCTGTCCCTGAACGGTCAACGCGTCCTGTGGAAGTTTGTGAGATGTTGGGTGGAACAAGGACTGTGAACGTCAAAGACGAGACCGCTGAAGAGACACAGAGGCTATGGTTTTCATTGACACTCTCAGGAAGATATTGCGTTGGTGGTGACCTTGGATGAGTGGCATAATGTGGAATCAAAACGAAATGTCAGAGGTTCTTGCTGTTCTAATCGTACATACGTTGTTGAAATTTCTGTGATATTTTGTATTTCACCAATTTTTGGAACACGAAGTGTAAACTCTTTTGTATTGAGCAACAACAGATTGACAAAGTGACTTTCATTCGTCTGGTTCAGTTTCAAGATTTCGTCCAATTTGGCGAACTTTGATTCTTCAAGAAACAGCATCTCCCGGTGATCATGGTCCGCTTCTCTTTCGTTGGCAAGGTCTGTGTCGTCTCTTTCCGAGTCCTGTGCAAGATGACGTCTGTGGGGAAGACTCTGGAGGAACCTGGACCCTTGGCGAATTCCCACCACTGTGTTCTTGTACCTTTTTAAGGTGCAGCCATTTTCCTTTGCAACCAAAATTTTTGGAAGGTACATGCTGTCTGGATTTGGGGCAGCTGTGTTCTTTTCTCCACAGAAGGCAAAGTGCACTTGTGGAGCGGTGACGCCTGTCTCGGTGCTGCACGCACGCCACCCCGTGAGGGCAGTCGGCTTTCCTCCGTTTGAAATCCACAGCTTCAAACAGCTTCTTTCGCTCGCAAAGGCCCTTTGAAGAGGCACAAGTGCTAATCAAGTTTAACACGGAAAGCCTCAGTGTACAGCTTAATTGAGCTTTGTCATATCTTCTATGGATGCCGTGTATTACAGAGGTAATTGCGTGAAGGTCGCTTCTTTGTGCGCCGCAATATTACGGGGGTTTTCGGGTTGCCAACCAGGTCTTTCATCCCAGTGAATTAGCACGGCTATCATGTGTATGTTGTCCCTTTGTGTCGTCTTTGGTCAAAGACACAATTGCACAATTAGTACTCACTTAGATGTTCAATACGGCGCAGTGTGATCGGTGCTGTGTCACTGCAGACACACCCAGGCGAAGCTCAAGCCTAAAAACCATGCAGTGTGTTCAGCAGATTATGGGTTTCCATTTTCGTTTTTGGTTGAACGATCGGGCACATCCATGGTCTGACAAGGAGTGCTGTTGGGTTTAATATTTTCCTTGAACCCCCACACCTGTACGTTCCAAAGAGGAGTGCCCTGCATTCTTACATTGACGATCTTCCTTTTTGCTTGCTGAGCCAGACAAAAGACTGACGACACCATCAAGTCGGGGCTTCTGTGTGTGACAGTTCAGGCGAGTTTCAAAGTCTGAGAAACTGCTCATCTTTTGGGGGTTCAGAGATTCTCAGTTTCCACTTGTTCTGGTCGTCGTCTTTGAGTTGTGGCACCTCTTTCAAAATGTCTTTTCATTTGGGTATCGCTGTTTCACCCAAACATTCTACATTGTGACGGAATAGAGGACAAGGAAGGATATTCTCCAATGTGTTGAAAGGAACGGCACCAGCAGTGAGCGAGCTGAAACTTGAGCAGCTTCGAGGGGAAAAGGCCATTTGACCTCAATGAGACAAGAGAAGTTCGACCTTCGTGTTACACATCATTAGGATTGGTAATATGTTATGAATGGCACAAAGTGCTTTGAACTTCTCTGTATCAAAGACGATCAAAGCTTTGACAAAGATATTTCAAGTTTAGGTTGGAAGATGAAAGAGAAGGAACTTGAAAGGCAGAAGCAAAGTCGTGATTACTTCGTCATCTACCACGACTGCCCGACGAATCCTTTTCTGGGCAGCTTCAAGTTTCTGGAAGGTTTGTCCGCGGCGCGTGCGACTTGACCTCCAAAGACAATCTGCAGTCAGACCAATTCGCTCAATTGCTTTCGCCGGAAGCCGGAAACAGGTTCAGACGACATTTGATCCCTGATTTGTGACATTTGGAGAAACTTGTTCAGGTATCAACGAAGCAGCTTTTCGTCAGATGACGATGGATCGTGCTCGGTCCGAAGCTGTGCCCAGGTGCGGTGGTTTCCGAGTGCGCTGTCGAATGTCTGTGTTGGTGAAACAGACGGATTGAGCTGTGCTGAAGAAGCTGGCTGAACAACTAGCTGAACAACTATTCGAATAATTTGCCTTGGTCGCAGGACAGCGGAGCACAATTGGGCTGGATTTCAACTGCGAACGCGTTTGAATCCTTCATCGGGCGGGCTTGATGTGAAATTCGTGTATGTGGAAGGGTTTGAGACCCTCCTTGCAGGACCACAGACCCTCCCAAGAAGATGGAAGACTGGTGGTCTCAACACTCACCAAAACAATCACTTTCGCCGTCTGGTTGTGGAAAGGTGTGATGGTGATCCTGCAAGGAGGGTCTCAAACTGATCACTTCAGGTCAAATATATTTTGGGTTCCAAGCTTTATCCCCCATGCACCCGTTGACACCAAAGATAAGGGATGATGAGTCTTGTCACAGCAGCAATTGCGCACAGGTGCCCGGAACAGGGCGCACGCAGTGTTTCAACACTCGTTTGTGTTCTTGTTTGTCTGCGCTGTGAAATCGTTCAGGTTGTCACAGTTCTTTCAGTCAAGTCAAACATTCGACAGAGAAAGTTCTTCATCTCACTTTCTTCTCTTCATAAACAATTCAGACAGTTTGGTGCTTTTATCTCTGGGTATTTGTCAAAGTCTGCAGTGCTTTTGTGTCAATACGAGAACAAAAGGTACACCTGATTGGAGCTGGTGTCGTCATTACGACTGTTCTCCTTGCTGAGAGATATCCTCTCTTTCATGTATGTATCATTTTCTCCTTTGTCGTCCCGAAATGGTCGAGTTTGTCGTGTCACAAAGAGCAGGCTTATGTGTTTCCTATAACTGCGCACCTGAAAGAGTTCCGTGTTGACCATTGCAGTTTGGATCGTGCGTGTTGGAATCAAAACCCTGGTGAACAGGCCGCAACAAGGCATTTTGATTTGTTGACGTTTGCGCACGTTTTTGCCAGACAATTGTTGAACATGAGGGATATCGACAGAAACGTGCAGTTGGCGGACTGAGCGACCCAAAACTGATCTGTTCAAGGTTGTCACTCGTTCCCTAACAACGGAGACTCCGCCGTCGAATATGTGTCTCATCTACAGTACTCGATCCGAATAGGACACACCGTTTGTAAGAAGCAACTGCAACTGGAGGATATCAAACGGCTTGTGTTACTCTTCAATCTCCAGCTCCGAATCTCATCATACAACATTTACTTTGAGCAAAGAACAGTTAAAGCTGACAACAATATAGAATGCAACATAAAAAGCCCAAACTGCTTGTACTCTAAAGTCCTTATTTAGAGAAGCTGTTTCTTTGATCTTCTTGACAGCTTCTCATCAGGGCAATTTTCTGGAGCCTTGAGATTTTGCTTT
>JAAUXT010118544.1_pt1 | contig 15203 bp, 17 predicted proteins | sample 7278171 | NCBI WGS metagenome assembly JAAUXT01 (sample SAMN14350112, study PRJNA611818) | marine sediment metagenome | isolation source: surface marine sediment (1.8m) | place: French Polynesia: Moorea | collected 2018-08 | reverse complement strand
TTAACCTGGGCTACCATGGGGTTGAATATGAAAAATGTGAAAAAATTGGATTTTTTCAAGAGGGGTCTGGGCACATGTGTGGGTAAATTAGAATGGTTTAAATGTTATTTTGTGTGATATTTGCATGATTTGTGATGAAGCATGCAATTTGCTCTGGATAAATAGCAAGTTTGTGAAATTCCAATGTGGCATAGCAACATGAATGAGATTTTCATGGAACATGGTCAGATGAAAATTGGGATAATTTTGATGTGTCATAAAATGAAAACATTGTTTGGGCACATGATGACACGTGTGTTTCTTTGGTTGTGTTGCATGATAGTTGAAGAGCATATGTTGGGGTATTGGATGGATGAGTGTATTTGACTCGAGTGCATTTCATGCAGTGCGTGATGACCTCTGAAGATGGCTCAAATGGGCTGAAAAATGGATTTTGATGGATTGATGGGTTGTGAAAAGTTGGAAATTTTTTTGATGGATCGCAAATTCCTTTCAATGGTAGTTTGGCAAAGTCTTTACAACTACTTTGGTGGTGTTTGTTTGTGGATTGATCATGTTGGAAAATTTTTGAAATGCAAAAACTGCATTTTCAATTTTTTTGTTTCTTGACTGATTTCAACTTTGATTACAGATTCTTGGAGGGTATGACTGGGGGAATCTTTGTGATATGGTTTGGAGATTATATCAGACATTTTTTTCACATGTGTCACATGTGTCATGTGCATGTGCTCTTTTTTTGGTTCCCACCGTTTGGCACGGTCATACGGGGTCGTTCGAAGTTCGAATCACCGCGCGGCGTCCGTAGACGTATTTTTGTGAGAGGTGAAACACGCGCCTGCAGATTCTGGAATTTGGAAGTGCGTCATCCTCAAAAGAGAACTTTGTTCTCTGATTTTCTCGAAGACACAAAAGAATTGGAGTTGAATGCCCTTACCAGAGGCCCATATTTCCTCACATGGCGGACGGTCTGCGCGGACCAGTTCCTCGCCGGAGTGTTCGGGTCAAAGAGCCGCAGGTGGGACTGCACAGTCGTCATCCCGTCCCGACTCATCTTACTGCAAAGAAGAACAAGCTGACGCATTGGCGAGAGGTTTCTTCAACACAGCTTGGTGGGGTAGGTACGAACTGCCAAATTCAGGAGCATGTTTGCTTTGCTCGTTGGAATTGATCATTCGCATAAAACAGGTTTACCGGTCTGTTCTTCCTGTTGCGTGCAGTTACGAAAACAAACAGCACTCGCTCAAGTGGTTTTGAAACACCAGAATAGCGAGGTACGATTTGGGGCTGACATCGATTGGTGTCGACAACCGGAGTGAAACTGACACGAAAGCGTTGGTGAGGCTGAGTCTGTCGACGAGCAGCATGGTGCAGCGCCGAACCGTGTCGAACCTCGTCATCTCCTGCCGCACCAGTTCGTCCACAAACTGCGCTGCCAACTACAGCAGAGAAGTCGGTAATTCATCTGTTGTCAGACAAATGAGCCAAAGACCAATTCACAACGGAGATTCACTGGAGTTGTGAATCCAGTCTCGAAGAAAGTTCAAAGGCAATTGTCGCTCCTTCCAGAAAATTTGAGAAGAAATTACTTCTACTGGTGAATTCTTGGAAGAAAAGTGAAGAGCAGGATGAAAGAGGAGTCGAAATACAAGTGTGAAAACAAATACCTGGGATGACCCAACTCCGAAATCTCGACGAAGGAGTAAATGATAGCAGGAGAAACAGAGAAAGGTTTCAATGGCCGGAGAAAGATCGGCCTCGAGGAGTGTTCAGTTCACTGGAGAATCAAACCACGGAAACACAAAAATTTATCCAAGAGTGAACTTCAACTTCATATGAGGTTTCATATGAGGTAAAGGCAGCCAAATGAGGATGAAAGAACAAGCAATAACACAGAATTGCTCAGGACAAGTCGAAACCAGACGCAGATCCATCGAGTCAAGGCAAATGTCTCAAAATGGTCTTCAAAAACAGATGAGTTCTGTTTTTGCTGTGGCAGATCCGATCTTTAAACCATGTTATAAATTCACACTTTCCGTAATCGACAGACAAATCGAGTTTCAGTCCACATTACCTCTTGCGGAATTTTTTCTAACCTTTCTGATACAGCACGGGGAATCCTGTGGTTCCACTTCTTTCCTTTTGTGTTGGACAGTCAGATTCTACACAATTGGAACCTTTTCTGATACAAATTTCTTTTCATTTGATGCTTGCCAGCTAGAACAGGCGGGCACAACAGGAACAAAACGCAAGCATACAACAGAGAAGCTTTTCTGTTGACTGAACTTGCATGGGGAAACAGCATTCTTTTCTCAGTACTCTCCTGCTATTCACCATTCCCCTCTGGCTTGCCCACTGCAATCAACTCCAAAGGCTGGTTGGAAAATCAACACCTGAAAATGCCTGCTGTTCATTCTGAAATAATCTTACCTTCCTGGTTTCTTCAAGTTTGAAACAGAACGGTCCAAAATTTTCTTTTCTCACCTTTCGTGAAAACAAAGAAAATTTAGGGAAGACACGCCTGTTTCCCGGTTGTGACCAACTGTGCTGAATGTCGTTATTGCTTGAGATACCAAGAGGCTTGACGAAAAACAAGAACACAGCTCCCAAGTTTCGTTCTGATTGCCATAGTTCTTTCAAGACCAAGACGAAAAACCTCAGAGAAGTATTCATCATTAATCACTGGCAAGACTTGTTGATGAGGTCATTGTGCCGTCAGTACATCCTTGGGTGTAAACCCCTATTTTTCACTTTTTGTTGAATTTCCTGCAAGTATCCAACCTTTGTACTGAGGATTGTTGATTCCATTCAGGCTGTCCTGTGTTGGTACCTGCTGATTTGGCACCAATCTGATTCAATCATTACAAGTGTGAAGTCCCTCTTGGGAGGAGCACCCAGATTGGCAAGGTACCTGTGTCACCCTCTTCCTGTGGCCAACCCCCCACACAAGAATTTTTGTATCCTTCTCTTTTTCTCCATGTTTTCTGTCTTTATTTATAGTTGTGGAAGTGTGACTTGTATTGTCAGTGTGTGTGCGTGTGTCCATAATGCTGTGACCCAGTCATGGGACCCCCTTCCCCATGAGTGTCATTTGTGCTCAGGCACATGCACATGCACAGACTCAGCAAATAGCATTTATATAAGTATTATTTCAAAACAGGACACCAAAGAGACAACATCTTTCCATGCATTCTCATTTAGCTGAGTCAATTTTGGCACCAAAATTGAATTTGGTAACATTTCTTATGGACTAAGCAGTATGGTATGGGCTCTTGTAGACCAAACGGTGTATGCAATTTCCTTCTTTTTGGCACCAATTCTTACATTCTAAGCAGCATGGTATGGGCTCTGATGGACTAAACAGCGTGGTGTACGCAATATCCTTCTTTTTGGTGCCAATTCTTACGGACTAAACAGCAAGGTATTTCCGAGACAAATGTCCTGCAAGGCGTACTCATCTTACTTCCTTTCTTTCTTTTCCCAGCAACGAGATTCAGTTTGGGACTTCGCACCTGGAGATGCCTTGAGCACTGCTTCTTGTTCCAATGTGACAAAAAAGAAAACACATATATTTTTTATCTTCAAGGAATCTTATCTTTCTGACTCTTTGAAACAATGTCACACAAGAAAATTTGAAGCAAACAGTGGATGTGTACACCGACAAACAGTTCTTTTCACAAATGCTTTACTTTTTTTTTGCAGATGCTTCGCCTCGATGCAGCTGGAAAGCTCCCTCTCTGCATCTCCCCTCTTGTTTTCTTCATTGGAGACTGATTCCAAAACAATCTCAGAAGAACAGATGCTACAAGGAAAATGTTTGCTGGACAGGCCTTTCTGATGTATTTCTGCAAAAATTGCCTGCCAGTAAATTGCAACGCTTGATATGCTTCAAACACACTTTCCCGGGAAAATATATGGAAACAAAATTTTCAAACACAAGCACACTTTTGGTGAAGAGAGATCTTTTTCTGCTTTCTTGTTTGTTTTCTTGCTGAAGTACTCATCCATCACATCATTCACTTCACTCAAGATATGTTCTCATGTTTGGCTGCTTGTTCTGCACAGTTTGTTTCACTGTTCTGCTTGCCCAGCCTTCCATTTTTTTCTGGTGCAAATTCACCTTTCTGACAGTTTCAATCTCTCACAATGCAACAAAGACCAAAAACTTACTTTTCATAGAAAAAAAATCCTGTTTTTGTTTAACATTTCAGTGCCTTTATGCACACAAAAAACTGTGTTATCACCTGACACAAACACTGGCCTTATTTTTTATTTTGCCCACAAAACCCCACTTTGTAGAAAGAGTACACACTTATCCAAGGCTGAATCCAAAACCACCACTTCAAATCTTTAGTTCACTACCCTTTATTTATTTTTTTTGCGGGGGGGGGGGTCTGATATGATTTTGATGTCCCGTCCTCCAGTGCTGCTTTGTGGCATGAAGGTAGCAGGACATTATTTTGATAGCACCACAACATGACCACCACAACCTGGAGTCAAAAGATGTCCTCATCTTTGTTCACGTGTTCTGTTTCACCAGGATAATTTCCCTGGAAGGAAACAACCAGACAACTCAAATTCTGATGGAAACTTATTTTCTGATTTGCTCAAATCTGTAACAATGTCAGTCAAAGCTCTTCTCTCACCTTTTCATGGAAACAAACTTTTTGTTTTGGATGCCATTGTCTTGATCAGCAGAAGGGTGCAGTCATTTTTTCACATTACCTGCCACAAACACTTGCTTTGTGTTTTTGCACAACAAAATGTGTTTTTTGAACAGGACAGGACATGAAAAAAAGACGCACCTCAAGCCCCAAAGAAACACACGTCTTGTGCACAAAAGAAAGAAATTTAGCAAGCAAACACAGTGATAGTAGTGAGTTTAAACACGACGTTCAGGCAAAACGTCGCCTTTGATGTTTGACGTTTGGACTTCAAACTTCAAACCTGAAACTTGGCTCTCAGTCCAAAAACAGCATAAGTTCACTGGCACTTTCAGCAAGTGAAATAGCTTTTCCAATGTTAAATTTTGCAACACATGTGTGGGAAAACATCTGAACTTTACTTGGTAAAGACCTCAAATCAAAATGTTTCAAAATGTTAGTGACACATGAATAAAAATCCAAACGTCAGAAAGGGATTTTTGACGTTTGAAATGGCGTTTGAAGTTTGAAAGTGAAACGTCGCTGTTTAAACTCCCCAATCTAGCGCGCATCAAAATTTTTCCTGCTTGTGCTCTTTACTTTGCACCCAGTTTTCTCTCACCTTGTCTGCAAAATGCCCTCTTGTTTCTCGTGGTGTCCCTGGTATCGCGAATCCCACTTTTCAAAAAACACATAAAAATACCAGTTTTTGTGCTAAGATGATTGACTGCAGTTGGGTTGTCTTGCTCTGTTCTTGAAACCTATTTGTGTTTTCCTGTGACATTTGCCAGTCAGTATCGCAGAGCTTGGCATCTTTGCACTCTGACAGTTTTGTCAGGCAACCATTACCAGTCCTCGTACAGTAATTTTCAAGAAAAAAAAAGCAAAAAAAGCATGGCATGGTGAAACAAAAGCACTTTTTGAGGAAAAAAAAGTACATTTTTGTCCAAAAAATGCACAAAAAAGCACTTTGAAACATTATAAAAAAGTTTGTACAAAAATTCAAAGAATTATCTCAAAGAATATATTTTGATTGTTTATAATTTTAGGTTATTCTTCTGCAATATTTATCATTTGCTCTTTTCAGGTGGCACAAAAGGCTTGAGAAGAACACATCTTGCATTTTGTGAGTTGTTGTGTGATGTCCCTTTAGGGCATTTGAAGCACCATGTCATAATGCAGTATATGGCAGCTGGACTGAAATGTCCCCTGCCCCCCCCCATGGAACCCCCCCTGGCCAGACCCCCTGGACCCCCCCCCCATGGACAGCATGCAGCATGACTGGTGGAAGGCAAGGAGGACAAGGAAGAATTGATGAACAAGGGAGAATTGACGACATTACCAATGCTGCAAGGGACTTCGCACTGCAGTTGCCTTAAGCACTGCTTCCTATTATCTGAGCAAAGCTCTGAGGTGTCCATTTTGAAGTACTCAAAGTTTACAAAAAGTACCATTTTTATTGATATTTTTCCAAAATCAGAGAAAATAGTACTTTGAGGCCAAAAAAAGCCAAGATGATGTCATGGTGATTTTCAGTGATGATGTCAAAATGTTTGGGCTTGTGCGATTTCAAACTAAAGCTCTTGGGAGCCTCCATTGCACTCCATTTTTATGGAACCAAAAGAATAGAAAGTTACAAAAATAAAAAGTCTAATATTCTTGCACCTAATTACAAACAAATAAACCCAACTCTGTTCCACGTATTTATTTTGGACAGTTTCAAAAATTCTCAAATATACACACCTTACTTTTCATTTAAAAAGCACTTGAATAATTACTAAAATTCACAAAAAACAAAATCTGATAATTTTGTGCATAATTACACACAAATGAACCTTTCTCTTACCCAAATAACCATTTTGAATACTTTTATAAAATCTGATATTTCAACCCCACCTTTGACCCCACCTAAAACCATACAAAAATTTTCAAAATTGAATGCTACCTCTCAAACTCCCATAGAATATACTACCACTGCATTGCACAACATCATAGTTTGTCTTCTTCATCTTTTCCAAAATTGACTGTTGATCTGAACATGGCACCTGAAAATAGCATCTTTCCACTCAAACAAACCTTTCTGTTTCCTTGCAGTGAAACAACCCGTCCACATCTCCACTCGGATTTTCTTCACAAGGGATAAAAGCATTCATCTCAGAAAGCATCTCCCAATGAATTTTCCAATCTTCTGGTCCTATGTTTTGTAGAAAAGGCTATTTTTGCAATCAATAAATACAGGCAATAGTACTTTTCTTTCGCCTGCCTTAGACATTCTCCCTTTCTCACATTGAAGATTGTGGACTGTCAGTGTCTGTGCAGGAGAAAAGTGTTGAAACAAGGAAAGCGTGCAAGGCATGAACACAGACATCTTGGCAGACCAACAAAAAAGCAAATATCCAGCAAATATAATCAGTTTGCCATGTTTTTGCAGGAGAAGAAACACTTCCTTTCTGTCAAGTTGTCCAGGACATTTTGGCAAACCTGTTGTCATTGTTCAAGGAGTTTACCTGAGAAATCCATCAGTGACACACCAGTGATCCTGTTGTACTTGTCCTGTGTGGCTGAAATGTTGTCCAGCAAGTCTTTGATCAGAGCGAGGAACATTCAGGATATTGTTTGCAGGTGAAATGGATGGTCTTCGAATGAGCTGTTGGGGTGATGTGTGAGAAAGAAAATGAGAAGAACCAATGTGACAAGCCACAGCAAATGAAAGTGCAGGGGATGACAACACCCAATAGAAAAAGACTCGACTCTCTGCAATGCACGAATGTACACTTGCTCCAGCTCAGCTAACACTCTCTTGCACTTAGCACCACAAAGTGCAACAGGGAAAGTTATTTTTCCCAACTGTAGATTCCCAACAGGACGATTGGGACGATTGTGTTAGTGGTGTTTCTGCAGAAAGGGTGGCAAAAAACGCAAGCATTTTTTTTTCTGAAAAAGAAAGCGAAAAGATCCTACCTTATCGTCGTAGTAGTGAACAGCATTGTAGCTGCACAAAAACTGGCTGCTGCAAGGCTCATCTCGAAACTGAAAGAAGCTTGCTCAGTGAACGAATCCCTTTCCTGAAACTGATGTGGCCTTACCTTTCTTTGTTTGGTTTTCTCGTCTTTTCTTCACAAAAATACTTCCAATCTACACTCACAAACCTTTTCTTGTTCACTGGGTGTTTCTCGCTTTGTCCCTGGAGTCAATCTGCTCGAAATCGAGGGGGCAACTTCCATGCAGCAACATGTTGGGAATCTCAACTTAGCATACAATATATCTCTTGGCAGTTCATTGACTACTTTTGGTTTGGAAAATCGTTTGAGCAGTAGTCTTCGTCAGTTTCAAGTACACCTGTTCTTCATTCTCGTTCCCCTAGTTTAAAAGCATCCTTCAAAACTGCTGAATGTCCAGCTGCAAATGTTGCAAGCTGTGCATTGTAACAATTTCTCCAGACACTCTCTTTCAACCAAAACGTTTTTTGGAAGCACCCTTCAAAATTGCACGAGCGCATGCACTCCCATGGGCTGCCTCTGAGCACTCGGGCATAATCACACCTACGATCATGGCTTCCCTCGCCATGGCACAAAGGCTGATCCGAACGCGCATCTAGTGCACTTAGGTGGATACACCCTCGTAACTCGCATACCCTGGCTGCAAGTGGTGCGACCAGCGCTCGTCAGGGCCAAATAAGCCCAAACAATTTTTCTGGGTACTTCCTTTGGCCAGGAGGAGTGTTTCTCGTGTCACGGGAGGTGAGCAACGAGTTCAGGTGTTTGTGCGACCTACGAGCTCAACGGACAAAGGCGCAGTGGAACTTACGTTTTTGGTGGTCGCGGGTAGCGCGACCATCCAGGTGCAGAAGGCGGCTGTGTGAGTTCATCCACACTTTATTCCCCCTCTCCCCTTGGGCCCTGTCCCCGTTTCCCCTCCCTCCTCCCCCTAACATCCACTGCCCTGCTCTCATACCTGCCCTTGTACCTCTTACCTTGCCTTTCTGCAAGAGACTTCCACAAAAGGACAGGCCCACCCTCCAGAGTTTCGCGAACGAGGCAGCTCTTGTCAGAAATAGGATTGGATGAGTGACAAAGAGACATGACAGATACACCTCACTTTTGTCGATGATATGTGTTGGTGATTCCTATCTTGCATGCAGTCCACAAGTACCAAGTGCTTGAAACAAGTACTCACCGTATGCCATCACCGCGAACCTGACAGTTCGAGACCACCACACATTCTTTGGATGCTCGCTGGATCACACGTTCTTTTTGCCAAAAAGGTCAGTAAGAGTTAGTGAATCAAAAACACTTGCAAGCACGTAAGGAAACAGGGCAACATATCCCATCCACGTGAGAGTCACATGGGGACTTTTAGCAAACACGTCCGCTCCTCTTCTGATGTGCTCCATTTGCCAGATCGGTGACACAGAATCACTGGTCATTGACGCTCAGTGCCTTGTTTGCCTTTTATCAAAACCACCGATTGGGCAATTGGGGTACCGCGCGGAACATAAAATTAGTGGTTGCCAAAACTTGTCACTCAGCTTTTGGCCTACCTGTTCGTCGACAGCGTGGTCTCTGCTGAACTTGCTGCGCGCGTGATCATGTGTTGACCTCAGCACGTCGAGCTGCGCCTCCAGCCCGACGACCCTGGATTTGGCCTGCTGACGCAGGAGGCGCTCCTGGGGCCTCGGCGACGTCGGGTCCAGCGCCTTCAGCCGCGCCTGCTGCATCAGTTCTCTCTCTTTCAGCTTGATGAAGTCCTGGGGAGAATTGATGCTCGTCTGTGACTGAACACAGGATCAATAACATCGAGTTCAAGCTCAAACACCAAGAGCAACAGAATATTCTTGCATCTTTGCTGTCCCTCATCTCTGCTCCAGCAAAGAAATGCATCACCACGAAATGTTGCCCATTTCGTGTTGAGATCAGTTTCCAGAGACTTACCCTGGTCATAGAATCCAGCTCGCCAAAGAGATCACGCAGGGCTCCGAACAACTTGGCGTGTCGTTTGCGGGACTCGGTGACGAGGGTGGGCTCGGGCGGCACTCGTCCCCGCGATCTGCGCCGAGCAGCACCGCTCTCGATTGCCGCGTAGTATTCGTGCAACCTGACAAAAATGCAAAAATGCCTCAAACAGATTCCCCTCGTCAAGAACTCAAAGCTGCAACGAAACACACCACCACCACTCCAAATGATTTCACTCGAACCCGTAAACTCGTAGGATCGATCTGAAGGCTTGAGCCTGTCTGACTTTCCATCTGTCTGCGTTACAAGTCGTCTGCTGTTCCATTTGGTAGCCTTCAGAAGGAATCAGCTGGGACTGTGCTCTGTTCGTCAGCGCTGAATTTCAGATCGTCACTAACCTTTTCAGTTTGTCCACGGGTCCGTCTTGTTCCACCAGCCTTTCGTAACGGGTGCGGTGGAACTGGGCCTCCATGAGTCCCTGGTCGCTGAGCGCGCGGAGGGCGTCCCGCAGCGCCTGCGTCCCGTCCCCCAGGCCCTGCGACAGCGCCGAACTGCGCTCCAGCTTCGAGTCGTGAGTGTCTGCAAACAGCAATGAAATTACAAGTGTCAGTGGTTCTTGCACATTTGGGTTGATTTTCCACCCCTTGCACCAGACTCAAGATGCAGCAAACAGGTCGCAGTCATTTTCCTGCCTGGTGTACTTCAACGTACTACTAGATCTGGGCGACACGAACTTCACTCACCAGCGTTGATTTTACCCTGGATTCTCTCGGCCCATGACTTGAGTTCTGCTGCATATTTCTTCTCCAAGTCGGCTCTCTTCAGAAAGAGGGCGTGGTATTCCTGGGAAAAACTGGAAAACATCGATCCAATCTGACTGTTGGGAACAAATGCAGAGCAGACACAACTGTGGATGAAGACTTAACATCTGACAAGATGTGGAATCATAGGGTGCCTGGAGGCCAGCAGATTGGTCTGCCCTCCTCGTATGAGAAGTGACTTTCTCCAAAGTGAAAGGGGGTCGTAGCTATGAACATGAACTGAATTATTTCCTAAAGTTTGTTCATGAACAGTTCAGGGAACCAAAACGGTTTCACCTTCATTTCCTCAATGTTTTTGGAAAAATCCCAAATTTTAGCAAAACAAAACAAATATGTCAAAAAATGTTTTGTACCAGATATTTGGGGTCAAACTGGGGGTGAGACTTATACTCAGGTGTGACTCATATGCTGAGTTTTATGGCAGGTGATTTCCGGAGGTTGCACCATTGTTGAAGGTCCCTCTATTTTGGCGACCAAAACAGGGATGACTGAAATAAATCACATGCAGGCAGTGAGGACAGAAACTATGTGTGCACCAGTTTCATGGTGCAGAGTGGATTAATTTGGGATCTTTTGAATAACCTTGGGTCATGGATTATGAATTTATAAGGAATTTGTCAAGTTTGAATTTTAGGCTTCTGAGGGCAAAAAGTTCAAATTTTTGGGGTCATTAAAGTTGGACTTTACTGCACAAAGTGGCTGATATCTCAGAAAGTGTAATACTTGATGAAGGATGTGTGTTAATGAAATGTAGTATATTGGTTGAGTGTAAGACTGGTGTGATTTATTTGTTCATTTTCAAAATTTGTACTTGGTTTTCAGCTGATTTGAGGAGGCACTGTTGCAGGTCGCAAAAAGCCACCTAAACAGTACAACCAAATCACCTACAGGCAACATTTACCAAAATTATGTGTACAGCAGTTTCATAGTCAACATAAATTTCAAATTTGGATCTTTTGGGTGTTTTTGAATTTGTATGGGTGAAGGACAATATGCAAGTCAGGAATTTGTCAAGTATGCATTTTTAGATTTTTGAGGGCAAAAAGTTCAATTTTTAGGGTCACTAAATTTTGGACTTCACTGGACAAATAAGGCAATATCTCAGAAAGTGTAAATATTTGATGAGGAATACATATTGATGAAAAGTACTATATTGATTGGGTGTTGGACTGGTGTTATTTTTTTAATTTATAAAAATTTGTGTGTGGTTTTTGGTGATTTATGCCACTACTGGTTGAGTGCAAACACTACAGGCATCCTCTTCCAAAAGTATGTGTACAACACTTTCTCTATGAATATGGTACTCACTTGTGTTCATATTTGGTCTGTAGATTTGTTTTTGGTCAAGGATAATGCACCAGTAAGGAATTTGATGAAATCAATCTTCCAAGAATGTTCTAATTTGTGTTCCATTTTCCACTTGTCTGGTAATGTTGACCTTTGTGCTTGTCTGAATGACCCCAGGTGCAAGCAAATCATGCAATCTCCCTAGAGGTATTGTTAGGTGGGGCCAATGTTTGGGTATTAATTTGGGATTTTAGGAAAGTGTTCAAAACAGATACTTTGCAAAAAAATTTGGTGAGCTTTATGTGCAATTGCACAACAAGTTTCAATGTATTATACATGTATATATTATTGTACAGATAATTTGGGTGTATTCTAAGTGATAAAAAAATATGTATTGAAAACAATAATTTTTGTATCTGCTTGTTTGTGTTTGGGTTGCTGTGTTTAGGTGGCTGTGTTTAGGTGGCTGTGTTCAGATTGCTGTGTTCAGGTCGCTTCTCAAATCACCGGGAGCTCCATGGAGCTGTTTTTAGATGGGGCCACAGTTGGGTATACAAATTTGGGATTTTAGGACAGCATTTTGAAAATGGTTTTTCATCATAGATCTGTTTCAGTCTGCAACATATTGAATCTATCCAGTTGAAATTTGGCAACGCTGTTTCAATCTGAGCACGATCTTTCAATCTGAGTGGATTGAAATAGATCTGGATCTAGACCTATCGTGCATTCCTGTCCAGACATTCAGATCTGGACTTTCAGATTCAGCGCCGGAGTCTGGTGCCTAGATCTTGGTCTTGATCTTCGCGGGAACTCTGCCAATTCAAAGACGATTCCTTTTGATCTAAATTCCGTTCTGAGGACCATGCAGAACAATTCTGCATCTTTCAGGGGAAAAAATGAATATTTATGTTCTTGATACATCCACGAAGAAATGGTACTTGTACCTTTCAGATGTTTTCAGAAGGGAATGAATATCATCCCATGGCAAGAAAATTCGTTCAGTTGCTGCCTTCCCGCTGCCTTCCATCCCGTTGCCAAGCGGCGTTACCAAGCTGTTTCGTGACGTCGCAAAGTCAAGCAGCCAATCACATTTCCGCGACGTCATGAAGAGCAAAATCCGCGAAGTTCCGTTCCAACGCAAAAGGCCCAACAACAGTCCTGACTCATTCTCAGTCTTGTCGAATAGTTTTCATCATTCACTTGACCTGGGCCCTGTTTCTTGAAGCTTTCTGTTTGGGAGAATATTTCCTCCCAAAAAATTTCCAACTTAGGAGAAAAGTTAGGAAAAATCTTAGAGTTAGGAGAAAAATTAGGATCAATTTCTCCAATGTTCTCTTATATCTCCTTATTTTCCTCCTGTCTCAGGATATTTCAGCACTTCAGGGCCCCGTTTGTCGAATGTTTCTGTTTGGGAGAGTATTTCCTCTCAAAAAATCTCCTACTATGGAGAAAAGTTGGGAGAAATCATTGAGTTAGGAGAAAAAAAGAGAGCAATTTCTCCAATATTTTCTCATATCTCCTCATTTTCCTCCTATCTTAGGATATTTCAGGACTTTAGGAGAAAAAGTTAGGAGTGCTCCAAGAGGACTCCTAACTTTTCTTTCCATCTTAGCTTTGAGAAACTCTCCCTCATGAGACAAGAGAAATTTAGGATTTCTCTCAGGGATACGAGAAAATATTCTTTTGAGAAACAGGGCCCAGGGGAAAAAGTTGGGAGTGCTCCAGGAGGACTCTTAACTTTTCCTCTCATCTTAGCTTTGAGAAACTCCCGCATGAGATAAGAGACAATTTAGGATTTCTCTCAGAGATACGAGAAAATATTCTTTTGAGAAACAGGGCCCAGGAAAAGGGTTCACCTGAACAAGAGGGCGCTTGGGGGTCAGACCCCTTCTTTCCCATGAAAAAGTCCTTTCTGACTACTCAAAGGCTGGAGAGAGCAATTCAGGTAAGGGGAAGATACCAATCGAGGGGCATGCTCCACAAATTTCTTGGAGGGGAGGGGGGGGCAGAAAAATTAAATTTTCCTCTGATTCTACGTATTCTTTGTCCTCCATATTTGTCTTTTTCATTCTTTGTTCTCTTATTCCTTTGTTCCCTTTTTCTTTCAAAATTTTTCCTGGTACTATTTAGGTGATTTGAGGTGGGTTGCACGATTTGGGAGCTTTTGGAAAAAAGCAAGCCAAATCAGTGCGAGCCAAATCAAATCACCTGCAGGCAGGGTCTTCCAAAAGTATGTGTACAGTAGTTTCATGGTCAAGATGGGAATTCATTCAGGGTCTTTTGGGCTATTTTGGTTCAATTTGGGTTGGGGATAATGCTTGAGGAAGCAATTTGTGAAGTTTGAATTTTGGGGTTCATGAAGTCAAAAAGTTCAAATTTGGAAATGCAGAAAATATGGGGTGTTGATATAAAAATAGGTCCATAACTCTGAAGGTACAAATATTTTGTGAAGGAAGTATATTGATGAAATGTGGTATATTGTTCAATTTTTGATTTTTGAAAATTTTTATATGGTTTTTGGGTGGAGTCAAAGGTAGGGTTGAAATATCAGATTTTATGAAGGTGTTCAAAATGGGTTGGGTTCTTTTATGTGTAATTATGCTTAAAATTATGATATTTTTGTTCTTGTGAACTTTAGTGTTTTTAAATTTTGACCTTGAGCACTGCTTCAATTCAGTGTGGTGTTCAAATTCTGAAAGTCTCATTTTGACTTGAATAACAGGCTCAAAATAGCCATTTCTTGATTTTTTGACCTTTTTGTACTTGTGGTTGCCAGGGAAAGGTTACCATAGCAACCAAATTATAAAATTCTGAAAGTGCTTTCAAAGACCTTTCATATGAACCAAACATCAATGCTCTATCTTGATGAGAAGCTGAGATATAGTAATTTTCATCTGGTTGCTAAGGTGGAAGGTGGTTGCTGTGGAGACCAATTTAGAAGTTTGGATAAAAAAATTTGGCCTTGAGCACTGCTTCAATTCAGTGTAGTGTTCAAATTCTGAAAATCCTGTTTTGACATGAATAACAGGCTTAAAATAGCAATTTCTTGATATTTTTTACCTTTTTGCACTTGTGGTTGCTTGGGAAAAGTTACCATAGTGCTTTCAAAGATCTTTCACATGAACCAAATATCAATGCTCTATCTTGATTAGAGGCTGAGGTATGACCATTACAGTCCTACATGGGGGGGGTGGCGATGGGACAGTGTGACGTCTTCACTGAGTTGGCATGCCGCAAAAATTTTTAGGCAATGCCACCAAGTGCTCTTCCCAGAGGGACTTCGCACAACAAAACCAAGTCATACTCAAGAACACCCCTACCCCATCTTTCAGAGATTTTTGGTCAAATCAGACCGTGACAAAGAGAGCCACAGCACGAGGAAAGCAACCGCTATGTTGAAAATGTTGTATATATGAGTGAAGCCCCAGTAGTGATGTTGTAGTATAGTTTATTGTAGAGTATGAGTTGGAGCTCAGTGGTTTAGGCTACCTTCCTCTATGGTG
>JAAUXT010075734.1_pt1 | contig 15206 bp, 23 predicted proteins | sample 7278171 | NCBI WGS metagenome assembly JAAUXT01 (sample SAMN14350112, study PRJNA611818) | marine sediment metagenome | isolation source: surface marine sediment (1.8m) | place: French Polynesia: Moorea | collected 2018-08 | reverse complement strand
CTGTGCAGCGTGCGTGACATTTTGATCCAAAAAACCCCCAAATCACATTTTGACTTTCGGCCAACAAAAAGCCAGCAACAAACATTACCATAGCAACCAATCACCAATTCTAAAATTTAGCCCAAGCGATTATCTACATTTTCTCTTCATATTCTCTTCAGCAAATATCAACCATTTCCGAGCTATAAAGCCATTTTTACAGCCATACCCAAATTTCACCATGTTGGCCATATTGGTTTTTTGCCTGTAAAAATACGTAAAAGCAAAACTTTGTTCTTTTGACACTTCGTGCATCAACTACAGCCCGAAAGTGAATGAAAAAACCAAACATGACCAAAATCGAACAAATAGAACACTTTCAAACTTGCATTCACAGATTTAGCCTTTTGATGCCTACAGGTGATTCTCACCACCATACATTATACATAATGTATGCTTCAAGGTTCAAATCACCTAAAAACCGGCCAGGAGTGAGATTCCCCTCATATGTCCACACAATGAGTCATCCAACATTGGCGAAAGTTTTACAAATAAACTGTCAGGACCGAGACGTTTGCATGATTATTTTTATTCAACCGGGAAAGGCATCACTCAACAATGACAACGACAAAAAGGAAGAGTTAACGTGTCCCAGAACAACACTGTGGGGAACAACAACATGACGAGTACACCTCAAGTTTTGAACCTGAAAAGCAAAAGCTTGATCACAATAACTCGGGCTGATAGTGAAACCAACTGAAGCTCTCAATCGCTTTTGTACGGACGGAATGTTTGTGTGGATGCAATTGAACAGTGCCGCTATCTTCACTAAAACTTCACAGAACGAGACGGTCGTCGTCATTATTTCCGAACGACATGGCGTTGGATCCTCCAGGTCCACCCGCGGAATCATAGCCACCTGCAAAAGACAGCAATTGTCATTTGAACCGAATATCCACAGACAAATGGCGCCGCATACAATTTGACCTGACGTGGCGACACTGAGCAACTCACCTCTTTCAGCACATTAATTTATTCTTTTTCATGCCAATGCTCAATGCGTCCTTACTTTCTGCTTTTTCTGTTTTTGCACGCAAACGGTGGAGGACCCTACCTCCGCCCGCACCGAGCCCGCGACCTCCTCCGCCTCCCTGCTTCAGTCGCAGCTTCATCTCCATGAGGCGCTCGAAGTCCCTCCACATCTTCATCTGATGCAAGCTCGGCTCATGGTTGTCCTTCACCGACTTCTGTTTCTCTCGCAACGCTTTCCCCAGGTTTTCTTGCTCTTGAATCTTGCGCGTGTACATCTCTCTGAGAAAAGTAAGATTGTAGACTGTGAACGCAATTGCAGAGTGCTTTAGCGGAGGTTTCAACGTTTGTTCTTGCCTTGGGGACGGAGTCAAAAATGTTCGACGCTCAAAACGAAGGAGTTCTCCGAAGAAATTCTGTTCTCGTGAATTACCTGAAAGACTGACGCTTATCATTGGTGTTTGCGGACATGTAGTGCTTCAACTCGTCTTGCACGCGTTGGTTCTGAACTTCGATGATTTGCATCATACACTGTAGGTAGTGGTAGCGCGACTCCTCCGCACTGCACTCGTCCCGCAACCCGCGCACCTCCTGCAAACAACGCACAGGGCACTTTGCTGTCTTTGTTCGCCACACCTTTTCGTAATGCAGTCAAAATTGTTTATTTTTTCATGAAGTTAGAAATTTTGGAACACCCAGACAGGCAATACTGGGTGACTCGATGCTGAAGTACCTGCTCGAGCTTGGATCTGTTGCTTTCAAGCCCTGCCGCGGTCGTGTCGTAGTGAGATTTTTTCTCCCGGTGCTCAGCTTCCAGTTCCTGAGAAAAGAAATCCAGGTACCCTTCATCACAAATGACAAAACCAAGACTCGCAAACAGGATGTGCAAAGTTGGTACTTCAGACAACATAGAAATCTCCGAACTTGGAGAAACGATGTGCATTTTGATTTGCCTGTTCAGAAAATGCAATTTTCAGCACCTGTCCTTACCTGGGCTTGTTGTCGGAGAGGACGCAGTTCTTTGATCAGAGGGGCCAACGACGATCTCTTGTCAGCAATGGTTTGTGTCAGCTTGTTCACCATGAAGGATATATCCTCCAGGGTCTTGCCTTTCATTTGATCCAGTGTGCTTTTCATCTCAGACACGTTTTCCAGAGCCTCCTGTGTCTCCCGATATCCAGACACTCCTGCCTTTGCCTCCATAGAAGACTGCCGAAACAAGAACACTTTTTGATGTCGCCCCGCGCTACGGGAAGCCTGGGCACTGAGGCTTGTCAGTTTTAGGCAAGAGGATATTTCTGAAATGCTGAGCTTACAAGATGGCGGTTGATGCGTTCGTCCTTCTGCTTGAGAATCTCTTGCGTTCTGGCCAGCACGCCGTTCTCAGCCCTCAGCTCCGACAACACCTGGCGCTTCTTCTTGTAAACAGTGCTCTTACTGCGCAGCTTGTTGACGTATCTCTTGAACTGAAAACGTAGCAAGGAAACTGGAATGAGATGACTGCGCACAAACGATTGTGCTGGTTTTGTGTGGAGGCAGACTGATAGTTTTCTTTCCTTGGGAACTGAAGTCAACAAAGAAACAGCCGCGTCTGTTGGTTTTGGAGGAAGAAAAAAACCCAAACACACCGAAGCGAATTTTCACAACTGAAACGTTCACACAAACGAACTTACTCGTGAAACAATTATTTATACTCACGCGAGGTGACCATACGGTTTCTGACGAGCTCTATTACATTGTGTGTGACACAGAGAGTGAGACTCGCACAGACAGAAACAGACAGAGACAGAGTGAGAATGAAAGACTCGAAAAATGTTTTCATACATAATCTTTTCAAAAAACGTGGAATTGCCGCACCTCTTCTCCCTTGAGCATCTCGCCTCCGCCGTCCTGCTCCTTCATGTGCTGGCGCTTCTCGTTCGCCTCCGCCTGAAGCTTTGCTAGCTCATCTCTCGCCTCGCGCAGCTGGTCTGCCGACGCCTCCTTTTTGCGCGCAATGATTGCGGCCTGCGCAAGAAAAATGACGGTTGTTCATTAGCTGTTCCTTCAGTGCATGCACCACGACGCAGTTGCTACAAAGCAGAAGAAGCGACAGACTAAACGGACATGAATGGTGCGAGTGACTCACCTGCTGCCTGAACAGCGACAATTTATCGTCCATGGGATCTCCAGACATCATACGTTTTTCAATCAATTCGTTGACTTGCTTGTTTGTGTCGCGGATCTGACGGAGAAAATTACACTTCAGCGTGGCATTGAAGTCAACAAACACCGACCAAGCACTTGCAAAATTATCACAAATGTATTGGCACTTCTCCGAGCACAGCGGAAGGTCACCTTCTTGTTTATTTCATCCAGATCTGACTGACCCATTGCCGGTTCAGCTACAACTCGCTGCAGGTCAGCACAAGATTTCTTCAAAGTTGACAAATCTTTCGGCAACTTGTCTTTCAGCATGAAAGTGTTGACCCTATTTTCTTCTTCTAATTTCTGAATCAGCCCTGTGAACAACGCAACAACTTCAGTGTCACTGCTGATTTCACGATTGCACCAGACACATTCCGTGCTTTTTGGAGTCACAATGATATGCGCAAGACAGCACCGCCACTTGAAGAGGATTGATCACACTGAGGAGGCGCTCAAGAACTCGCCGTGTTGCAAATTTGAAATCAACAGCAGTTCTTCGCCGACAGAACTGACCTTCTGGGGTGGTGCCGATGCTGGCTTGGCGCACATCCTTCAGTTGGTTCTCCAACCGGTGAATCCTCTGATCACTTTGAACAATCTGCAATTTCACCCCAAAATCGTCTGTTATCTCACCAGGATCCCGACGTAGCAATAAACACTCAGCTGATAAATTATCACTGGCTGGTCGTACGCACGAAATTTCTCTGCTCCTGCTTCTGATCTTGCAGTTTGTTTTCTCGGTCTTTTTCTTGTCGCAGTTTTCTTGCCGCTTCCAGCATCGGGGCGCTGTTTGGGGCTGATTCAACCTGAAAAAGAGACCCGTAACTTCGATTTTCAAGCTCCAGAGGTGAAATGGGACTTCACAACTGAAAATACAAACCACGGAAGAGACAATTTCTTCACGGTGACGTGAACCACAGCTATTTCAAAAGTTACAGGCCTTGTCTTGCAAACAGGAAATCCTCATTTTTTATCCTTGTTTACTAAATTTCACTTCTTGGTCCCCGAAACACTGATCTTTCGAGAAACAATCCTGCAGTGGGCGAAAAGCCGAACCCGAGCAACCACACTTTGCAGAAAGTACCTTCTTCTTGAGTCTCTCCACTCTCTTCACAAGCTGCTCCTTCTCTTCCTCCATTGACGCGATGTCCTTCTTGATGTCAGTCGTGTTGAAACCGCTGGACCGCAAAGCTTCCACATCTTTGTGCACCACTTTGAATTCTTCAATCAATGCTTCATACTGTGAGATGCAAATAGATCTGCATGTATTCAAGAAAGAAGCTTTCTTGTTTTGATTGAAAACGTGGGTGACATGCACCAAATTTGGTCAGTACCTGCTGGTACAAGTCACCAATTGCTTCTTCTGCCAAAAATTCCGCAGGCACTTCCACTTTGACTAAGTATCGCGCGAGATAAGCTCGCTTCTTCAGAGACTCCGTATTCTTCAAGAGCCATTCTAAGATCGGGTATATCACAGGCTTGTCTCCTTGCACCAGTCCTTGGCGAAACTGGGAACTGCAAGACACAAAAATTGTTGTGTTGTTCTGCTCAGCATTCCGATTGGAACAAGCAAATAACTTGCCAGATGAATTCTTGCTGAAATCTGATCAGATTTCGTACCCATTCGATCCTTCAGGAGGTTTGTATTTCAAAATTTTCAAAACACCAAGCAAACGGACCACGGTTTGATCTGCAGCTTCTTCTCGAACATCTACCTTTTGCTGAAATAACAAAGAGCATGCGAACCGACCACCATTACAGCGCCATCGTCACGAACAGTCCCACAAGTCCACGACGCAACAAGACAATTCCAACTGCAGAAACTTTTGCCCAAACAGTCATTCGGGAGTCCCACCGAAAAGTACGCAAATTCTGCACAGACCAGGCGCCGACCCAAAAGCAGACGGAGTGTGAGAACACCCACGCAACAAGCAACTTCGCAGGCAATCCGCGAGAACAAGGCGGTGGCATTTCACGGATTCATCTTGTTTGGAACTGTGTACCGGTGTTCTGAAAATTGGCGCAACAACAGGAATTGTCAGAAGTTTCCACAAACCAACCTTGGAGTCAATCTCTGATAGCACGTCAGTCAGAATCTGGAGAAGCTGAATGGGCTCCAGTGCATCAAAGCTGATGAGATTGTAGCTTTTGTTGTAGGGATCTGTGCCCAACTCCGCCACGATGTATTTTAGTTGCTCACTCATGTTGCTGTTCATGTTATGCAACAAAAAACAAACACGAAGTTACGGCAGGCGAACGCAGGTGTTCACGGGACAGTGGACGGAGCAAGGGGGGTTGGTGGAGCAGGGGGTTTGCTGAGCAGGGGGGAAGGGAAATAACATTGTGGTCGGAAGCACAAAAGAATGCTACTTGTTTAGCAAATGTGGAAAACATCTTGACAGGATTCGATATTTGCTTCTTGTGGCCTAGTCCTCACGACAGCTAACGTTTCAGTGACGGGAGGGCGGATGCGGGGGGGGGGGCACCCTTGCATCCAGGGCCTGGGATTTTCTGGGCCAGATGTTGAAAAGTTTCTGAAATTTAAAGAGGGTTGTTTCTGGAGGGGAGGGGCGGGATGCGGGATCCCTAAAACCTTCCACCCAAAGCCCAAAATTTTTTTGGCCAAAAATGTGATGAAAAGATAGGGAGCCAGTCCTTCCAACTGGACACATTCCCCAAGGGCGGGGGGGGGTGTGGACGGCAGAAATTCAGATGACTCGGATTCTCGCAATTTGCAGTGACTGTGTTTCTCTCCCCGGGATTGCTCTGATGTTTGTTAGATTTTCTCCATCCAGTTGATTGAACTCGTGATATTAACAAAGGCTAATTGATGTCTAGGGTTTTGTGATATGATTACGGCTCGTGATTTGCCCGACAAAAGAGAAACAAGCTGATTACGGTTGAATTAAATCTCTCTCTATTTATTCCCTGAAGTTCAACATGTTGCTCTAGGAAGAAAATCAATAATTTTCGCATCTCGGATCATGACGTCACTGCAACCATTAACGTGACGTTCATCTTGGTGACAGACATAACAATGCTGTTTGCGGAAAGCAGAAAGCAGGAACAAGAACTCGATTAGTCAATGAACCGGCAAACAATGAAGGGATTCGGATGATGTAAGGCGACTTGTTGTGATAAGGAAAACATATTGAACACACCCTTGGGGTCGTTCGATGATGCGAAAAATTTAGAGCATCACGTCTACAGGGGGTCACCCAGCATCTGACCCCACCCAGACACGACTGTCCACATTGGGGCGAGGGTGGTCCTTGCACACCCACACCTTCCGAAAATACTTGATTATGACTCACAACGAATGTCTTCTGACAAGTTGGATTCCAATCCCTTGAATGAATCTGGTTTGGATTAACCGGCCACAGGATGGGCGATAATATGACACTTGAGAATACTTTTATTAAATGTGCGAAATCTTCAATTTAGATCTACGCTTTTGTCATTTGGACGAAAGCAGACATAAAAAGTATTGCATTCAGCGAACAGTCATTCGTCATATTTTTGTTTGAACTGCATTCTTGTCTCACAACATTTTCTCACCTGTCTTTCTGTTGTGGAATTCAACAGTCTCGACGCCAAAGTTGTTCTATTTCAACTACACTCTTTCAGAATTGGTGACAAACTTCGCCTTACAGACATTATATGAATGTCTATTTTTCATTATTTGTTCATTAGTGGGAAAGAATGCTCATTTTTCTTTCAAGAAAGAATAGACTCAAATCCATGGCTTTGAGAATAGAGACAAGCCCACGTCAACATGGCATCCAAGAAAGAAACGCGAAAGTTGCAGGTGAGAATTTGAGGTTGATTATGGTCCTTGTGAACAAATGCGTGTCTCATCTGTGGTTTCTTTCATCTGAAAGTGTTCAGAGTGTGCACAGATGTACATTGACTGTACTCCCAAAGAAATGTAACTGGAAAACAACTGTGGACATATGCCGTGACTTCACCGGTCCCGGAGTCATGCGTCGCAAAGACTGGAATCTGGTCCCCCCCCCCCTCCCGACTTTCTTGATGGAACAGCCTGCAGGCATGAGTCTGTGCACCACAGCCCGAAACGTACCACCCGGTTCGTGGGTTGATCTGGTCCTGGTACAACCGACAGTCAAACGGCTCCGCAGATCTATAAAAGGGTGCCGTTCGATTTGCCAACCGCACGGCACCACTCGAGGTCTGTGCAGACCGCGCAAAGGTCCTGCGGTCGTCTTCCCCCCTGAACGAAACAGGAATGTAGATCTACTGAAGGTTGATCTTCCTCCGGTCGCTGCGGCCGTCGGGAGCACGCTCAACCGTCTTTCACTTCTGCAAGGACTCTCACATGAGATCCCCAAAGGTGGAAGCGTTTTGGCACTAGTGCAGTGCCACTGGAGTGTAGATCGACTGTGCACACAAATCAAATCTGCAGCAAGCAGTACGATCCAGAATCTCTCCAGTCCCATGATTCTGGCTGTCTACTCTACGCGTATTTCTCTTCACTAATGTTTTGTTCTTCCAGAACGTGCAAGGCGATGTAAGTAGAATCTGGCATGCAATTTTTGACATGGATGTATTATCTAATCTGTGGCTTGTTTTATCGGAGGTGGAAGGGTCAACGCACAAGGCTGTTCTGCCCTTTGGATGAGTGCTGCAGATCTCTTTCTGGGAAACAAGCCTGAACAGACTAACTTGTCGTTGAATTTCAAATTGACGGGGCTTTGTTGCACCTTGATGTGAGACAACTGTGATCATACGTAGTTGGCAGTACTTTGTTGGTGCCACCTCAACCTTGACTGACCTTTTCACAGGCCACTGTCAGACAAGTGCAGCAAACCCCCAGGGATCTCCCGAGTCAACAAATTATATCTGAAAAAGAATTGGCCCACCCCCCCCCCCTGTAAACTCGGAAAGAAAATATGGGGGTTGAAAAAGGAAAAATGTTAGTGTTTGGAAATGATCAGGAACTTCTTGCACAAAAAAAAAACTTTCTGTGTCCCTCACAACCCCGCCCCTCCCCTGTTCATGACAACTAACAAAGTACAGCTTAATTATGTAAAAATAGGGACAAATAGATCTGCCGGTGGCATTGTCTTGGGATTGATCGTGCCACACCCTCACTGGACGTGAGTCACAAACTTGCTCCGCACACGGCATTGTGGGTTCGTGATTCACATCCTTCGGTGGTGGTGGTGGCCCGACCAACCCCACGACTGCGTTCTCTGTTCCTTGAACTTTGTCCATTTGGAGAACGAACGAATTCTCTGCAATCTGCTTCAGTCATTTTGACGCCTCGCGGGGAGTCGCGCTGTACTTTGGCTCAAACACAAACTGACAACAAGAAGCAAGCTGGTGTTGCTTTGTCCCAAGGAGCAAACTATTTGGACTTGGACTCTGGATCAATGCTCCCCCCCATCCCTGTTGCAGTGGCACGAGGTGTGGTAGTGTTGGGTTTGGAAGGCTGGTCTCTGAGTTCATCTTTTTCCCCTCTGGGATGTTTTGCACGGGGTCACTTTCTTGCTTGGGCCAAGCTGCGCGAATCTGTTGGTTGTCTGTCCTTTGTCCAACAGAAACTTCTGTGAAGAACTCCTCACTTTCACGAATTGACCACCGTTTGCAAAAAACAACTCTTTCAGAGAAGTTGACATAGAGCCTGTGTCGGTTGCTGCAAACAAGATCCTGAATTGTTCGCCGTGAGTTCTCTTTGTTGAAGTTTGAAGATGTGAATTGATTGACAATCCCTGAACTATGAGAAATGGCCTCGAAGGTGAGATGAGGCAGTGTCTGGCATGACAGATGTTTTCGAGGGGAAAAGCCTGGCATTGTGCATTTTTCAAGCGCGCTGTTCGAAGGTGTCCTCACTGAGCGCTTTGTGCAATCACCCTAGGCATGTGTGTGCGTATCTGTGTGTCCAGCACAGGTACGAGTGCCAGACATTGCCCCCCTCCCCGCTGGCAAACAAGAGCTTTTCATCATACTTTTTTCTTGAAGTAAAATTTTTTAAAGAAAGAAATATGAGAACCAAAGAGTCTCTCAGCGGTAATCATTGCCTGATTGGAGCAAAACTTGTGAATACAAAACTGGTGTGTGATGTCGTGTACTTCCGAAGTGTTGCACATTGACAAACATGTTGGTTGTTGCAAAGAAAACTGTTTGCACGCTGCTGCAAGGAATCTTTCTAATGCGCGCCGACAAACTGTAGAGTCAGCCCCACCCCATGAACCGGACCTACTGGTATGCTGTCTGGTTGGTAGTAGTGCCGCAATATCCAACTGCGTGGAACCGCGCGCTTTCTTGGCATAGCCCTCTTGTTTCACCGGGTGTCGGGCATCATGAGCGAGACTCGTATAGGATCGTTTGTTTGTGCACGTTAGACTGACACTGGTTTTTCTTCACCTTCTGGGATGTGCATCTTGTTTCATCCGGTGTTTTTTTCCATGAATTGTTATCTCACTCGCTTTTGCTGGACCGCATATCTTCACTTTTGAGGTTTTCTTGTTGCAAAGGTTAATTAATTTTGTTGATTCATTGCAGTGGTCTATCGAAGACAAACCTGTCAAAATTGACAAGTGGGACGGCACGGCGTTGAAAAACTCTCTGGACGATGCTGCGAAGAAGGTCAGCCTGACTTCAGCTTCTGGCGTTGAGGTGAATTTGGTCATTGAAAAACTTTGTTGTGAAAATTGTGAGTGAGAAGAACTGTTTGTTTGACCAGGTCTTGATTGAGAAGTTCGGCTACGTGGAGTCGAATGCGCTGATGGATGGACGGCTGCTCATCTGCACCGTGGCCGTTCTCTTCGCCATGTACGCGCTCACCTGGGACTATTTCCACCCATTCCCACAGTCCAGGCCTGTCCTCATCATCTGCGTCGTCTCGTATCCTTTACAGCAGTCTGAATCGGCGATGTTCAAGAATGCGAGAATATTGGGCACATCAATGGTGCCGTCAGGAAAATGTTCGTGTGACCTGATATCTCAGCACCTTTATTTTGGCGGGAGTTGGGGGGGGGAGGTGTGGAATCCCTGTGTCGAGGAGGAGTATCAAATTCAGGTGCATGACGTGGGCTTCTTCGTCGTTGTGTGCGAAAAGCAGCACCAGGAAACAACCCACAAATTGTCAGGTGTGGACTGGAGAGACTGGTGTTGTTACCAGGCGGATGCAATCTCCCTGTGGTGTATTTCCTGTGGTGACGCGTTGAGGCAATGGAAGAAAAAATTGCTGTGTCGAAGCACTCGGATGTCTGTCATGGACATCACCAAAGCGTCCCCTGTCCCTTTGCACGAGCCATTCACAACGGTCGACCCTTGAATAGTTTCAAACGTGTTATCTCTGCGTATTGTGTTGTCTCCACAAGGACAGGGTTTTGATGTGCAACATCGCCACGGTGTCACAACCTGCATCTTTTATACTGTCTGCACGTGTTGAAACCACGCTTCTCAACATTGAAGGGCTCTTCGAAACACGTATTCTCTTCCTCTGAACAGTACCTGTGCACGCGTCTGTTAGTTGGGTGCGCTTTTCTTGACGGAAGCAGATACTTCATCATGATGGGCGTGTTGACTGTGTACACGACTCTGAAGGAGAGAGGCACATTCCTCGTGGCGCTGGAAAAAGACAAGGCTGGCATTGATCCTGACAACGTGTGGCGGGTCGCTTCACAGCTGAAAAGGTTTTTTACTCTTCTTGCAAGATTCAAAGAAATTTGGTGGTCGGTCCTTCATTGCCGAGAGTCCAATACCTCCAGCCACTGCGATGTGCCTCTGGTTTTGCGGTCACGCATTACACATCCAGTATGGAATAACCTTTTGGGTGACACATTCACTTGTGCGCTGAAAAGAGCGACTTTTGCTTCTGCCTGTGAGGACCATGAATCCGTGAACACTGCCATTTTTCTCGCCTGCTGATGAAGACTGTTCTTGTTGCAGGTACGACGACGTTTATCATCTCCACATAACTTACGAGGATGGTCAAACGAAGAAGAGCAGAGTGCAGAGTATGTCCAAGTCAGTCGCGAACTTCTTCGATGAGAATGGACAGTTTTGTATGGACTTGTTTGAGCCTGAAATGACAAAGCTGCACAACTCGCTGACTGTAGAAAAGAAGGAAAAGTAGTGTTTGGTGTTTCATTCTCTGTGCTTGTCTGTAAGAAACTTGAATGTAATTATGTGTGCAAGTGTATCTGATCAATTGGTGAAGTATACCAAGCACAAGTTGTGTGTGTGTGGAGGGTTTGTCATTGTTCCGAATCTGTTCCGAATTTCGTTGTTGGTTCTTGTCAGGAGTTCAGTCAACTTCCAGTGCCCCGGGTGTTTTTTTTCACAGTAGTGTGCTGTCTGAAGGCATGAGGGCCCGATGGAAGTCAGTTGAATAATGTATGTGCATTTTGCACACGTCTTCTCGATTTCAGAGTTCATTTCGACAAGTTGGATTTTTGTTTACGATGGTGACAGTTCGTTTTTTGTGACGACTTTCTTTGTTGGAACTTGGTTCACAAGATCCGGAAGGTTAAGATCTAAACAAACGTGGCATAATTTTCGGAATAAAATTTATTGTAAAGAAATGTGTCATTTTCTCTTCAGCAGCAACACAACGTTCAAGATTCAACGGGTCAAAACAGCGACAAGACCTATAATGAACACGAGCAACCCTGTCGGAGATTTTCAGTTCTATCACAAAACAAATCAATAGAGATTCAACCAACGCTTTCAACGCAGGCGCACAGAATACAAGTTCAATGACAAAGCAAATGTCAGTCGATCAAACACCGAGCCTGTGCAAGTCCAGTTACAAAATTTGCTTTGATGTGGATTTCTACAATTGAAAACGTCATTCATAAAGTCCGGTGGATCTTCAGTGGTGATTTGCGGCACAAAGCTCATGAGAAGTTCGTATTCATACGTTGCTGATCCGGTGTGCTGATCGGTGCAAAAATGTCGATCCAAACTGGACGGCGCAATCAAGAAGATGCGAACATTTTCGAAAGCAGTTTGTTCTCTCAAAATTTCTCGCACTTTTGCGTGTACCTGTTGCGCAGGGCTACCTTTCAAGTCGTGAACGTCGACCCTGGGATACATGAATTCCGCAGAATCCAGTTTGAACAGAGCATTGTTTTTGTCAGGAATTTGAAGCAAATGTCGCGGAGGCATGTAGGTGTGCGAAAAGAGAATGTGGTAGTTGGACTGCGGTTCCTTCAGAATCCTGCTCCGCACTTCGTAAATACTGGGGACAAGACCGCCCTGATGCAAAGCGCCGAAAAACATGCCACACACAAAAATGTTAAACACGACCCAAAAGAACGAAATGTACCACTTGAAATGAATGTCAAACAAATGGTGACCATACAACAGGGCCAAGGGGCACAAGAGTGGAATCAAAAACCTCGGTTCCTGGTGAGGAAAACAAGACAGGGACGCCAGAGGCACGAGGTAAGTCAACATCAAGAAACAGTCCACACCGATCGTCTGGTTCGCAACACGGTTACTTCCTTTCAATTCCTTCCGACAAAACCCCCCCACAATTTGGATGAGAGAAAAAGCTGGAAAAACCGCTACAATTCCAAAAAGCAGGGGTGTGTTCACCAAGAAATGCAAGAAGCGCGGATGAATTCCATGTTGCGCCAGGTTATCGGAGTTCACGTTGTATTTGATGAAATTCCAAGGTGTAATGGTTACTTTCGTCGCCAAGGCTTGAATGTTGTTGATATTCTCCAGTAGGTGGTCAAAGTCTTTGGAACTCAAAGATCCGTAATAAAATGAGTCACACACGATGATGAGTACACTGGACACAGTCATCCAAGCAGTAATTTTGAACGTTTTAAAAACGCACAAGTGCATCCAACGACCCATGGACGGACACCACTTCAAGTCACACAGAAGAAACAGAGTACAAGGCACTGCTGCAAACACAGGAAAAGTAGGTCTGTTGAAAATCCCAAAAGACAGGACCATGCCAACACCAGCAGAATACGCCGAAACTAGACCGTATGAAATCGAGTTTGCCATTTTCCTTCCCTGTTTTTCTTGCCCTTCCTTTCCTTTCTTCGTTTCACAATCCTGGACCGTAGATTGCTCTTCCGTTGATCCTTCTTTGGTTGTGTTGTTTTCTTCCGCCTCAATCTCACAATTGGCCTTCGTTTTACTTTTGTCACACTCCATCGGCTTCACAACTGGACGGTCTCCAGTCGATATCACCGCCCAGTAGGAAGTGACGAGATGCATGATGAGTACGAAAAGGACGGATTCGATGGTGTTGGACAGGGTGCGCGTGTAGTAGACCAGAGACACGTAAGAGGTAGCGAAGGTCATGATACATGCTCGAGGGCTGCTGCAGCCCAGATTCCGTGCCATTTTGAAGATCATCTGTGGAAACAAGGTGAGACGCATTGAAGATACCGCTTCCTTTGTGCTGCACCTGAAAACTTCCCACGTCCAGCGTTTTTTTACGCACGGGGGCGGTAGGATTGGACACCACTTCTAAAGTCCGTCTTTTGGAGAGGAGAAGGGGTCAAACACCCTTTGCGCCACACACCTCTGCACTGCAGGACAAAGTTTTCAAGTCCAACTGTGTACGCGTGTCACCGCCATTTGAGTTCAAATGGCCCTGTGGCCCCTTTTCATCACCTCCCCCTCCCCTGAAAACCATTCTTTGGCCACCACTCTGAAAGCTGTGGCCAAATAAATGTCCATGCAGCCATCACCACCACCACACACAAATACCGACAACACTGCGGTGAGCCAAACAATGTTGTGTTGCCATCACCCACCACCACAGTCCCGTGATGGACATGAAGGAGTGGTGATGACCATCAAGGTGCCAAATGGCTGAAATCTGCAGACAATTGCACTGTTGGCGAAAAGCCTGTGTTCAATTATCACTGAGTGTTCCTCTCACTGAAACGACTCAACGCAAACACTGTTCGTACCTTGTCCATACAAATACCGGCGATGGTTATCGACAATCTGGGCAACACGAGCAGAAGTTGTGAGGAGATAATGTGCCACAAAGTTGAACCTTCCCTGAGGTTTAACCATCTGAAAACAAAACAACCACCGTTTCGAGATGAGTTCACACATTTGACCCCTTCATCTGTTGGCAATGTCTCAAACGCTGGCAAGACGAACCTCATCAGGTACATTGCCGGAGCGCAGACAACGTACGGAGGAACGATGCTTCTCAAAGGGTTCGCGGGGTCGAATTCCCAGGTTCTTTCAACTTTCAAGTTCAATATATCACCTGCAAGCAAATCACACTTAAATCTGAAATCATCTCCAAAATTGATCGTTGCAGGTATAATCACAAGAAAATTTGATTTTTTCTTCTTTTTTTTGTGTTTTTACGTCAAAGAAGGACCAGTGCACAAGGCAACTGAAGGTACAATGTGCCCGTTGTGGTCTCTATGGTCACAAGGTGAAGACCGTGTGAAAAGTTGGACCATGCCAATCGTTTGGGGCCAACACGCAACAGTCAGGCTGCACAGAAAGTGAGAAGTCTGGAGTGTGCACAAATACGAGGATCTTTCAAGTCAAAGTATGTCTCTGGATGTTCAGAGATGTGCACCCGATATGGGCACAGATGAGCGCATTCTTTGTTTGCAACAAAAGAATTGCATGAGCTCATTGCTTGGCAGCGTAGTCTGCAGTGGACAAGAATATGCACAGTGACACCTTGACTTGAAACACCCTCGTACGAGCCATATTTCACCTGCCACGACTTCGGTTGACTGAAAAAATTCATCTGGATGGATGTAGCCCAGCTGGCCCGTCACTGTCCACACGATACGAAGTCCTACAATAGCCATCCACATCCGATCCATGCGTCCCGACTCTCTTGTTTGAACTGATTCCCTGTCCAAGTGTTTTTCCCTGCAAAGCAGTTTATCGTTTGAGCTCAGAAACCAGCAACAGATATTGTCGAATGAAGACTAACTCGTGTTCCCAGTTGACTCTTGTTGTCTTTATTGCTGGCTGGTGATGAACTGACAAGCCTGTCACAAATCCTGGTTTATATACTCAAATTGGTT
>JAAUXT010125944.1_pt1 | contig 15207 bp, 14 predicted proteins | sample 7278171 | NCBI WGS metagenome assembly JAAUXT01 (sample SAMN14350112, study PRJNA611818) | marine sediment metagenome | isolation source: surface marine sediment (1.8m) | place: French Polynesia: Moorea | collected 2018-08 | reverse complement strand
CCCCCCCCCCCCCCCCCCCCCCCCCCCCCCCCCCCCCCCCCCCCCCCCCCCCCCCCCCCCCCCCCCCCCCCCCCCCCCCCCCCCCCCCCCCCCCCCCCGCCCCCAGCAGCGCTCGCTCACCAGGTCTCGGCAGTCGAGGTACGTGTGGGACTCGAGGTACATTTTGAGCCCAGCGTCCGCCACCTCGTCAGACGAGACGTTCTCCAGATTCAGGGGGATCAGGTACTTCTTCCTGTTGCGCATCTGCTTGTCGTGGGCGATCTGAAATTCCATTAGAAACCACCCGGCCTCCAGAGAATTCCTGCAATCAAAATTCAAACAGTAGATATCGCTGCGCTCTTGAACGATTGGTCCGAAAGAAACCTCCACAAAACCAGGGTCTGGAGTCTCGCCCCTCATCCTGACAAAAGAAAACCACCGCTTTGTGTTCAATCATCGTGACAAGTTTTTTTGTGGTGTTCATGTTTTTGGACTGGTCCGCAACAAAAGACGACGCCCCTTTCCCCTTCGCACCCGCTTATCTTGCAACTTTTGTTGGACCGAAGTCGTTGCGTACCTCGAAATGATCATGATCATTCGTCTGCTGTGGTTGATGGCTGCCTGAATATTGGCTGGAATTGTTTCTCCAACAACAAAATCTCTCTCGTGAATACACAATCTAAATCCCAATTCTTCTTCAAGATAAACTTGTACGTGCTTCTTCATGAATTTCCTGTCCTCATGGCTGTCAAAGAGAACAAAAACAGGATTATCTCAAGAGGTATTTGTTGATTTTCCCCATCAAAGTAAAGACACCACAAAGTCGTACCTGTAGGTGACAAAAGCATCAAACGCAACACTTTCGAGATCTTCAGGTTCATCGTCGTTGACAAGATAATTGAATCTCATGAACAGGAAAAATTTGATGGCACTCCACTTTCTGCTCAGAATGATCACAACAACAATGACAACAACAGCAACTGCAATAATCGCGACAATCCAAACAGGAACTTTGGGTCCACATCCCAACAAACTTCTGTCCAGTTTGTAAATTGGTGAGTCTGAAATGACAACAGACCAAACATCTGGTACAGATGACAAAGCTCTGCAAAAGAATGAAAAACTTTATTGAATCCATTGCTTTACCTTTCCACTCCCCAGAAGCGCAAGTTATCCTGTCTTTGTCCATTACATTTGTGGCATTGAGCAGCCAGTCTCTCATCCACATCATATCACAGTTGCATTCGTAAGGATTGTCACCAAGCCAAAGTTTGGTCTTGTTTTCCATTTCTTGTATTGAAGTAGGGAAAACAGTCAGGTTGTTCCAAGATAGAATGATTTCGTCAGACTTCTGCAAAAGTCTTCTCATAGCATAATCACTGATTCTTGTGATTCCACTCGAATCTAACTGAAATATTGCAATTTGACTCAATTGATTGTCCACAGTTTCTAGCATTCCAAGCTTGTTCCCCTTCATGATTAGTTTCTCTGTTGATGGAATGATTGTTTGGGGCAGTTCGCTGAGATCCTTGTTGCTGCAGTCCATTGTGTTCGTCCCATCTCCAATGGAAAAGAAACAGTCACACTCATCGAAACACTTCAGAGGCGACACTGAAAGGGCGAAAAAGTGCACTTTTAAATTCCTGCGTCACAAAAACACAAATGTCATGAAAATGCTTCAGCAAAACTTTTTTCAAAATACAATTGAAGCAGGCACCGCAACAACAAAAAATGAAACCCCCATTGTCTTTTTTCGTACCCTATTGTGCAAGTACCTGAGGCAAATTGGTTATTTTCCTCGATGATCGAAGAGTTGCCAACAAAGAAGATGTTTGGATCGACTCTCTGTCTGACATTCTTGTCGTATTCGACAATTATTCCATTGAGAGACACAGTTGTGTTGAGAGTATTAAACTTGGCCGTGAAATGGTTTGGAACTTCTGTGTGAATGCGGTACACGTGTCCAGACACAGCTTCGTTTTGTGCAAAGCTACTGCCGAAAAGTCTCACAGAAATATCTGTGTTGACACTTTCCATCATGAAGGCTCCCCCATTGACAGCTGTGTTGGACTTAAACCTGCAGTTCTGTATGAAGCAGTCACTGTCTCTGAGCGCCAATGCTCCTCCATTTCTCTTGGCTATGTTTCCAGTAAATGTCGAGTTGGTCAATGTCATCGTGCTGATCGGGCCAAGAAACATGCCTCCACCGTCGTAAGAGGCAACATTCTCTTGAAATGAACAATTTTGAAAATCTCCCTTTGCCTGAGTAAAAACCAAAGCTCCTCCATAGCCACCATGATTCCCGATAAAATCTGTGTTCTTTGCTTGCATGAGTGTGATGGATCTCACATGTATCGCTCCACCCCTGTCCAATTGATTGATTTGGGCCCCATTTTGGTTGAATCTGACCTTGGTGTCTGACAAGAACAACTTGGCTGCATTTCCTTGAATAGACAGGGCACCTCCGACTGGAGATGTGTTGTTGCACAGCTCACTATTGGAAATGCTGGCCAATGTACCATTCAGAAAAATGGCCCCTCCACGGTTTGTTGCCTGATTTTCACTCAAAAAAGAACTGTCTACGGAGAGTGTTGACTTGTTCACGTGTGAATTTTCAAAATTGAAGAAGCATATGGCGCCACCTCTTCCTCCCCTGTTGCTTTCAAAGGAGCAGTTGGAAAGAGTTGCGGAAACGTTTTGCTGCATGAACAGTGCTCCTCCGTTGTTGGCTGCCGTGTTGTTTACAAACATTGAATTCGTCACATTTAAATGGCCTTCGGGTGTCACTGCCAAGGCTCCACCACCCAAAGTGTCACGGTCCCTTTGCAATCTGCAACATTGGAATAAAAGGAATCAGAGACTTAGGTATGGAAAGCACCAAGACATGGCAAAGCAAAGTAGAATGCTACCTGACGATGTTTCCAGTGAACGAACAGAAGTTGCAGGACAAAGTGACATTGGGTCTGGTGTAAATAGCTCCTCCTGCAAATTGAGCAACGTTCGATTCGAACAGTGAGTGTGCTACTTCCAGCTTGGAGTTTGGAAGCACGCTGATCGCACCGCCCTCGGTGAACGCGGCGTTTTGTAGAAACGTGGTGTTGATGATTTTCCCAGAGTGACAGGTGAGTGCGCCTGAGGATTCAGCACTGTTGTTTTGAAAAAGGGAATCTTGAATGAATGTGTCATCGTTGTCTTCATTGCAAACAGCTCCGGCCACAAAAGCCCTGCTGTTCTCGAATCTCGATTTCTGTATTGTCAATGGGCATTGTGAGACTCGGATTGTTCCACACGTTCCTGCCTGTTCATGTAGAACAAAATTGTTTGCGAAATGTGTGGACTCAATGACCAATTGACCAAACGTTCCGTGGATGGCACCACCAGAAAAGTACGCAGTGTTTCCTTCAAAAATGCAATCAGTCGTTGTCAAATTGGCACGTTCAAAGCCAACGGCTCCTCCAAAGTTGGGGTCAAGCAGTGAATCTCCGGGAGCGGAATTGTCCACGAAAACAGTTTGACGCAAACCAAAAGAAATGTTCCTTGCGAATAGGGCTCCACCTTGTCGAGCGCTGTTTGCAGTAAAGTTGCTGTTGTCAATTGTCAGTGTTGTGTTGTTGTCCGAATGGGCGATGAAAACTGCCCCTCCTTCTTTTTCAGCTGTGTTTTGAACAAATGCAGCATCTGTTATTGAGAGTTTCCCACAAAATTCAACGAAAACTGCGCCTCCTGTTTCAGCCATATTTCTTTGGAACGAACAATTTGTGATCTGAAGCCGGGAAAGAGTCTTGGCAGAAATTGCACCTCGAACTCCTTTGTTGTTTTCAAACCGCGAGTCTTGCACCACTGCATAACTTGAGTTTTGGATGGAAATAACTCCTGATGAAAAGTTGGTGTTTTCAATGAAACTTGAATCAGTCACGAGGAGAGACGCGTTTGCACCGGACATCACCACGAAGTCTGGAGCTTCGCTGCTGTTACGTCCAGAGCCGTTGTTCAGCTCAAACACAGATTGGTGAATCACCACAGAGCTGGTGTCTGAAGCGCTCACCAACGAGCCTGAATTCCGCAAAAATTTGCAATTGTTTAAAGTTACGGAAGAGTGGTTGACAACCTCCAACAGCAATGCAGATACTGTTAAGTTTATGAACAATGATTCTTCAAACAAAACTTCTCCTGAAATGACGTGCAGAAATGTGTCTCCCATGAAACTCTTGGCTGTTGAATTTCGAATTTTTAAGCCCGATCTGGTCACAACAAGTGACGCAGAGTCAGATAGTCCATTGTCGTTGAAAACACATTCGTCAATCGAGGCTGATCTGGTGTTTTTTATCTCAATTTGGCCGATGTCAGAATTCTTCACAGCCAATCCATCTTCATTGCTTCCTCCTTCCACAGTGATTTTCAGTTGTTCCATACTACAATTGTTGAATGCGGCATCCACATTTTGAAAACTCCAATCTGCCACTCCAAAATTTATGTTCTCCACTTCTATTGTAACATTCAATTCTGGTTGAAGCTTCACAAACGCCATCTTTGAACTTGCTATAGCTGGGCACAATTCCTGAAAAATATCCTCGCGTCAAAAAAAAAACAATGCAGGAAACCCTCCCCCCCCCCACACACACACACACAGAATTTGCTTGTAACTTGAGTCAGAAATCCGTACCACAAGATCCCTGCTGATCCACAGAGACACATCAGTGATGACGCGCAGCCCGTGTGCAGGAGCCTCAGAGAAATAGAGCTGCAGAACTTGGCGCAGGCTTGCGCAGGCCTCGTCAGCGGAGCGTCCGCACGACTCCGAGTCCGACCCGCCGCGCAGCAGGTGAAACGTCTCACTCTCTTCTCCAGAAGGTAACGATACAACTGCGCAACAAGACACAGCAGACCTGTGCATGTCTGCGTCGCTCAAGTACTGCGACGTCATACAGGATGAAGGGGCACAAAGCCAAGACGACCAAAGCAACGCAAGGCCAGAAATGAACTTGAAGCTGTAACTGAAGCAGCACACAGGTGCCTGGAAGGCGACGAGAAAAGCTGGAGCCCTGAGTACTCACTCCGCTGCACTTGGGTGCTGAGGCTATTTTGAATGCTTGTCTGTCTGCGACAACGATGCGAATGTGCGATGGAGTCTGACTGAGCATCAAACCACGACAACACGCAGGAACAGCACGAGTATTGTAGATCACAGTGGTCAGCCACCCTGTATAATCGGAAAACTGACCTGTTTGGCAGGGTGTGTAGACCTGGGCCTCGACCGCCAGACTCCCGACGAGCGCGCACACCATCATCACCGCTGCGCGACCCATACCGGCGCCGACAACCAGCAGTGGGCCGCTTTGCCTCAATACACGGGCGAGCAACTCCTGTCTCTCGACTGGACAAATGACCTGAAACAGAAGAAATGTGTTTCGTGAGGCGAACTCATCCCTGGAGACCAGAGGCACTTGCGGTTGCTTGCAACATACACCAGTCCAGAACGATGCTCGGGAAGAGGGACGGGCGAGGCGCACGCAGGGGACCAGGGCGCTGAACTCCGTCCAGGGTTCATTTTCAGTTTGTTCGTAAATTTGGGGAAACGAAAGAACGAACGTTGAAAATGAAAGAGACCGCACGGCGATAAATCGTCGGTGTTCTGCGAGATGTTTGTTTCTCAGACCTGACCTTTCTCTGTTGGATGCTTGGCACACACAATTTTGAAGGCCATTGCCTGAGAACATGTACCTGGCCTCAACTTTCGTGTCAACCACCTTTCACACTCATCTTCAGAAAGGAACGAACTTGAACATTGAGAATTGCCCCGAAAAGACGAATTTTTACCGCATTTCCACACGAAATGCGAGTTCTGTCACTTTCACAACCCCAAATCAGACTGTAGGCAATGAACAAAGCAACAAGAACAAAATATTCGAGATGAGTTGTGGAAATCAGAGAACAGGGTTTCAAAGAAACTCGAAACTCTATGGAACCGCAAACCACATTGATCACAATTGAGCCCCATGGATTGTCAAGCGTGAAAAAAAAGTACAGCACGCGGGTGTGAGCACGGCGGTATTTTTTGAGCGGGCCCTGGAGCCAGTGAACGGAAGCAAATGGTGTGGTTTGACCCTTGCAATTTAGTGCGACTTTTCCTCGGGCGAACAGGCGGTAGGTACATCTGCGCCTTTTGAGTTGTTTGCGAAAACGTGGAAACGTTTATCATCTCGAGGGGAAAGCAAAAGAAAGATTTTTTTGGGCGGGGGGGGGGGGTGGTTGTGTCAACTTGGTCGTGAACACAGCGGCGATAGCCTGACAAAACGCATTTGTCTGTCTGTCAGCCACTCTTGAAAGCGCCCCAGACCTCACGAAAATTTTGCTTTTGTTCGTTTTTCACTTTAGTCCTGTGAGTCAACGTTGCAAACAATTCCTTTTGTTGTGGAATTTCCTGTCTGTTGGGTTCGAAGTACTAGTACATCATAAACATTGCACGCACACATCCAAACACACACACTCACACTCACACACACACACACACACACGCACACGTGTGTCAACCTGAAACCTTGCCATCAAACGGTGAATAAAAATAAAAGTCTGTTCAAAAAAATTACTGGGCCGAATCTTCGCCGCGACCGCAGTTAGCTTTGTGAATTTGAGGTGAAATAGCTTCTTGCATTGATCCTTTCGAGCGAACACTTCGTTGGAAATGTTGTCATGCGACATTTTTCGTTTGGTGCCAAACATGTCACTTGGACTTCTTTCCTGTAATTATTTTACTCTTTTTTCCGTGGGGGGTTTGACAGCGAGATTCCGTGAGCACCTATTTGTGTTGAGTCCTTTTCAAACCATAGACAGATCACTGTCAGGCAAGATAGAAAGTTACCTTCCCGTGCCTGGTTTGTGAATGAAGTCACGAGTGTCTGAAATCTTTTTCTCTTTCGGGTGGGGGCGCACCATGAAAAAAAAAGGTTTTTGCCCCCCAAATCCGCCACTGCCGCGTCGCGCCAGGGCAGGCAGGGGGGGGGGGGCGTCGTGATTGTGCGAGTTGACGGATGAGACCGAAGTCGAAGATGGATTTGTAATGAGTCTCGGCTGACAATTCTGCAGCGCGTGAAGGCTTCGAAAGTCAGGGGTGCGTAGTGGCTGAACAGGACCAGACTGGGTTTGCAACAAATGTCTCACACGTCTCTTCAGCAGAAAACGGAAGCTGCGTCAAGGCAGCGGCGCCTGTTCATTTTCACAGCAACGCGATGCGTGAGGCTCTGATGCGAAACTAGCTCCATTGATTTTGTGTGAATTGAAAGGTTTCAGTCACTGTTTCCAAGAAATGAAACGTCCCCGACTTCACATTGAATTTGTCTCCCAGAACTTTGGCGAAATTCTCCAAACTTGTCTGTGCAGGCAAAAAGGAGATTCAATAAAACAGGTGTCAAAATGTTCGTGAAGAGACGTCAGTGATTATTGTTTGACCGTGAGAGTGTTCGGTTTGTTTTGACAGCACAGAACTTCTTCAAACGAGGTTCAGCCTTCGCGGGTCGTCCGTTTGTGCGCGCGCGTTGACGTGATCGCGACGCCCCGCACGACTCACACAGACACCATCAAAGATTTCTCCTTTGATTTTTCTCGTCAAATTCCTTCAAACCGAAGAAACGACCACATCCTCCAGCAGCTCCAGGGACACCAGTGCCATCCGTGCAGATATTTGTTCCCAGGCGGCGACTCAGGTCCCCAAGGGAGGATTTGCCAATCACACACACGTACACGCACGCACACGCACACGCACACACACACACACACACACACACACCACGTTCTCTTGCAGAAAATGAGCCATCTGATAGTTTGTGAGAACACGGGGCCCACCCAAAACAGACTTGTTTAGAACTCACCTGTAAAATACAGCCACGTGAAAAATCCGTAAAGTCTTGTAATCCAAGTGAAAAGAATTGTTCGTTCTCAACTCAACTCTTTTCAAAAACAAAGATCCAATGCAAGATTCAAACCGTTTGTGTCAGTGCGTTTCTTTCCTGCACTGCAGAACAGACCTGCACCGCGTTCGCTAAAAGTGCGCCACATGTGCAGCAAACAGACGTTCACAGGAAGGAGCCGTGCGAGGATGAAATCTCCCTTTTCAGTCTGAATTCTTCACCAAAACAACTCGATATCCAATGTTTGGAGAGACAACTCTTCGCAGAAAGAAATCTTCCCTGCTCGAACACCGACTCGACTTTTGGTTATGAAAGCTTTCCTACACCTGCGCTCATGTGGTCACGCTCAGTTGGCTCAGGTAGTGGCCTGCCTGGCTTTTTCCTTTCTCAACGTCTCTTTCACACGTCAAACGTTGCGTGAAAATTAAAATTGGGCAGGTGTTGAAGGCAGCCGGTGTTTGGGTCATCCTCAGGGTCAAACCTCGGTCTCAACCCGAAACCTGATCAACGGAGCTCACAGATCAGATGTGAGACCAGTTGATGTGCGAGAACATTGTGTTGTAAATTGTCATCAACAATGGGAAATCAACCGAAGTCGACAAATTTTTCACGTGCAGATGAAGGAAGGAAATCATTTATTGATTGTCAACAACTGTCCGAAGAAATATTCTTGTGTCAGTGGAACATCTTTCACAGTGCGAAGGCACTTGTTTTTACTTTCTTTTTTTCGATTTTGCGGGTTGTTTAAAAACGTCTACATGCCATCAAGGGACAAACACAGACCAGTCGTGTTGGAAAATCTCGCGCTCTACGGAATGAACTGAATATGCACGCAGCAAGAAAGCGTCCTTCAGGTTCACAAAAATGTCCACGCCATCACAATGAAATAAATGCACAAAAGTACACGGAAGGGTCTGTCATCAGTTCTGCATTTACGAGTACTTGTACGCGTCTCTGAAGCCAGCGGCGATGATGTCCTCCAGGTTGTGGTCTCGCTTCGAGCTGTGCAGCCAGTCCTTCAGAATGGCCTGACTCGGCCCGGACAGCACCACACCGTTTAGCACGAAATTCTGCATGACACCGGTGAGCTCATTGTCCAATTGCGGCACCGTGTGGAAAATATTTGACCCCGGGTTGGCCGCGATGAGGGCACTCCTGACCTTCCGCTTGCAGAGCTGCTGCAGCGAAGGCACCTGCTTCTGCACGCCAAACACAAACTTCCTCAGCCTCTTTCTGTCCTTCGCACAAAGTTGGTTGCAATCTTCGTCTGACGGGTACGCTCCGTGCTTCAGCAGGATTCTCGCGATCTTGTGGAGGCCTCGCTTCATGGCCGTGACGATGGGCGTTTCGCCGTCGAACTCCTCGTTGAGGTCCGCACCGCTGACAGCGATGTCCTCCACCCACTCCAGGTGCCCCGACTCGAGCGCCGTGTGCAGCGGCGGTTTGATGATGGCCAGCGGGAGGTCGCTCGTGATGCCCTGGTTCCAGATGCCCCGCTCGAAAAGACCCGCAGCGAGCATCAGCCGGTACACCGGTCCGTACCCGATCGGCCGCGACTTGAACGTGCAATACGTCAGCGTGAAGTACGGGCTCTGGGCGATATCGGCCCCCTCCGCCAAGGAAATTTCGAGGGAGATGTAAGAGGCCGGGGTGGGAGCGTGCGCCGGGAGAAGCCGCCCGAGGTAAGAGCTGGAGGCGGGGCAGGACAGCGTGACGCCCAGCGAGATGACGCGCACCGTCTCGGCGATCTCCTGAAAGGGACAAACGCATCTGAGCATCACTCTTCTCAAAGCAACGCAATTCCTTGGCCACGTGCATGTTTCGGTCGCTCCCCTTCGAATATGTCCAAAGTGTTCTGAACAGAGTTTTTGTCAAACCAGAAGCACAAGCAGTTTACTTTTGAGAATTTTTTTCTGGCTTAAAATACCGTTGTTTGCACACGTGAAAATGTGTGAAAGGGCAGAGAATCGTTCTTACCTTTATCAGAGATTGTCGTTTCATTTCCATTGTCTCCTCCTCCTTTTTGTTTCCTTGTCCAGTTTCCTCCACCTTTTCTTCCAACTTGTTTTCAGCCATATTCGCAACCAGAGACCTTCCAAGTCAAACTTCTTGCACGGACAAAGTATCCACTGGAGAACTCGGACGATGAGACTGACCTTTATTGCGATGGGGCCGTTCGGACGCGAGACGCGCCGGGGAGACGCACAAGGTGTGAACGCGCAAACGCCCTCGATTTCCCGCCGCTCGGAACTTGTGGTCACAAGTTCGCTGATAGGGTGGCGTTAAACGCAGCTCAATTGCAATCAACGTTGCTTTCGTTGACACCAACTCTGTTACGGCACGCGTGTACAACAAATTGACCTTTGACTTTTCACAGATTTTAGCACGTTATCCACCTATACATGGAGTTGCGCTCTGCAAAAGGGAAATTCACTCGGTGTTTGTTGTTGGTGGCAAAAACAAGATAAACCCACACGCTAAATTCTTTCCAATTGATGTCCAATTTTCACTCATCTCCAAAAGCTACGAAAAGCAACCTTTTGTTGACGGCTCTCGGGCTGTGAAATTCCAAATTTGAACAAGGAAATCTACTTTTGTATGATCTGTTTTGGAAGCAATCCTTCTGAATAGATTTCGACGCAAAATCCGTTTGTGAGGGGGGGGGGGGGGTGAGGCACAGAATAATTCACCCTGGCGAGTGTCTCCCTTGAAGAGAACACAAATATTCCGGTGGTGCGATGAAGTTTGCGGGACTTCGTTGAAGGAGAAAAGAAAGACAATTGCCACCAGAGGAAATTTTATTCTCACATGTTTGAAAAAGTTAAAAATGCTTCAGAGTTCAGACGAAATTCGTCCAACAAATCAGTTGAAATTGGTGACAAAAACAGTTCCCGTCCCCAGGACAGTGGGTGCTTCCCACCCTCTTCAAACCGACAAAGCTCATGCAAGGAGAGCCAGAGCTCTGTGCTTCTGTAAAAATGACATTTTACCCATCTCTCTGGTTTGTGCCGTGGTTGAGCAAATGAAGCTTGAGACAAAAATGTGCAAAGTTGATTTTTCATTGTTTTCAAAAAAAGAAGCCCAATCCAGCGCGCAGTCTCTTCGCGAGATCAGTAGAGTTTGAATCCTGTGAATCCGTTGTGGAAATAGACGCCGTCAGCGTAGAGAGGCGTCGAGCTCGTGCCGTGCGCGTACCGCACCCACACCCGCGCGCCTGCAGCAAACCACCAAACCGTCACACAGGAGATCAGCAAGAAAGGCCCATTCACATGTACACATGCTTGATATTTCAGTTGATAGGAACTATGCTTGTGTGAGGCCCACGCTACAGGAGTTTGCACGGAGGCGTACCGTGGCGTTTTCTGACGCATACTTGTGGCGTGTTTCGAACAGGAGTTGAGGAAAAACCACGTCAAAACCCGTAATTGCAACAAAGAATCGCACCCTCTGGAAGTTGAACAAGGCCACTGCAAGTGGCCTGAGAGTTGTCGAAGGCGCCGCTGTTGTCGTGGTCGCCCCAGGCGATGCAGATGAGCTGGTCATCCGTCCTCAGGTCAAAGTCTGCGTATTCACCGGCGTTGAGCAAGAGGTACGTGGAGAAGTAGTACAGCCCAGCTCCACCAGGGGGAACTGTGAACGTTCCCAGCAGCGCGTTGTACCTGTCAGAATGATCAGGATGTCCCCACACCACAAACCTTCTCAAGAGGTGAATGAAACGAGATTTGGCCAGATTCTGATTTTGGCTTGAATTGTGTTTGTGAGAGCGTTTCTCACCCATTTCCATCATTGACCAGAGCCTGGTTGAAGAGAACAGTCTGGGTTGTGTCTATTGTGTCGTAAGACGTCAGTGCCGCATGAAAGGCAACGATTTCTGCAACAAACACAACACGTTTAAAGTTTGTTCCCTTCTTCCAACGGAAGCACAAGGCCAAACTACGTTTGACTGTGTTCCTTCGTCATCGTGTTTTTGTGCACAACATGTTTCATTGATGTGATGGAATAATAACTGCATAAGCGAGTACCATTTTGAGCGACGGACTTGGCGTCGTTGTCTCGCTGCAGTTGTTGGAGAGCCGCTCCCTGCTCCTGAACAACCCGCGTCAGCTCAGAGACCTGCTGCCTCAGGACCTGCAGGAGTGAGTTGCAGGCAGCACGCATCATAGTGACAGCCTTGCGTCATTTCCTACCAGGCGAAGAAAAGTGATAACACATTGAGGTGTTCCAAGGAAAAAGCTGTTCCAGACGCCCCTGTCTACCTGGATCTGTCGAGAAGCTTCTGAGTCTTCGCCCAACCCTGCAGTCAGGGCAAAAGCCATTACAAGCACACTTACACACTTCATGTACATGTTCGCTTTGTGACTGGCAAGAGTTTGTGTCGAAGAGGGAATACACCAGGTGTTTTGATAACAACGGACTGAACCATTGTGGATCAACCTCCTTTTTGAAGTTGAGAGGGGGCGGATCTTTGGTCCAGGAGCCCGTTCATCAACACTGAGCACGGCTGAACGAAACATTCAGTGTCTGGGGAAAACGTCAGGGTCAAAGGCATCGTCCGGAATGAACGCGCTCTGGACGTGCCCTCATCCCAGTCTGGCAGCACGAGCTGCCATCCTCCAGCTGAACAGAAAAGACGCGGCTCAACTGACCTTCGCTGTTCTGTGCACTGGACATCAGTGCGTTGTGAACGTTTCACGAAGCCTGAAAAGCATCCGATCAGAGGCGAAAGCAATCAGCAGCAGCAGACAAGACGACCAACCAACCATGCAGCAAACCGCACAAAAAGGCGAACTTGTTGGCGAGGCCTGAGTCAAGAGCAACTGTACCACAGAAAAAGGACGCAACATCGAATCGAGACGGACAACAGTCGACATATGGTCAACGGCGGAACCAGAAGTCAGGTGGAGGCGTCGTGGTGCAGCCTCGTCAGCGTCTGCCCCCCATCCCCTAGTTCTTCCTGTTTGCCTGTTTGAATTCCACGCGCTTTGTGAAATCTTTTTTGTCACAGCGTTTGAAAAATGTCCAAAAATCCCACTTCATGGTTTTTCAGTGCTTTTCAGACTGGTGGGTGTTTATCTCTCCATGTTTGTTCAGTTATTCACTTGAACAGTTCTCTGCGACAAACTCCGGGGAATTGACATTGCTGCTGAGCGTTCAGGGACAGTCAAGCCCAGGGCTGATCAACCAATCAATTCCGTTTTCCATTGGTCGCCTTGGCGTGCCTTGTGTCTCGTGACTTCCTTTTGCTCCTTGTACTTTTCGAGGCTGTCAAATTGGGTTCAGATGTTTTTGTCACTTCTCCAGCGCGAGTCTTCCGTCCCTCGGAGCCTGCCGTGCACCCTGGGACTTTACTCATCCCAATCCAACCAGCGTGACGGCACCTGGTTCACAGTGGATGAGATTCGTGACAGCGCTCGCTTCGCTGCGGTGCTGCGCGAACTGCATGGGGAGGTTCAGCACGATGCGGCAATCGGTACGGTGTGCGTGGCTGATGAGTGACAGCTCTTCTGTGCACATCTGCTGACAAACCAAATTCTCCCAACTGACATAAAAAAAACAACAAAGTCATGTGATCAGTTGAGTCAAAACAAATTAGCTATGTGCTTCACTCTGAATGGCCATCAGCTGTACAGTCACAACAAACACAGGTACATGTGCACGCATGCACCTCCTCCCACTGCACGTCTGGTCCATGTGTTTTGAGGTTTCTGTGAGGGATATATTGAACGCTGTGCGAAGGACAAATACTCACTGTTTGGGTTGAGATTGCGCAGCAATCGAGACTCAAACAGTGAGTATTCATCCTTTGGACAGAGTTCCATATCTATCTTATTGTATGGAGGCTGTTTCTGTCGAGATTTGCCACAAAATTCGAGACAGAAAATGGCACCTGTAAACGGACCTCCCGTGTGGTCTGGGGAGCTCTTTCGTACTGAGCCTCCCCAGTGGGTTGAGCGGGGACGCAACGCGTGACGCTCCGCTGTGAACGAAACCTGTGATCAGACACCGCGACGACTTTTGGAACAACCACCCCAGGCGTGACTGTCGAGTGAAAAGCATGTTTTCAACCCATCGTATGGTGCAATACATAAATTCTCACATTCCGATTTTGCCAGTCTGGCAGAAAGTGCAGACTTAACACCACCTAAAACACTCTCTCTTTTTCTGCAAAAATCTTGGATGTTGTTCAGTGTGTTGCAGCTTCTCTTCTTCTTGACAGAATAATTTGTAAACATTTGCAGGTGAGTGCACAGTTCTGTTTTAGTTGCGAAGTTTGGTTTGTTGCGACGTATGAAGTTTCATCGAGTTTTGCAAGGTATACGCGCAGGGGATGAGGTGTCAAGTAGGATACGTCCGTCTGTTCGCTCAGAACCTGCAGCGTGTTCTCACAAAAGCAATCTTTCTGCCTTGGGAACAAGCGGTTCGCAGACACCACGTCCGTCCGTACGTGTGCTCGTGGTTTCTCGTGCAAGTCAGTCAGCAGTGCCTGACGACCAGCTCGTTGCTTGTTGATTTGCACAAAACGTTGTACGTACTCACGAACGCACATCACGTCTGCAGACGCAGTGTGAGAGCAAAAGGATGTCACTTTTCAGTCAACCCAAGTTTGATCGATTGTCTGAGGAAAGATTTTGTGCGGGTGAATATGAATCTCGACAACAACGGCTCCACGAGGCGTACAGAGCCCAACGCAGGCGCGACGTCAGCATCGAGTGAACAAGCTGCAATAGATGTGTTCCAATGTTGGAGCCAATTGTCACGCACTTGTCAGCAGAAGGCCAATCTCCAGACGGATGAATGGATGAATGAAGTCTTGTTTCATGGGTCCCGTCGCTGATCTGCGGAAGTACTTGCTCGTCTCAACAAATTTCGCGCAATCTCCAGATTCACGAGCGTTTGGCAACAAAATCGGGTTGTTCAAACTGGTCCTCTCAGGAGGCGATCCATTCGTCGCAAGAAGCGGCCGCCAGGACCATTCGGCAGATTTAGATATTCTTTTGATGTCAGAATAAAGCCACGCGACTGTTGGAAAATTTCTGAACTCTGCTGGAAAAAATAGCTCCATGGAGCTCGCGGTGATTTGAGGAAATTCTGATTTCAGTCACTCTAATTTCACTCCCTCTGATTTTGCTCCCTCTGATTTCACTCACTCTGATTTCGCTCACTCTGATTTTGCTCACTTTTTTTTGTCAAAAATTCTTACTTTTTTCACTCAACATTCACAATTTGGGAACTCATTTAGCACACATGCAAATGGAACAAATTTAACCAAATAGAACTTTTACACATTATTGCAGAACAATATCCACATATAACCAAAATAATT